>Ga0335073_10001573_pt1 | contig 30661 bp, 25 predicted proteins | sample Lox_Sample_22_FD_207093 | JGI IMG/M metagenome (GOLD analysis project Ga0335073, IMG submission 207093) | Soil microbial communities from Loxahatchee National Wildlife Refuge, Florida, United States - Lox_Sample_2.2 | ecosystem: Environmental > Terrestrial > Soil > Wetlands | place: USA... | reverse complement strand
CGCACACCTGGGCGAGGAAGCCGAGCTCCGATCCCCACTGGTCGTGCGCCCGGGGCAGTCCGACCTGGCCCCTGAACCAGCCGTCCGAGACGATCGCTCCGATCGCGTTCCGACCGGGGACGAGCAACGACAAAACGTCGTAGGTCTGAACCTGGAGCCGGTCGCGATACTCGGTGTAGCCCGGGGTGAGCTCGGCGTCGCCGACGCGTCGGCCGTTGACGAACACCTCGTAGATGCCGTGCGCGGTGGCGTACAGCCGGGCGCGCTCGACTGCGGCCGCGGATGGAAGCTCGAACTCGCCGCGCAGAAGCATCGCCGGTCGCCGGCCCGCCGGCGCCGGCTCGGACTCGGCGGGCGCGATCCACTGCGCCGACCAATCGTCGGACGAGAGCAGCCCGAGCTCGAACGTATTGACGTCCGACCAGTCGCTCTCCCCAAGATCAGTCCACACCTTGACCTGCCAGGCGACGCGGTCTCCCGACCCCAGCTCCGGTCCGCCGTACTCGACGAGCACGCTGCGCGAGCTCTCGACCCGGCCGCTGTCCCACCGGGACCCGCAACGGATCCGATACCCCAGCTGACGCGTCGCCCCCTCGGGCAACCACCAGGAAAACCGCGGCCGCCTCGTGTCGATCCCGAGGGCGTCGACGAGATGCTCGACCCGGAGCCGAGCGGGAAGGGCCGTCGGGGCCCGATCAAAGTCAGGCAACCGGATGGTGCACGTCGAGCTTGTCGGGCGACTGCTCAGGTGCTGGCGCCGTCGTTGGGTCTGGCTTCCGCAACCCAAGTACGCGATTGCGCAGCTTCATCAACGCCACCGCTGGCCCCTTCCCGGTGGCGGTGCTGGTGAGGCCGTCCGGATTCTGGACCGCGGTCAACACAAGTGCGACACCCGCGACGATCGCCTGGTACTTGCCGACGCTGAGGTGGATGTCGAGGAACGTCACGAACAGACCGGCGGCCGAGAACATGACCCCGGCGACAACCGCTCCCGAGATCCGCCCGACGCCCGCGACGAACACGATCGCGAGCAGGCTGATCGACGTGAACGCCGCGAAGCTATCCGCGGTCAGCTCGCCCTGGGCATAGCCCGTCAGGGCCCCGCCGATGCCGGCGATGAACGCCGCGAGCGCGAACGCCATCAGCTTGCCCTGGGCGACGTTGATCCCGACCGACCCGGCGGCGCGCTCGTTCGAGCGGATCGCCAGCAGCATCCGCCCCGCGGGCCCGCGTCTGAGCCGCGCCACGAGCAGCCCGATCAGGATCACCACGACGAGCACCATCACCCCGAAGATCGGGCGGTTCGTCGAATGGCCCGAGTCGATCGCGAGGTTCAGTCCGAACAGGTGCGGCGCCTTGATTGGCAGCCCTGCGGTCCCACCCGCGAAGCCCGCACTCGAGAAGATGAGCGCGTCCATCGCCGCGGCGAATCCAAGGGTCACCACGGCCAGGTTGACACCGCGGAGCCGCAACGCCGGTAGCCCGATCACCAGCCCGACCGGGACCGCACACAGTCCCGCCAACAGAAGCGAGAACGGGAAGCCGAGACCCCATCCGTGCGATATGTGCCCGAGCATGAAGCCGCCGATGCCGGCCAGCGACATCTGCGCGAGCGACACCTGACCTACGTAACCGGTCAGCACGACAACCGACAGGGCGACGCACGTCACCGTCAGCGACGAGATGAACGCGAACCGCAGCACGTTGTTGAGCAACAGCAGCAGCAGGACGCCGGCGACGAAGCATCCGGCCGCGGACGCCAGCGGCGAGGTGGGGCGGCCGATCGACGGGTTCTTCTGCGCGGCGTCTCCGCCGCGGGCCAGCACCGAGCGCGAGCGGAACGCCATCACCACGATGATCACGACGAACGGCACCGCATCGGAGAGCCCCGTCTGGGGCAGCCATGTCCAGACCGTGATCAGCTTGTTGATCTCGGACTGGAAGCAGCCGATCAGCAGCCCGGCGAGCGCGGTGATCCAGAACGACTCGAACCGGCCGACGAGCGCCGCGGCCAGCGCGGGGACGATGAACAGCGTGTAAGAGGTCGGGTCGAGGCTCGAGACCGGAACGATCAGGATTCCGGCGGCGCCAGCCAGGACCGTGGCGATCACCCAGTTCTGCGCCGCGACGCGGTTGGCCGAGATCCCGGTGAGCGCGGCGCCGCGGTCGTTCTCGGCTCCGGCGCGGGTCGCGAGGCCGAAGCGCGTGTACCGGTAGATGAGCGCGAGCGCGATCGAGATGATGACGACCGTGCCGGCGAAGAACAGGCGGTCCTGCGGGAACGTGACCCCGGAGATCTTCAGCGCGCCGCTCGGGAAGATCGGGCCGGTGGCGACGGGCTCGGTGCTGTAGTTGAGAACGGCGATCGCCTGCAGCGCGAGCATCACGCCGACCGAGGCGCACACGCGCGTCAGCTGGGCGGCATTGCGCAGCGGCCGGTACACGAGGTAGTGGAGGATCAGCCCGAAGATGCCGGCGTATACGAGCGACAGCACGATCGCGAGCGTCGTGTTGATGCCATGTCCGCCGTTCAGCGAGATCTGGTGCGGGATGATCACGACGGGCAGCTCGAGCTGCCCGAAGCTGCGGAGGTTGACGAACACGTAGGCGATGAACATCGCCACGGCGCCGTGGGCGAAATCGACCACGCCGGCGCTGCGGTACTTGAGCACGAGCCCCTGGCCGAGGATCGCGTAGGTGGCGCCCGATCCGAGGCCGAGGATCAAAAAGAGGATGTAGCTGGACATGTGTACTTACGTGTTCTCTGTCTCAGTGACATCGATCCCGCCGGCCCGCCCGCCAAGTGGCGGGCGGGACGGGCGGGGCCGAGTCAAACGCTCAGAGCCCTTGGCCCTTGTAGTAACCCTTCGAGGTGGTCCAGTCGGTCGTGTTCGGCTGCGTGAGCTGGCCGTTCTTGACCTGGTTCATCAGGTAGTAGTCGTTGCAGATCGCCGGCGCTCCCGTCATCTGCTGCCCGTCGCACGTGTACGGGTGCGACAGGAAGTTCGGGTGGTCACTGCCGGTCTTGAATGCGGCCATGATCGACTTCGTGTCCGGCGTTCCCGAGATCTTGCTCAGCGCCGCCTGGACATTCATCACGGTCGCGAACCCGGCGACCGACGGCGAGTCAATCAGCGTGCCGGGGGCCGCCCACTTCTTCATCGCGGCCTGGAACAGCTGCGCCTGCTGGCTCGTTCCGGTCGGAAGGATGAACGGCGAGGCGATGTACATGCCCTCGGCGCCGCCTGCCGATGCCGTGATCACCGGCGGCGCGCCGCACGGGTCGATGCCCATCAGCTTGCCGGTGTAGCCGACGCTCTTGAGCGACTTGAGCACGTTGCCGCAGCCGTTCGGGACGTCGATGTACGCGAGGTCGGCTCCGCTCGACTGGATCAGCGCGGCCTGCGGGCTCGGATCGGGCGACGTCGGCGACAGCGGAATCGTCTTGACGGTGCTCACGCCCGCGGCCTTGAACACGGGCACGATCTGGGGAATGATCGACTCGCCCTGGGGGTTGGAGAAGTACATGAGCGCCACGCTCTTCGCCCCGAGGGTCTTGCCGGCGTACACGGCGGCTGCCGCGTTGTCGCCGACGCTCACCGACCAGAACTGGATTGAGTTCGGCGAGACGAACGGCACCGGGGTGAACGGGATCCCGCCGATGTAGGCGAGGTTGGCGTGCGCGTAGATCGGGATCGACGCCGGCGCGCCGACGTCGGCGGCGCCGAGGATCGCGAGCGGGTGCTTGGCCACGAGCTCGGTGGCGCAGCGCCCGGCGCCGGCTGGCGTACCGTCGCCGATGCAGTTGTCAATCACGATCGGATGACCGTTGATGCCGCCGAGGTAGTTGTTGACGTACTCCATTGCGGCGATCGCGCCCTGGCGGGCCTCGGGGAACGTGACAGCGCCGGTCTCGTCGTTGATCATCCCGAACACGTACGGGCTTCCGGTTGCCTTCTTGGGGGCGCCAAACGCGGCCGAGCCCGCCGCCGCGGTCGTGGTGGCCGCCGACGTGGCGCTCGTCGCGCCACCGGACGAACCGCCACCACCAGTGGTAGTGCTCGAGCTGCTCGATCCGCAGCCGGCGGCCAGGAGCCCAGAGGCGACCATCGCGGCCGCCGTGCCGAGCCATCTGGAACGTGTCATCGATTTCTCCTCGTGGTTGTATTGCCAGGGGACGGACCGATCACGCGGCAGCCGCCTCCCCGAGGTAGCTGGAGGCGAGCAGCTCACGCCGCTCGCGGAGTTGGGCGGCGGCGCCTTCGAGCGCGATCCGACCGTGTGACAGGACGTAGGCACGATCCGAGATCTCGAGTGCCAGCGCCACGTGCTGCTCAACGAACAACACGCTCGTGCCGCGCTCGTCGGCCACCCGACGCAGGATCGGGAGTAGCCGTTCGACGATCACCGGAGCCAGGCCGAGGCTCATTTCGTCGACCAGCAACAGCCGCGGCTGCGTCACCAGCGCCCGGCCGATCGCGAGCATCTGCTGCTCGCCACCGGACAGGAGGCCCGCCTTCCGCTGCAGGCACTTTCGGAGCTCGGGGAGCATCTCGAGGAGCTCGTCCTCGCGACTGCCTCCCCGCCCACCCGCGAGCCGCAGGTGCTCGCGGACGGTAAGTCCAGGGAATAGCGCTCGTCCCTCGGGCACGAGCGCGAGCCCCCGGCGGGCAAGGACGTGCGCCGGCACTCCGCCCACGTCCTCACCCGACACCTTCACCTGGCCCGAGATCGGCCGGTTGAGCCCGGCGATCGTCTCGAGCGTCGTCGTCTTGCCGGCGCCGTTCGGCCCGAGCAGAGCCACGACCTCGCCGGGGTGCACCTCGAGCTTGAGATCGCGGACGACCGGAATCTGCTGGTAGCCGGCACACAGCCGGTCCAGGACGAGCGCGTGGCCGGAGGTACTCTGGTCAGTGGGTTGCGGCGGCATGGTGCGCTCCCAGGTAGGCCTCGATCACGCGCGGGTCCTCGCGGATCTCCGCGGGTGAGCCGGTCGCGATCTGTCGTCCGAAGTCGAGGACCATGAGGTGATCGCACACGCTGAGCACGAGCCCCATGTCGTGGTCGATCAGGAAGACGGTCACGCCGTGCGCCTCGGGCAGCGTGCGCAGCCGTCGGCCGAGTTCGGTGCTTTCGTCGGTGTCGAGGCCGGCGGCGGGCTCGTCCAGGAGGACGAGACGCGGCTTTCGCGCGAGCGCCCTGGCTACCCCGACGAGCTTGCGCTTGCCCAGCGAGATCTGCGCCGGGTACCGGTCGACGATGTCCTCGAGGCCGCACACCGCGATCGCCCAGTCGACGCCGCTCCGGTCGGGGGGACGGTGCGGGAGGAACAGGTCACGCAGCGCGGTCCCGACGGTGACGTGTTCGCTGGCCACGAGCAGGTTCTCGTCGACCGTGAGGTCGTCGAACAGCTCGACCGACTGGAACGTGCGCGCGAGCCCGAGGCGCGCTCTCCGATAGGGACGCAGACGGCTGATGTCACGGCCGTCGAACACGACCGAGCCGGCGGCCGGCCTGGTGTATCCGGTCAGCGCGTCGACCATCGAGGTCTTGCCCGCGCCGTTCGGCCCGATCAGTCCGAACACCGTACCCTCGGCGACCTGGAGGTCGACATCGGACACGGCGATGACGCCTCCGTAGGCCACGCGCAGGCCATGGACGTCGAGCAACGGTCGTTGTGCGGGTGCGGTGCTCAAGTCTCTCCCTCGTGGGCGCTCAACTGCGCCCATCGCGGGAAACTGTACACACTTTCGCTCTGTGTGTCCAGTGTGAAGCCGTGTGAGTTTGTAGGGGTTCGGTTAACGGCCGCGGGCGCCCATCCGGGCGACTCCCCGTGAACGAACCGTCGCCACGCTGAGGTGAGCTCGGCGGACACCCCTCCAGCGCCTTCGGCCTGACCGCCCAGACGCTCCCCTGGACCCCCGTCGTGCCACGTCCCGAACAGGAGCGGCACCTCGACGGTGTGGGTGGCGCGAAGCTGCGGACCGGCGCCCGGATAGTCGACGCGGTAGCGATACACGGCGCTGCGGCCGCCGACGGCCTCGGCACGAGCCTCGGCCCACCTTGCGACCGGTCCGGCAACGATCGCATCTGTTGCGATCGCGACCAGATCACCGTGGTAGCGATCGAGCACGTCGCGTGCGTCCTCTCCCGGCACAAGGTGAGCGACGATGTCCGGGACGCGTTCGGGTGGCGGCGCGGGCCGCCAGGGCGCGTCGAAGAAGAAGGTCCCCTCGTCGGCGTTATGCCCGACGAGCACGTCGACGTCGGGGCTCGCTCCTGGAACTTCCAGCGGCGATGACGGCAGACTCCCCGGATCGACCGTCGGCAGGGCTCCCCCTCGACTGCCTCGCCACGCCGGTTGCTCGAGCAGCGCTTCATGAAGCGCCACGAGCTCGTCGGCCTCGACCGAGCGCAGCCGGGTCGCGTCGAACGTCCCCGTCCCGCCCGCGGCAGCGCTCAGCGCCTCCGCCCAGGCGGTCGCGACCGCACACGGCTGCCCGACATCCCCAAGCGGGGGTGACTGGAGCACGACGCGCCGGAACAGACCGGCCGCTCGCGGGGCGACGAGCATGTCCATCGCCGACAGCGCTCCCGCCGACTGCCCGGCGAGCGTGACTTGGTCCGGGTCGCCTCCGAACGCGGCGACGTTCCGCCTAACCCATTCGAGCGCCGCGACCTGGTCGAGCAGCCCCCAGTTCGCCGCCGGCCCGCCCGGTCCGGCCGCCAGATCGGCGTGTCCGAGCCACCCGAGGCTCCCCAGCCGGTAGTTCACGGTCACCACGACCGCGCCGATCGCCGACGCGAGGCGCTCGCCGGCATACAGGCTGGCACTCGCGTGGCCGATCGCGAAGCCGCCGCCGTGGATCCAGACGAACACTGGCCTGGGGCCGTCGAGCCCCGGTGCGAACACGTTGAGGCTGAGGCACTGTTCATCCGTCGCCGGAAAGTCACCGTGCGTGAACTCGGCCGCCGGCCGTCGGGGCTGCGGCGCCGCCGGACCTGGACGCAACGCCTCGCGCACCCCGGCCCAGCCCGCAACCGGTCCGGGCGGGGCGAACCGCCGCGCCGTCGCGTACGGGATTCCCTCGAACGCGACCCCGTCGCCGGCGCGCCGGCCCTCGAGCCGGCCGGCGTCGATCTCTACGACCGGCATCGCGCTACTGCGCGGTCGCGACCTCCGAGACGAGTTCCGGGTGCCCTTCCTCCCACGAGATCACGCGGTTGCGGAGCACTCCGATGCCCTCGATCTCGGCCTCGATCACATCGCCCGGCTTGAGGTACAACGACGCGGCGTCGTCGCTGAAGCCCGCCACGCCGGCCACGGTCCCGGTCGAGATGATGTCGCCCGGGCTGTAGCCCATGGCCGAGTAGTGACTGATGATCTCGGGCACGGTCACCGACATCCGGTTCATGTTCGAGCTCTGCCGGCGCTCGCCGTTGACCCGGAGCTCCATCGACAGGACGCTGGGGTCGGGGATCTCGTCCGGCGTGACGATCCACGGGCCGATCGGGCAGAACGTGTCGATGCTCTTCGACAGGCAGAACACGCCCGACTTCATCTCCTCCCGCTGAATATCGCGGGCGGTGATGTCGTTGAAGATCAGGTAGCCCGCGATGTAGTCGGCCGCCTCCTCGGGCGAGAAGAACTTGCCGGCCTTGCCGATCACGACCGCGAGCTCGAGCTCGTAGTCGAGCTCTGAGGTCAGCGCCTCGGGGTAGACGATCGCGTCGTCGGGGCCGATGATCGCGTCGATGTTCTGGAAGAACACGATCCAGGGCAGCACCGGGTGCGACCAGTTGACGTTCTTGGACTCCTCGTGGTGCTCGCGGAAGTTTCCGGCCGTATGGAAGAACTTCTTGGGGATGATCGGCGCCCGGAGCGCGACGCCTTCGAGCGGACTCGAACGACCGGTCCGCTCCACCTGTCCGCCGAGCTCGAAGTAGCGGCGCATCGTGGGAACGTCGAGTTCCCACACCTGGCCGTCGACCACTTCCCCAACGCGACCGTCGTCGTAGGTCACCAGCTTCATGTCAGCTCCTTCTGGCAGGTTCCGGCGCGGCCCTCGTCGCCGCGGCGACGCAGAGTATAGACAGAATGCAAAACTGTATGCAAGTCTGCATGTTGCCTACTGACCTCGGGCGGAGCTCGCGCGACGCTACGAGCGTGGTCGGTCGCGTCGGGCCGACAGTGCGCGCGACGTCCCGAGCGCGGCCGCGCGCACGACGGGCGCGAGCCGCGGCGCCACCATGTCGCCGGCCTTGGCCACAACCGACAGGGCTGCGATCACTTCGCCGCTCGCATCCGTCACTGGCGCGGCCACCGACATCGCGTCGTTGGTCACCTGTCGATCGCTGATCGCGACGCCGTCACGGCGGACCTCGGCGAGGATCCGCTCGAGCCGGGCGGGATCGGTGACGGTGTAGTCCGTGAACCGCTGCAGCGGGCCCTCGAGCACCTCGCGCCGGACGCCTTCCGGAGCGTGCGCGAGCAGAACCAGCCCGATGCTCGACGCGTGCAACGGAAACCGGCCACCCACGCGCGTTAGCACTCCGACCGCGCGGCGGCCGGCGATCCGCTCGATGTACACGACGTCGTGACCCTCGCGCACACCGAGCTGGGCATTCTCGTGCGTGACCTCGTATAGGTCCTCGAGAAACGGCAACGCGGCCTCGCGCAGCGGGACTCCACGCGGCGCGAGCGAGCCGATCTCCCAAAGCCGCAAGCCGATCCGGTAGCGCCCGTCGCCGTCTCGCTCGAGCGCCCCGGCAGCACGCAGCTCGACGACCAGCCGGTGCGTGGTGGTCAGAGGAAGACGGGCACGTCGGGAGATGTCCGACAAGGTCAGTGCCGGCGCGGTCGGCGAAAACGCCTCGAGCACGGCGAAGGCTCGCGCGACGCGGGTCTGGGCTGTAGCCACAAGCTTGAGTGTGCCGCTTTCTTCCGCTGAGCGGAAGAGGTCATTGCGGTCCGCGAATCGCCCGCTTACGCTGGCTTTTCGGTTGGAGAGGCCTGAAAAACATTGACGACAGCGTCGTTCCGCGACTCCCTGCAGATCCCCGGCTCGTTCTCGATCGCCGTCGAGCTGGTGACGGCCAGGGGCCTCGTGACGAACGAGCGCAGCCGCGCGCTCGTCGAGAAGGCGCGCGCGCTCGCGGCCGATCCGCGGATCGACGTCCTGTCGATCACCGACAACCCGGGCGGGAACGCGATGCTCGCTCCGGACACGCTCGGCACCGACCTCGTCTCGCGCGGGCAGGAAGTGATCATCCACCTCGCCTGCAAGGACTGGAATCGGAACGCGCTCGAAAGCCGGGGCTGGAAGCTCGCCTCGGAGGGCTTCGACAACGTCCTGTGCCTGTCGGGCGACTATCCGCTCGCCGGCTATGGCGGCACGGCGGCGCCCGTGTTCGACATCGACTCGGTCGGACTGCTGAAGCTCTTCAGCGACATGAACGCCGGGTTGCGCGTGGCCCGCACCGGCGAGCGGCTCGAGCAGACGAACTTCTTCCTGGGCTGCGTCGTCACCAACCACAAGCTCCACGAGCGCGAGGTCGTCCCCCAGTACCAGAAGCTCGCGAAGAAGGCCAGGACCGGCGCGCGCTTCGTGATCAACCAGATCGGCTACAACTCCCGCAAGGACGACGAGCTGCTCCGCTACATCCACCACGGGGACCTCGAGGTGCGGGCGCTGGCGAACGTCTATCTCCTCTCCCTCCCCGCGGCTCGCGCCTTCCATGCTGGGAGGATTCCCGGCGTCGTCGTCACGGATGAGTTGCTCGCGCTCGCCGAGCGTCAGGCGGCGAGCCCGGACAAGGGCCGCTCGTTCTTCATGGACCTCGCGGCCAAGCAGCTCACCGTCGCCCGCGGGCTCGGCTTCAACGGCGCCTACCTCGGCGGACACGCGACCGCCGACACCTTCTTCGAGATCCTCGACCGGGCCGGCGCGTACACCGACTCCGACTGGCGCGAGCTCTCACGCGAGCTGCGCTTCGGCCGCGCCGGCGAGTTCTACATGTTCGATCCCGACCCGGACACCGGGCTGTCCTCGGACGAGTTGAATCCCGCGTACGTGAAGTCGAAGCGAAAGCGGCGCACCGACCTCCGTGTCCCGCTCTCCTACCGCTTCAGCCGGCGTGTGCACCAGACCGTGTTCGAGCCCGAGGGGTCGCTTCATGATGCCGCGCGCTCGCTGTACGAGAAGATCGACGCTGCCCCGCGCCCGGTCGGCCGCGCCGCACACGTCGTCGAGCAGGCCGCCAAGGTCCCGATGTTCAAGTGCCGCGATTGCGGCGACTGCTCGCTGCCGGACATCGCCTACGTGTGTCCGGAATCGATCTGCGCCAAGAACCAGCGCAACGGTCCGTGCGGCGGGACGCGCGACGGACTATGCGAGGTGTACGACACGGAGTGCATCTGGTCGCAGGCGTACGAGCGCCTCAAGGCGTACGGCGAGGAAGAGGAGATGCTCGACAACCCGGTCGTCGTCAAGGACAACGCGCTGGCCCACACAAGTGCCTGGGCGAACGCCCTCCTCGGCCGCGACCACAACGCCAAGAACGGCCAGTTCAGCGGATAACACGTGATTCCAAGGGAAAGAGAGACCATGGCTCAGAGCAACCTTCAGGAAGTAATCGACCGGTCCGGAGACATCGTCGGGCTGCTTCGCAACTCGCAGATCGGCGCGTACATCTATCCGGTGGTGCCATACGAGTTCACCAACTGGCGCCACGAGCAGAAGGCGTGGCGTGAGACCGCCGTGCTGTTCGACCAGTCACATCACATGGTGAACTTCTGGTTCAAGGGTCCTGACGCGTTGAAGCTGGTCTCGGACGTCGGGATCAACAGCGTCGCGAACTTCCCGGTCAACATGGCCAAGCAGTTCGTCCCGTGCACGCCGGCGGGGCACGTGATCGGCGACGGCATCCTGTTCCACCTCGACGACGACGAGTTCGTGTGGGTCGGGCGCAACCCGGCCGCCAACTGGCTCAACTTCCACGCCGAGACCGGCGGCTACGAACTCGACTTCGAGTACGACAACCGCTCGCCCTCCCGCCCGTACGGCAAGGCGGTGACACGTAAGTACTGGCGGTTCCAGATCCAGGGCCCGAATGCCTGGCAAGTCATCGAAGCCGTCAACGGTGGCCCGGTCGAGCAACTCAAGTTCTTCCGCCTGGCCGAGATGAACGTCGGCGGTCAGCGCGTCCGGACGCTCCGTCACGGGATGGCCGGCGAGCCCGGGCTCGAGCTGTGGGGGCCGTACGAGACCTACGACGAGATCCGCGGCACGATTCTCGAGGCCGGCAAGGAGTTCGGGCTCGAGCCTTGCGGCGCCCGCGCCTACGCGTCGAACACGCTCGAGTCGGGCTGGATCCCCTCACCGCTGCCCGCGATCTACACCGGCGAAGGGGTTCTCCGAACCTACCGGGAGTGGCTCCCGGCCGATAGCTACGAGGCGAACAACGCCCTGGCCGGAAGCTTCGTCTCCGACAGCATCGAGGACTACTACCTGAACCCCTGGGAGCTCGGGTACGGCCAGTTCGTCAAGTTCGACCACGACTTCATCGGCCGCGACGCGCTCGAGCAGATCGAGGCCGAGGGCCAGCGCAAGAAGGTCACGCTGGCGTGGGCCGATGAGGACCTCGTGAGGATCCTCGGCTCGGTGGTCGACACCCTCGAGGAGCCGTATCAGTTCTTCGACCTGCCGATCGCCAACTACGGGTCGTCGAACTTCGACTCCGTGCTCGACGCTGACGGCGACGTGGTCGGCTATTCGATGTTCACCGGCTACAGCGCGAACGAGAAGCGGGCGCTGTCGCTGGCCACCGTCGACCAGTCGGTCGAGATCGGCAGCGAGGTCGCGGTGGTGTGGGGCGAGCCGAACGGCGGCACGCGCAAGACGACGGTCGACCACCCGCACCGGCAGATCAGCGTCCGCGCGATCGTCAGCCCGGTCCCGTACTCCGAGCCCGCGCGTCTGACCTACGCCGAGGGCTGGAGGACGGCAGCGGGCGGGTAGGCGCGAGACACCGACCTACGCGACGTAGGCGAGATCCTCCGGGCGCTCGTCCCCGACGGCGCCCGGGGTGAGCCCCGCCAGGATCTCGACCGCGCGTTCGAGCTGGGCCGGCGCGAGCGTGAACGGGAGCCTGAGGTGACGCTCGAGCACGCCGGCGGCCGCGTACCGGGGTCCCGGCGTGATCTGGAGGTCCTGCTCACCGGCGGCGATCGCCAAGCTCGTGCTGATCGGCTCGGGGAGCTCGGCCCAGAGGAACATCCCGCCGGCCGGGAGCGTGTAGCGCCACTGCGGGAGCCTCCGATCGAGCGCGCCGGCGAGCGCGTCTCGTCGCCGGCGGATCATCGATCGCCGCTCGACCAGGATCTCGTCGAGGCGCTCGAGAACGTGGGTGGCGACGATCTGTTCGAACAGCGGACCGGACATGTCACTGATGTGGCGGGCGGTCACCAGGCGGTGGACCATCGCGGGGTCGCTGCGGACCCAGCCGATGCGGAGGCCACCCCAGACCGCCTTGCTCAGCGACCCGACCGTGATCGTGCGCTCGTCGCCGAAGCTCGCGGCCGGCGCCGGCATGCCGACACCGTCGAGGTTGAGCTCGACGAACGTCTCGTCGATCACGACGACCGTGCCCGCTGACCGGAGCGACCGCATCGCGCGCCGGCGTGCGAGCTCGTCGATCAGGACTCCAGTCGGATTGTGGAAGTCGGGCATCAGGTACGCGAACGACGGCCGATGACTCCGTGCCACGGTCCGCAGCGCGTCGAGATCCCAGCCCGCGCCCGTCACCGGAACCGGCGCCAGCCGTGCTCCCGCCCCCCGCAGCGCATCGAGTGCTACCGGATAGGAGGGCACCTCCACGAGTGCCCACCGGCCGCGCGGAAGTGCCGCCCGGATCGAGAGATCGAGCCCGTGCATCGCCCCATTCGTGACCAGGATCTGCTCGGGTCGCGTGGGCAGGCCGCGCCGCTCGAACCATGCCGCGATCGCCTGGCGCAACGGCGGGAGGCCCAACGGGTCATAGCCGTGGTGGTCGAGCCAGCGCGGTAGGTCGCGCGCGGCCGCCTGGAACAGATCCTCGAGCACGGCCGGCGCCGGCAGCGCGGCGATCCGCATGTCGAGACCGGGGCCGCCGACGATCGCGTCGGGAGCCGCCCGGTGGCCTCCCGGCAGCGTGACCCAGCTCCCCGAGCCCTGTCGGCTCGTTATGTATCCCTGTTCGCGCAGCCGGTTGTAAGCGCCCGTGACCGTGGCTCTGCTCACGGCCAGCGCCGTGGCGAGGGTTCGCTCGGCGGGCAGGCGACTGTCGATCGCCACGCGGCCGTCGAGGATCAGCGACCGGAGCGCGGCGGCAAGACGCTCGCGGCTCGTGCCCTCGCGCCGCCAGGGGCCGAGCAGCTCGGAGAGACGGCCGGCGGGAGTGATTGCCACAAGCCACTTCTAGCAAATTGGCCTGCCGTTGCATAGGCCATTGTCTGTCAGACTCGTGCGATGACGCGGATGCGGCCGCCACGCGTACGACGCCTGGTCCAGCTTTACGTCGGCCTCGTCCTCTACGGCGTCAGCGCCTCGATGCTCCTGCTCGCGGGGCTCGGCGTAGACCCATGGGACGTCTTCCACCAGGGACTCTCGCGCCGCTTCGGTCTCGGGGTCGGCACGTGGGCGATCATCGTCAGCGGCGCGGTCCTGCTGTTATGGATCCCACTACGCCAGCGACCAGGCTTTGGCACGTTGAACAACGCGTTGATCGTTGGCCTCGTGATCGATGTGATGCTCGCGGTCGTGCCCCCGGTCCATTTCCTCCCGGCTCAGATCGTCGTGATGCTCGGGGGCGTCGTCCTCAACGGAATCGCCACCGGCCTGTACATCGGCGCCGGGCTCGGACCGGGGCCACGCGACGGGCTGATGATCGGCCTCGCCGCCCGCGGCTATTCGATCCGCGTCGTGCGCACCTCGCTGGAGCTCACGGTCCTGGCCACCGGCTGGCTCCTCGGGGGGACCGTTGGGATCGGGACGGTGGTGTACGCGCTCGGGATCGGCCCCATCGCACACGTGACGATCCCCCGATTCCGCATCCCTCTCGTCGAGCCGCGACCCGCGCCTAACCGGGGCGGCGGCGAGCTCGCGGTGTGACCGCGGATCGGCTTGTCAGGAGCCCTACACACAGACAGCTGTCCGCAACTCTCGCCGCCACCCCCTGTTACGTGTTAGTACCTAACACGTATGAAGGGAGGCAGCATGCGCAGAATGCGCGTCGCCGCGGCAGCCGTGTTGCTTGTCTGCGGCCTTCTTGCGCTCGCGATCACGTCAGCGAGCCATCCGGCGCCGGCTTCGGCCGCCGCCGCGGCACCGACGGTCACGACGGGATCGCCGTCGAGCGTCGGCCAGTCAAGCGCCACGCCCAGCGGCACCGTTAACCCGAACGGTCAGTCGACGACCTACTTCTTCAAGTACGGCACGACGACGTCCTACGGGCTTCAGACCACTCCCTCGAGCGCCGGATCCGGCACCGGCGATGTCGCCGTCCACCAGACGCTCGATGGGCTGACCCCGAACACGACGTACCACTACCAGCTGGTCGCGACAAGCTCCGCCGGCACTACCAACGGCAGCGATCAGACGTTCACCACCTCCGCCACGGCGACCAGCCAGACGGTCGTGCTTGGCCACGAGGGCTTCGTATCCCCGGGCTGGATCGTGGGCGCCGAGGTCGGCTGCTTCCACGGCACGACCACGTGCTCGGGCCAGCTCACGATGTCCCACGACGGGACGACGATCGCACAGCGCAGCTACTCGATCGCACCCGACAGCGGTGGCTTCCAGAACATGGAGCTGAACGCGACCGGCCAGAACGACCTCAAGTCGAACGGCGTGTTCCATCTCATTCCGGTGACCGTGACGACGGCCCAGACAGGCGGACAAAGCACGTCATGGGTAATTCACCTGGCGCGCTGGGTGTGGCACTGATTGCTGGGGGACTGAGCAGCAGTAACCACTACGGAAGGTGAAAGATCTCCTCGAGGCGCTCGAACCCGGTATCGGGTCGCGCGCCCTCGGGGAGTTCGAAGAAGGGCGACATGTCCGCCTGCCAGCGCGCGTTGACATCGGTCTCCTCCATCGCCCGCTGCGCCTCCTCGAAGTCGTCGCATTCGAGGTAACCGATCAGTAACCCGTCCGGGCGCAGGAACAGCGAGTAGCTGCGCCACCCCGTGCGGCTCAGCGCTTCGAGCATTTCGGGCCACACCTCACGGTGGCGGGCCTTGTACTCCTCGAGCCGGTCCGGGCGCACCCGGAGCTGAAAGCAGACGCGCTGGCTCACACCCGGTTGACTTCGACCCCGGCCGCCTCCAACACCCGCACGCCCGCCGCCGGCGGATCCGCGAGATAGGCGATCCCGACATCCGCCGCCGGGACAATTACGTTCAGGCCGCGCTCGTCGAACTTGTGCGCGTCGGCGACCAGTGACACGGTCCGCGCCCGCCCGATCATCGCGCGCTTGACCTCGGCCTCCAGCGGGTCGGGATCGGTCAGGAACCCCTCGCGCTCGATGCCCTTGACCGAAAAGATGATGCGGTCCGCGAAGAAACTCTCGATCGCGCGCACCGTCTGCGCGCCGACGAACGACCGCGTCAACTTGCGGAAGCTGCCGCCGAGCCCGATCAGGTCGACCTGCGGGGCGTCGACGCCGCCCACGTACGCCATCACCGGTACCGAATTGGTGAGCAGCGTCATGTGCAGCCCGGCGTCGAGAATCTCCCTCACCACGTAATACGCCGAGCTCGAGGAGTCGATGAACACGGTCTCGTTCGCCTCGAGCTCCGCCACCACCGCCTTCGCCAGGCGCACCTTGGCCTCGACGTCCTGCTCGAGCCGGCTCTGGAACGAATCCTCGTGGGCGGCCAGTTCCGGAAGCACCGCGCCGCCGTGGGTGCGCCGCGCATAGCCCGACTCCGCGAGCAGCGCAAGGTCGCGCCTGGCGGTCATCGGTGAGACCTCGAACTCCTCCTCGACGGCGGCAACGCTGAGGCTTCCGCGTTCACGCAGCCGCTCGAGGATCATCCGCCTGCGCTCCGCCGGCACCGCTGGCCGCCTGCCGTTGCCCCCGGCTTTCATAGACGTAGATTCGCACAACCGGTCATTGGCCTACCGTGGGTAGGCGGCGGTCACGCCACCGTCGACGTTCAGCAGGTTGCCCGTGCTCTTGCCCGAGCGCGCCGGCGACGAGAAGTGCAGCACGGCCTCGGCGATGTCCTCGGGAAGGATGTGCACGCCGAGCACCGTTCGGTTTCGATAGTGCTCTTCGAGGTCCTCGGGAGCGATGCCGTAGGCGGCGGCGCGCTCTTCGCGCCAGCTCGAGTCCCAGATCCGGGAGCCGTGCAGGACGGCGTCGGGGTTGACCGTGTTGACCCGGATGCCGGCAGCGCCTCCCTCTTCGGCGAGACAGCGCGCGAGGTGAAGCTCGGCGGCCTTCGCGCTCGAATAGGCGGCCGCGTTCTGACCGGCGACGAGCGCGTTCTTCGACGCGACGAACACCAAGGAGCCACCGGTGCCCTGCGCCCGCAGCACGCGGAACGCTTCGCGCGAGACCAGGAAGTAGCCGGTGCCGAGGATCGCCTGGTTGCGGTTCCACTCGGCCAGCGTCGTGTCCTCGATCGGAGCGCTCGAGGCGATGCCGGCGTTGGAGACCACGATGTCGACGCCGCCGAACGCGCCGACGGCCGCGTCGAACGCCTCCCGGACATCGGCCTCCGAGGTGACGTCGCCGCCGACCGCGACCCCGCGATCTCCGAGCGCTTCGACGGCGTCGACCGCGCCCTCGCCGTCGATGTCGAACGCGACGACGCATGCGCCCGCGCTCGAGAGCACGTCGACGATTGCCCGCCCGATCCCGCCCGCCGCACCGGTGACCAGCGCGACCTTGGCCTGGAGCTCCCCGGGCGGTGGCGCAAGCGACAGCTTGTACAGCTCGAGCGGCCAGTACTCGACCGCGAAGCTCTCGGCTTCGTCGAGCGAGACGAACTCGGACATCGCGCTCGCACCGGCCATGACCTCGATCGCGCGGTGGTACAGGTCCCGCGAGATGCCCGCCGTTCGGACCGACGTTCCGACCGCCACCATCCCCACGTTCTCGATTAGGACGACACGGGGATCGGGGTCCGCCGGCTCGGTGTCTGGCTCTCGGTGGCGGTCGACGTACTCGACGTACAGCTTGCGGTATACGTGCGAGGCCGCGCGCAGCCGGTCACCGAGCGCCTCGATCGACTCGGCGGCCGGGTCATAAGGAATCCACATTGGGAACCGCTTCGTGTTGACGAGGTGATCGGGACAGGCGGCGCCAACGTTCGTGACCTCGGCGGAGCGGGCGCCGTCGACGAGTTCGAGTACGGCCGGCGACAGGTCAGCGATCAGGACTTTCGCGCGTTCGCTCGACACGAGACCGCGCAGCGCCGGCAACACCTCTCGAAGCGTCTCCGTGCGCGCCTCGACGTCCAGACCGCGCGATCGCACGTTCGGACCGCCGAAACGCGGCATCCCGTGTGTCTTGCGGTTGGCGAGCTCCGCGGCGCGGTTGCACGCCCACACCGTGCGCTCGTACGCCTCCTGCGCCGTCTCCCCCCAGGTGATCAGCCCATGCTTGGCGAGTACCACGAGCCGCAGGTTCGGATCGGCGCGGACGGCCTCTCCGACCTGCCTGGCGAGCGTGAAGCCGGGGCGGATGTACGGCACCCAGGCCGCCTGGTCGCCGAAGCACTCGGCGACGAGGTCGGCGCCGCCGTCCGCGCACGCGAGCACGTTGATCGCATCGGGGTGGGTGTGGTGGACATGGGCCGCGGGCACGAACGCGTGCATCAGCGTCTCGATCGACGAGCGCGGCGCGGCGGGATCGAGCTGGCAGCGCGCCAGGTAGGCGACCATCTGCTCGTCGCTCATGTCCTCGCGCTCGAACAGCGGCAGAATCTCGTCGAGTCGTAGCGGGGTGAAGTCCGAGGCCGACATCGTCGCCAGGTCGCTCCCGGAACCCTTCACCCACATCGCCCGCACCTCGCGGCCGACGTGGTCGATGGCGGTCCCCTTTGCCGACGTGTTGCCCCCGCCGTAGTTGGCGACCGCGCGGTTCGACCCGAGCAGATGCGAGGCGAACAGCACCTCCTCGAGGACATCGTCCGCCGGCTTGCGGTCGCTCGGCCAGCGATCCTCGACCGGCGCCACCATCTGGGTGATCACGCTCATCGGTGAATCCCCCCAGAAATCGCGGCGTGCCCCGAGCCCGACCGGGCGGTGGCCATCCTGTCGGCGTAGCCTGACGCCCGCAGCTCTCGCACCGGGTCGGGCGCGGCGCCGTTTCTCTCGCGCACGGTCGCGCACAGCGACCGGACATCGGTGTTGTAGGCATCGAGCAGGAGCTCGTGCCCGGCGAGCACATCGCTCGCCTCCTGCGCTGTGGTAAGCGCGTCCCGATCGACGAGCAGCGCCTTGGCGTAGGCCTCCTGGAGGTTGACGACGCTCAGGACCATCGCCTCCACCTTCGGCTCGATGTTGTGCGACTGGTCGATCGTCAGCCTCGGCAGCTCCCGGCCCCCGCTCACGAGCTCGCAGAAGATCAGGAACAGCTCGAACGGATTGACCGAACCGACGATCAGATCATCGTCGGCGTACTTCCGGTTGTTGAAGTGGAAGCCACCGAGGCGCTCCTCGCGGGCGAGCAGCGCCACGATCTGCTCGACGTTGACGCCCTGAGCGTGATGGCCGAGGTCGACGAGCACCCGTGCTCGCGGTCCGAGCCGCTGGCACAACAGGATCGCGGAGCCCCAGTCGGCGATGTCGGTGGCGTAGAACGCCGGCTCGAACAGCTTGTACTCGACGAGCAGCTCGTGCCCATCGGGGAGGCTCGCGTACAGCCGGCTGAGGCCGTCCTCGAGCCGCCGCCGGCGCGCGCGGAGATCATCCTGGCCGGCGTAATTCGTGCCGTCCGCCAGCCACAGCGACTGGGCGTCGCCTCCGAGCGCCACAGCGATTCGCACGCAGTCGAGCAGATGATCGATCGCCCTGGAACGGATCGCCGGGTCTGGATTGGTCAGCGATCCAAGCCGGTAGTCGGCGTCCTGAAACAGGTTCGGGTTGATCGCACCGACACGCAGCCCGAGCCGGCCGAGGTGCTCTCTCAGCGCGCCATAGTCCTCGACCTCATCCCAGGGAAAGTGGAGCGCTACCGCCGGCGCGGCCCCCGTCAGCCGGTGGACCTCGGCCGCGTCCTCGATCCGCTCGAACACGTCGCGCGGGCGCCCGGGCTGCGGGAACGTGCCAAATCGCGTCCCCGAGTCCCCGTAGCCCCACGACGGAGTCTCGACGCCGAAGCCCGCGACCTCGCGCTCGATGCGAGCGACGTCGAGGCCCTTGTCGGCGAGCCGGCTGGTGAGGGATTCGTACTCGGCGCTCAGATCTGTCACATGGTCTCCTTGTTAGGCCGCGACCTTCGCCGGGCGTTGCGCCTGAAGGCCGGTCACCGACAGGAACCGCTCGTAGGTCTCGCTCGCCGACGCCGTCGGCTCGTAACGGTCCACGTTCACGGACCGTGCCACCACGGCGCGCATCTCGTCGAGCGAGGACAGCTCGCCGCACGCTCGCGCCTGCACGAGGACGTTGCCGAGCGCCGTGGCCTCCTCGGGCCCCGCGAGCACCGGCAGCCCGAGCAGGTCGGCGGTCAGCTGGCAAAGCAGCGTGTTGCGGACGCCCCCGCCGACGACGTGCACGACCTCGACCCGACGGCCGGTGACGATTTGGAGCTGCTCGAGCACGAGCCGGTACTTACAAGCGAGCGATACCAGGATCGAGCGGATCACGCCGCCGGGGCCGACCGGCGCCGCTTGCCCGCCGGCGGTGCACGCCGCGGCGATCAGGGTCGGCATGTCGCCGCTGCGGAGCAGCGACGACTGGTCGGGGTCGAACAGCGGCACGTCGGCAGGCGCCTCGCACGCCACGCGGTGAAGCTCGTCGTATTCGAGGTCGCGACCGGCCGCCTTCCACGCGCGCCGGCACTCCTGGACGAGCCACAGGCCCATCACGTTGCGAAGCAGCCGGACGGTGTCCTCCACGCCGCGCTCGTTGGTGAGGTTGTAGGCGGCGGCGTCCGGGCCCAGGGCCGGCTCGCGGACCTCGAGTCCGAGCAGCGACCACGTTCCCGACGACAGGACCGCCGCGCTCGGTCCCGCGAGCGGCGCGCCGACGAACGCCGACGCGGTGTCGTGGGAGCCGACGACGTGGACCGGGATCCGGTGGAGATCACCGTGCCCAGCGAGGACGGATCCGAGACGTCGGCCGGGGGCGAGCGCCTCTCCGGTGAACGGACGCTCGGGGATCCCGAGCCGGGCGATCAGGTCGAGCGCCCAACTCCGCCCGGTGGCCTCGAGCAGGCCGGTGGTCGACGCGATCGTCGTCTCGTTGGCGAGCTCGCCGGTCAGCCACAGGTTGATCAGATCGGGAATCAACGCGATCCCCTCGCCCGCATGGGCCGCGCCGCTTCCGCGCTCGGCCACCAGCTGGTAGACGGTGTTGATCGGGATCGTCTGGATTCCGGTTCTCCCGTATAGCTCGTCGCGCGGAACCCGCTCGTGAGTGAGCGCCATCACCTCATCGGTGACCCGCTCGTCGCGGTAGTGGAACGGGAGCCCGAGCATGCGGTGATTCCCGTCGAGCAGCGCGTAGTCGACGCCCCAGGCGTCGACCCCGATGCCGTCGAGCTGATCGGCGGCCCGCGCGCGGGCGAGCCCGTCGAGCGAGTCGGCGAACAGCTGCGAGACGTTCCAGTGCCGTCCGTCGGGTAGCCACACCGGCCGGTTGGCGAATCGGTGCACCACCTCGATCGCCACCGCGTTGCCGTCGAGGCGACCGGTCACGACCCGGCCCGACTCCGCGCCGAGATCGACGGCCGCAAATGTCCGCGCGCTAGGCACGATCAACCGCCTCGGTCCGCAACCGCCTGCGCCCGGCCATTTCGCGGATGCGCTGCGCGAACAGTGGGATGTTCGGAATCAGCACGCTGAGGATCAGCAGACCACCCGAGACGACCTGGAAGTCGTTCTCGTTGAACGAGCTCGTCAGCAGAAGGGCGCTTCGAAGTCCGGCGTACACGAACGCGGCGAGGGCGACGCCGAGGATCGTGCCCGTGCCGCCGAAGATCGACACGCCGCCGAGGAGCACGATCGTGATCACCTGGAGCTCGAAGCCGATGCCGATGTTCTCGCTGGCGGAGGACAGCTCGAAGGCGTAGAGCATCCCGACCGCGGCACACACAAACCCCGACAGCACGAACAGACCCAGCTTGATCCGCTTGACCCGGATCCCGGCGTGGAAGGCGGCCTCCTGGTTGTTCCCGATCGCGTACAGCGATCGCCCGAGCGGCGTCATCCGCAGCATCACCCCGAACGCAACCGCGAGCACGGCGAAGATCACCACCGACCACGACAGCCACTCGATTCCGAGGAAGCCGCTGACACCGAGGTTGCTGAACGGCGTCGGGAAGTTCGACACGCTGGTCGGTCCGAGCACGACGTTGGCGAGCCCGCGGTAGAGCGTGAGCGTGCCGATCGTGACCGCGAGCGACGGCAGCCCGACCCGCGTGATCAACAGGCCGTTGATCAGGCCGGCAACGGCGCCGACCGCGAGCACCACCACGAAGATCAGCGCCATCGGCCAGTGATGCAGCCACAGGTCCCCGAGCAGCTCCGCCGACAGGGCGAGAATCGAGGCCACCGACAGGTCGATCTCGCCGGTGATGATGATCAGCGTCATCGGCAGGGCCATGATCGCCAGGTCGCCGATGTTCGTGCACAGGGTGAAGATGTTGTAGCTGCTCAAGAACTGCGAGGAGATCTGCGTTCCGAGCACCACGACCGCGACGAGCGCGATCGCCAGCGCCGTCTCCCAGCGCGCCATGAAGCCGAGCTGCCGGACCACGGGGCGCTGCGCCCCGGCCTCGTCGCGCGCATCCGCGAGCCGGACGCCGCCCGTCGACTGCTCACGCTCCAAGGTGCACCCTCCGCTTGCGGAGCGCCGCGGCCAGCCGCAGCTGAATCGCGCGATCGAGCGTGATCGCGACGAGCAGCAGGAACCCGGCGATCGCCTCCGTCCAGATCGAGGCGACGCCCAGCACGTTCAGCGCCGAGCTGATCGTTTGGAGCAACAGCGCCCCGAGCGCGGCCCCGACGACGCTCCCGCTGCCGCCGAAGATCGCGACGCCACCGACGACAACCGCGGCGATCACTTGCAACTCGAGCCCGGTGGCGGCGGTGGCGTCGATCGTGTTGTACTGCGTCGCCCACACCACGCCGCCGACACCCGCGATCGCGCCGCTCAGCACGAACGCGGCGAACACCCGCTTGGCGATCGGGATCCCGGCGAGACGGGCCGCCGCGGGGTCCGAGCCGATCGCGTACAGATCCCGCCCCGAGCGGAACGAACGCAGGTAGTAGGCCGCGATCGCCACGACCACCGCGGTGGCGATCGCGAGGTCCGGGATTCCGAGGATCGTCGCGTGGAAGATGTTGATGAACGACTGCGGCAGCGCGTTCGCGACCACCTGGCCGCTGCCGACGATGATCGTGTCGACGCCGCGGATGATGTACAGCATCGCCAGCGTCACGACGAGGCTCGGCACACGGCCGATCGCGGTGATCACTCCGGTCACGAGGCCGCACGCGAGGCCGATCCCGAGCCCGACTCCGAACACGACCGGGATCGGGATGCCGTGATGCGCCTGGAACATGTTCGCCGACACATATGCAGACAGGCCGACGACCGACCCGACCGACAGGTCGACGTTGCGGGTCAGAACGACGAGCGTCTCGCCGACCGCGACCAGCGCGTACAGGCTCGTCTCCGAGAGGATGAAGCGGACGTTGCCGGCGCCGAGGAAACGCGGTTCGATCGCGGTCGTGATCAGCACGAACAGCGCTAGCACGCCCACGATCCCGAACGTCCGGGCGCGCAGCACGAGGTCGACGAGCCGGCGCGGGTTGGCCGGCGCGACCGTCGGACGCGGCTCCGCGGTGGCGCTCACAGGGACGTCGCCCCCGGGTCCGAACGCTGGCCGGTGGCCGCGCTCACGATCGCCTCCTCGGTCGCCTCGTCGTGAGTGAACTCGGCGGCGAGGCGCCCCTCGTGCATGACCAGGATCCGGTCGGCGAGCGAGAGCACCTCCGGGAGCTCCGACGAGATCACCAGTACAGCGACGCCGTCGCGCGCAAGCGACGCGATCAGCCGGTGCACCTCGGCCTTGGTGCCGACGTCGATCCCTCGGGTCGGCTCGTCGACGATCAGCAGCGCCGGCTTGCGGCTGAGCCACTTGGCGAGCACAACCTTCTGCTGGTTGCCCCCCGACAGGAACGTGACCGGGCTCGTGAGCCGGTTGTACTTCACCCGCAGACGCTCCGCCCAGTCGGCCGCGAACCCGCGCTCGGTCCGTCCCGACAGCAGGCCCATGCGGGCGAGGCGACGGAGCGACGCCAGCGCGATGTTCCGCGCGATCGACAACTCCATCACGAGGCCGTGCTGGCGTCGGTCCTCGGGCACGAACCCGATGCTGGCGGCCATCGCCGCCGTGGGAGAGCCGCGCTTGAGAGCGCGCCCTCCGACCTCCACCGAACCGGCGTCGTAGCGGTCAATCCCGAACACCGCCCTCGCGACCTCGCTCCGCCCGGCGCCCACGAGGCCGGCCAGCGCGACGATCTCGCCGGCGCGGACCTCGAACGAGATGTCGAGGAACACGCCCTCGCGGGTGAGGCGGTCGACCTTGAGGACGCGGTCGCCGGGCTGGTGGCTCTCGTGGGCCTCGAGCAGCACCTCGCGCCCGACCATCGCGCGCACAAGATCGTCCGGGCTCAGTCCTTCGAGATCGCGCGATAGGACGAGCCTGCCATCGCGCAGCACGGTGACTCGCTGACAGATCTCGAACACCTCCCCGAGGCGATGCGAGATGAACAGCACGGCGGTACCGTGGGCGCGCAGCGTCTGCACGACGCCGATCAGACGCTTGACCTCCACCGGCGACAGTGCGGCGGTGGGCTCGTCCATGATCACCACCTTGGCCTCGTGTGAGAGGGCCTTGGCGATTTCGACGAGTTGTTGCTCGGCGATCGACAGGCCGCGGGCGATCCGCTCGGGATCCAACCGCACGCCGAGTCGCTCGAAGATCTCGTTCAGCGTCGTGTCCATCGACCGGCGATCGATTCGCCGGCCGGACTTGAGTGGCTGGCGGCCGATGAACACGTTCTCGGCCACCGACAAATCGGGGAACAGCGTGGGCTCCTGGTAGATCACCGCGACGCCGAGGTCGCGGGCTTCGGCGGGCCCGGACAGGACGACGCGGTGACCGCTGATCGTGAGCGCGCCGGTGTCGGGTTGGTGCACGCCACCGAGGATCTTCACCAGCGTCGACTTCCCCGCGCCGTTCTCGCCGACGAGGGCATGCGCCTCGCCGGGGCGCAACTCGAGTGAGACGTCTTCAAGGGCGTGGACCCCGGCGAACGCCTTGCTCGCATGCTCCAGTTCGAGCACGCCGCCCGAGTTGCTGTTGGCGTTCGACGGCATGGTCAGCTCACACTACGCAAGCGCGGGTCGCCGGCACTGCTGCCGGCGACCCGAGGCTCCGTGTAACTAGTGACTGGATTGTTAGAAATTGAACTGAGCGATGTTCGATTTGTCGAACACCGTTGGTGGCCCGAGAATGATCGTGTTGTCGGGACCAACCGTGTAGCTCCCGAGCTTGCCGGCGGTGAACGTCTGGCCCTGCGCGCCGGTGATCTTCTTCGACGCCACGTTGACCGCGGCGTACGCCGCCAGGTAGCCGAGCTTCGACGGATCCCACAACTCGAACGCCTCGATCGTGCCGTCGTCGACGAACTTCTTCAGCGACAGCGGCGTTCCCAGGCCCGTCAGCTTGACCTTGCCGCGGTACTGCGGGGTATCGAGCACGGCGGCCGCGGCCGCGATCCCGACGGTCGTCGGAGAAATGATCCCGGCCAGGTGGGGATACTTCTGGAGCAGTCCCTGGGTCACCTGCGTAGCCGTCGTCGGATCGTCGTTTCCGTACACGGTCGACACCAGATGCATGTTCGGGTACTTCTTGAGCTCCTGCTTCATGTAGCCGATCCACGCGTTCTGGTTGGTGGCGGAGGCCGCCGCCGACACGACCGCGATGTCACCCTTGTCCCCGAGCTGCTTGGCGAGCAGGTCGACCTCGCTGGTACCGATCGCCGCGGTCGACGCCTGGTTCGTGAACAGCTGGCGGCAGGTCGGCGCGTCGGAGTCGTAGGTGACCACGGTGACTCCCCGGGCCATCGCCGACTTGAGCGTCGGACACAGCGCCGTCGGATCGGTGGCCGACACGATCAGGACGTTGGCGCCCTTGGCGATCGCCGCCTGGATCGCCGGCAGCTGCGACGCCGACGTGGCGGCCGAACCGCTCGTCTCGGTGCCCGTCTCGCCGAGCGTCTGGAGCGCCGCGAGCGCCCCGCCCGTCTTCACGCTGTCGGCGACCGTGAAGTAGTTGTTCCCGAGGTTCTTCGGGATCACGTACACCTTCAGGCCCGTCTTCAGCCCGCCGCTGGAGCTGCTCGATCCGCCCGAGCTGGTCGAGCTCGTCGCGGCCGCGGCGCTGCTACTCGCCGACGAGGAACTCCCGGAAGACCCGCATGCGGCGATGCTCACCACCGCGGCCGACAGCGCCGCCGCCAGCCCGAACGACCGACCGATACGCCGCCCCGGCAGACGGGGCTTCCCGACCTCATGCATATGACGACTCCTGTGCTCGTCTTTGCAGGACACTGAGGATCGTCAGCTCCCCGGTGGCGCGGGAGTCGTCGTCGACGGTCGCCCCGCGGTCAATCGCGCCGCGCGGCGGCGCCGGCTCGGCACGCGATCACACGTGCGCGAATCTGTTTGATTCCCTCGCGGAATGGCCGTCAAATAGACCAACACCGTCGCTCCCTCGAAGCAAACGATCAGACTCGATCAAATCAGATCAGAAACGACAATGTCAAGGGACGTCAGGTTACGGTTGTTTAAGCGGTTCGCAACGGCCGGGTTGTGGGGCCCGTGTGCGCTATGCGCGGCGCCGACGGAACCACCGCACACGCCAGCCGACGAGCCCGACCAACAGCAACGGGAGCGCGGTACCGGACACCACCGCCACCGTACGCACCCTGTCGGCCCTGTGCGTCTGGGGCTTCACGGCAGTCTTGGCCGGTGGCTTCTTGGCGGGGGTGGCGATCGTGAGCTGGACCTGGGCGACGTTGAATCCGTACTTGCCCGAGCAGTCGAGGCCCTTCGCACAGCCGTCGAAGTTCGCGGCCCACTTGAGCCACATCTGGCGGCCGTTCGCGCTGATCCACTGGGACGGGAAGCCGGCTCCGTAGCCGTTCGAGGGGCCGAACTCGCGGGACGAGGCAACGAACGAGAACGGTCCCCACGGCGTCGGCGATTCGGCGATGACGAGCTGCGCACCGCCCTTCCAGACCGCCGGCACCTTTGAGGAGTAGGAGTAGGTGAAGGTCAGCAGGTAGCGATGGATGCCGGCGTCGTAGGTCATCTCCGGATAGGTGATGTGCGAGTTCCACGTGAGCACGGGCGTCGCGGCCGCGCCCGAGCTCGACCACTGCGGGGCGCCGGCGCCCGCCGTGTGCCACTGCCACTGCGAAGGATCGGTGATGTTGGCGGCGCCGGTGCGAACCCGCCCGAGCAGCAGCCGGGAGGCGTTGAACTCGCGCTCGGTGCCGATCGCGTACATGTAACCGTCGGGATACGCGCCGCCCGGGCCGCCCCCGTCGATGAACGTGAGGTTGCCGAGCGGCGCCGGGAATGAGTTCTTCGGGAAGCTCCACGTCTTGCCGTGGTTGGTCGAGTAGGCGATCCCGACGAGCCCGGTGAACGGTCCGTTGGCCGACCAGTTCCAATCGCGCTGTTGGGTCGCGTAGAAGACCCCGCCCGCCTCGGCGAAGCCGATGCTGTAGTACGGGCCGAGCGGGCCGTCGTCGTTATCCATCTGACCCCCGATCTGCGACCAGGTCTTCGGCGGCGGCGAGGTCGGATCCCCGACGTGCTTGAAGCGGAGGTTCGGCGGGGTGCCCGTGACCTTCGCGAACGACTGACGCCACAGCCCTCCGGACACCTGGACGTCGGTGCCGCCGTCGTCCATCAGCACGTACGTGCTGCCGTCGTCGCTCCAGACGGTCGGGAGGATGTCGCCCCACTGGTTCGCCGGCGGGTCGTAGCGCCCGCTGAGCCAGCGCGCGCCTGTGATGTACCGGCTCGGGGCCAGCGGCGTGGGGTTCGTCCGCGTCAGCGGGCCGCCTGGCGGCACGGCCGCCGGGCTCCGACGACTCGTCTGCGCCCCCGCCGACGCCGACGGAATCATTGCCAATGCAACGACGCCCGCGGCCAGCGCGAGCGTCCTTCTTCCAGAACAGATTGCTCGGACGATACAAACCGAGTGTCTATTCGGGATAAACGCCGTTCTCAGCGCCGGCGGGCGCGGAGCTGGCGGTTCTTGAGGCGGTTGCCGCACACCGCCATGTCGCACCAGTTGCCCTGCTGGTTGCGGGAGCGGTCGTAGAACACCCAGTGGCAATCGGGGTTCGCGCACATCTTGAGCCGCGACCAGCTGCCGTCCTCCTGGGCGCCCCGGATTATCAGCAGCAGCTCGAACAGTCCGTCCCCGAGCGTGTCGGCGCGAGCGCATTCGATCTCGAGCGCGCCGCCGTCGGCCACGGTCAGGCGCGCGCTGTGTTCCGCGGCGAGCCTACGCAGCGCCTCGAGGTCCTCGGCACGAACCCCGGCGCCGTCGCCGGCGGTCCCGAGCAAGGTGCGGAGGCAATCGCGGACCTCGCGGGCGGCCGCGAGCTCGGCCGCACTGACCGGGCGATCAAAACCAACCAGGCCGGCGTCGAGCAGCCAGTCGCGCGCCGAATCGGGGTCGACCAGGCGGTCGACGTCCTGATCGAGATCGACCGTGTTCAGAAACGCCTGCACTCGGAGCAGCGGGAACGGAGCCGGCTTGGCCTCGTCGGGGTCCGGATACCAGGTGGGCAAATCGGTCACGAGTCGATTCTAGTCCGCGTGACCAGCAAAGTCCCTTGACAGGTCACCGTGACCGGCGTACCATCGTTGGCGGTCATGAGTGTCCATCTTCTCAGCTCGCCGTGCACGGTGCTTGTGGCGGCCGGTCGGGGCGACCGGGTCGCGGTGAAGCGCCCGCGACTCCGCGACCGTCTGGCGGCGCACTGGCGCGCTCGTCGGCTCGACCGCGATCTGGCCGAGGGCGTCCCGCCGGAGGCGAGCGCCGCGCTCGCCCTCCGCGCACAGCGTCTGACCGAGCCGGATTGGCGGTGGTCGATGGCGGGCGCACTCCGGCGGGTCGTGCGCGAGGCGAAGGCGGATCGACGTCAGCGGCTCCGCGTCACGCCGGACGTCCGGGCCGTGAGGTCAGCGGCCGAGGAGCTGAGCCGGCTGGCGGACACGCTCGACGACCCGGGGCCGGTGGCGGCGCAGGGCGTGGCGCGGGCATGGCTCCTGCTGACGGACGGGACCGGTCCGCTCTACAACTCCCACAGCCGCATGAGCCTGTACGCGGGCGCGGCCCGCGCGGTCCGGGACCTACGGCCCTGGCCCGCCTGAGCGAGCGGGCCAGGACGCCTGTTCCAACCCGTCCGCCTACTCCGCCACAGGCGGCGGGTAAACCTCGGCGACGTACTCGTCGACCATGTGCGGCGGAAGCCGCCGGGCGATCGCGACGAAGTAGATGATCAGGCTCCAGACGGCGACCGCCAGCAGGCCGCCCACGAGCCCTAGGTCGTCATTGCCGCCCTGGTCGAGTACGTGCCGGAAGAACCCGATGCCGCCGACGATCCCACCGGCACCGAAGTCACCGAAGTAGGAGATCACGAGCATCCCGAGCAGGTACGGGATGATCCACACCGCGGCGCCCCAGTCCATCTTCGGCGCCTTTGGGTTGAGATTGAACGCGTACGAGGCTGCGATCAGGGCGTAGCCGATGAGCATCGCGACCATCAGCGTCGTGTACGTCTCCCAGCCGGCCCAATAGATGATCCAGCTCGCGCATACGAACGACAACGGTGCGAGGAAGCCCGCGGCGGGCAGGCTGTAGACCCGCTCGAGGTCGGGCTTCTGCTTGCGCAGCGCGGCCAGAGCCAGCGGCGCCGCCGCGTACATCAGCACCGACGCGGCGGTGACGACGCCGACCAGCGCGCTCCAGCTGGGGAACGGAAGGAGGAACAAGAGGCCGATGATCGTCGCGAAGATGACGCCGAATACCGGCACCTTCGTCCGCTCGTTGGTGACCTCGAACGCCGATGGCACGTAGCCGTTCTTGGCGAGCGCGAAGCTGAGCCGCGCCGACGAGGTCGTGTAGATCAGCCCCGTCCCGGCCGGCGAGACCACGGCGTCGATTCGGAGCAGGAATGCGAGCAGCCCAAGCCCGGCGAGCTTCGACACGGTGTAGAACGGGCCGGCGTTCAGTGCGACCACCGCGGGACTGCTGTTGGAGCTCCCGAGGTTGGTCCACGGACCGTGCGCGTGCAGGAAGCTGGGGCTGAGCGCGCCGATGAACGCCACCTGCAGCAGGATGTAGATCCCCGCGCCGATCAGGATCGACAGGATCACCGCCCGCGGGAGGTCACGCTTCGGGTCTTTCGCCTCGCCACCGAGCTGGACCGCCTGTTCGAACCCGAGCAAGGCGAACACGATCCCGCCGGATGGAATCGCGATCAGGATCGCCTTGACCGCGGCGCCATGGACGAAGAACCCGCCGCCGCTGCTGAAGTTCGAGCCGTGGAAGTTCGAGGCCAGGAGCACGATGATCGTCGCCACTGGAATCGCGACCTTCCACCAGGTGATCGCATTGTTCGCCCGCGCCAGGAAGCGGATCCCGACCAGGTTGAAGACCACGAAGATCACCATCAGGATGACCGCCGCGATGATGCCGCTGCCCGACAGCGTGTTGGCGGGCAAACCGTTGACCACGTGGCTGTGGAAGAAGTGGCGAGCCCAGTGCGCCGTCGACAGATACTGAATCGCGGCGAGCACCTCGATCGGCGCGACGGTTGCCGCCTGAAGGTATGACGCCCACCCGAACGTGGCGCCGGCGAAGCTGCCGAACGCGTAGTGCGGGAATCGGCTCGTTCCGCCGCTGACTGGGAACAAGCCGCCCAACTCCGCGTGCACCAGCGCCAGCAGAATGACGATGAAAGACGCGACGACCCAACCGATCAGTGCAGACGGGCCGGCGTAGGTCGCTGCGACCAGCGCCCCGAACAACCAGCCCGATCCGATGATCGAGCCCTCCGAGGCCCATAGGAGCCCCAGGAATCCAACTCCCCGGTCGAGACCCTCGGCATCAAGCTGAAGCTGCTGCTCGGCCTGCGGGGTCGCTACCTCGGCCATCTTTGCCCTCCCCTCGGTTGGAGGACGCGGATGTTATCCCCTCGGTCGGCGGGCTTCGCTGGCCCGCCGACTTAATGTGGCGCCGGTCTCACGACCGGTACATGTACTCCAGTTGCGCCACGCGCAGGAGGCTTCGGCGGCGCTCCTCGGGGGTGATGAAGGGCACGCCCGTCCTGTTCTCGAGCACGCGC
>Ga0335073_10001572_pt1 | contig 30671 bp, 24 predicted proteins | sample Lox_Sample_22_FD_207093 | JGI IMG/M metagenome (GOLD analysis project Ga0335073, IMG submission 207093) | Soil microbial communities from Loxahatchee National Wildlife Refuge, Florida, United States - Lox_Sample_2.2 | ecosystem: Environmental > Terrestrial > Soil > Wetlands | place: USA... | reverse complement strand
CGGCGCGCGAAAGGATCTGGCGCGCGCGGAACGCGCTGAAATATGACTCTTCTTTCATCTCGGTGACCTCCTCGAATACCCCTGCGGCCGGATGGGGAATGCGGGTGACAGGATGCACCTTGAGTTGAAGTTCACAGGAAGGTGAACTCCAGGCGGGCTCGCATCCTGCGTGTCCGATAGTGAAGACAACTGTAGAGAGGCCAAGCTATCGCTGGCATCGGGAGTTCGGTGGTGTGTCGTCTCCAACTATCGATGGAGATAGCAGCCGCGTACGCAAGGGACACTCTCGCCGCGACGGGCGCGATCAAGGGGATTCGCGGGGTTTATTCGGAGACCTCCGAAGCGCTCGACGGGATCGAGCCAGCGTCTGAGGTGGGGGCGAGGATCTCGGCGGCCACTGAACTGAGCAGAGCGTGGGCGCGCCGGGATAAGGGAAGAAAGGTGCGCAGTTGCGCGGCAAGTTGCTCGGGGGGCTCGACGGGACAACATGCCTGGACGGCCTCCTCGAGGCGCTGCAAGGCCGATTCAAGGGGCTGTGACGGCAGCCCGGGCTTTCCTTCGAGCCGTTCGGCCATGGTTTCGAGCGCGGCGGCAAGGCTCATGTCGAACTCCTGCTGCGCAGCCAGGATAGGCTCGGGAAGCTCGAAGCCGGCGAGGCGCAGGCGGTACTTGAGCAGAGCAATGCGGGCAACGAAAACCATGCGGAGCTGAAGCTGCCACTGAATAAGCTGGGCGCGGAGAGCCACATCGCGCTCGCGCATCGATCCGAATTCGAGCATGACGGCGTCGGCCTGCTCGCGGAAGCGGTCGAGGTTTGCGCTGATGGTTTCGCGGAAGGCGTAACTCTGCTCGATGGCGGCGTTCAGGTTGATAGTACTGGGTTCGCGAAAGAGCCGGGCGACAAGGCGGAGGGTCGAGATGAAGGTGCGCTTCATGGCGACGGCGGCCGGCGCACTCCAGAGCTGATCGAAGACAAGCCACATGGCGAAGAGGCCGAGCATGATGCCGGCCACACGATCCCAGCCGGTCTCAAGCGAGGTCTGGAATTTGAACTCCCGAAGATTCATAAGGTAAAAGGCGATCGCGATCTGGACGCCGAAGTAGGAGAGGCGCGGGCCGGAGGTGGCAAACCACGCGGCGAAAAAGGTGACCGCGACGAACAGAAGCGTGAAGCCGGTGATGGAATCGAGAGCGGGCATAATAAAGACCTGCGCGCCGATGCCGATGACGACGCCGCCCACGAGCGCGCCGCCGAAACGGAGAACCTGTTTTTGGCGCGAGGAGCCGACGGTGGTGAGCGCAGTGAGCAGACAGGTAGCCATGGCGGTGCTGATTCCGGGCCAGGCCATAAGGTTGTAGGCGATGTAGCAGAGGCTGGCGGCGAGGCCGCCCCGGATTCCGAAACGGATGTGGTTGATGTTGGTGAAGGCGTCTGGGGCGAAGAGACGCCTGGCAGGTTCGGCGGGCGCCGCTGGCTTGGTGAAGGGCGCGATGGATTCCGTTCCCGTGAAGGATTCAGAGATGAGCAAGACGGCCTGCTCCATCTCGCGGAGGAGTGGAACGGTTTCGAGGGCCTCGGTCTCGGACAGCGGGTGGACGAGATTCGGAACCCGGCCATTGAGGAGATCGGCGCGGATGCCGGCGATGTCTTCGGCGAGACGCGAGAGGCGGCCATGGTCATTTTCGAGAATCTGGGTGGAAAACCATGTGAGATTGGCCGCGATGTCCACGAGGCGGCCGGTGAAGGCGACGACGGCGCCCATGGCCTCCGCATACTGCGGAGCATAACCGGAGCGATGGAGGTCGCGGCGCATGCGCGACATGCCCAGCACGCTGAGGCGCGCCACCTGCTGCTCGCTGGTCTTTTCCACGATGCCGTCGGCACGGCCGCGGAGAAGGAGCTCGACCCAGTGGAGGCGTTCGGCCACGGAGACGACGAGATCGTCCCAGGGCTTGAGCTGAGCGAAGACCAGCTCGATGGCCACGGTGACGAGGCTGGCGATGGAGACGGCGGCGACTGCCCAGAGGGTGTTCTCGACCTTGAGCTCGGAGGAAACCTGGCGATCCCAGAGAGGGATGGTGATGACGACAAGATAGCCGAAGCGGGCGGCAGCGTTGTAGTTGGCGAGGGCGCTGAGGGAGTAAAAGGTGACAAAGAGGGTGGCGAGGACCCAGACCAGCCGCAGGATGGGATCGCCGGAGAAGAAGATGGCGCCCAGCAGGACGTCGGCGACGGCGACCGCAAACCAGATGAAGATGGTGCGGACGGCCTTAAGCGTTGCATCGGGATTTTCGCGCGAGATGGTGAGAGCGTAAATGGCTGCGTAGGCGCCGTAGGGGATGCGGAAGGTCATGGTGATGAGCATGACAATGGTGGCGGTGACCACCATGCGGGCGACGAGAATGCCGCGGCCAGGATAGGGAGATAGCTCGTCGCGCAGGAAGTTGCGGAGCCACTCCAGGGAGGGCGACCAGCGGGCGAGGGTGGAGGCGGCGGTAGCCATGGTCAATCTGCGCGGACAGGTCAGCGGATGGTGACGACGGTAGTCTCGCCGATACGGAACAGATCGCCCGGCGGGTTGAGGATCCGGACGCGGACCGGGTAGCGCGCGGCGAGATGGACCCAGTTGAGAGTGCGCTGCACGTCGGGCAGGCCAGGGCCAAGCCGCCCGATGACGTCTTCGTCGGGAGTTACGCCGAATCCGATGCTGTCGACCACGCCGGCGAAACGCCGGTTTGGGCGGGACATGATGAAGACGTCGGCTTTCATGCCGGGCCGGATGTGCCGAAGCTGGCCCTCGCGGAAGTTGGCCAGTGCCCACCAGGTGCGGGCGTCGATGAGCGTGAAGACCTGCTGGCCGATGTGCGCGTAAGCGCCGACAGAGATGGTGAGGTTGGTGACGCGCGCGTCGAAGGGAGCGTAGACGCGGCAATTGTCGAGGTTGTACTTCGCGTTTTTTACGTCGGCGGCCCGGGCGCCGCGCTGGCTGACCAGGGGATCGAGGGTGAGAACGGAGTGCTGCGCCTGCACGTGCTGCGCGAGGTGCTGCTCAAGCGCGGCCTTCGACTGGAGGTACTGCGCGGTGGCGGAGCGCAACTCCGCCTGGGCAGCGATGAGCTGCGACTGCGCCTGTTTGAACGTCTGCGCCTCGGCTTCCTCCAAGGTGCGGGCGCGGTCCACCTGGTCCACGGTGACGAACTGCTTCTCAAGCAGCGGCTCGATGCGATGGAGGTTGTCGCTGGCGTAGGTCCACTCAGCCTTGGCGCGGGCCACGCCCTGCTCGGCGTTGGCCACGTCGGCGCGCGCCTGGTCCTCAGCGGCGGCCCAGTGCGCTACGTCGGCTTCGGCGGTCTGTACGCCGGCCTTGGCCACCGACACGCCGCTCACCTGGGCGGCGATGCGGCGCTGCTCGTCCTGGATCTCGCCTTCGAGCGCGGCCTGGTCGGAGAGGGCTTTTTCGTAGGCGTACTCGTAGGGGCGCGGATCGACGACGAAGAGCAGCGCGCCTTCCTTCACGTATTCGTTGTCGTGGATGTTGAGCTGGACGATGGGGCCTTCGACCTGCGGGGCCATGCCGATGAAGTTGGCGAAGATCTCGGCGTCGTCGGTGCGGGGATGGTGGCTGGCGCGCCATGCGACGACGAGCCCCAGAAGCACAGCCGCGGCGGCGATGGCCATCGTGAGCGAGCGCTCGATGGGCCGGTGGGGGGATTTGCTGACTGCGAGATCGGCCATGTGCGCCTCCTCACTGCTGAAAAAAGATCAGCCAGATGGCGAATGTGAATACGGCGGCGAGACAAGGATAGGCGACGACCGGGTAAAGCAGCGCAATACGAAGCCGCAGAAGCAGCCAGCGGGAAAGCACTGCGAACACGATGCCGAGGACGATGCAGACCAGCCAGGCCGGAAAGAGAGAGCCCATCACGTCATACGTCGGAGACATGGTGCAGCCGGCAACGAGAACTGGCACGGAAACGAATGCGAACGGAAGCAGCCGACTGGCCGCGCGGTACATCATGGCTGGGGCCTCGTCTGCGGCGCTGGTTGCACCGGTTGAATCGCATCGCCAGTTTGGAAGGCGAGCCGCGCGAGCGCGGTCAGCACCTGGGCGCGCGCCAGGATGTCGGCGGACCGTGCCTGCGCGAGGGTCTTTTGCGCCTGGGTAACGTCGAGAAGGTTGCGCACACCGTAATGATAGGACTCGATGGCCGCGTTATAAGACTGATCGGCGGCCTGTAGCAGCTTCGTGGCGGCCTGACGCTGGCGAAAAGCGGTCTTAAGGTCGGAGTACGCGGCCCATATCTCGTTTTCAATCTGGTCACGGATCAGATCGGCCTGGGCCTGGGCTGTGCGGATATCGGCCTGAGCCTGCGCGAGCTGATTCTTCCGCGCGCCACCGTCGAAAACTGTCCAGTGAAGGCCGAGACTGACGCTGCCGTCAAGAGCAGCAGTGTTGCCCCAGGGCAACTGCTGCTGCAAACTGTAGAGCGACTCCGCGTCAGGCTGCGCCTGCAGCGTAAGCGTGGGAAGATAAGCCGCATGAGCCTGTTTGAGCCGCGCGTTCGCCGCGCGAATCTGCGCGATCTGGCGCATCAGGTCCGGGCGCTGGCGAAAGGCCCGGTCGATGGCCTGATCGACCGTGTCTTCGATGGAATCGGGCAGCTTGAGCTGTTCGATGGACTCGAAATGGATGATCTCGGTGGGCGAAACGCCCAGGGCCGTAGCCAGGTTGCCATGCGCAATATCCTGCGCGCCCAGCGCGGCCTGCAGATCGTAATCGGCCTGCGCTGCCGCGCTGCGGGCCTCCAACGAGTCGGGGAGCGTGGCCAGCCCATTTTTGAGGCGGGCCTCCGCGGCCTGCTGTACCGTCTGCGCGTTGGCAAGACTGGCGCGGGCGGCATCTACCTGTCCAGCGGCGTTCAGCAACTGGTAGTAGGCGTCGGCGACGCGGTAGATAAGCTGGCGGTGCACGTCGTTGAAGGCGAAGTCGGCGGCGAGCAGCTGGGCTTTGGCGGCGTCGATTTGGCCGGCGCGTACGCCGAAGTCGAACACTGTGTAATTGAGCTCGAGGGCAAGGCCGAACGACTGCTCCGTTTGGCGGTAAAAGCGTGTGTTCAGGTAGACCTGGTAACGATTGGTTTGCGAGAGCGCCGCGGCCACCAGAGTTGGGTAGAGCTCGCCGCGCGCAACACCCAGAGCATCGGCCTGCGAACGCGCCGCCTCCCAGGCCTCACGGGTCTCCGGGTTGTGCGCCTCCGCCATGTCAATGAGCTCTGCCAACGAGTAGGTCTTCGCCGCATCCACCGCGAACGATTTCGGCAGAGTTTGTTCCGCCCCGCGTTCAATGCGCATCTCCTCAGGCGAGTGCCAGGGCTGGTCCGGAGCTGGAGGAGCAGTTTGAGCCCAGACCGCGGTACTACGCGACGCGAGGAGCGTCCCCATGGCCAGGAGCAGCACGCACTGGCGCCCAGTCCTAAGGCGGCTTCGGAGAAACTTTAGGGTCGCCATCATGAATTAAGGTTTTCGCTCCCTGCTGGTCACTCAGACTTGAATCTTGTGAATACCCCTATACGGTCTTCGAAACAGCATTCGTCTCCAACTGGAGCAAAGACCACCTTTGTGAGCTCCCTGCCAGGTGTTTTTCATTTTGACATGCGCCGATCGCTATGTACCGATAGTGTATCCGTACGGCACGCCGAGCACGGCCCCCAGGCAGGATTCCACGGTTGCTGTCCGCCGATCCACCTCACCCAAATCCGCGCTGCCACCGGGGGTCTCCGAGGGCTCCTCGTTGCCGGTTAGAACTATCGCGGCGCCACGACGTTCAAAGATATTCGGTGCCCGTGGTAAGCCCGGAGTTTCGTCCTTCTATCACAAATCGGCCCGTCCCTGGCAGTGACGTGTGAACATCCAGGAGCGACATGCCTGTGAAATCATGGAACGCTCAAGAATCGATCAGAGCCGGGATATTGGTCCCGGTGCCGCAGTTTTGACCGCGAGCACATAAGCAAAAGGAGCGAAGCGCGATGAGCACAGAAAACAGCAGCCTCGAGGCGGTGTGGGAGTACTACGGCAAGACGCTGCGAAGCTCGGCGGACCTGACGACTGGGGCGTGTTGCTGCGCGGAAGCGATTCCGGTGAGCCACGCCGCGATTCTCGGCCAGATCGATGAAGAGATCACGAACCGGTTCTACGGCTGCGGATCGCCGATTCCGCCGGCGCTGGAGGGGTGTACGGTGCTCGATCTGGGCTGCGGAGCGGGGCGGGATGCGTATCTGGCGTCGCAGCTGGTGGGCCCGACAGGGCGGGTCATCGGCGTGGATGCGACCAAGGATCAGATCGATATCGCCGAGCGGCACCGGGAATCGCAGGCGCGCAGGTTTGGGATGGAGCGCCCGAACACCGAGTTCCGGCTCGGGACAATAGAGGACCTGGCTGCGCTGGGTATCGAGAATGGTTCGGTGGACGTGGGGATCTCGAACTGCGCGATCAACCTGGCAGAGGACAAAAGGCGTGTGCTCGCAGAGATCTTACGCGTGCTGAGGCCGGGAGGTGAGCTTTACTTCTCGGATGTCTTCGCGGGGCGACGAGTTCCGAAAGCTCTGCGGGACGACCCGGTGCTGATGGGCGAGTGCATGGCCGGGGCCATGTACATCGAGGACTTCAGAAGGCTGATGCTGGAGCTGGGCTGCGCCGATCTCCGGGTGGTGTCGAAGAGGCGGATCGCCATTGGCAACGTGGACGCCGAAAGGAGAGTGGGCGGAATCGACTTCTATTCGATGACGGTGCGGGTGTTCAAGCTCGAAGGCCTGGAGGACCGCTGCGAGGATTACGGCCAGGTGGGATATTACCTGGGAACCATTCCTGAGCATCCGTGGAGCTTCGCCCTCGACGACCACCACACCTTTGTGACCGGAAAGGCCTTGCTCGTGTGCGGGAATACTGCGGCCATGGTGAGCGAGACGCGGTATGGGCGGCATTTCAGGGTAGTAGGGGACCGTTCACTGCATTACGGGCTGTTCGATTGCGGAGTGGCTGAGAGTGCAGGCGCCGAAGGGTGCGAGGGTTCCGGGTGCGGCTGCGGAGATTGACAGGCGATTGGGGGGATTGGGAGTTGGGCGCTGTTTTTTCGACGGATTCGGGATCCGAAGCGGAGTTGCACAGGATTTGGCGCATGAATTGCAAAAATGCAAGCGGTCTTCGCGTCTCTCTGTAGAGCGAACGAGATAACGAATGCTGAGTGAGCAGGACGAATCGCGGATGGAACCGGAGCGGGAGGCGCCGTGCGCGCCACGGGTGCATACGCTGCGGCTCTCAGTGACCGACCGCTGCAACCTGCGCTGCCGTTACTGCATGCCAGCCGAGGGCGTGGTGAAGGTGGGCCACCATGAACTGCTGCGGTTGGAGGAGTTGGCCGGGACGGCGCGGGCGCTCGCCGGGCGCCTGGCGATTGAGCGGATCAAGCTGACCGGCGGGGAGCCGCTGGTGCGCAAGGGGTTGCCCGCGTTCGTGAAGATGCTCAGCGCGATTTCGGGCGTGCGCGAGGTTTCGCTAACAACAAACGGCACGCTACTGCGGAGACTCGTCGGCGAACTGAAGAAGGCGGGCCTGAGCCGCGTGAATGTCTCACTGGACTCGCTCGATGGCGAGCGGTTTGCCGAGATTACGCGCGGTGGCAACCTGGAGGCGACGCTGGGCGGGATCGAGGCGGCGCTCGAGGCCGGACTGCGGCCGGTAAAGCTGAACGCGGTGCTGCGGCGGTCAGCCTGGCGCCGCGACGTTCCGGCACTGATGGACTTTGCGGCCTCCAAAGGACTGGAGATCCGGTTCATCGAGCTGATGCGCACGGGCACAGAGCACACGTGGTGCGTAGGCGAGTATATCGCCGCCGAAGAAGTCGAGGCCTGGCTGGCAGACTGCGGTACGGTCGAGCCGACCTTCAATTCGCAAGCGGGTCCGGCACGGAGTTCGTTGGCGAGGTGGAACGGAAGTCTTGTGCAGCTGGGATGGATTACGCCGCGCTCGCATCCCTTTTGCCACGAGTGCAGCCGGCTGCGCATGGACTGCCGGGGGCGGGTCTATCGCTGCCTCATGGACAACGAGTCGCTGGGGTATGCAGACCTGCTGCGCATGATGGATGAGACGACAGCCTGGACAGTGCTGCGGGATTATCTGTGCGGCAAGCACCCGCCACTAGCGATGGACCGGGATTTTTCGATGGCGTCAATCGGGGGTTAACTGTCCCGGACCGGAGTCTGGGCCGCGCGAAACGGGAGAGAACAGCGTTGCGCCCGAACAGACCACCGGAATATGCAGTGTACCATTTTTCGGAACATGAGAGTCGCAAAGACTTGAGAGAGGAAGCGGGCTCCGCCGGAAGACAAAGCCCGCTTCCCGCTATGCACTCAAAAGCGGCACAGGTACGACAGCCGGACGGCGACGCTACTTGCGGAAGTAGGCGGCGTTGATCTCGGCGAACTGCTTCTTGTCCTCGGGCAGGTCGGGAAAATCGAAGATCGCGTTCGACTTGCAAACGGCAATGCAGGAGCCGCAGCTCATGCAGCGCTTGGGGTTGATGTAAAGCTGCTTCACGGTCTCGAAGCCGGACTCATCCTGCTTGGGGTGGATGGCCTTGCGCAGGCAGACCGAGATACAAAGCATGTCCTTGATGCAATTATCGGTAATGACGCTGACGTTGGGCATTGGAAAAACTCTCCTCGTGATTGTTTGTTCTTCTCGTTCATTGCTGCCGGCAAACTGCTACTGCACGTTCCGTCACCGGTCGGTGCAGGAGTAGCAGGGGTCGATCGAAGCTTGAATGAGAGGCGTATCGGCAAGCCGCGCCCCGGTCACCATCCAGCGAATGGCCGGCATGTTCGCATAGGTGGGCGTCCGCACGTGGACGCGGGTTGGGTTTTCGTTGTCTTCTTCCCAGGAGATGCAGTAAAGGACTTCGCCGCGGGGCGCTTCGACGCGGCTAACGGCGGAACCTGAAGGGAACTCGACGTCCTCGTCCTCTGGATGGATCGGGCCTGAAGGGAGCTTGGCGAGGGCCTGGCGCAGGATGCGACAGCTCTCGACGATCTCGAGGGCGCGCACGACGAGGCGGGCCTTGACGTCGCCGCCGGATTCGACGGGGACGTTGAAGTCCATTTCGGCGTAGGCGGCGTAGGGTGCGTCGCGGCGGAGGTCCTGGCCGACGCCGGAGGCCCGGGCGGTGGGGCCGACGACGCCGCAGGCCACTGCGCGCTCATGGGTGAGGACGCCGACGCCCTCGCAGCGCGAGAGGGCCGAGCGGTTGGTGGTGAAGACGGGGATAACGACGCGAGTCATCTCGCGCTCGATCTCCTCGACCATGCGCAGGATGGCGGCGGGGTCCTCGATGTCGCGGTTGACGCCGCCGACGCGGTTCATAGCGTAGTTGACGCGGTTGCCGGAGATGGCCTCAAGGATGTCCATGATCTTTTCGCGGAGGGCGAAGCAGGTCATGAACATGGTCTTGAAGCCCATGACCTTGCCGGCGATGCCGGCCCAAAGGACGTGGGAGTGGAGTCGCTCGAGCTCGGCCATGACGACGCGGATGTAGTTGGCGCGCGGGGGCGGCTCGATGCCGGTGAGGCGCTCGGCGGCCTGGCAGATGGAGAGGGTGTGTATGTTCGAGCAGATGCCGCAGACCCGCTCCATGAGGGCGATGACCTGGATGTAGTTGCGGGACTCGGCCAGCCGCTCGATGCCGCGGAAGTTGAATCCGATGCGGAGATGAGCGTCCTTGACGGTCTCGCGCTCGCAGACGAGGTCGAGCCGGTAGGGTTCTTCGAGGGCCGGATGATAGGGGCCCATGGGCACGTTGTATTTCATTCGTCCTCCTCGCGAAGGTTCACGCCGGGCGTCTGGCCGGCGCGCAGGAAGAGCGGTTCGCACTCCCGACCGGTGAACTCGACTACGAAGTACTCGTGAATCTCGCGCTCGATCCAGTTGGCGGCCTCCGAGAGGTCGTAGATGCTTTCGGCCGTGTAGACGCTCTCGGCGGTCTTATCGCGAATGGTAAAGGTGAAGGTGAGGACGGTGCCGTCCAGGTCCCAGTGGTAGTCCATGCGGACACCGCCGCCGTCCGCGAGCTCAGTGGCAGTGATTGTGATGAAGCGTGCGCCGTGGGCAAGCATGGCGCGGGCCACATCGCGTGGGCCGGCGGCCTCGGGGACCAACCACCATGAGCCGCTCTTCTCTTCCCACGTACCGCCAAAGTCAAAGGTCTCAGGGATGCGTTCGGCGATGGGTGTCATTTTGCTTCTCCCGGCGCCGGAGCTGTTCCGGGCAAAGCAGGCGCGGCTGGCGCTGCCGGTTGTGCAGGCGGCGTGGGCCGCTGCCGCGGGGTGACGTAAGCGCGCTTGAGCGCTCCCGCGGCGAGGTATACGGGCGGGCACTCGGCAGCCATGGTGAGGGCGCCAGCCTCGCAGCCGTCGATGCAGCGGGCGCAGAAAGTGCATTGGGCCGGGTCGTAGCTCCATTTAAAGTCGGTTTTGCCGCTGCGGAAGACGATGGCGCGGGAGGTGCAGCGAAAGGCGCACATGCCGCAGCCGGTGCACTTTGTGGCGTCGTACTCGACCAGGCCGCGGTAGCCGGAGCGGACCGGGGGCGCGGCGGGAAAGCGCACCGTGACCGGGCGCGAGAAGAGATTTTTGATGAGCAGCAGGAGGGTGTTCATAGCTTGCCTCCGATCCAGAGCGCCGAGACCAGGGCGATAGCGGCAAAGACCAGCGCGCAGCGGCTGTAGAAGCGGACCGAGGTATCGATGGCAAGACGGGCGGTGGCCGCGGCGACGAAGGCCAGCAGAAGGACGATGATGGCGATGGCCGCCACGAAGAGCAGCGGTGGCAGCCATGCTGGCCCGAAGTGGGGCACGACGAGCGTGGCCACGAGGCCGGTGGCGGCGACCCATTCAAGCCCATGGGCGAGCTCCCAGAGAGCGAGCTCGGGGCCCATGTACTCGGTGAGCGGGCCGGCGTAGATCTCCTGCTCGGCGTTGGAGAGCGAGAAGGGGTTCAAGTGGAGTTTGCCGGGCAGGCAGACGAGGATGGCGGCGACGCCGAGCCAGCGCAGGGGCGACGCGGAGGATTGGGCCAGGGCTTCGATGCGGAAGCTGTGTTGCGAGGCGGCGATGGAGACCAGCGCCAGAAGGAAGACAACGTTATAGGAGACGCTCAAGATGGCCTCGCGGACCGAACCGATTTCGGCGAAGACGGAGCGCGAGGAGAAGCCGGCGGCGACCAGACACATCGACGGCATCTCTAGCAGGGCGAGGAGCAGGATGAGGTCGCCGGCAAAGCCGCCCGAGTTAGGGAGTACCGGCAGGAGTCCGACGGCGCCAGCGGCCGAAGCGACGGCAAGCAGCGGCCAGAAGCTCATGATGGCGCCGGAGAGCTCCTCGCGGCGAGGCCAGGCCTTGCTCATCAGCTTGACGAAGTCGTAGAAGGGCTGCATGAATGGCGGGCCGATGCGCTGCTGCATACGGGCCACGGCCTTGCGCTCGAGCCAGACCAGGAACCAGGCGCAGGGAACAGCAAAGAGCAGTCCGGGAAAGACGAGCAGCCGGAGCAACGCATCCGTAGACGCGGAGAGAGCGATAGTCTGCGTCATGCCTCCACCTCCGTGGTGCAGCCGGAGCCTTCGGCGGTGCGTCTGCGCTCGGCCACGATGGCGGCGGCCTGGGCGATACCGCGGATGATGGCGTCGGGCCGCGGCGGGCAGCCGGGAACGAAGACGTCGACCGGGATGTGGCGGTCGAGGGGGCCGTCGAGCGTGGGGCTGTCGATGAAGACGTTGGTGGTGGCGGGGCAGGAGCCGATGGCAATCACGGCCTTGGGGCAGGGGACCTGCTTGTAGACGGTCTCGATGGCGCCGGCGGCGTTGCGGGTAACCGGACCGGAGACACAGAGGATGTCGGCGTGGCGGGGACTGCCCTGCAACTGCACGCCAAGCTGCTCGGCGTCGTAGCGCGGAGAGAGGCTGGCGATTAATTCGATATCGCAGCCGTTGCAACTGCCCGAGTTCATGTGAAAGAGCCACGGGCTGCGGCGGCGTGCGGTGCAGACAAGCCGCCTGAAGAAGTTCATGGCAACCTCCAAAGGCCGGCGCTGAAGAAGTCGGCGGGGCCAAGGTGCAGTAAGTCAAGAGCGTGGGGCCAGAGGCCTGCAGCCAGCAGAACAACGATGAGGACAATGAGCGTGGCGCGCACGAGCCAGGGCTCGGGTGCCGGCGGTGCATCGACAGCCGGGGGCCCCCACCAGAAGCGGGTGAGGGCGAGAACATAGGCGATCAGGGCCATCCCCGACGAGACGGCAAAGAGGGCAAGCACGAGCGGGCTGTAAGTGAGGGTCGTATCGTAGAGCCGCCAGTGAGCCGCGTAGCCGAGCAGAGGCGGCACGCCGAGCATGGCCAGCATGCCGAAGAGAAAGGCGGCGCCGCTGACAGGGTAGAGGGAGGCGAGGCCCTTGCCGCCGTCGAGGGCGCCGCCAGCTTCAGGCGCGCTGAGCGCCGTGAAGAGCAGTGCTTTAGCTAAAGCGTGGACGGTGGCGCCGATGACCGCGCCCTCGAAACCGAAGGCGGCGACGGCGCTTACGCCCAGCAGAAGAAAACCGATGTCCTCGACCGTGGACAGGACAAGCAGGCGTTTGAGATCGCGCTGCGTGAGCATGAACAGCGAGCCGCCCAGCGCGGAGATGGCCGCGGCGGTGAGCCAGAGGCCGCGCGGCTCGAGCAACCAGGGCGATGCCTGGGCGGCGACGGCGAGCTCGCCGAAGACGGCGATATCGACGACAGCGATGAGCAGGCCCAGGACCAGTGCAGGCAGCTCGTCAGCCAGTCGCAGGAGCCAGAAAAAGAGCGGCACGGCAGCCAGCTTAATGAGGATTCCGGTGAAGAAGAGGGCGCGAGCCCAGTCAAACTCGCCGCGGGTGATGAGAACTTCGCTTGAGATGAGAGACGCGGCCGAGAGGGCGAAGGCGGCGAGGTACGCGGATCGCGCTCCCGCCGTTTTGACCGCGCGCCAGACCAGCAGGGCTGCCGCGCCCGCAGCCAACTCAAGAAGGGCGAGGCGCCACTCGGGATCGGAGACGGTGAGGCCGGCAACAGCGAGCGCGCCGGAGAGAGCCATGAGCAGCGCGTGGCGGCGGAAGATGGGTTGGGCAAGCGCGGCGGCAACGAGCGCCACCAGGGCCAGCGCGCAGCCGGCCAGGAGAAGTGTGGGTGCAGCAACAATCACCGCCGGGGTCACAGGCCCGGCCGGAAAGATGAAGGCGTGAACCCAGGCGACTAGAACGCAGGAGACGGCGACGAGAGAGAGGACGGCGTGGCGCTCCGTCCAGGCCACAGCGCGGCCCACGGCGGCCGAGAGAGCGATGAGCACCTGGCCGGCGCCGATCCAGACGCGGTCGACGTTCGTCCACGTGAAGAAGGCGTGCCAGTTGTCGTGCAACATGCCCGAGAACTCGTCGGCGGGCAGACGTCCGTCCCCGATGAGTGGCTCTCCGCCGGTAAAGGCGCCGGTGCCGCCGCCAACAACTATGGCGGTGGCGGCGGCAGGACGCGCGACGCTGGTGGCCATCATCCAGATGAGGCCGCCGAAGACCACGGAGACTAGCGCAAGCACCAGGCCCTCGCCCACCGAGAAGGTGCCGGTGGCCGAGGCCATGCCGAACCAGGTGACCTGCGCACCCTGCATCATGCCGAAGGCGGCAAGCACGGGATTGAGAAGATAGCGGACGGCGACCTGCGGCGCGATGCCCAGAACCAGCGTGCCGGCGGCGATGACGCCCATGCCGGCCTGCATCGAAAACGGCGACTCGTGGGCGTGCTCGGTTTTCTCGGTCATCGGCCCGAGGAAGACCGTGCTGGTGGCTTTGAGGAACGAGAAGACCGTGCCCAGACTGGTGACCCAGGCGGCGAGGGCAGGAATCACCCAGCCGGCCTGCAGAGCGGCCGTATACAGGAGCCACTTGCTGGCAAATCCGCTCATAAGCGGAATGCCCATGATGCCGCCGGCGTTGACCAGCCAGAAGAGGGTGGTGCGCGGCATGCACGGGGCCAGGCCGCCCAGCTCGTTCATCTCGCGAGTGCCGGTGCCGTGCTGCACGGAGCCGGCCGACAAAAAGAGTCCGCCCTTGAAGAAGGCGTGATTAAGGCAGTGCAGAAGGCCGGCCACGATGGCGAGAGGCGTCCCGATCCCGAGGCCCACAATCATGTAGCCGATCTGGCTGACGGTGTGGAAGGCCAGCATTCGTTTGAGGTCGGTCTGGACCATGGCGTACATGACGCCGAGAACCATGGTGGTGGTGCCGATCCACACCAGCACCGCGCCGGAGTGGCCGGGCAGCGCGCCGAAACTGTACATGCGGGCGGCCAGATAGACGCCGGCCTTGACGTAGCAGGCGGCGTGGAGCAGAGCGCTGACCGGAGTAGGCGCGGCCATGGCGTCAGGAATCCACGTGTGCAGCGGAACCTGGACGCTCTTGGCGACGAGCGAAACCGCCATCAGCAGAAAGACGCCGCTGGTAAAGGCGTGAGCCACGGCCGGGTCGGTCCACGCCAGGCTGCCGGCGCTGTGAAAGATGATCAGTATGGCGGCGAGCAGGCCGTAGCCGGCCAAGTGGGTCATCAGCAGAACCTTGCGCGCGCCGTTGACGGCCTCGGGGTTCGCGTACCAAAAGCCGACCAGGCTGAAGGAGCAAAGGCCGATCGCCTCCCAGCAGAGATACATAAAGAGGAGGTTGGCGCTGAAGACCAGCCCGATGAAGCCGGCGATGAAGACCAACATGGTGGCGAAGAAGCGCGTGGCTCCGCGATCCCTGGCCATATAGCCGATCGAGTAAAGAAGGATGGCGGCGCCGAGCCCCGCTCCCATGAGCGCAAAAAGAACTCCCAGTGCGTCGATATGGAACACGAGGGCGATGGGACCGTCCCAGGGGCCCAGGCGGTAGTCGAGCGCGCCGCCGTGCTGGACGGCGGGCAGCGCCGCAAGGGCCCCGGCCAGTGCGGGCAAGCTGCATAGAAGGGCCAGAATGCCTTTGGCGCGGCCCGGCAGCAGCCGCGCTGCGAACAGCTCGAGCACGGCCCCGATGAGGAGCGAGCAGGGCGCGAGGATGATCCAACTTGCACTCATAACCCTCCCTTTAATGCAAGTGGCATTCCAAACCGTTTTGCCCGTTCCATCAGCGGAGAAAGCCAGTGCAGCGTGGCACTTTATCCCGGGCAGGAACCTTTGTTTGTCCGGATTCAAGTCAAAAGGAGGACTGGCCGCGCGGAAGTGCGCTGGGAGAGGTTGCAGCTGTGATTTCGCGCACACTGCGCAGAAATGGAGCAGCTTAGAATGATTGAACTTGGAGGCCAGTATGTCCGCCAGCCTTCTTACTCCCGGCAAGAAAGCCTGGGAGCAATATATTGAGCGCAACGTCGTCGATCCGCTGCTCGTGCGCGAGCCCGTCGCCCATTCCTGGCAGAGATGCCGGGCCCTCCGGGTGAGCTACAACTCGATGCCGGAGCGGGAGCTGGTGGCCGCGCCGGTGCTGGAGCGGCGGCTGGACGAAAAGGAGCGGCTGATCGAGGCGGCGCGGCCGTTTATGCGCGACCTGAACAGTATGCTCAGCGGGTCGGAGTTTCAGGTGATCCTGACGGACGAGACCGGCTTGCTGCTGGAGGCCTCGGGCGATCCGCATTCTCTGCAGCAAATGCGGGAGGTGCAGCTTTGCCCGGGAGCAACCTGGAGTGAGGCCAACAAGGGGACAAACGCCATCGGCACGGCACTGGTGGAGGCGGGCCCGGTGCAGATCTCGGGGTGGGAGCATTTCCGCGAAGAGAACCACTTCCTGACCTGTTCGGCGGCGCCAATTTTCGATGCCGACGGCCGCATCCTGGGCGTGCTGGACGTAAGCGGAGACTGCCGCTTTTCTCATCCGCACACGTTGGGCATGGTGACGGCGGTGGCGCGGGCGATCGAGAACCAGCTGCGCCTGGAGCTGGCCCGGCACGAAGTGCACGTGCTGACGCGCTACTCGAGCGTGCTGATGCATGGAGCCAACGAGGGGCTGCTGGCGGTGAACAATCTGGGCATCATCCTCGACATCAACGCGCGGGGCGGGCAGATCCTGGGCGTGAACCCGGCCGCCGCTAAGGGCGCGCCCCTCGAGCGCATCTGGATGAGCAACTCGCCGATCGTGCAGGTATTCCAGAAGGGCCAGGAGTACGAGAATCAGCCCATCCTGATCGACCGGACAGGCAAGCAGATTCGCAGTTCGGCCACAGCGGTGCGGGACGAGTCAGGAAACGTCGTCGGCGCGGTCGCCTTCTTCCAGGAGGTCGCTGAGAGGCAGTTGTCGCGACGCTCGCTGATCTTTCACACCAGGCGTTGCTCGTTTGACGAGATTGTGGGCGAGAGCCACGCCATGCGCGCCGCCAAGGAGTGGGCGGCGCTCGCCGCGGGCTGCAACTCCACAGTGCTCTTGCTGGGTGAGAGCGGTACGGGCAAGGAGATCTTCGCCAGCGCTGTGCACGGAGCCAGCGCGCGCAGTCACGCGCCGTTCCTCGCCATCAACTGCGCGGCCATGCCGGAAACGCTGATCGAAAGCGAACTGTTCGGGTACACGGATGGCTCGTTCACAGGCGCGAAGCGGGGCGGCCAGGCGGGAAAGTTCGAGCTGGCCAATGGTGGCACCGTTTTCCTGGATGAGATCGGCGAGATGTCGGCGGCCATGCAGGCCAAGCTGCTGCGGGTGTTGCAGGAACGGACGGTGCAACGGGTGGGCTCGTCTCAGGAGATTCCAGTTGACATAAGGATCATCGCGGCCACGCACCGCGACCTGGGCCGCGACGTGGAAGCAGGCCGATTCCGCGAAGACCTCTATTACCGGATCGCCGTGCTCGAAGTGAAGATTCCCCCGCTGCGGGACCGCCCTGAAGATATTCCGGTGCTGGCCCGGTGCCTGATGCGGCGAATCTCGACGCGGATGGAGCGGGCGCCGCTCGAGATGGCGGACGGCTGCCTGGAGAAGCTGGGCACCTACGCCTGGCCTGGAAACGTGCGCGAGATGGAAAACGTGCTGGAGCGGGCGATTGTGGCCAAACGCCGGGGCGACCGCCTGGACGCCGAGGACGTGGATCTGCCCTCCGGATCGCCGCAGCGCACACAGGAGAGAGTGGCAGCGCCAACCCCGGAACCGGCCCGCAAGCCTGCCGTTGTACGGCCACTGCGAGAGGTCGAGCGGGAAGCGATCGCCGAGGCGTTGAGCGTCTGCGAAGGCAACATCAAGCAGGCTGCAGCCCGGCTGGGAATCGCCCGCAACACGCTCTATCGCAAGATGGAGGAGTACGAGCTGGGGCCCGAAGAACTTGTGCACTGATTCGGACCTACAGGGAGCATATGCTCCACATTGGAGCAATCGTCCGTGCGCAATCCTGGAGCATTTCCCGCCTTCGGAGCTCGGCTGCGAGCGGAGGGCTGTTGGAACGGCGCGTTTAAGTCCGCCGCGCTGCAAGTCAGGCAGCAACGTGTATTGTGCGCTGCCAGCCGGTCCGCAAGACCAGCCGGCTTGCCGGTCGATACCCACAGAATCGCACCAGACTTCGTAGCAATCTCACCCGCGGCCCGCTGGCAAGCGAATTGCATTCATTCTCCGAACAGAAGACGTTCCATTGGGATCCGTCGGCGGTTGTCTGAGTGACCGCTAAGACGCGGGGTTTGTCTGGGCCCACGCATGGACCGGTCCGGGTGAGGCCGGGAATCCCACTGAGGAGGAAAATCAGAATGTATCAAGCGAAGTCGAAGAAACACCTCTGGGGCCGGTTACGCTCTGCCGCTGTGATCCTGGGCGGCGCCGCACTGGTCTCTTGCGCGCCCACACTCCTGCACGGACAGGCGGCTGGCTGGGAGGGCGAGACCGGCGTGTTTGTGACCCCTCTGGCCTACACGGCGACGGTCGAGGGACAGAAGATTCATCCCGTGGTCGCCTATCACTACTTCGACGCGGGTCCGATCATCGGCCAGTTCCATGAGGTTTCGACCGAAGCCGGGCTGGGCAAGCGCGCGGAGATCGGCTACAACCGCGAGTTCCACGTGCTGGGCGGCAGCGGCGGCGTGTATGTGAACGGCGTCTCGGCGGCCAATCTGAACTACCTGTGGCAAAACGGTATGGACATCTTCAACGGCAAGTTGAACCTGGTCCCGGAGAACTACCAAAAGCACAACTGGGTTCCGGCCATCTCGGCTGGGTTCATCGCGCGTACCGGCGACCGTAACGTGGGCGACTACCTGACCTATAACAACCAGACCAACAACGGCAAGAACAACGGAGACATCTATCTGGTGGCCTCGAAGGTGGTCACGCAGTGGGTAAAGAAGATGCCGATCGTGCTGAACGCCGGCGTGCGCGGAACCAATGCTGAGCTGTGGGGCATGGGCGGCAATGCGCCGGACTGGGAAGCCAAGCCCTTCGGTGCGGCCGCGTTCGTCTTTACCGGCCCGGCCAAGAGCACTATCATCTTTGGCACTGAAGCAGCGGCCCAGCCGCACCACCCCCTGGGGTACACGTCGTTCACCGACATCGGCGGCTTGCCCTTGAACATCCCGACCACGCTGACCTATTGCACGCGTATCGTGCCCATGTCGAAGTACCACCTGAACGTCGATTTCGGCGTGGCGCAGATCGCGGGCCGAATCTACAACAGCGGAGCCGGCACGGTGGTGGATCTGAAGGCGCGTCAGAGCTGGGGATCGCAGATCACCTGGGGCTTCTAATCAAGAGCGCCGCTCGATCAAAAGAAGCGCGGCGCCCGGATGTCTACCGACAATCGCGGCTCCGTGCCGCCCGAGACAGCGGGGCCGCACCACGGAACGAGAACGGCCACGCGCAGCGTGCGAGGCTGCGAGGGATCGTGTGGGGCCAAAAGCGCCGGTTTCACAAGAGCCGGCGCGTCCCAGGCCAAACCGAAAACAGGAAAGAGGTTCAGTCATGGAAAGAGTACTTCTCAGCGTCAATGGCGTTGACCGGTCCCTGGTTGTGGATCCGGAGAAGAGCCTGGCCGAGGTGTTGCGCGACCAGCTTCTGCTGACCGGTTGCAAGGTGTGCTGCAGCGAAGGCCAATGCGGTACCTGCACCGTCATCATCGACGGCGAAGCGGCGCGCGCGTGCCTGATTCCCGTGGGCGAAGTGGAGAAGGGCGCCAGGATCACAACGATCGAAGGCATCGGCACGCCGGACAACCTAGATCCTCTGCAGGTGGCGTGGATGGCGCACGCGGGCGCGCAGTGCGGCGTCTGCACCCCCGGCTTCCTGATGTCGGCCAAAGTGCTGCTTGAGAAGAACAACAAGCCGACCCGCGAGGAAGTGCGGACCTGGTTCGATATCAACAAGAATGCCTGCCGCTGCACCGGCTACAAGCCACTGGTGGACGCGGTCATGGACGCGGCCGAGGTGATCCGCGGCGAGAAGAAGAAGGAAGACCTGCTGTTTGAGCCGGCCGACAACGGCTCCATCCTGGGCTCAACCTACAAGCGGCCTTCGGCTGTGGCCAAGGTCACCGGCGCATGGGACTTTGGTGCCGACGTGGCCCTGCACATGCCGCCCGATACGCTGAGGCTGGCGCTGGTGCAGGCTGAGGTTTCGCACGCCAACATTAAAGGCATCGACACCACAGAAGCCGAGAAGATGCCGGGCGTGGCGAAGGTCGTTACCTGGAAGGACGTGAAGGGCAAGAACGCCATCACCGGCCTGATCACCTTCCCGACCAACAAGGGCGACGGCTGGGACCGGCCGATCCTGTGCAAGGACAAAGTCTTCCAGTTTGGCGACGCGATCGCAATCGTGGCGGCCGATACGGAAGCCCATGCGCGGGAGGCGGCCGAGAAAGTCAAGGTCGATCTGGAAGTCCTGCCGGCGTATATGGACGGCTGGTCGGCGATGGCCCCCGACGCTATCGAGATTCATCCCGGAACACCGAACATTTATTTCGAGCAGGGAATCCAGAAGGGCGAGGAGACGGCGCCGTTGATGGCCAAGGCCGCGTATACGGCCGAGGCCGAGACCTACTGCAGCCGCCAGCCCCACCTGCACCTGGAGCCCGATTGCGGCTGCGCTTATCTCGAAGACAACGGACGGCTCGTGATCCAGTCCAAGAGCATCGGCCTGCAGCTGCATGCGGCCATGATCGCGCCGGGCATTGGCGTCGAAGGCGACAAGCTGCGACTGATCCAGAACGGTACCGGCGGCACCTTCGGCTACAAGTTCTCGCCGACGATGGAAGCTCTGCTGGGTGTGGCGGCGCTGGTGACGGAAAGGCCGGTTTCGCTGGTCTACAACCAGTACCAGAACATCACCTACACCGGCAAGCGTTCGCCGGGCAACGTGAAGACCAGGCTGGCCGCCGACGAGAACGGCAAGATTGTGGCCATGGAGACCGACTGGTGGATCGACCATGGTCCGTACTCCGAGTTCGGCGACCTCCTGACGGTGCGGCAGGCGCAGTTCACCGGCGCCGGCTACGACATTGCCAACATCCGCGGCAAGGGCAGGACCGTCTGCACGAACCATGCGTGGGGCTCGGCCTTCCGGGCCTACGGCTCGCCCCAGGCCTTTCTCTCGTCGGAGATCGCCATCGACATGCTGGCCGAAAAGGCGGGGATGGATCCGTTCGAGTTCCGGTACAAAAACATCTACCGGCCGGGCGCGACCACACCCACCCAGCAGGTTCCGGACGTTTACTGCCTTGAGGGCCTGTTCGACAAAATCCGGCCGAAGTACGAGGAAGCCAAGGCGCGATGCAAGAAACTGTCGACCCCCGAGACGCCGCGCGGCGTAGGCCTCTCGTTAGGCATCTACGGCTGCGGCCTGGACGGCCCGGACGGTTCGGAGGCGGCCATCGAGTTAAACCCCGACGGTGGCGTGACCCTGATGAACTGCTGGCAGGACCACGGGCAGGGCTCGGACCTGGCCTGCCTGACTATCGCGCATGAGACGCTGCGTCCGCTGGGGCTCAAGCCCGAGCAGATCAAGCTTCGCATGAACGATACATTGCTGCCCAACAGCGGCCCTTCGGGCGGAAGCCGTTCGAATGTCTTCACGGGCAATGCCACCAAGGTGGGCTGCGAGATGCTGCTGAACGCCATGCGCAAGGCCGACGGGAGCTATCGCACCTACGCCGAGATGGTGGCCGGGAAGCTGCCGCTGCGCTACGACGGTAAGTGGGTCGCCTCCGACTGCACCGCCTGCGACGCTGTAACCGGCAAAGGCAATCCCTTCCCGGTGTACATGTATGAAGTGTTCATGCCCGAAGTCGAGGTGGACACCAGGACCGGCAAAGTCCGGGTGGTCAAGTTCACCACGGCCGTGGACGTGGGCACCATCATCAACCGCGCGACGGTGGAAGGGCAGATCTACGGCGGTCTGGCGCAGGGCATCGGCCTGGCGCTGACCGAAGACTTCGACGATCTGAAGTATCACACCAACCTGAAGAACTGCGGCCTGCCTTACATCAAGGACGTCCCGGACGAGATCGAGATTCTCTTCCAGGAGACGCCACGTCCGCTCGGTCCCTTCGGAGCGGCCGGCGCGGGCGAGGCGCCCCTGACGGCTCCGCATCCGGCGATTCTTAACGCCATCTACAACGCCTGCGGCGTCCGCATCTTCAAAGTGCCGGCGCTGCCCAAGACGGTGAAGGCGGCGCTGGACGCCAAGGCCAAGAGCGAACAGAAGGTCCACGCATAACCCCGAGCAACCCGCCGGGACGAAGACACAGGCCTCGTCCCTGCGCTGTCTTCACCCCAAAAACGCCGGGCCGTTCGCAGGCAAGACCGGAGGGCCGGTGACGGATCCAACGGTTTTGGCAGAGGGCGAGCAGGTTAGGCGGCGAAAACACAGCCAGCTTCCATGACGCCCGTCACATATGCTTGTGCTAAGACCGACGTAGAATCGAGCCGTCATGGACCGGGAACAAGTACGGCGCTGGGAATCGCAGTGTATTCAGGAGCAGGCGCCGGCGTGCGCCTCGGCCTGCCCGATGCACGTGGACGCGCGCAAGCTGGCCGAGTGCGCACGCAAGGGCGATTTCAAGGCCGGATTCTCCGTGCTGGCAGCCGCGGTTCCCGTCCCCCTGATCGTCGCCTATGTCTGCGACCACCCCTGCCAGCGGCAGTGCCGTCGCGCCGATGCTGGGGACCCGATCCGCATCCACGAGCTTGAAAAGGCCTGTGCGGAGTTTGGCGGGGCCTCGCCGACCCTGCGCGTGCAGAACAAGAGAAATCGCGAAATCCTGGTGTGCGGCAGCGAGCTGAGCGGAGTCTCGGCCGCGATTCTCCTGGCGCAAAAGGGCTACAACGTCACGCTTCACGAGCCCGGACCGGCGCTGCTCGGCAGTCTGCGCGGCCTGGGCGACGGCTTTCTGCCGCAGATGGCGATCGGCACGGATATGGCGGCGCTCGAAGCCCTGGAGATCGAGGTCTGTTACGACCGCGAGCTGCCGCACGACGAGGAGGCGATTCTCGCGCTGCGCCACGAGTACGATGCGCTCTTCTTCGAGGCGGGGGCATGGCCTTTTACATTCACCGGCGACCCGGCAACGCTCGCCACCCGCCATCCAGGTGTCTTTGCCGGCAACGCCTGGCAGGAGCTCTCGCCCGTCTATGCGGTCTATGAGGGCAGCGTGGCGGCCATCTCCATCGACCGCTACCTGCAGGGAGCTTCGCTGACGGCCAACCGCGAGAACAGGGGAGCCTACCCATCGCGGCTCTACATGAACACGCAGGACCAAATCCCGCTGGCGGCAGTGGAATCCGCCGACCCCGAACAGGGCTACACCCGCGAGGAGGCCCAACAGGAAGCCGCGCGCTGCTTCCCCTGCCAGTGCCTGGAGTGCGTGAAGGTCTGCGAGTACCTGAAGGAGTACAAGTCATACCCCAAGCGCTACGTCCGCGAGATCTACAACAACGAGTGCATCGTGATGGGCGTGCGCAAGGCCAACCGCATGATCAACTCCTGCGCGCTGTGTGGGCTGTGCACCACCGTGTGCCCTGAGAACCTGAGCATGGCGGAGGTGATCCTGGCGGCGCGGCGGGGGATGGTCGAGACGGGCAAGATGCCGCCCTCGGCCCATGACCTTGCGCTGCGCGATATGGCTTTCAGCACGAGCGACGCCTTTACGCTGGCGCGGCACCAGCCGGGCCATGCGTCGAGCGCCGTAGCCTTTCTGCCCGGCTGCCAGCTTTCGTCTTCGTCGCCCGAGCACGTTGAGTCGGTCTACAAGCATCTCAGGGAAACGACCCAAGGCGGCGTGGGCCTGATCCTGGCCTGCTGCGGGGCGCCTGCCCAATGGGCCGGCAATGAAGCCAAATTTGCCGAGGCGCGCGCCGAGCTAACAGCGTCATGGGAGCAGCTGGGGCGGCCGAAGCTCATCACCGCCTGCTCGTCCTGCATCCGTACCCTGCACGACCACCTGCCGCAGATTCCGGTCGAGTCGCTCTGGAAGCACATCGACTTGGCGCTGATTGCCCCACCCACGGCTCCCAAGCGGCTGGCCGTGCACGATCCCTGCTCCACACGCGAGATGCGCGAGGTGGAAGACGGAGCGCGGGCCCTCTTGCGCGAATTGGGCGTGGAGATCGAAGAGCTGAACGAGCGCGGGCTCACCACCTGCTGCGGCTTCGGCGGCCTGCAGCAGTTCGCCAACCCCGAACTGGCGGACCGTACCGCGCAGCGCCGCGCGGCGACGAGCAACACGGACTACGTGACCTACTGCGCGATGTGCCGGGACCGCTTTTCGCTCCGGGGCAAGCGCGCCGTCCATATACTTGACCTGATCTTTCCCGCCGATGACGGGGCGGATCCGGCGGCGCGCCTGGACCCCGGGTTCTCGCGCCGGCAGGAGGGCCGTGCCCGGCTCAAGCGCCGCCTGCTGCGTGACTTATGGGGAGAGACGGAGGCCGAAATGGACGAGCTTTTCGAACTGGAGATTGCCGAGGAAGTGCGCGCTCTGCTCGAGAAGCGCATGATCCTGGTGGAAGACGTGCGCCAGGCGGTGGAGCATGCCGAAAAGACCGGCGAGAAGCTTGAGCAGCCGGGAACCGGTCACTGGCTGGCCATGTGGCGGCCCTCTTGCGTCACCTACTGGGTGGAGTACTCGGGCGGCGCGGGCAGCTTCACGGTGCACAACGCGTACTCGCACCGGATGCAGGTGAAGTGAGATGGCCGAGGAAGCGGAGTTGATGTGCGGGAAATGCAAGCAGCCGCTGGTGAAGGCGCAGGTCGTGGCGTCGTACCTGGGGGCCGAGTTTCCCATCGAGCTGCTGCGCTGCCCAGGGTGCGGCGTAGTGCACGTGCCCGAGTCGCTGGCCACGGGCAAGATGTTCCAGGTGGAGCAGGCGCTGGAGGACAAATGAGCTGTTGCCCGGCTGCAAATCCGACCGCGTACGAAACCGGCGTGCTTGCCGCGTCGGGCCAGCGGCTGCCGCACCCAGGCGGGGCCGAGCTGACCCGCCACGCGATCGAGTCCGCAGGGTTGCGTGCCGGAGCGCGGATCGTGGACCTTGGCGCAGGTGCGGGCAAGACCGTGGAGCTGCTGCGGACGATGGGGTTTGACGCTGTGGGGGTAGAGCCGCGCGCCGATAAGCCGTCCGCGCAAACAGGCCTGTGCGTTCGGGCGACAGCCGAGTCGCTTCCCTTCCCTAACGGATCTGCCACAGCCGTTCTGGCCGAGTGCAGCCTGTCGGTGATGGGCGATTGGGAGCGCGTGCTGGCCGAGTGCGCGCGGGTGCTGGAACGGGGCGGACGGTTAATCGTCGCCGACCTGTACGCGCGGAATCCTGAAGCCATCGGCCGGGCGCGGGCCCTGGGGCACTCGGCGATTGCAGGCATGATTGTCCGCGAAGAGCTACAGGCGAGTCTCAGGGCGCATGGATTTGCGGCCGAACTCTGGGAGGACCACTCGCGGGCGCTCCGTGAATTCGCGGCCCGCTTTCTGATGTACAACGGATCGTTGACGCAGCTGTGGGGTTGCGCCGGAACAGGCGCCTCCGCACAGGAGATTGAGAGCGCGATGAAGGCCACGCGCGCCGGCTATTTTCTGCTGATCGCTACAGCCGGGAACGCACACAGGAGCACACCGCCAAGGAGTACACAATGGATATGAACAACGCCGATGCGTTTCGCGTAATGGAGCTCGGCATGCAGGGCTACAACTGCAGCCAGATTCTGATGCTGCTGGCCCTGGAGGCGCAGCACAAGGAGAATCCCGACCTGGTGCGGGCGATGACCGGCCTGGTAGGCGGGATGAGCTGCGGCAAGAACTGCGGAACGCTTACCGCCGGCTGCTGCCTGCTCGGCCTCTACGCCGGCAAGGGCACGCCCGACGCCAACGCCGACGACCGGCTGGAGCCGATGCTGCACTCGTTCGTCGAGTGGTTCGAGTCGGAGTTCAAGCCGCGCTACGGCGGCATCGACTGCGCTGTAATCCTCGAAGACGACGCGCGCAACCGGCTGGCGCGCTGCCCTTCGATCATGCTCGAAAGTCTGGCCAAGCTGAAGGAGATCCTGGCGGAGAATGGCTATGCCTTCGCCGCCTGAGGCCGGAGCGCACAAGCTGGGCGCCGTTGTGCTGGCCGCGGGCTACTCCTCGCGCATGGTCGAGTTCAAGCCGCTTCTGCCCTTCGCGGGCGCCACGGTCGCCGAGGCAACGATCGGCCTCTTCCGGCGCGCAGGGATCGGGGATGTGCTGGCCGTCCTAGGCTATCGCGCGGAAGAGTTGCGCCCGGTGGCGGAGAAGTCCGGCGCGCGAACCGTTCTGAACCCGCGTTACGACGAGGGGATGTACTCGTCGGTGCGCGCTGCGGCGGGTGCGCTCACGCCGGGCGTCGATCTCTGGTTCGTTTTGCCCGTGGATATGCCGCTGGTGCGAGCCGAAACCCTGCACCGCCTAGCCCATGCTTTGCAATCGAGCGCCATGCGTATCGCCTATCCGGTATTTCAGGGCAGGCGCGGCCATCCACCGCTGATCGCGCGCGAAGTTCTCCTTGAAGCACTCGATCCAAGCTTTCCCGGACCGCTCTTCGCGCTGCTCGCTCGGCACAAGGATGAGGCCTGCGAGGTTCCGGTAGCAGACGAGGGCATCCACCTGGACTTGGACACCCGGGAAGAATACGCACGTCTCTACGCCATGGCTCCCGGGCGCGACATACCCACGGAAGCCGAATGCGAGGCTCTGCTCTCCATCTATCGCGTAACGCCGGAGATCGCCGCCCACTCCCGCGCCGTGGCGGACGTGGCATCCGAGCTGGCGACCGGTTTGAACGCGCGTGGATTGGCGCTCGACGCCGCACTGGTCCGCGCCGGTGGCCTGCTGCACGACATTGCCAAGGGCGCGCAAGACCACGCCAACGCCGGGGCGGCACTCCTTCGCGCCATGGAGTTTGAGCGCGTGGCAGCAATCGCGGCCTTCCATACGGAGCCCGAGGCGGTGCCCTCGGAGATCGACGAGGCCGAAGTGGTCTTTCTGGCCGACAAGATCGTGCGCGGAGCCGACAGGGTGGGCATCGAAGAGCGGTTCGGGGCCACGCTCGAACGCCTGCAAGGGAACGAAGATGCGATGGCCGTGGCGCGGCGGCGGCGGGCCAAGGCTCGCGCGTCGGCCGCCCGCGTAGAGGCCCGGCTTGGGACGCCGCTCAACGCCTAACTGCGCGTTGGCTGCAATATCGAGTGATCTAAATCACGGTTTGGCAAGCAACCTGCTCTTGAAGATAAGAGAGTCATGGAATGCGCAGGTTCAACCCGCGATGTCACGATTCTGAGCACAACTGAGAGCGTCTGCCCCGTCTGTTTGCGCCAGATCGGAGCAGAGCGTGTAGCCGAGGGCGACCAGGTGTTCCTCCGCAAGGAGTGCCCGGAGCACGGCCGCTTCCAGACCGTTCTCTGGCGCGGGCTCGATTCATATCTTGCCTGGAGGGGACCGGAGAAGCCGCCCCACAAGCCCGCCGCGAACGCTCTGCCGGTCTCGTCGAAGGGCTGCCCGCACGACTGCGGCCCCTACACCGACCACCGCCAGCAGACCTGCTGCGCGATTTTAGAGGTAACGCCGCGCTGCAACCTGGCCTGTCCAGTCTGCTTTGCCGATGCGTCAGCGGCGCGCGCAGGCGAGCCGGAGGCAGACGAGATTGTAGAGCGGTGCCGCGCGCTCCTCGCCACACGAGGTCCGTTCAATATCCAGCTCTCCGGTGGCGAGCCCACGGTGCGCAACGACCTGCCGGAACTGATCATGCGGCTGCGCGAGGCCGGGGCGCCGTTTGTGCAGCTCAACTCGAACGGCGTGCGGCTGGCCTGCGAGGCCGGCTATGCGCGCCGGCTCAAACAGGCCGGCCTCGACTGCGTCTTTCTCCAGTTCGACGGCCTGACGGCTGATGTGTACAAGACCATCCGCGGTTGTGATCTCTTTCGCCTGAAAGCAGCGGCCATCGCCAACTGCGCCGAGGCCCATCTGGGCGTCGTCCTGGTGCCCACACTGGTTCCCGGCGTCAACACGGATCAGATCGGCGCGATCTTGCGGTTCGCCCTGGAGCGCGTGCCGGCGGTGCGGTCCGTGCACTTCCAGCCAGTGAGCTACTTTGGGCGCTATCCAGGAAGCCGGCGCGGCGAGAACGGGTCTGAGGCCCGTCCCCAGGACAGCGACCGCATCACGATTCCCGAAGTGCTTGAGGCGATCGAGCGCCAGACCGATGGATTGATGTGCGCGCGGGACTTTCACGCGCCTTCCGCGGAAAACGCCTACTGCTCGTTCCAGGGCAAGTTCCACGTGGCGGCAGACGGCCAGGTAGAGCCGGCGCCCGCACCCAAAACAGCATCCTGTTGCAGCACGACGCAGCCGCTGGTGCAGCTCGGCAGCCCGCACCGGCAGAGCGACGGCGGCGAGTTGCGCCGCGCCCGCGAGGCCGTATCGCGGCAGTGGGCCTTCCCGGTAATCCACGACTCGGTTGAGGAGTCTTCGTGCTGCTCAGGCACGGAGTTTGCCAGCTTCGATGCATTTCTCGCCGCCGAGGCCCGCGCGCTGAGCGTCTCCGGCATGGCCTTCCAGGATGCGTGGAACCTCGACCTGGACCGGCTGCGCGAATGCTTTCTGCACGTGGCCACGGCGGACGGCAAGATGGTTCCGCTGTGCGCCTACAACCTGACCTCGTGCAATGGTCAAACTCTCTACCGGCCTCTCAACGGAGGCCCGCAATGAGCACGGCCATCGCCTGCGGAACACCACTCGAATCGTGGATCGCGGCCCGCCTCGGGCTGAGCGCAGAAGCGCTCACGCGCGAGGCCATCGAGCGGTGGCAGCTTGCGCGGCTGAACGAGACCCTCGCGTGGGCTCGGGAGCGAAGCCCGTTCTACAGCGAACGCCTGGCGGACTCGGGGCCCGCGCAGCTTACCAGCCTCGACGATCTGCGCAGACTTCCCTTCACCACCGGTGCGGACCTGGCGCGCGAGCCGGAGCGGTTCCTATGTGTTTCGCAAAGCGAGATCCGGCGCATAGTGACGTTTTCCACCAGCGGCACCGTGGGCGCCAAGCGGGTCTTCTTTGCCGCCGAGGACCTCGATCGCTCGGCGGAGTACTTTGAGCACGGGGTGAGGGCAGTCGCAGAGCCGGGTGACCGGATGGCGATTGCATTGCCGTGCGAGCGCGAAGACAGCGTGGGCTGGCAGCTTGCCAAAGGCATCGACCGGTCCGGAGTCGTCCCCATCCTCTGCGGCCTTGCGCCGGACCCTGGGCCGCTGCTCAATGCAATCGATCGCGAGCGGCCTGCATCCGTCATCGGTTTGCCCACGCAGATGCTGGCGCTGGCCTATCACGCTGAGGCCGAGCGAAGCGCGGCCTTCCAAAACCTGCGCAGCATGGTGCTTTGCAGCGACCACGTTGCCTCAAGCCTGGTGGAGGCCATTCGCAGGCGCTCCGGCTGCGAGGTCTTCGAGCACTACGGTATGACGGAGACGGGCCTGGGCGGCGGCCTCGACTGCGAGGCCCACGCCGGCTACCACTTCCGCGAGGCCGATCTTTACGTGGAGATCGTAGACCCGCAGACCGGCGCGGAATTGCCCGACGGCCGCGAAGGCGAGATCGTCTTCACCACGCTCGGCCGGCGCGGGATGCCGCTGGTGCGCTACCGCACGGGCGACCTCTCGCGGCTGATTTCGGAACCCTGCCCTTGCGGCTCGGTGCTGAAGCGGCTGGCGCGCGTGCGCGACCGGGTGGGCGCTGGCATCGCGCTGGGCGCGTCCGGTGGCCTGACGCTCTCCATGCTCGACGAAGCGCTCTTCGCCCTGCGCGGAGTTATGGACTTCACGGCTGCCATCCATCCCAGCCAACCATCGCGCCTGGAACTCGTGCTCTCGATGGCGCGCAGTTACGCTGCTCCACCGGAGGCTGCCATTCACGACGCACTCAACGCGATCGAGGCCATACACGCAGCGACGAAAGCCGGCGAACTGATTGTTTCCGTGACCGCGGCAAGCGTGCCTCTCGCCCGCTCCACGGCCAAGCGGCGCCTGGAGGTGCCCAAGCTCCCATGAGCGCTCCCGTGCTCTATCTCGTGCGCCACGGCGACATCATCTCCGTGCGGGGCAAGGCCTACATCGGCCAGGTCGAGGCTCCGCTCAGTGAGACGGGCGTGGAGCAGGCCTGGGCGCTGCGCCGCTGGCTCGAAGACGTACCCTTCGGCCTGGTCTGCGCAAGCGACCTCTCGCGTTCGCAGCGCACCGCGCGGATCATTGCGGGCAACCGGATAGAGCAGATCCGGCTCTGCCCCGCATTCAGGGAGATCAGCCTGGGCGAGTGGGAAGGCCTCGCCTTCAAAGAGATCGAAACCCGCTTCCCGGAGGAGTACGCGGCGCGCGGACGCGACCTTGAAAACTGGCGGCCGCCCGGCGGCGAAAGTTTTGCCGACTGCCGCGCACGCGTCCTGCCCGCGCTCAAAGAGCTTCTGGAGGGAGCGCAGGGCAACGTTCTATTGGTGGCGCACGCAGGGGTCAACCGTCTGATCCTATGCGACGCGCTGGGCATTCCCACGGCAAATCTGATGAGCGTTGGCCAGGACTACGGATGCGCCAACATCCTGGAATACGGGCCGTCGCGGTTGCGGCTGCGGCTGATGAACTTTACGCCGCCGCTCGCGCAACTGGCAGCGGAACGGCCACCGGCGCCGGCGCGCGGATGGCGCGAGCCCCTGCGAAGGAGGCAGACATGTCAATCGCCTATCTAGACAACAACGGAACCACGCAGATTCATCCCGAAGTTCTGCGCGAGATGCTGCCCAGCTTCGGTGAAGAGTTCGGCAACCCGTCATCGATTCACGCCTGCGGCCGCCGAGCGCTGGCCAAGCTGAAGATCGCCCGCGAGCGGACCGCGCACCTGCTGGGCTGCCTGCCCACGGAGATCGTCTTCACCGGCGGCGGCACCGAGGGCGACAACACGGCGCTGATCGGCATGGTGAAGCCGGGCGACCATATCGTCACCTCGGCCATCGAGCACAGCGCCGTCCTGCAGTGCTGCGCGTTTCTCGAGCGGCAGGGCTGCGAGGTAACGCGCGTGGGCGTGGACGGCAACGGTCGCGTCGATCCGGCCGACGTGCGCCGCGCCCTGCGGCCCAACACACGCCTGATCTCGA
>Ga0335073_10001571_pt1 | contig 30679 bp, 22 predicted proteins | sample Lox_Sample_22_FD_207093 | JGI IMG/M metagenome (GOLD analysis project Ga0335073, IMG submission 207093) | Soil microbial communities from Loxahatchee National Wildlife Refuge, Florida, United States - Lox_Sample_2.2 | ecosystem: Environmental > Terrestrial > Soil > Wetlands | place: USA... | reverse complement strand
GGCTGCTCGCCGGTACCAGCGAGCAGGTCGGTGGCAGCAACTCGCTTTTTTCCAGCTTCAATAAGATCTCCGGCACCGACGGCAATTGGAACTATCTGGCGGATTATTCGCACCGACGGTCCGACGGGCAGCGTGAGAACGGAGATTACGTGCTCAATGCGGGCGATCTGCATCTTGGGTACCTGATCGATGCCCAGAAGCTGAGTGTCGACTTTCACGCCTACTCGCTCGACAGCGGCTTGGCAGGCCTGATGACGGGTGAACAGTTTCTGACCAATCACAATCAGACCACCACGCCGGACGATCGTCTGTGGGCGGATCGCTACACCACGGTGTTGACGTACGAGAATAGATTCAGCGCCAAAGACTCTTATATACAGAAGCTATGGTCCGGCTATCAGGATCTGTGGACGCGCTCGGACAGTTACAATGCCGATCTCCCGCCGGTAGGCACCGGCGCCACACTCAGCGGTCAGCGCTTCAACTACACCGGCCTGGACGGGCGCTGGCTGCATCGCTGGGGGCCCGGTAATGCATTAACTGTCGGTTATACCGCGTACACATCGCGCAGCCCGTACAACGAGTGGATTTCCACCAATCCCATCGTGGATAAGGACGATGGCTCCGGGATTCCCTTCTACGATGACCGGCGCAAGACAAACTACGCTGCAATTTTCGCGGAGAACGTGTTCCGCTTCGAGTACTTTCACCTGGTTACTTCCGCTCGGTTCGATCACGAGATGCTCGGCACCGAGGAACTGCTCGCTCCGCATCCCTCGCTTGTGGACGAAACCTACCACAAGAACATTCCGTTATTCGGCATCGGTATCGGCAACGATTTCGGTCATGGCAACGAGACTTACCTGAATATTTCGCAAGGCTTCCGTCCCCTGCGCTATCTCGATATCGCGAGTCCTTTCAGTAATTTCTCCACGACCAACAATCCCGATCCGACTAGATATCTGACTTACGAATTGGGTGTGCACGGATGGCCGACTCTGGGTCTTTACTACGATGTAAGTTTGTTCCAGGTCAACGTCAAAAACCGCATTGAGTCGGAACAACTCACGGAAGCCGAGACGGTCGACATCAATACCGGCAATACCCGCAGTCGCGGGGTGGAGTTCGAAGGCTACTACGATCTGTTTCGCCTTATTCCGGCAATTGCCTCCAACCTACACCTTGACGCGTTTGCCAACGCGAGCCTCCTCGACGCTCGCTTCACGAGCAGCATCATTCCCGACCAGGTCGGGAAGATACCAGCCTATGCGCCGCACGGCGTGTTCAAAGAGGGACTCACAGCTCGGGGCGATAATAAGTACAAGGTCAGTCTGGTCATCGATACCGTGGGATCTCAGTACTTTCAGGACAGCGATCGACCCATCGGCTCTACACCCGCTCATATTCCTACGTACACGGTCCTCGATCTGGCGGGGGACTACGTCATCGCCGGACATCTGCGGATCCTCGGCGGCGTATCGAACCTCACTAATCGTCATTATTACTCGCGGGTGTTCCTTTTCGGCGGAATGCTTGAACCCGCCAGCGATCGTAGCTTTTACGCTGGTGCGGCCTACGACTTCTAGCGAGCGGGAGGCGCAACGGCGTTGCTGGGATTAACGCTTGCGATCACTCCGCCGATGCCGCAGAGCTTCAACCGAGTAGCATGGTGCTATATTGGAGGCAGCCGGGCAGAGCAGACACAATCAATCAGGAATTCAGATCATGAGACGGGTCGTCGGTTTTTTCGTGGCCTACGCGCCTTTGGTTCTTGCCGTCGGCGGAGTGCTTCCCGCGCTCGCGGGGTCGCAAGACACGGGGTTCCTCACGCCCCAGGCCTTGATGAGCCAGCTCAAGTGGCGCTCGGTAGGGCCGTATATCGGCGGTCGCGTCGTCACCGTGACCGGTGTTCCCGGCAACGCCAACCTGTTCTATGCCGGTACGGTTGGGGGCGGCGTCTGGAAGAGCTCGGACGAGGGGATCAAGTGGGACAACGTCACCGATGCGAAGCTCCCTGGGCCAAGCGCCAGCATCGGAGCGATCGCCGTGGCGCCGTCCGCCCCTTCGACGCTCTACGTCGGTACCGGTGAGGACGATATCCGCAATGACATGATCCCGGGCGACGGGATCTATAAGTCGACCGATGCCGGAAACTCGTGGACCTACGCGGGTCTGCGCGAGACGCGCTCGATCAGCAAGATCGTGGTGAGCCCGCAGGATCCCAACGTGCTCTATGCTTCCTCCATGGGCCACGTGTTCATCCCCGGCCCCGACCGCGGGGTATTCAAGTCGATGGACGGGGGCAAGACCTGGAAGAAGATTCTGTTCGTAGACGATAAGACGGGCGCCATTGACCTCGTCATGGACCCGGGACATCCGCAGGTGCTCTACGCCACGATGTGGCAGGCGCAGCGCTTGCCATGGGGACTGATCAGCGGCGGTCCGGGGAGCGGACTCTACAAAACGACCGATGGTGGTGAGCACTGGACCGATCTGAGCGGCCATCCCGGCCTGCCGCAGGGCGTTCTGGGACGGATCGGCGTCAGCCTGGTGGCCGGTCAGCCGGATACGGTGTATGCGATATTCCAGGCGAAGAACGGCGGCGTATTTCGCTCGGACGACGCCGGCGCGACGTGGAAGCAGGTAAACGACGAGATGAAGCTGCGGCAGCGCGGCTTCTATTACATGACGATCTACGCGGACCCCAAGGATGCCAATACCGTCTATGCACCTCAGGTGGACGCACTGTGGGTTTCCCATGATGGGGGCAAGACTTTCACCAAGCTGCAGACGCCGCACGGCGACAACCACACGCTGTGGATCAATCCGAACGATACGAACATTCTGCTGGAGGGGAACGACGGCGGCGCGACGGTTTCCACCGACGCCGGCAAGACTTGGAGCACGTACCGCAACCAGCCCACGGGTCAGTTCTATCACGTCAATCTGGATGATCAGTTTCCATTTCATATCTATGGGGCACAGCAGGACGAAGGCTCCTACGAGGGACCCAGTGCCAGCCCAGACGGGCAAATTCCGCTCGCCGACTGGAAGGCGGTGGCGTTCGGGGAAAGCACATTCACCGTGCCGCAGCCGGGCAGCCCCAACATCACATACGGCAGCGGCTACTACAGCATCTTTGTCAAACAAGATGAACCCACCGGCGAACTGCAAAGCGTCAGCCCATGGCCGCTGTATCGCAGTGGCGCTTCCTCCGCAGAGCTCAAGTACCGATTCGGATGGACGCATCCGATCCTATTTTCGCGCGCCAACCCGAAAGAGCTGCTGATCGCCGCGCAGTATGTATTCAAGAGCGACGATCACGGACTGACCTGGACACGCATCTCTCCGGATTTGACACGAAACCAACCGATTACGGAAATTCCAAGCGGAGGTCCGGTCGATCTGGATCAGACCGGGGCGGAGGTGTATCCCGACGTTTCGTCGCTGGCGGTTTCGCCCCTCGATGGGAATCTGCTGTGGGCAGGATCTGCCGACGGCCTCGTCCACGTGACCACGGACGGGGGGAGGAGCTGGCAGTTGGTCACCCCGCCGGGGCTGCCGGAGTGCGAGATCAGCTCGATAGAACCTTCCCATAGCGAGCGGGGGACCGCTTATCTCACCGCATGGCGATACATGTGGGACGATTTCCGGCCTTACGTGTACGAGACGACTGATTTGGGCAAGCACTGGACTGCGATTACCGCGGGCCTGCCCGATGACGAGTTTGCTTACGCCATTCGGCAAGACCCCAATGACTCGAGCCTTTTGTTCCTGGGAACATACGGCACGATCTATGTGAGCCTCGATGGCGGCGCGCACTGGCAGCCGCTGACGCTGAACCTGCCGCCCGCCGAGGTGCGGGATATCGCGATCGACACCCGCCAGGGAGACGTGGTCGTTGCCACGCATGGGCGCGCGTTCTGGGTGCTCGACAACTTGGCTCTTCTCGAACAGCTGACGCAACGGCCGCCGGTCAAAGCGGCGCAAAGCCACGTCTTCGCACCTCAGAAGGCGTGGCTGACCCATGCTTATGGCGTGCAGACCGACCCTGACTCGATTGAGCCGAATTCCGGGGAGAATCCGCCCTTCGGGGCCACGGTGTTCTTCCACATTCCCGACCACTACGACGGCAAGACGCCCGCTACCCTCACGTTCGAGGATGCCCAGGGGAAGGTGGTGCGCAGCCTCACGCTGCATCTTGCAACGCAGAAGGAAAAGCAGGAAAAGGCCGATGAGGAAGCCGGTAAACCCGAACCGGATCACAGCGCGGAGAGCGCCATTGAGCAGACTGAGGAGGCACTGGCGAAGCTGACGGCAGTCGAGCCCGGGATGAACCGGCTCCAGTGGAATCTGCGCTACACGCCCGTGGTGGAAGTGAATGGCTATCACTCTCCGGAATCGGGGGGAGGGTTGGACTATTCGACCAACGGCCCACTGGTGGTGCCCGGCACGTATTCGGTCGTCCTGAATTACGGCGGGCAGCGAACGCGCCAGATCTTTGAGGTCGCTTTGGATCCGCGGCTGCCTGCAACCGAGGAGGACTTGGCCGCACGTCTCGCGCTGACTCAACAGATCGAGGCGGACATGAACTCCCTGAACCAAGACTTGAACCGGGCCCTGTCCGCTCGCTCGAAGCTGCAAGAAGTGGTGTCCAGACATAGGCGGAACGAGGGCCGAACGGCCAGCGCCCTAGAGGCGCTGAACGGAGCAATTGATCGCGTTGTGCAGATGAGAATACGCTCGAGCGAGGGCGACAGCATGCAGGAATCGAAGCTGCACGCATATCTGGCGTATCTGGTGGCGGAGATAGAGCTCGCCTATGCACGGCCGACCGAAGCCCAGTATGCCGTCTTCCGCGACCTCGATCAGCAAACGAAAGCTGGCGAGCAGGCGCTAGAGGCCGCCGTCGCCAACGCGGAGAGGATGGCCAGATAGGGACACGCGCTTAGAGTTCGGGGAAGACTCCGGGATAGCCGCGATCCGCAAGCGCAGCAGGTTCAAGACCTGATGCTTGGCGCTGATCAACCAGCAATTTTTGATCCGTCGGCGGTTACAACTTACAACCAACCGACAGGCTGCTGTCGGATGTTTGGAGCTTACTGGCGACGTAAGGGTTTCTGTCTATAGAACATTAGGTACCTCCGGATTTCTTCCCGACACGGACGTGTCCCCGCTGATCGTCAACGAATGACGGCAGTGGAAGTATTTTCCGCATGTAACCGTTGAAGTCGATGGGCTTTCAACCAGCGGTCGGACGAGGTTCCGGCAGGCTTGCAGCGAATTCGACGAATGAATCGATGAAGCTGCGGATCTTGAGCGGCAGATGCTTGCGGCTCACATAGACGATGTAGAGTGTCGGCTCACTGATCACGTACTGCGGCAGGACCACCCGAAGGGTGTCCTTGAAGACGGGATCGTTGAAATAGATCGACGGGAGCGGTGCTATGCAAGCGCCGACCGCCACGGCGTTACCCAACGCGATCATGGCGTTCGCGCGAAAGCGCATAGCGACGCGCACCGGGATGTCGCGCTTGCCCTCCGGGCCGATCAAGGGCCAGGTATCGAGGCCGAGCATGCCCGCACAGTCATGGTTGATCAGGTCCGCTGGCGAGGAGGGCGCACCGTGTCGATCGATGTAATCATGCGAGGCGGCAATCGGAAAGGTAATGCGCCGGACGGGTCGGGCAATGAGTCCCGCAGGCAAAGCGCTGGTGGTCACGCGCAGACCCACGTCGTAGCCTTCTTCCACGAGATCGACCACCCGATCCTCGAACGCGACGTCAAGCGTGATCTTGGGATATCGCTTGCGATACTGCGCGAAGAACTCCATAAGGCGCCGGCCGGCCGACCAGGTCGGCGCCGTGACTCTGAGGGTGCCTCGTGCGGTCGCGCCGAGTGAGCCCAGTTCGAGCTCAGCTGCCTCCAGATACTCCAGGATCGTGCTGCAGCGCGCATAATACACCTCACCCGCTTCGGTCAAGCTCAAGGTGCGGCTATTACGATTGAGAAGCCTCACGCCGAGGTGCTTCTCGAGATGCATGACGTGCTTGCTCACGGTGGGGGTGGAGACATCGAGCCGTTCTGCGGCCGCGACGAACGTGCCCGAATCGACCACCTGGCGAAACACTTTGATGCTGGTGAGCGTATCCACGCCCGTCATCTTACTCCACCCAGGCCGACCCCATGTCGGCGCGGACGCAGAGCCAGCGGTATCTGACGGGCTGAGCGATCAGATAAGCTTCAGCACGACCTTGCCGCGCGGCGACTCCTTCTCGAGGTGGCGCAGTGCGGCCGCCGCGGCGTCGAGGGGGAAGGTTCGATCGATGTGCGCCTTGACGATGCCCCCCTGAACCAGATCGGAGAGCTTCGCGAGGCGCTGGGTCGAGACGTCAGTGAACTGCATCAAGGCCGTGACCTCGAACTGACGCATGAGGTCCTCACGAGGATGCTCGAGCAGCGACACAAGCCGTCCGCGCTTTTTCAGCACCTTGAATGAGCGCGTATAGGTGTCGGCGCCAACCGTGTCAAATACGCCATCGAGGCCAGTCAGCAGTTCGTCGAAGCGTTCCGTGCGGTAGTTGATGCTCTGATCCGCACCCAGGCTCTTCACGTACTCGACATCATCGGCGCTGACCGTGGTCGCGACCCATGCCCCGAGGTGCTTCGCGATCTGGATCGCGATGCTGCCGATGCCGCCGCCGCCCCCGTGGATCAGAAGCCTCTGGCCTGCCGTGACAGCGAGAGCTTCCGTTGCCTGGAGGGCACTCACCCCCGCAAGCGGCAGTGCTGCTGCTTCCACTGCGTCAACGTTCGACGGTTTGGCAGCGATGTTGCCGGTTTTCGCAATGAGCGCTTGCGCGAAAGACCCCGATGCACCCTTGAACACAGGCGCTTCTCCGTAGATCGCCTCACCGACCTTGAACCCGGAGACTCCAGGGCCGAGCGCTTCCACGACGCCGGCGAAATCCACCCCGAGCGTGAAGGGCATCGGCAATGGCATCACCCCCTTGAGATATCCGGCACGAATCTTCCAATCGATCGGATTGATGCCCGCGGCCTGCACGCGCACGAGCACTTCCTCCGCCTTCGGATCGGGCAGTGTCGCCTCCTCGATCCGGACCGCCTCCGGTCCACCGTACAGATGAACACGAGCCGCCTTTACTGTTTTCATCGGATGTTCCTCCTTTCACCATCGCATCGAAGTACCAAGATCGCCTCACAGCATGGGTTCGCGAGCGGGATTGATCAATGCTCATCCGCGACACGGAACGTTTCGAAGCACGCGTCGAGTTTCCGATTCTGAAACGGTGCATTTACGCGTGCATCCTTGCTCATCGACGCAATGCATCCTAACGTTTATTCAACGGCAAGAGGGCCGGTCTCGTGTCGGCAGCGACGGGTGCTTTTAGGTTGCGGGCAGGCCCGGATCCAGTCACAAAAAGTGCCTAACTTACCCAGGAGAGGAATATGAGTCGAATTCTGCTGATCACCTCCAGTCCGCGCGCTGAGTCGTACTCGACCCGCGTCGCACGCGCGCTCGCCCAGAAACTCTCGGAGAAACCGGGCTCGAGCGTCGTCTTGCGCGATCTCACGCGCGAGCCGCTCCCCCACATTGACGACACCTTCGCGGTCGCGCGGAGCGTCCCGGCGGACCATCTGACGGCGTCGCAAAAAGCCGCGCTCCGTCTGTCCGATGATCTGCTGAAAGAGCTCAATGCGGCGGACACCCTGATCATCGCTGCGGGCATGATCAATTTCGGCATTCCGTCGACGCTCAAGGCCTATCTCGATTACATCCTGCGTCCGGGCGTCGCGTTCCGATACACGGAGAAGGGGCCAGAAGGCCTGGTGAAGGGCAAGAAGGCATATCTTGTGCTGGCGCGTGGGGGTAACTACTCGGCGGCGCCCACGCAAGCGTTCAATTTCCAAGACCCCTATTTGCGCGCGGCGCTCGGCCTGATCGGTATCAGCGACGTCGAGGTGATCGTGGTCGAGGGGGTCGCGTTCGGACCGGCGGCCGCCGAGAACGCGCTGTCCGCCGCGCTTCGGCAGGTGGCAGCGCTCGCCGCATGATCCTGGCGCCCCGCGCCCTGTCCTGAACGATGGCGCGGGGCGACTGACTATTACTCCCACGCACTCGACATCCTACTCGTGGCGCAGTCGAAGATGCCATCACCACTCGCCGCCGGCACGAGAGCTCGATATCTCAGCGCGCGCGCTGCCGGTTCGCACCGCTCGAGAGTGCCGCGCCCTCGAGCCCATGCATCATGAGTGCCATCACGTGTCTCTCGAGCTGCGCGCGATCGAGGGGCGTGGCCTGCGGGTTCATGCGCGTGAAGCCGCGCATCCCTGCCTGTGGCAGCAGCACGAGGCCCAACATCGAGAAAAAGACCAGGGCGGGCACTAGGTCGGGATTGATCTCGCCACGAGCCTGCGCCCGCGCGATCTCCCGCGCCAGCGAGGAATTGCGCTCCGGGGGGATGCGCCTTAGCACTCGCTCGCGCAATAGCCCCCCCTCCTGAATGATCTCGCGCAGCCATAGCGATGGCAGCCAGGGAGATCCCTCCGTCACCTCGAGCATGCGGCTCAGCAGTGCACGGATGAGCTCGAGCGTGCTTCCGTATTGCTCATCTGCCGGTCCCCAGAGGGCGAGTATGTGCGGCGCGAGTCGCTCCTCGACGATGGCATCCAGGAGCTTTTCACGCGTGTCGAACCAGTAATGGATCATCGCGGAGGTAACCTTGCCCGCCTTCGCGATCTCGGCGACGGTGGTGTTGGCAATACCACGCTCGGAAAAGAGTCGAAGGGCGGTATCGAGCAAGCGCTCGCGAGCGTCCGAGTCTGATCGGTTCGGTCGCCGACCGGCGGGGCTGGGTTCGTTTCGCATGGGCGCTGGGGCTTTAGACAGTTTCCGGAATGAGATGCGCGATGAGCCGGGTAATATCCGCGCGCATCCCCCCTCGGGCGGGATGCGCCTTCATGCAGTCTACTACCGTGACGTAAGAGGCGAGATCGCGCAAGCGCATCTTTCGATCCACCGGCCAGCAGCAACAGCTCTCGTTGGCGCGCTCGAGGAGTTCGTCGGCGGCTTCCAGGTCGAGCCCCGAGAGCTGGGCGATCACGTGGACGTAGAGGTCTCGGCCATGCAGCGCCGGTTGCTCGCGCAGGACGTGACGCCGGGAGGCCAGGATCCGGGGGCTCGTGCGCCATGAGTGCCACAGCTCCCGCAGGACGCTCATGATCCCCTCACACCGCTCGCAGCGCTGCGGTCACCGGCATGCGCGCGGCACGCAAGGCGGGAAATACCCCGCCCACGAAGCCCATCGCGAGCGCCCACGTGAGTCCGTCCCAAAGGAGCGCCGGCGACACGTTGAAGGAGAACACGACCTGGCTAAAGTTCCAGCCGAGCGTCGAGGCGGTGTATTTGTCGAATACCGCCCACGCGAGGAATGCGCCCAAGGCGCCTCCCAGGAGCGCGAGCAGCATCGTCTCGAGCATCACGGACACGATCACGGGAGCGCTGCGAAAGCCAATCGCCCGCAAGGTGGCGATTTCGCGTGCGCGAGTCGAGACCGCCGCATACATCGTGTTCAAGGCCCCGAATATCGCGCCGATCGCCATGATCGCGGCGATCGTGGTGCCGAGCACGCGAATCGCTCGGGTGAGCGTCTCGGACTGCCGATTGAAGTAGTCGCGCGTCGTGAGCACATCGACCCGCACGCGCGGATCGCTGGCAAGCGTCGCTTTGAAGGCATCGAAGGCGGTAGGGTCCGAGAGACGCACGATCACCGAGTTGGTGCTGCTGCCGCGGCGATAGGCCGCGCCCACCACGGGCGTATCGCCCCACAGCTCCGAGTCGTGTGAATCGCCGGCCTCGAACAACCCGACGATGGTCCAGACCTGACCGTTGAGTTTGAGCGTCGAGCCCACCTCGAGCCCGGAGAACTGCTCGTGAGCCTTCTTGCCCGCGATGAGCTCGCGTAATCCGGGCGTGAAGGCCCGCCCCTCGATGATATGGACGTTGCGGTGCAGTTCCCAGGCCTGAGCCCCGACGCCGCGCAGCTCGACATTGGCATCCAACCCGGTGCCGCGCTTCGGGAGCGAGGTCACCACGACCAGTTCCGGCGAGGCGATCGACTCGCCCTGCGCACTCTTCAGCACCTGGGGTGCCTGGGCGATGATCTGACTCACGTCGTGATCGATCACGGAGTTGGTCTCGGTCTGGGCGCCGGCCCGCAGGACGATCGCGGTATCATCCGTCCCCGTCTCCTTGAGCGTGGCCGCGAAGCCCTCGGCCATGGCGAGGAGTGCCACGAGCACGGCCACGACCCCGGCAATGCCCACCACGATCACCGCCGATGACCCCAACCGTTGCGTGAGGGTGGCGAGGCCGACCTGCGTCACTGACCAGGCCTGCCGTCCCAACCGTGTGAACGCGAGCCACGCGACGAATCCCACCAGCACGGCGAGAAGTGCCCACCAGGGGGCTCGGGTGAGCAGGATCACCGGGAAGATGAGGTTCCTCACGAGCGTCAGTCGGGGAAGAAGCTTTTTGAGCATATTCATGAATGCACCTGTTCTTTGGTCAACGGCCCGACAACGCATCGACGATGCGAAGACGCATGCCTTTCAAGGCAGGCAGCGCGCCCACGGTCAACCCGACCAGCACCATGAGGAGGACACCCCGCAGCCAAATGCTTGCGCCGACCGGCACCATCAATGGCGTTGGTCCCATCGCCGGCATGGCGGTTCGAGCCACGCCCACCACGGCACCGGCGAGCCCGAGGCCGACCAACCCGCCGAGCACGAGCATCAAGGTCGACTCGGCGAGCACGAGCATCAGCACGCTGCGCTTGGAGAAGCCGAGCGTCTTGAGAACGGCGAGCTCCGGGATGCGCTCACGCACCGCCTGCGCCATCGTGTTGCCGGTGAGCAGTATCAACGTGAAGAACACCGCGCCCATGATGGCCTCGACGATGAGGCCGATGTCGCCGAACTGGCTGGCGAAGGCTGCGGTGAAGGCCTGCTCGCTCTCGGTCTTGGTCTCGTGATCCGAGTCGGCGGAGAGGGCATCGATCGAAGCCGCCACCGCATCGGCGCGGTCGCGGTCGGCGAGCTTCAGCACGTAATAGCCGACCGTACCCTTGTCGAGCTGGCGTGCCTCATCGAAGTAGTCCCAGTTCAAGAAGAAATTATTCTCCTGACCCTTGAGGTTCGGGTCGCTCACCTGATAGATGCCGACGAGATCGAATATCCAGGTGTTCGAGCCGTCCTTCTGCGGATAGATCGTCGCCTGAAGCGGGATCTTATCGCCGATCTTCCAATGGAACTTTTCCGCAAGGCTTGCCCCGACGATCACGCCGGAGCGGGTGTCGTGAAAGGCGCGCCGCTGCTCGGCAGGCAACTCCCACTCCGGATGCAGGTCGAGGAAGTTGTCGGCGACCGCCTGGCTCGGAAAGAAGTTCTTCGGGTCCTGGTAGATCCCGCCGAACCAGTTGGCATAGGTCGTCGCCGCAACGCCCGGCACCGCCTGGATGCGCGCGAGCAGGCTCTTCGGGAGCGAGAGCGTGAGGCTGATCTTCGAGGTGGTGATGAGTCGATCGGCCCCTGCCACGTTGTTGGACGCGCCGGTGAACGCGCTGCGCACCGAGTCGAGCAGGCCGAACAGCACGAAGGCCGCCATCACCGAGAACAGGGTGAAGAAGGTGCGGGTCTTGTGCCGGAAGAGCGTCGCCCAGATGAGTTGCAGGTACTTCATGTGAAGTACTCCGGCTGCGCGGTTCGCGCGCTCGCCGCGGCAAGCACGCCGTTCTCGACCAATGTTCCTTTGTCGAGATTCAGGATACGGCGCGCGTACTCCGCCGCCCGCGGATCGTGCGTGACCATGATGACGGTCTTGCCAAAGTCGCGGTTGAGCTGCTGAAGGAGCATCATGATGTCGGTGGCGGACTGTCGATCGAGGTCGCCCGTCGGCTCATCGCACACGAGGAGCGTCGGGTCCGAGACGAGCGCGCGAGCAATGGCGACGCGCTGCTGCTGACCGCCTGAGAGCTCGCTCGGCTTGTGGCCCGCGCGCTCAGCGAGCCCGACGAGCTCGAGGGCGACTGAAGCTTTTCGGCGGCGCTGCGCCGCGGTGAGCCGCGTGAGCAGCAGCGGCAGCTCGACGTTTTTTTGCGCTGACAACATCGGCATGAGGTTGTAGAACTGAAAGACGAAGCCGACGCGCGCCGCGCGCCACTTGGCGAGCGCATCCTCGCTCATCCGATCGATGCGCTGGCCCGCCACTTCGAGTGTGCCGCCGCTTGGCGAATCGAGACCGCCGATGAGGTTGAGGAGCGTGCTTTTGCCGGAGCCCGAGGGCCCCATGAGCGCGAGGAACTCGCCTTCCTCGATCATGAGGTCCACGTGATGCAGAACCTCGACGCGCTGCTTGCCGCGCTCGTACACCTTGCTCAAGTCGTGAATCTCCACCAGTGCGCTCATATGATTGCTCCTTCAGGTCTTGCTATGACTTGCGCGCGATCGAGATGCGCGCGCCGTCGGTGAGGTCCGGCCCGGGCGTGCGTACCACCCGTATACCGCTTTGAATTCCCTCGACGAGCCGCAGATCGCCGAAGCGCTCGCCGGCCGTGACCGTGCGCGCATGGGCCCGCTCGCCCTCGACGGTGAACACGACGCTCTTGCCGGCACGATCGACGACGGCCGAGCCAGGCACGAGCACGCCCCTGGCTGATCCACGCGTTGCCGTCGCGGGTGCCTGCTCGAGGAAGGACACGCGAACGCCCATGTCGGGGAGGATGCGGGGATCCTTCTGATCGATGGCGATGCGCACCTTGACAGTGCCCTTGCTGCGATCCGCCGTAGGCACGATGGCGATGACGTGCGCCGGGATGTTCCAGTCGAGATACGCATCGAGCACCGCCTCGGCGGGATGGCCGGGCGTGACCCGATGGATGTAAGCCTCGTTCACATCGACGTCGATCTCGAGCGAGTCCATGTCGACGATGGTGCCGACGCCCGTGCGGGTGAAGCCGCCGCCCGCCGACATCGGCGAGACGATCTCGCCCGGCTGGGCCGCCTTCGCAGTGATGACGCCGGTGAAGGGGGCTTTGATGGTGCAGTATTCGAGCTGCACCTTGGCGCCGGTCACTTGGGCGCCAGCGAGTTCGACCTGACGGCGCTGCGATTCGACCTGCGCGGCGTAGGTGCGCACCTGCGTACGAGCAGTGTCGAGCGCCTGCTGGGAGACCGCTTCCCCGACCAGCTCCTCATCACGCTGTACATCGCGACGCGCCTGCTCGAGCTGCGCCTCGTATTGGCCCTGAAGGGCCTGGGCAGCGTGGAGCTGGGCTTCGGCCTGAGCGAGCGAGGCGAGCTGGGAGGTGTCGTCCAGCCGCGCGAGCACCTGACCCTCGGTGACGTGCTCGCCCTCCTCGATCAGCACCGCCGCCAGTGTCCCGGTAATCTGTGCGGAGGCGGTCGCCTCGCGCCGGGCGGTCACATAGCCGGTCGCCTGCAGGATTGGGGCGTTGCCGACACTCGTCGAGGGCGGCGCAGTCACGGCCACTTCGACCGCAATCGCCTGACCGCGCCACATCAGGAGGGCGCCGGCGACTACCGCGATCAGAGCGGCGGCGATCCCACCGATGATCCAGCGCGTGCGCGAGCCAGTGCCGCCCTCGACCTCATCGCGCTCCTCGCCACGAATCCGCAGTTCTCCAAGGAGCTTTGCCTTGTGGTTGCTGTGTTCCATGAGTCACCTTTCAAATTTTGGATTTCAACGTGATATCAGCGATTCGAGGCGGTCTTCTCGTCATCCGGTGCGCGATTCCACCAGCCGCCGCCCAGCGCCTGAAGCAGCGCGACCGAATCGCTGTAGCGGGCGGCCTGCGCAAGTACACGGCTCTCTCGCGCCTGCAGGTACTGGCGCTCGGCGATCAGCACGGCGAGATGGCTGTTGAGGCCCGCGGCGAACTGCCGACGAGCGATCGCGAGCGAGGCTCGGGCGGCTTCCTCGGCCTCCAGCTGCGCCTTGAGGTCACGTGCATCCGCCTCGAGCGCTCGCAGCGTGTCGGCCACCTGTTGCATCGCTGTGAGCACGGTCTCGCGATAATTGGCTTGGGCGACCTCGAGGTTCGCGATAGCCTCGCGACGCTGCGCAAGCAGCTGTCCTCCGTGAAAGATGGGCTGACTCAGCGAGGCCCCTACGTTCCATACGCCCGTGCCCGCACTCAAGAGGCTCTGCGTAGCCGTCGCATCGGAGCCGATCGAGCCCGTGAGGCTCAAGGAAGGCAGGAGGTTTGCCGTCGCCACCCCCACCTGAGCAGTCGCCTGATGCAGCTGCGCCTCGGCCGCCTGCACGTCCGGACGCTGGCGAACGAGCCTCGCGGGCACGCTCACGGGCAGCTCGGTCGGCAGGTTGATCGCATCGAGCTCGAGGTCCGAGAGCTCGAGGTGGTCCGGCGTCTCGCCGGCGAGCACCGCGAGGCGGTGATAGGCCTGAGCGAGCTGCTTCTCGAGGTCCGGCACCGTCGCCTCCGTCTGGGCGAGCTGGGCCTGCTGGGAGAGCACGTCGGCGTGCGAGGCCGTCCCGGCCTTCAGCTGCCGCTCGGTCACTGCGAGCTGATCGCGCTCGCCCGCGACAATGTCATGGATGGCGGCGAGCTGCGCCTTGAGGCTGCCAATGGAGATCGCCGTGGTCACCACATTGTCGGCGAGCGTCAAGCGCGCCGCCTCGAGCTCATAGCGCTGGTAGTCCGCCTGCGCCCGCGCCGCTTCGATCTGGCGGCGGTTGCCACCGAACAGGTCCAGTTTGTAGGTCACCTGGACCGAGGTCGTGTAGAGGTTGTAGAGCGAGCTCGGAAAGGGCAGCCCGAACGAGGCGCTCGAGTCCCGCTCACGCGTAGCGCCGGCAGTGGCATCGACGCTCGGTGCGAGGAGTGACCGCTCGCCCCGGTAGCTCTCGCTCGCGCTGCGCAGGGTCGCCTGCGCTGCGGCAATCGTCGGACTGTCCTTGAGGGCGCGCTGCACGAGCGCATCGAGCGGCTGCGGGCCGAACATTCGCCACCAATCGGCCGGAACCTCGCCGTCGGTCACGAAGTGCTGGACCGACCCTCCCGGAGCATCGCTGCTCGCGGTCACGGTGGGCACCGGCTCCGGTGTGTAGTGATCCGTGGACGGCGGGGCCGGCGGGCGGAAGTTCGGGCCCACCGCACAGGCCTCGAGCAGCATCAGACTCGAGGCCAGCAACCCGGCGCGAACACCCTTGGAGATTCCGGTCGACATGGTTCGAGTTCCTTGAGTTCCTGAAGTCGTGCCGGGACGTTAATTAACTAGTTAGTTAATGTCAAGTACCGTCGGGAGACGGCCGTTCGGCGCATCAACATCCCGAGATTTCAGCTCAAGCCCGCGGCGCAGGCTCGAGCTGCCCCATGGCGCCTGAACGAAAACGCACAATCGCCTGCTCGATCTGCGCCGCCTCATTCATGATGAATGGGCCGTGCGCCACGATGGGCTCCTGAATCGCGGCGCCCGAGAGCACCAGAAGGTGCGCCCCGGAACTGCTTCGGATCGAGACGCCACCGCTGCCCTGAAGCACCAGCGCCTGCTCTGTGGCCAACTCGACGCTGCGCTCATCGATCGACACCACGGCGGATCCGTCGAGGACATAGACGATGGCATTGTGGTCGAGTGCTAGAGGCAACGAGATCGCATGACGCAGCTCGATATCGAGGAGCATGAAAGGCTCGACGGGTACGAGCGGTGAGGAAACAGCGCCGAAGGATCCGACCACGATGCGCACCCGATCGCCGCTCTCGCTGCGCCAGACCGGCACGTCTCGACCCTCGAGCGAGAGCACGCGCGGCGGCGTGAGCTTGTTCTTCGAGCTCAAGTTCACGAAGAACTGCAAGCCGTGCAGCTCGCGCCCGGCTTGCGCAGGCAGCTCCTCGTGCAAAACCCCGTTGCCCGCATGGGTCCAGCAGACCCCGCCCGGCCCCACGATGATGTCATCGCCGAGGGAGTCGCGACTTCGAAGACTCGCCTCCGAATCTTCGAACACGTAGGTCACCGCTGCAAATCCTGCGTGCGGATGCGGCCCGAATGGCCGGCCGCTGACGCGAAAGTTGTCGAGCACCGTGACGGGGGAGGCCGCGTAGCCAACCGTCTCGAGATCGACGCTCCGCACCGAGAAGCTCGAGCCTCGCCCGCGCTGTACCGAAGCAATCACGGAGGAAACCTGGATGCTCATGATAGGGCTCCTCCTTTCAGCGCGAGCGGATCGGGGATTTACGCATGCGTCCCCACACAACGAACACCGCGAGGGCGAGCAGCACTGTGTTGACCGGCAGCATCTCGCTCTCGCCGTGATACACATGAAACGGAATCGCCAGAATCTGGATGAGCGCGAGGCCGACCGCCGCCGCGGTTGTCAGCCCCGGCGCGATTCGCAACGCTGCCGGCAAGATGATGCCGACGGCGCCGGCGAGCTCCGCAGCACCGATGAAGCGCACGAGACCAGCGGGAACGAGCGCCGGCCATTTCATCATCGCGGCGAGCGCCGCAATCGGCATCGTGCTCTTCATGAAGCCGGCCGCGCCATAGAGCGCGGCGAGCAGCACCTGCGCGACCCAGAGAGCGATATTGAGGCCGCGCGAGCGCTGCGCCGTCGAGTCAATCAAAGCGACCGTGGACATGTCCGTCTCCTTCTCGATGGGTAAAAACGAAAATCAGTTCCGGAAATAAAATGGAACGCCGTCCATTATGGTGCCCACGGGTCCGCGCTCAAGACGGCACTCGAAAGTCACCGCGGCACATTGAGCATCCTCCGCGCCGCGTAACCCGATGTCCCGCCGCGTTTTTTGGCGGAGTCCGCCTCATGATTTACCAGTTGGAAATGCTGCATGTTTGCTTTGGGCTTTGTTGCTCGGGCCGATCTTCCATATGTTCGGTGGTGTGGCAGTGAAGCCAAGACAGACGCACCGTCCTGCGAGAACCGAGCGATTCAATGATCCAACCCAAGCCGTATGCCGAGCTCAAGTACCTGGACGTGAGGGGTCGGCCGATGGCCTACATCGATGAGGGCGCGGGCGATGCCATCGTATTCCAGCACGGGCAACCGAGCTCCTCGTACGTCTGGCGCAACGTCATGCCGCACCTCGAAGGCCTGGGCCGACTCATCGCCTGCGATCTCATCGGCATGGGAGGCTCGGCGAAGCTCGACCCACAGCTCGGTCCGGATCGCTATCGCTTCCTCGCCCACCGCGAGTATCTGGCAGCGCTCTGGGAGGCGCTCGATCTCGGCGATCGCGTGATCTTAGTACTCGATGACTGGGGCGCCGCGCTGGGATTCGACTGGGCCCGCCAGCACTCCGCGCGCGTGCGGGGCATCGTGCACATGGAGGCGGTGGCGACCGCTCTCGCTTGGTCGGACCTGCCGGAGCCCGCCCATCCGCTATTCAAGGCGCTTCGCTCGCCCGCGGGTGAGGCGATGGTTCTGCACGAGAACATCTTCATCGAGACCGTGCTGCCGCGCGCCATGAACCGCTCGCTCAGCGAGGAGGAGATGGCGCACTACCGACTACCCTTCGCGAGTCCGGGTGAGAACCGCCGCCCTACCCTCTCTTGGCCGCGCAGTCTGCCGATCGAGGGTGAGCCACGCGAGGTGGCCGAGGTGATCGACGCATCCGCCCGATGGTTGGCGCAGAGCCCGATCCCGAAGCTCTTCGTCCGTGGGGTTCCAGGCACGCTCGCCCGCGGCCGGGTGCTCGAGCTCATCCGAACCTGGCCCAACCAGACCGAGGTCACCGTGAACGGCCGCAAGTTGCTGCAGGAAGACAGTCCGGATGAGATCGGCGCGGCAATCGCCGCGTTCGTGAAGCGACTGCGACCTGATGCCGCGGGCTAAGCGGCACCAGTAACACCCATTCTGACAACATCGAGGGATCTGACATGAGCGTTTCGAAGCTGGCCTACATTGGAGCGAATGCGACCGATCTTTCCTCTTGGAAGAAATATGCGACCGAGGTGCTCGGGCTCGAGATCGGCACGGACAGTAGCGATGCGCTGCTTTACCTGCGAGCCGACGAACGCCATCATCGAATGATCATCGTGCCGTCCGACCAGGACGATGTGGGTTTCATCGGCTGGGAGGTCGCAAGCATTGAGGCGCTCGAGGCGGCGGCCAAGGTCCTCGAAGCCAATGGCGTCTCGGTCGAGGCCGGCAAGCCGAACGAGATCGCTGACCGACGCCTGCTTGAGCTTGCCCACTTCGTGTGCCCCTTCTCCGGTGTGCGGATGGAGCTCACCGTCGGCAACGAGGTGATCTTCAATCCGGATTTCAGGTCGACGCGCGACCTCACCGGGTTTCGCACCGGCGAGCTCGGTTTGGGACACTTCGTCCTCTACACACGCGACGTGCAAGGTGCGGCCGCCTTCTATGCGCGGACCCTCGGGTTCGGAGTCTCCGACTGGGTAGTGAGTCCGGAGGGCAAGAAGCTGGCGGCGTTCCTGCACTGCAACCCGCGCCATCACTCGATGGCATTCATCGAATGGCCGGCCGCGCCGCGCAAGATCCAGCACATTTTCTTCGAGACCAACTCCATCGACGATATCGGCTCGACCTACGATGTCTGCCTCGAGCGCAAGCTGACTGCCACCTCGATCGGCCGACACCCGAACGATCGCTCCATCTCCTTCTATTTCCGCAATCCGTCGCGATGGTTCATCGAATACGGCTGGCAGCTTCGCACCGTCGACCCGAAGAACTACACGACCGAGCGGTACGTGCTGCGGCCTGGCATCGGCTGGGGGCATGCCGGGCTGCGAAACCTCGAAGGTTAGTCGACTGGATCGCGACGCCGGCGGGGCACACTGACCCATGAAGCGCCCCTCTTCCTTAACCGAGGGTTCGATCGGCCCGACCCTCTTGAGGTTCGCACTGCCGATCCTAGCGGGGAACGTGCTGCAGAGTCTCAACGGATCGGTCAACTCGATCTGGGTCGGTCGCTTCCTGGGGGAAGCGGCACTCACGGCCACTTCAAACGCCAACACAGTGATGTATCTCCTCATCGGGGCGGGCGCGGGAATCGCGATGGCCGCCACGATCCTCGTAGCCCAGCATATCGGCGCCGGTGAGCTGCCCGAGGCGAAGCGGGTGATCGGCACCGGCACCACGTTCTTTGCCGCGGTCTCGGTGCTCATAGCGATCACTGGAGTCCTGCTGTGCAGGCCCCTGCTGCACGCCATGAATACACCGCCGAAATCGATGGATCTGTCGGTCGCGTATATGCGCGTGATCTTTCTCGCGTTGCCCTTTCTGTACGGCTATGGGTTCGTCATGTCGATCCTTCGAGGCTACGGGGACTCGATAACGCCGTTTCGGTTCATGCTGCTGTCCGTGGCGATCGACATCGTCCTGAACCCCCTGCTCATCTTCGGACTCGGCCCGCTGCCGCGGCTCGGCATCGCCGGGTCTGCCTGCGCGACGCTCGTGGCTCAGGCCGTGAGCCTCATGGCCCTGGTCGCGCATCTCTACCGGCAAAACCATGCACTCTGTCTGCACGCCACCGAGCGCGGCCTGCTGCGCGTCGATTGGAAGCTCGCGCGGATTCTGCTCCTCAAAGGCATTCCTATGGGGGCGCAACTGCTGCTCTTCGCGTTGAGCGGCGTCCTCATGATCTCATTGGTCAACCGCCTCGGTGTGGAGCTCGCGGCGGCCTATGGCGGAGCATTGCAGCTTTGGAACTATCTGCAGATGCCGGCCGTGGCCATGGGCATGGCCGTCAGTTCGATGGCCGCTCAGAACGTCGGCGCGGGCCTTTGGGAGCGCGTGAGCGCGGTTGCACGCGTCGGGGTTCTCTACGGCGTGGCGCTCACCGCTGCCATCGCCCTGACGCTCGAACTCCTCGACATACGGGTCTTCGGACTGTTCCTGCCGGCTGGGTCCGAGGCGCTTGGACTCGTTACCCATCTCAATCGGATCGCGACGGGCTCGTGGGTGATTCTCAGCGTCACTCTGGTCGTGTTCGGTGTGGTACGCGCCACGGAGACGGTGATGATCCCGCTCCTGATCACGGCGGTCTCGCTGCTCGGGGCCCGCTACGCACTTGCCTCGTCGCTTCTTGATCGTTACCACGCGAATGCGATCTGGTGGAGTTTTCCGGTGTCTTCCGCACTTTGTTCGGTGCTCGCGCTGCTGTACTACCGCTACGGAGGCTGGCGTTCCACGAAACGAGCCGCGCGGCTTGTGGCCCTGCAGGATGAGGCCAGCGCCTCTCCCACGATCCGCACCCAAGGGTAAGCCGAGCGGCGGGCGTCGTGATTTACGGGATAGAAACGCTGCATGTTCTCATTGAGCGTTGTAGCGGGGGCTGGCGCTCAATATCTTGATAGCGGCCGTGCAGCCGATGCCGCCTCGCAGGACGCGAATGCTGACAGACCGGCGGGCGGTGACGGCACAGCGCAGTCTGGAGTGATCACCATGGCTCTTATGACACTGAATAGCCGACTCGTCGCGCCCGTCTTCGCCGTGCTGGCGCTGCTCGCGAGCGGATGCACTCGGCTGGCAACGCCGCCGCCGCCCAAGCCGACCGTCACGGTGGTCGCGCTGCGTGCGGCGCCCGTATCGCTGACGACGGAACTTCCCGGGCGAGTGACCCCATTTCGCGTCGCCGAGGTGCGCCCCCAGGTGAGCGGGGTCGTGCTGAAGCGGCTATTCAAGGAGGGCGATGTGGTCGCGGCCGGGCAGCAGCTCTATCAGATCGACCCGGCCCCCTACGAAGCGACCGTCGCGAGCGCACGCGCGACGCTCGCCCATGCGCGCGCCGCGGTCACGGCTGCGCAGCTCACGGTGGATCGCTACAAGACGCTCGTCGACGCTCGCGCGGTGAGCCGCCAGGACTATGACAACGCAGTCGCGACGCTCCTGCAGGATGAGGCGGACGTCGCCGCCGGCGAGGCGTCGGTGCATTCTGCCGAGATCAACCTCGCCTACACCAAGATGTACTCGCCGATCAGCGGGCGCACCGGGAGATCGGCGGTGACGGAGGGAGCGCTGGTCATCGCTCAGCAAACAACCAGCCTCGTCACGGTGACGCAGCTCGACCCGGTGTACGTGGATCTCACCCAGCCGAGTGCAACGCTCCTGCGGCTGAAGCACGAACTCGCGGCCGGCCAGATGCGACGACTCGAGGGCAATCGGACGCCCGCTCGCCTGATCCTCGAGGACGGCACCAGCTACGACAGCGAGGGCACGCTGCAGTTCTCGGAGGTCACCGTCGACCAGGGCACGGGCTCGGTGACTCTGCGCGCCATCTTCCCGAACCCCGAGGGCTTCCTGCTGCCCGGGATGTTCGTCCGCGCCACCATCGAAGAAGGTGTGCGTGAGGGCGCGATTCTGGCTCCTCAAGAGGGCATCACGCACACCCCGGACGGCAGCGCGAGCGCACTCATCGTCGGAAACGACGACAAGGTCGAGAGGCGCAGTGTCGTGCTCGACCGCGCCCTCGGCGACCAATGGCTCGTCGCGCGCGGTTTCACCCCCGGAGACCGGCTGATTGTGGGCGGTGTGCAGAAGGTGAAGGCCGGGATGCAAGTGCTGGTGCGACCCCAGGTGGCCGCGCACGAAAGCACCGTTGGCGGCGCGAGAACCGCGGCCGGCTGAAGAGGCAGACAGCTCGAGGGTACCGCATGGCGCGTTTCTTCATCGACCGACCGATCTTCGCCTGGGTCCTTGCCATCCTCGTAATGATGGCCGGGGTACTCGCACTCGTGAATCTGCCGGTCGCTCAGTTTCCGCCGCTCGCCCCGCCGTCGGTGGCGGTCACGGTCATTTACCCCGGGGCTTCAGCAGACACCGTCGAGAGCACGGTAGTTCAGCCGATCGAGCAGCAGATGAACGGTCTCGATGGATTGCTCTACATGACCTCGGAGAGCGACAAGGACGGCAGCATCACCATCACACTCTCCTTCGCCCAGGGCACCAATCCGGACATCGCCCAGGTGCAGGTGCAGAACAAACTCCAGCTGGCACTGCCGCGCTTGCCACAGCCAGTTCAGCAGCAGGGGGTCCAAGTCCAGAAATCGGCCAAGAATTTCCTGATGGTGGCGGCCTTCGTTTCCGCCGACGACAGCGTGCCGGGCGAGGAGCTCGCGGACTTTGTCGCCTCCCACGTGCAAGATGCGGTCAGCCGGGCCCCGGGGGTCGCGAGCTTCCAGCTTTTTGGCGCACAGGGTGCGATGCGCATCTGGCTCGATTCGGCGAAGCTCGACAACTACGCTCTCACGCCGCTCGATGTGACCAACGCCATCAAGGCTCAGAACGTGCAGCTCAGCGCGGGTGAGCTCGGCGCCGAGCCTGCGGTGCGCGGCCAGCAGCTCGATGCGACGATTGTCGGTTCCTCGTATCTGCACACACCGGACGAGTTCGGGCAGATCCTGCTCAAGGTCGAGCCGAGCGGATCGCAGGTGCGACTGCACGACGTGGCGCGCATCGCGTTCGGCGGTGAGAATTACCAGACCATCTCCAAATGGAATGGTCATCCAGCAGCCGGATTTGCCCTCAAGCTGACCGCCGGCGCGAACGCGCTCGACACCGTCACCGGCGTCAAGGCGCTGCTCTCCCGGCTACAGCCCACTTTCCCAGCCGGCGTCCAGGTCGTCTATCCGCTCGACACGACACCCTTCGTGAGGCAGGCGGTGAAGGACGTGATGGTGACGCTCGCCGAAGCCATCGGGCTCGTGTTCCTCGTCATGCTGCTGTTCCTGCAGAACGTGCGGGCGACGCTCATTCCGACGATCGCCATTCCGGTCGTGCTGCTCGGGACCGCCGCGGTGCTGGCCGCGTTCGGTTTCTCGATCAACAGCCTCACGCTCTTCGGCATGGTGCTCTCCATCGGCCTGCTGGTCGACGATGCGATCGTGGTGGTCGAAAACGTCGAGCGAGTCATGCAGGAGGAACATCTCTCGCCCCGGGATGCGACGCGGCGCTCGATGGAACAGATCACCGGTGCCCTGATTGGGATCGCGTTGGTGCTCTCGGCGGTGTTCGTACCCATGGCCTTCTTCGGCGGCTCCGGTGGCGTGATCTATCGCCAGTTCTCCATCACGATCGTCTCCTCGATGATCCTCTCGGTACTGGTCGCGCTGATCTTCACGCCGGCCCTTACTGCGACACTTCTGAAGCGTCGCGATCACGCCACCGCGCCTGGTCGCGGCTTCTTCGCCTGGTTCAATGGTGTGTTCACGCGGATCCAATCGCGCTACGGCCGGCAGGTGGCCGCGCTCGCGCGCCGTCCCGTGCGCGCACTGGTCGCTCTGATGATCATCGGCGCGATCGCGACCCTAGGATATCTGCGGCTGCCCGGCGGGTACCTACCTGAGGAAGATCAGGGGTTCATGCTCATTCAGGTCACCGCCCCGCCGGGCTCGACCGACGCGCACGCGCTGGCCGCGCTCGATGACATTACCCGGTACTTCCTGACCGACGAGAAGCAGACCGTCGAGGGGGTGTACGCCGTCAGCGGGTTCAGTTTCGCCGGGCGCGGCCAGACGGTGGCCTTCGCCTTCATTCCGCTCAAACCCTGGAACGAGCGGCCCGGACGCCAAAATCGTGTCCAGCAGATCGCCGCTCGCTTCAACCGTCGGTTCGCGGGAGCGCAGGAAGCCATGGTCGTCGGCTTCCCGCCGCCCGCTGCGCTCGAGCTCGGAAACGCCACGGGCTTCGACTTCGAGCTCATCGACGAGGCCGGGCTCGGCCACCAGGCGCTCATGCAGGCGCGCGGTCAGCTACTGGGCATGGCCTCAAGGGATCCGCTGTTTGCGCTCGTCCGCCCCAATGGGCTCGACGATGAGCCGCAGTACCACATCGACGTGGATCGGGAAAGAGCGAGCGCCCTCGGCGTGACGCTCTCCGACATCAACGACACGGTCCAGAGCGCCTGGGGTTCGTCCTACGTCAACGATTTCATCGATCGCGGACGCCTGAAGCGCGTCTACCTCCAGGGTGATGCGTCGTCGCGGATGCTGCCGCAGGACCTTCAGAGCTGGTACGTGCGCAACGGCGCGGGACAGATGGTGCCGCTCTCGGCCTTCGCGCAAGGCGCGTGGACCTACGGCCCACCCAAGCTCGAGCGCTACAACGGGTTGCCTTCCATCGAGATCCTTGGCCAGCCTGCTCCGGGGCACAGCACCGGACAGGCGATGGTCGAGATGGAGCACCTCGCGGCGAAGTTGCCGCACGGCATCGGCTACGACTGGACCGGCCTTTCCTATGAGGAGAAGCAGGCCGGTTCCAAAGCGATGATCCTGTATGGCATCTCGCTCGCGGTCGTCTTCCTGTGTCTTGCCGCCCTGTATGAGAGCTGGGCCGTTCCGGCGGCAGTTGTGCTCGTCATCCCGCTCGGGATCGTGGGCGCAGTGCTCGCAACGCTGTTCCGTGGGCTCGCGAACGACATCTATTTCCAGGTCGGCATGCTCACCACCATGGGGCTGTCGGTCAAAAACGCGATTCTGATCGTGGAATTCGCCAAGCAGAATCACGAGGCCGGTCGCAACCTGATCGATGCGGCCTACGAGGCGGCGCGGCAGCGCCTGCGGCCGATTCTCATGACCTCCTTCGCCTTCATCCTCGGTGTCATGCCGCTGGTCATTGCCTCTGGCGCGGGGGCGGGCGGTCAGAACGCCATCGGAACGGGCGTGGTGGGCGGAATGCTGACGGCGACAGTGCTTGCGATCTTCCTGGTGCCCGCGTTCTTCGTCGCGGTATTGCGAATGGTCGAGTCCGCACGTTCGCCGGCAACGTCGAGATCCCCTCCGCCGGCGGCACAGCCGGCGGGAGATTCCGCATGAAACGCGCAAGCCTCGCGTCGCTCTTGGCCGCGCTGTCAAGCGCCTGCACGCTGATGCCGCATTACCAGCGGCCGGCGCTGCCCGTTTCCACGAGCTGGCCTGCGGATGCAGCGGTTCCGGCAGATCGTGCCGCGACGCCACCTTCCCGACTGCCCGGAGGCAGCGACGTCGCGGCGGATCAGATCGGCTGGCGCGACTTCTTCCGCGACCCGCGCCTTCAGCAGCTCATCGAGATCGCCCTCGACAACAACCGCAACCTCCGCATCGCGGTGCTCAACGTCGCCGCCTCGCAGGCACAGTTTCGGGTGCAGCGAAGCAATCTCTTCCCCTCGATTTCGGCGAGTGGTGCTGAGACCGTCGAGTATCTGGGATCGAACTCGGCGCTTCCCATCCCGGCGCCGGCCGGGTCCGTCGGGAGCGCCGGCGGAAGCGGTTTCACCTTCCGCACGTTCACCGCAAGCCTCGGATTTACCAATTATGAACTTGACCTCTTTGGTCGGCAACGCAGTCTGACGACGGACGCCTTCGAGCAGTACCTCGCACAAGGCGAGACACGCCGCAGCACCCAGATCAGTCTGGTGGCCGAGGTGGCAACGGATTATTTCGCGGTGCTCGCGGATCAGGCGCTCGTCAAGCTTACGGAGGACACACTCAAGAGCCAGAGCGAGTCGTACGCGCTCACGCAGGCTCAGTACGAGCGCGACACGACGACATTGCTTAGCTTGCGCCAGGCCGAAAGCACCGTAGACACCGCGCGCGCCAATCTCGCGCAGTATCGCCGGCAGCTCGCGCAGGATACTCACGCACTCACGCTGGTTCTCGGCCAGGATATGCCCGCGGATCTGCCGCCTGCACCGGACCTGAATGACGAGTCGCTCCTCGAGAGCGTGCCGGTCGGTCTGCCCTCGGATTTGATCGCGCGCCGGCCGGATATCCTCAGTGCCGAGCACGCCCTGCGTGCGGCGAACGCAAACATCGGCGCCGCGCGGGCCGCCTTCTTTCCGAGCATCGACCTCACGGGCTCCGGTGGGAGCTCCAGCGCTCGCCTGCAGGACCTGTTCAGCAAAGGCACTGGCACCTGGAGCTTCTCGCCGACGATCAACCTGCCGATCTTCACCGGCGGCCAGAACAAGGCCAACCTTGACTTGGCCAACGTTCAGAAGAACATTCAGATCGCCACCTACGAGCAGACGATTCAGATCGCTTTTCGGGAAGTTTCGGACGCCCTGAGCGCGCGCAGCACCTACCGCGACCAGCTTCTGGCGCAGAAGGCGCTCGTGGATGCGGACGCAGAGGCCTATCGGCTCTCAGAGCTTCGGTTTCGCCAGGGCGTGGATAGCTACCTGAGCACTCTCACCTCCCAGGTTTCGCTGTACGGCGCGCAGCAGACGCTCGCCACCCTGCGGCAATCGGAGCTGACGAACGAGGTGACGCTATATAAGGCCCTCGGAGGTGGCTGGACACAGCACACGACCTGGGCACAATGAGTTCCACATGAGGCCCACGGACCGAATGATCGATTTCAGTTACATGCCTGTCCGGTAGCCAAGCCCGCCGGATGAATCCATCCGGCAATGAGAGTCGTGGGCCAATTGCTCGTGGCTCAGGCCTCGGGAATCGTGCGATCCGCTTGCTAGGTCGCGGCGCCGATGCCGTCACCTGCCCGACCATGGCGGAGAACAGGACGAAGCCACAGGAACCGAGCGCAACCAGTGCATCGTTCGGAGCCCGGTCATCTTCTGATGCCACTGCCGCTCGAAACCGATGACCGAGCCCAAGGCAAGTTTCAACATGGGTGTTCATCGTACTGGCCTGTCCTCGGGTGAGACTCGGGCTCAGGCTACGCAAGCCTAGCGTGCGCTGGCGCTCGATCAAGATGCGGCGAGGAAATGACCTGTGTACTGGCAGCGAAGGATCGTCGTGCCGCGGTCTCCGAGATGGAAACGACGCGTTGACTGTACGGCAGTCGTTTGCTTTGAGAACCCTCGGTAGACTTCGCCGCATATGGAGAAATTCCCATGCACGCACCGCAGAAGATTGCACACACATCCGCCGATGCCACTGCTGCGCCGAACGTGACAACCCGATTTGCTGGCGCGAAGAGCCCCCTGCAACTTCTCGCAGACGCAAAAGCGGCCATCGAAATCGATGTTGCCGCAGCACGCTCGTACATCGAGCAGGCTGCAGAACTGCTGCTGCCCGGGCTGGGCGAGGGCCGCGTCGGGCCAATCGGCGCGACGACGGCACGCGGCGGCTTGACAACTTGGCAAGCCAAACGCGTTGCCTCGTATATCGAGGCCAATCTCGCATCGAGCATACGCAGCGAGCAACTCGCGGCCGTCGTTCAGCTCAGTACCAAGTACTTCCTTCGCGTCTTCAAACAGAGCTTCGGTGTAACCGCGCGCACCTATATTGCGCAACAGCGCATGCGAAGGGCCCAGCAGCTCATGATGGGCTCGCCGGAGTCTCTCGCGCAGATCGCAGTCGATTGCGGAATGTGTGATCAGGCGCATTTAACGCGAGTCTTCCGCCGCTTCGTCGGAAGCAGTCCCGGTGCGTGGCGTCGTCAGTTCGTCGGCAGGCGCCTCTGGCCGACGAGGCAGTCGCGGTATGCTCAGGAGCGCTGACATGACTCAATCAGCCGCCGCCTCGATTCCAATCGCTGAGCTCGCACCGGGAACCGAGCTGATCGTCGATCGGCGCGGCTACAAACACCATGGAATCTATGTCGGCAGTAGTCGGGTCATTCACTATGCGGGTTGGATTAGCACCCTGCACGGTCTCGTGGAGAAGATTCCGCTCGCGGACTTCGTTGGCGAACGGTCGGTACCGCGCGGCTCGGCCCCCTGAACCAAACGACTGATCCGGTCCTGGAGCATGGACCAGCTATGGCTAACACGTGGCACGTAGCGATTGCCTTAGCCATCGAGTAAAGTATTCCCTTTACGGACAGCAGCTCTAGGTGGCGCATGTGGAGCAACCAAAGGGAGGCTCCTGATAGCCCGTCAGGTTCGAGTCATGCGCGCGACGTCGTCGAGCGCGGGGTCGGCCTGGACGCACTCCGCGCGAGCGAGGCGCGATTTCGCAGCTTCTTCGACCACGCGCTGGATGGATTCTTTCTTCTTGATGATCACCTGAAGGTGCTGGACGTCAACCGTCAAGCCTGCGAAAGCCTGGGCTACGGACGGGAAGAGCTGATCGGCATGCATCCTCGCGACTTCGACGCCGGTCTCGACGAATCGGCCATCGAGGGCCTGAAGCAGCGCATCCTCGGCGGAGACACGACCTTCGAGACCCAGCGCCGCCGCAAGGATGGAACGCTGTTCCCGGTGGAGATCCGTGCCCGCCGGATTGAGGAGGGCGGGCACTTCTTCTTGTGTCTCGTGCGCGATATCACCGAGCGCAGGCGCGCGGAGGAAGAACGCACGGCGCATCTGTGGTTACTCGAGGCCATGGATCGCGTCAACCGTGCAATGGAGGGCACCAAGGACATCGAGAAAATGATCCGCGATGTGCTCGAGGTCGTGCTCGGCATCTTCGCTTGTGATCGCGCCTGGCTGCACGATTGCGGCCCTGTACCACCGAGTGCTCGCGTGCTGGTGGAGATCACGCGACCGGAATACCCCGGTCCGGAAGCGCTTGGAATACATGAGCCGCTACCAGCGGAGATCATCGCGCACATGCAGGCTCTGCGAAGGCACGGCGCCGCAATTACCTGTGGTCCCGGCGGTGAAGCGCCCCTGCCTCCACGGGTCGCCGAACAATGGCAGATCCAATCCCAAATTCTCCTGGTGATCGAACCGAAGGCCGATCATCCGTTTGTGTTGGGGCTGCACCAGTGTTCCTACGCGAGGGTCTGGACGTCCCAGGAAAAGCGCTTGTTCCAGGAGATCGGAAGGCGCCTCGGAGATGCGCTCACGAGTCGGTTGATGCTGCGGAGCCTGCGCGAGAGCGAGCGCCGGCTGGATGAAGCCCAGCACATCGCGCACGTGGGCTACTGGGATCGGGAACTCGAGACGGGCCAGGTGACGCTCTCCGACGAGGCGTGTCGCATCTTCGGGCTGCGGGCAGACGAGCGAACGCTCGATTTGCCGCGCTGGCACGAACAGTGGCTAGGGCTCATCCACCCGGATGATCGGCCAAGAGTAGCGGAAGCCACCAAAGCTGCATTGGAGGGTGGCTCGGCGTACGACGTAGAGTACCGGGTCATTCGTCCGAGTGGCGATGTACGTATCGTCCATAGTCGCGGCATGGTGCAGAGGGATGAATCGAGCCGGCCAGAACGCATGTTCGGCATGATGCAAGACATTACCGATTTGAGACAAGTCGAGGACGAGCTGCGCGCGAGCGAGGCACGATTCCGCGCTTTTGCGGATAACGTGACCGACGCGCTATTGGTGCACGATGAGCAAGGAACTATTCTTGATGCAAATCGAGAGGCGTGCGATAGGCTTGGGTACACGCGCGAGGAACTGATTGGGATGCACCCGCTTGATTTTGACTCCGGTCAGGCCTCGCCGCCAACCGCATCAACCAAGGCGCGGCTCGAGGCAGGGGAGACCGTGACATTTGAGAGTGAAGTGCGACGCAAGGACGGCAGCCTGTGTCCCGTTGAGTATCGCGTCAGCCCGTACCGGCGTGGTGGGAGTTGGTTCGCATTGTCCTCAGCACGGGACATCACAGAGCGCAAGCGTGCCGAGCAACGATTGCTCGCCCATCACAGCGTCACGCGCATACTGGCGGAGGCGTCTACGTTCGAGGACGCGACGCCTAAGATCCTCCAAGCCCTGAGCGAGTGTCTCCGATGGGAGGTCTCCGTCCTCTGGCGTCACGACCGAGAAGCGGGAGTGCTGCGCTGCGCCGAGCTATGGCGCAGCCCCTCGATAGCCACCACGCAGTTCGAAGCCGCGACCCGCGAGCTCACCTTCGGCCCCGGAAGCGGAATCCCGGGCCGCGTCTGGACCAGCCGCTCGCCCCTGTACATTCCAGACGTTTCGCTTGTGCCGGCCCTGCCCCGCGCCGGTTGCGCAGCCAGCGAGGGGCTGCACTCGGCGCTTGCCTTTCCGATCATGCTCGGCAACGAAGTCCTCGGTGTCTTTGAATTCTTCGGCCGCGATATCCCCCAGCCCGATCAGGAGCTACTCGACATCGTGGCGACGATCGGCAGCCAAATCGGTCAGTTCATCGAACGCAAGCGCGCCGAGAGCGCGCTGCAGCTGGCGCAGACGGAGCTTGCGCATGTGGCGCGGCTGACGACGCTGGGCGAGCTCACGGCCTCCATCGCCCATGAGGTCAATCAACCTCTGGGAGCGATGGTCGCGAGCGCCGCGGCCTGCGCGCGCTGGCTGGGCGCCGACCCACCGGAAATGGGTAAGGCGCGGCGCGCGCTTGAACGCATCGTCAACGATGGAAAGCGGGCGAGCGCCGTCATCGAACGAATCCGCGCGCTCATCAAGCGCCAGGCGCCTCGCAATGAATCGTTGGACATCAACCAGGCGATCCGTGAGGTGATTGCGCTCGCGCAACCTGAACTGCGCCGCCACGACATCGCACTCGAACGACTGCTGACTGAGGACCTGCCTGCGGTGCAAGGGGACAAGGTGCAGTTGCAGCAGGTGCTTTTGAATCTGATCGTCAATGCAATCGAGGCGATGAGCGGAGTGACAGATCGGCGTCGTCGCCTGAGCATCGTGTCCGCAATGGACGGGCCAGAAGCCCTGTGCGTCGAAGTTCATGACTGTGGCACGGGCCTCGACCCGCAAAGTGCGGCTCGCTTGTTCGAGCCGTTCTTCACAACAAAGGCGCAGGGGATCGGCATCGGCTTGTCCAT
>Ga0335073_10001570_pt1 | contig 30681 bp, 35 predicted proteins | sample Lox_Sample_22_FD_207093 | JGI IMG/M metagenome (GOLD analysis project Ga0335073, IMG submission 207093) | Soil microbial communities from Loxahatchee National Wildlife Refuge, Florida, United States - Lox_Sample_2.2 | ecosystem: Environmental > Terrestrial > Soil > Wetlands | place: USA... | reverse complement strand
GGCTCCGCGGGCTTCGCGGCGCGGACCGGCTCAGGCAGCGGACCGGCCGTTGTGATCAGTTCCAGGGGCGCGCCGCCACCACGAGACAGCCAGCCGGCGATGAACGGCCGGCGGTGCCTGGCGGCGTTCAGCGCGGCCGGGAGGACGGAGGCGTAGTCGGCCACGGCCGTGCCGCCGAGGCAGCTCGCGTCGACGGCCTGGACCCGGTACCACAGGCCGCCGGTGCTGCCGCCGATGCCTGACGTAACGCCCATGGTGCGTGCTTACCAGGACCAGCGACCCCGTGCTACCGGATTGGGGTGAATTGTGCCCGCTAGTGTCTCATCGGGGTTCTCGGCGGCCCGGTCTGCGGCTTAGCGGCGATGTCTACATCTCAGCTGCGAGGTCTACAGCTCGACGGTGCCGCGAACGCAGGTGACGACGCCGCCGCCGACCCACATTGTGCCGTCGGCGCCAACCGTGATCTGGACCTGGCCGTTCCGCCCGAGCACGGTGCCCTGCTGCGCGAGGTACGGCGCCTGCGCGCGGCCGCTGGCGAGCAGCCACTGTGCCAGCGAGGCGTTCAGGCTGCCGGTCACCGGATCCTCATCTGTCATGCCGTTCTTGGGGACGAAGGCGCGCACCTCGAAGTCGGCCGGCCCGCCGGGCGGATACGGCCCGGCGATGCCAATGTCCAGGTCGGTCGGGCCGGGCCGCACCGCAAGGACGGCGTCGGCACTGGCAAGCAGCACCGCGATCCAGCCAGGCCCGTTGTCGGCCCACTGCAGGTCGACGATCTCGTCCCGGCCGATGCGCAGGATCGCCGCGATTTTCTCCGCCAGCGCCTCCTCGACCGGCCCCGAGCGCAGCAGCGGCGGGGCGGCGAACCTCAGGCCAGACGCATCCTGGCCGATGCTGACCAGGCCGGCTTCGCACTGCTGGACGACGACGCCCGGCGTCCGCGACTGGCCGCCTGCCTCCAGCCACGCGTGGCAGGTGCCGAGCGTCGGATGCCCCGCGAACGGCAGTTCCTGGCTGGGCGTGAAGATCCGGACCCGGTAGTCAGCTTCAGCGTTGTCCGGCTCGAGCACGAACGTGGTCTCGGACAAGTTCGTCCAGTTGGCGAAGCGGCCCATCTGCTCGGTGCTGAGCCCGTCGGCGCCGTGGACGACGGCAAGCGCGTTGCCCCGGTAGGGCGTGGTTGTGAAGACGTCGACCTCACGGAACTCCCGCTGCATGGTCCCATCCTGCCAGGAGCGACTAACGATCGGGCGGGCTGGCGAGAGTGGCGGTCGGCAGGGTCATGATGGCCGGATTCGCATCAGCGAGCACGACCTGGCGGCCACCGGGTGCCGGGTAGCAGAGCAGCAGCGCACTAGCCGGCAGCTGCTGCAGCTCGTAGGGCTCGACCAGGGACTCACGCGATCGCTGCGCTCCGACGGCCAGCGAGTCGCTAGCGCCGGCCGCGCGTGAAGTACTCCGCCCCCAGGCCGTCCCGGTGCTGATTCCCTCGGTGATCGAGCTCGAGTCCGAGATCGCCGCTGACGAGCTCGCGTCCGAGCTGGCCGAGCCGGTGAAATCTGCGAACGGCGCGAACGTGCCGTGCTTGCTGCGGCCGCGGCCGCGACTGCGGCTGGCCGTCAGCGAGACGGCGGCAGACTCGGAGACCGAATCGGAGGTGCCGATCGAGCTGGTGTAGGAGACGCCGGCGGTATCGGTCATCGAGAGGCCGACCGTATCGGTCAGCTGGCTCACGACGAACCGGTGCTCCGTGCCGATCTGCTCAGCCGCGACGCGGGCGTCCTCGGCATTACCCAGGCGCATGAAGCCGACGGCGGCATCGCCGCGGCCGAGGCGCTCGCGCACGTGCGCGGGGATCGAGCGGTAGGCGAGCACGAGCCCGGCGCCGGCGATCTCGGCAGCGTCGCACAGGCGGTCGAGGACGTCAGCGGACAGCCGTTCTGCACCGAGCAGGCAGAGAGTCTGCTGCCACCGGATGCCGGGCGGAGCCTGCCGCAGTACGGCGGTGAGCGCGACGGCCAGGTAGGTCCCGAGCACGCTGTTAGCTACTGCGGCCGCCCGCCGGTCCAGCCAGGCGACCTTGAGGCGGCTGGCCGGCACGCCCGCCGGGTCGGTGGCCAGCGGTTCCAGGACGCGCAGGCGCGCCTCCAGCGCCCAGGCGCGCTGGACGACGAGCTGCTCGGCGCCCCGGCCGGCCAGGTTGCCAAGACTGGCGAGCTGCTCAGGCGTCAGCTCGGCCGAGTGCAGGTGATCCGCCGGACGACCGATCTGGCCCAGCGCCCGAAGGGCGGCAGCAAGCTGCGCCATCGTCGGCGGCGCCGAACTGTCGCCGAGCGCGTTCAGGATCCGGCTGAGGAGCGCAGCGTCGTTCGCCGCGTCCGCATGGCCGGCGCCCCCGTCGCTCGCCGTCGGCGAGCTGCCGGCCGCCGACGCCGCGCTGACAGTCCGGGCGAGCACATCGGCGAGCAGGTCGGGTCGAAGGCTCGCGCCGAGATCGAGCCGCGGCAAGTCAGCGGGCAGGACCCAGACAAGCGGATCGATGCCGGCACGCCGCGCCACCGCCAGCAGATCGGCCGCAACGCCACCTTCGGTGAGATCGACAACCGTCACGTCGCCGCCCGCCGCCAGCCTCGGCGCGGCCATCATCGTCAGCAGCGCGGACCAGCCGGCCAGCGTGCCGCCAGCGACATCGACGCGGTGCGTCGTGACCGGCAAGGTCACCGGGTACCAGTGCGGCTGGCGCTGGAACGCTGCAGCGCGCTGCTGCCACTCCCGGCGCTCGCGAGCATGCTCAGCCATTCGCGCTGCATGCTCGCGCTGCTGCACCTCACGGAATCCGGCTACCCGCAGCTCCTCGGCACGGAGGCCGGCGGCGAGCGTGCGCTCGCCGCGCCGTAACTGGCGGGCGCAGTTTCCGGCAATCCCGGCAGCTACCACGGTCATGGGCAGTGCGAGCGCACCGGTCAATAGCCCGGCGAGCCAGGCGACGCCGGTCGCTACCGCCATGGCACCGGCAGCTGCCCCGGTCAGCCGCGCCGGTCGCGCGAGGCGCCGGTGCTCACGGCGCTGCGCTGCCACCCAGTCCAGGCTGACTTCATCCAGCTCGGGCTGCGCGGGTGCGGCCGGCGGCGGGCCGGGATCGGGCTCGGCCAGAATCTGCCGCCAGCCGAGATAGATGAGGTCCGCGCGCAGCCGGCCGCGCGGCCGCGCGGTCTTGCCGTCAGCTCCGGGCCACCGTTCCGCGTCGCGTATCACCGGGCCGGGCCTAAGGCGATCGGCACGACCAGGCGGCCTTCAGCTGACACCGTGCGCCAGCGCTCAGCCGACACAGCGCCACTGCGCTCAGCTGACATAGTGCAGGCGATCGTCATGCCCACCCGTTCGGCCAGGCTGGCGGCGCAGGTCATGCTCGTGGTGCTCAGCAGGACCGAGGTGCCAGTTGCCGGGCCAAGCTCGAGCAGGCTGCCGATGATCTCCGGATCTACCCGGTCACAGCTGCTCACCCAGGCGAGGCAATCGCCCCGCAGGCCTAAGTCACGCAAGCGGGCAAGAACGCCGGACAGGTCGCGGGCCGCCGCGCAGGCCAGCTCGGGCTGACAAGCCGCGACAACGAGTACCCGGCGGCTGCGGATCGCCCGGCCCATCGCGTCCGCGGTCTGGCCGTCGGGCGCGCTCAGCTCCGCAACGGGCATGCCGAGTCGCCGTGCCAGCGTGGCGATCTGCCCGGCTCGGCCACCCGAATGATCCGGCTCCTCGACGACGATGACGGTCTTGCGCAGTCTCATCGCCGCCGCGGCAGCGGCTTGCCCGAGCTGGCCGAGCTGCTCTGATGACGGTCCCGCCAGCAGCACGCCGCGCTGGGCGTCCGCCCAGCTGAAACCGGTCAGCCGGCCGGACGAGGGGTGCACGCCGATCGCACAGCCACTCGCCGTGACCGTGCGGGCGGCGGCCACCGCCGCTGCTGCCGCCCGCCGCCGGACCACGGCGATAGCGCCAGGCCGCCAGCGCGGCCGCGAACGCCGCCAGCAGAGCCACAGCATGATCGTCGCCTCGGCGGTCCCGGCCAGCAGAGCGAGCGGCAGTTCCCGCGGCAGCCACCAGCCAGCGCCGGCCGGCAGCGCGGGATGCAGCAGCAGCGCCGGATGGAGCGCGGCATGAAGCTCAGCGCGGATCAGCCGCCGCGAGCCCGCGTCAACCGCCGCCGCCGAGACCGGGACCGTGACGGCCGCCAGCCAGCAGGCGCCAGCCACCGCGGGCAGCAGCAGCCACGCGGGACGCCACCGGGAGATGCGTCCGGTGAGCGTGAGGATGGCGGCGATCAGCAGCGCGACGGGCGCCAGCACGAGCTGCGCAGCGACCGCCACCGTGCCCAGGCCAGCGGCTAACTCCCGGCGACCTAAGCTCGCGGCGCGGCCTAAGCTCGCGGCCGGCGGGCGGATGTCATCGAGCTGGAAGCGCCTCGGCCCGCGCTCAGCCGCTTCCTCTGCTGTCCTGCGCATGGCGGATCAAGGTTCCCAGTCCTCCACCGCATGCGTCCAGGAATCTGACAGATTGCCAGCATTTTCCGCTGCCGCGGGCAGGGGCGGCCTGGGCGTCTGGACGACGAGCCGGAACATGTCCGGACGCAGCACGGCGATCGTCAGAGCGACCGGCCGGCCGGAGTCCACGTCCTCGAACCGGACCGTGACCATCATGGCCGGCTGGCCCGCGGTCAGCCGGAGCGTGCGGGCCACCGAGGGCGGCGGCGCCTGCAGCTCGATGTGCAGCGCAGTCGGCAGGCCGATGACCGGCCGGCCATCGCCATCGTCTGGGGGAGCATCTGGCCCACCGGTGATGCCGGTGAGCTGCATCAGGTTCAGCACCGCGGGCAGTCCCGCCGGGGCGCCCTCGTCGGGACGACTGGCAATATCGTCGGGAACGTAGGTGGTGCACAGCGCGGCAGGCTCGCCACCCGCGGTCCACAGGAACCGCGCCACACACACTTGCTGATCCCCGGTCAGCCGCAGCGCCCAGCTGATGTCCTCCGGCGGAAGCCGCCACGTCACCTGCCGGCTCCGGCAGGAGAACTCGCCGCCCATCGTGTCGACGTAGGACACCAGGCCGGGGACACCCTCCAGCCCGATGACGTACTCGGCAGGGCTGGCGCGGTACAGCTGGCCGTCCGCCAGGCGGCGCACCAGGTGCCTGGATATCAGCTCCTCGACCGCGCCGTCGATCTCGACGACGCTGACGTTGTAGCGTCTCGCCAGCGCCGAGTGGCGGGGCAGGCGCCAGCCCGGCTCATGGTGGACGAGTGCGGCCGCGAGCCGGTCCGCGAGAACGGTCATAGCAGCCCCGGGGGACAACGACCCGGAAGCTGCCGACGCCGCCGACCTGGCGGACGAGGCTGACCCGCGCATAGCTCGTTCCCGGTAGATGTTGTTAAGGCCCAGCGCTGCTGCGCCGCTCGCAGGCGGGCTCCCCTTTGCGGGCATGTCATCGTTGGCGGCTGCCGACCAGTCGACGGGCGGGGCGCTCATTGCCGGTCACTCCGTGTTGCGCCGCGCGAAGGCGGCGACCGTCCGGCCGAGCAGGATCAGTACCAGGACGAACGCCATCAGGACGAGAGCGGCGTCGTAGGACAGGATGTTCGCGGCGTTCGACTGCACCTGGTTGGGGTTAAAGCCCCAGACGACATAGGTCAGGTACGGCACTCCCTGATGGGTGACATGAGTAAGCGACGGGCTCTGATCAGAGAAGCTAGCCGTGTACAGCAGCGGCGCAGTCTCGCCGACCGCGATGGCGGCTGCCACCAGGAAGCCAGTGATCATTCCTGGCAGCGCCGCCTTGAGCACGATCTTCCGCATCGCCCACGACGTCGGGATTCCGAGCGCCTCGGCGCCCTCGCGGTATCCGCTTGGCACCTGCGCCAGCGAGGTCTCGGTTGACTTCGTGATGTACGGGATGGTCAGGACCGAGATCACCAGCACGGCCGGCAGCAAGCCGAATCCCAGCTTCAGGTCGACGCAGAGCGCGATATACCCCACGAACCCGAGCACGATGGACGGGATGCCGGCCAGGACCTCGTAAGCGCCCCGCAGGATGCCGCGAGGCCGGCCGCTCGCGAACTCGGTGAGATAGAGACCGGTGAGGACGCTGATCGCGCCGCCGATCACCATGGCGCCCACGGTGATCGTTATCGTTCCGAGTATGGGCTGCAGCAAGCCGCCGCTGAGCTGATTCGTCCTGGTCCACAGCACGCTCCAGTGGAAATTCGGCACCGCCCGCGCCACGATCCCGACTACGAGCCAGACCGTGGGGGCAACGACGAGCGCCAGCGCTATCGCGCATGCGCTCCAGAAGGCGAAGTTGCTGATCTTCCGGCGCCGCGGGACGGCTGGCCAGTAACCAGCATCGCCTGGCCTCGGCCCGGCCACCTCGTGGGCTGCCTGCGCGCCGCTCATCGTCTTCCTCCTGCTCCCTTGCCCGTGCCGCGCTCAGACGCCCCGGCCGACGGGGAGCGCCGTACCAGAGACTCTCCTGACAAGCCACCGCGCCGCGACGTTAACAACCAGGGTGATCACCATCAGGACTAGCGCCAGCTCGCCGATGGCTCGGACTGCGAACCCGCTGCCGTCGGTGAACGCGCTGTCAAGCTGAGTGACGATCGTCGCCGAGATCGTGGTTGTCGCGGCGTAAATGTTGCCAGGCACGGCGGTCAGCGCAACTCCGCAGACCATCGCGACCGCGATGGTCTCGCCAAGTGCGCGCGCCAGCCCGAGTACGACAGCTCCAATGATGCCTGAGCTAACCCACGGAAGCGTGACTTTGCGCGCCGTCTGCGCGTCGGACATGCCCAGGGCGATGGCACCCTCACGCGGCAGTATCGGAACCTGCCGGATGAGGTCGCGCGACGTCGCGGCGACGATGGGAATGATCATGATGGCCAGTATGAGGCCCGAGGTAAGGAGGCCCTCGCCGTAGCCGGGTGCACCGCGGAAGTAGTTCAGTACCGGGACGTCCGGCATGTTGCGGGCGATGACGGGGGTGATGTGATGGGCGATGAACGGCCCGAAGGTGAGTGCTCCCCACAGGCCGATGATGACGCTCGGAATCCCCGCGAGCAGTTCCAGGAAGACGCCGACGGCGTTGGCAAGCCGCCGCGGCAGCCGCTCGACGATCGCGAGTGCCGCCCCGATCGAGATCGGCACGCCGACGATCAGGGCGATGGCAGACGTGATGAGCGTCCCGGCGATCTCCGGCACCGCGCCGAAGGAGTCACCGCTGAGGTGCTTCACCCCGTCCGTGGTAACGATCTGCGCGTTGTAGCCACCGCCGAGTTGCCAGACGCTCTTTGTGAAAAAGCCCAGGCCGTCCAGCCGGATCGCTGGCACCGCCTCGACAGCTAGCACCGCGAGGATGAACAGGAGCGCCAGGAGCGGGATGACCGCACCAACCCCGCCGAGCCAGCGCAGGATCTCGCCGCGGCGCACTGCGGCGCGGATGGCCGAGCCGGCCCGGCGGGGCAGCGGAAGGTCCGCTGCCCCGTCCGGACCGGCAATCGGTGCCGTCGATGACGTCATCGTCAGCTGCCGATCTTGGCAATCTGGTTGTCGGACAGAGTTACGACAGACGCGGGCAGCGGTTCGAAGTTGACCGCGCTCAGGTAGTCCGTCGAGCTCTGACCGGTGTGGACAGTCCAGTACAGGAACGCGCGGATGTCCTCGGCGATGGTCCCGTTGGTCTGCTTGTCGTTCACGATCGCGTACTCGTAGTTGATGATCGGGTAGCCGCCGGGAACGTTGGCGTTGATCATCGACAGCGTCTCGTTCGCCGGGGTCTTGCCGGTGAGCGCGTTCGCCTCGGCCGAGATCGTGGTTGAGGTGGGAGCCTCGAACTGACCCGCACCGTTCTTCAGCTCGGCCTGGCCGAGGCCAGCCGCCTGCGTCTTGGACAGGTAGCTGATGCCGATGTAGGCGATGCAGCCCTTGGTAGCGGCACAGCCGCTGACCATGCCGCCGTTGCCTTCCTCAGCCAGCGCGCCGCTGACCGAGGGCCAGCTGACGGTGGTGCCGACATTCGAGGACGACCAGCCGCTGCTGTCCTGAGCGTTGAGGTAGCTGGTGAACAGGAAGGTGTCGCCAGAGCCGTCGGCGCGGTGCAGCGGCACGACCGGGATGGCCGGCAGGCTCACGCCAGGGTTGAGGGCGGCGATTGCCGGGTCATTCCACTTGGTGATCTTGCCGCTGTACATCTCGGCGAGTACGGTGCCGTCGAGCTTGAGCGGCTTCTTCACGGTCGGCAGGTTGTAGCTGATCTGCTGCGCTGAGATCGCCAGCGCGATGTTCTTCAGCGTCGGGTATGTCGCCATGTCGGAGCTGTTGAGGTAGGCATCCGAGGCCCCGATGTTGACCGTTCCGCTCGCTGCGTCGCTGATGCCCGTACCCGAGCCGGTGCCGCCGGTCTCGATGGTCACCAGCGGCGTGCTCGAGGTGGAGCTAACGGGGAATGCCTTCTGGTACGCCTCGCTCCAGCTGCCCATCAGCGGGTACAGCAGCGTGCTGCCGGTCTCGGTGACGGTGGCCGCCGTCTTCGACGGGGAGGCGGGTAGTGCCGGGCCAACCATGGCCGCAGCTGCGGGGGATGAGGATGTGGAACCGGGCGATGATGACGAGCCACAGGCCGCCGCCAGGACAGAGAGCGGAATCAAGGCGGCCGCTGTGTATGCCACGCGGAATCTCTTCGCCACCTGGGAATACTCCTTACCGATCTGCACGCTTACGCGTGCGCTACACGACTCGCACGCGGTTGCGTGCGACGGTGGTCCGCGCAAGCGCGGCCCTGCGCCCGCGCGGGTGGAGTGCTGTCCTCCCGCGCGGGTGGTCTGTATCAGCCGAAGCGGCCGGCGACGTACCGCGCCGTCTCTTCGTGCGTGGGGTCCTCGAAGACCTGCTTGGTCTCGCCGTGCTCGACCAGCCGGCCCTGGTAGAGGAACATGGTCCGGTCCGCGACGCGGACAGCCTGAGCCAGGTTGTGCGTCACGATGACCACGGTGAGGCCCGGCACCAGCGTCCTGATCAGGGCCTCGATGGACTCAGTGGCGTTCGGGTCGAGCGCGGACGTCGGCTCGTCCAGCAGGAGCACGTCAGGCTTGACGGCCAGCGCCCTGGCCAGGCAAAGCAGCTGCTGCTGGCCGCCGGACAGCCGGAACGGCGAGTCCTTCAGCCGGTCCTTGACCGCATCCCAGAGGCCGACCTCGGTCAGGTGCTGCTGCGCGACGTCCCGCAGACCGCTCCGCGCGACCATCTTGTGCGCCCTGGTGCCGGCCGTGACGTTCTCCATGATCGACATAGGGAACGGGTTGGGCCGCTGGAAGAGCATGCCCACCTTGCGGCGCAGCGTCATCAGCTCAACGCTCGGGCTCCAGATGCTCCGGCCGTCGAGCAGCACATCACCGGCATGCCGGTAGCCGGTGACCTTGTCGTTCATCCGGTTGAACGTCCGGAGCAGGGTGCTCTTGCCCGAGCCGGTCGGACCGATCAGGGCAGTCACCATCCCGCGCCGGATCTCAGTGCTGACGTCCGAGAGGATGGCCCGCTGGCCGAAGCTGAGCGTCAGGTCGACCGCGGAGATGACGGTCGATCCCCCATTCCCTGCCGCCTGCTCCACCGCGACTTGGCTCCCGGCTGTCTCGCTCGTGACTACCCCAGCTGGAGCCGGATTGAGGTTCGCGTCGTTAGCATCGCCGGACTGAGCTGGATCAGCCTGTGTTGACATCCGCTGCCTTGCCCCTGACGGTCGGTGATCGTCAGCCGGCAGATCTGGCCGGCTGACCAGGTCCTTTTCTAGGCGGCGAAAGTTAACGAAAGTTGAACTCCAGATGTCTTAAATGGCGACATACAGGTGGCAAGTAGGGGAACAAAGTGGGGCAGTGCGCCCGGATTTGCCGGGCCGCACTGCCTCACCTGCGGTCATACCGTCAGACGGCTACGTCGAGGTCCCTGATCTCGCCGGTCGCGGCGCTGACGCCCCGGTCGGCGCTGATCCCGCCGGGCGCGAGCACCCGCAGGGTCCAGTCGCCGGGTGCGGCGAAGAACCGGAACCCGCCGTCCTCGCCGAGCGGAACCTCGGCCACGAAGTCGCCGCCCGAGTTCAGCAGCCGCGCATACCCGACTGGCACCGGAGCGCCGTCCTTGGTCACCCTGCCCTGCACGATGGCCTGATTGCCAGCGTCCTTGATCGCCGCGCCGCCCGCCGGCGCACCGCAGCCCGCTGCTGCAGCCTGGTTCCCGGCGCTCATGAGCCGTCCCCAAGCTCGATCGGGACGCCGACAAGCGAGCCGTACTCGGTCCACGAGCCGTCATAGTTCTTCACGTTCGGCTGGCCGAGCAGCTCGTGCATGACGAACCAGGTGTGCGCGGACCGCTCGCCGATCCGGCAGTAGGCGATCGTGTCGGTGCCGAAGTCGACCCCGGCCGCGCCGTACAGCGAGCGCAGGGCGTCGTCCGACTTGAACGTGCCGTCGTCCTCGGCGGCCTTCGACCACGGGACGTTCTTTGCCGAGGGCACGTGTCCGCCGCGCTGGGCCTGCTCCTGCGGGAGGTGCGCCGGAGCCAGGAGGCGGCCGGCGAACTCGTCGGGGGAGCGCACGTCGATGAGGTTCTTGTTGCCGATGGCGGCGACGACCTCATCACGGAAGGCGCGGATGGACGCGTCCTGCTCGCTGGCCTTGTAGCTGGTGGCGGCCCGCTGCGGGACGTCGGTGACCAGCTCGCGGGAGTCCAGCTCCCACTTCTTCCGGCCGCCGTCCAGCAGCTTGACGTTCTGGTGCCCGTACAGCTTGAAGTACCAGTACGCGTAGGCAGCGAACCAGTTGTTGTTGCCGCCGTAGAGGATCACGGTGTCGTCGTTGGAGATGCCGCGCTCGGACAGCAGCGCCTCGAACCCGGCCCGGTCGACGAAGTCACGGCGGACCGGGTCCTGCAGGTCCTTCTTCCAGTCGATCTTCACGGCCCCGCGGATGTGGCCCTTGTCGTAAGCAGCGGTGTCCTCGTCGACCTCGACCAGGACGACTCCGGGATCGTCCCGGTGCGCCTCCACCCAGTCAGCGTCCACCAGGACGTCGGAACGGCTCATGCTCAGATCCTCCTTGCGTATCGCCCGCGCTCGCCCTGAGCCCGGGCTGGCTGTGCAGCCGAGGGTGCGGCTGCTGCTAAAGCTGTCGTGCTGGTCGGTTGGTTCGTGCTGGTCAGCCTCGGCCAGCGCCGGCGTGGGCCGGGAAGGTCCGGCGGATCAGCAGGTACATCTCACATCCGAGGCAGATGCCGAACACGCCATTGAGTATGGCGGCCACGAGCCCCAGGGCAGCTGCCGTCATCCCGAGCGGCGTCACGCCGACCGCGTAGCCGATGATGCCGACGATGCTGATCACCAGGCCGACGGCCTGCGCGAACCGGGGCGGCGCCTCGTCCTCAAGCTCGGCCGGCGGGCCGAGCTTCGGCCGGATGAGCCGGGCGTAGATCAGCCCGTACGGAGAGTTGCGCAGCCCGAGGAACGTCCCCGCCGCGAACGCGAGCGCCTGAAAGGCAAGCACCCAGACGTTCCCGGTGATCAGGACAACGGCGAACAGCGCCATGGTGACAAGCGCGCCGAACCGCGGGCCGCGGGGGTCGATCTGCATCTGCGGTGTCCTCTGGGGTGTCGGGCCTGGCTGAGGCTGAGGCTGTCGAGAATCGTTACCGCTGCGATTCAGGCACGCATCTGCGGGAACGGGGCCGCCACGCACTCGGTCGCTCGCGAGCCCGTCCGCCGCCTTAAGTGAGCAAGTGCCCCTGATGGGCCGGCAGCGGCAGTCAGGCCGGACAGCTAGCGGTGGTGACGCGGCAGAAGTCCACGGCACGGCGCTTGGTAAGGCCGATCGCCGGGCTTCCGGCCGACCTCCGGCTGTACGTCGGTGCAGGCACGTAGCCGATGCTATGCGGGCGGGCTGCTGGTGTCACTATCCTGTTACCCGATCTAATATGTAGGAATTACCCTCCGGCGGCGGCGCCGATCGCCGCGATCACGTCAGGCTTGCGCGGCTGGCCGCTGGCCCGCCGGACGATCCGCCCGTCGCCTGCCAGCACGAGCACCGTGGGCGTGCGCAGGACGTTGAGCTCCCGGACGAGGTCAAGGCGAGACTCGGCATCGATCTCGACGTGCGCGACGCCCTCGACCATGCCGGCGACCTCGGCGAGGATCCGGCGAGTTGCGCGGCAGGGTGCGCAGAACGCCGAGGAGAACTGCAGCAGCGTGGCCCGGTCCCCGAGCGGATGCCCGATCCGGTCGGCGCTGAGCACAAGCCCGGCATCTGCGGCCGCGGGCGGCATGGCCGGGTCAGCCGGCTCTTCGGTCGGCACCGGGACACCAGCGGCTGCGCCTGGCACGGGCACCGCAGTCCGCGCTGCGACCTTGGTCGGCACCGGGATACTAGCGGCCGCGGCCGACCCGCTCGGCGTGCGCATCCTGCCGTTGGTACGCCGCCAGACCGCCCCGGCGGCCAGCGCGACGGCCAGGGCAATGACGAGCGCGATCAATCCCGGTGTCATAGCCGCTTACAGCGCATGGCCGACCGGCCGCATTCCCGACCTAGGTGGCCGGGATCTTCACGAGGACCGAGCTGCCGCTGGTGATGCGGAATTGGTGGACGGAGCCCATTGGTACCGCTGCCGACGCCGAGTACCAGCTGGTGCTGCCGTATCGCGAGCTGCCAACCGTCCAGGTGCCCGCAAATGACACCTGGCCATCCTTCCCGATCACCCAGAACTGGCATTTCGTGCCTGCCGGTATGCCGGTGACGTGGACCCGCATGGCAGTGCCCCAGGCGCTCGGAGAGTAGTCGACCACGGCCGTGATGAGGCCGTTCGGGCTCGCTCCCGTCGCCACATCACCGACCGAGTGCTCCGGTGGCCTGGTCAGCTGCATCGTGGCGGCGGCTCCTCCGGCCGCTATCACCGCGGCGGCGGCTACTGCCGCGATGCTGCGCCACATCCGGCTCTTCCGCTTGACCGACACCTTCCGCAGCAGCGCAGCCAGCATCTCGTCGGACGGCTCCTCCAGCGGGGGCAGCTCGGTGACCGTTGCATCCAGCCACTCCACGTCCGCAGCCGGAACCCGGCTCAGCATCGCCGGCAGCCCGGCCAGCCCGGCCAGCTCATCGCGGCAGAGCGAGCACTCGCCGAGATGCTCATCGACACGAGCGCGCTCAGCGGGATCGATGGCACCGACGACATAGACGCCGAGCAGCAGCCGGATCTCCCGGCACGCGGGGCTGCTGAAACCGCTGATCGTCATGGCGCGAGCCCCCTTTCTTCCAGTGCGAGCCGCAGTGCCCGGAGCGCGTAAAACGTTCGGGACTTGACCGTCCCGGCCGGCACGCCCAGTGACGACGCCGCATCGGCGACGGACTTGCCCCGGTAATAAGTCTCCAGCAGCACCCGGCGGTGGTCTGGCCGCAGCGCCGACAGCGCATCGGCCACTGCCCACGACTCCAGCGCCCGCTCCGGATCGTCGGTGGCCGGCAGCACCTCAAGTGCCGCCTCGCCGACTTCATGGGGCCGGGCCTTGCGCGCCCGGTATGAGTCGATTGCCAGGTTCCTGGCCACGGCGAACAGCCACGGCCTGGCCGGCCGGTTCGCGATGGCCTCGGGATGCTGCCACGCTCTGAGCAGCGTCTCCTGCACAATGTCCTCCGCCCGCTGGCGGTCACCATTCATCAGGTGCACCGCATAGCGGAGCAGCGGCACCGCGTGCTCAGCGTAAAGCGCCCGGACGAGCTCCTCGTCCGAGGAGACCCGCCCGGAGCCGCCGGCGCCAGCGCTTCCCAGGCCTGCCATACCTCTTCTCACGTTTGCGGAGGCGCGGCGGTTCACACGACCTCGGGCCGCAGCTCAGCCGCCTGCGAACGGCGGCAGTACCTCGATCACGTTCCCGTCGGCCAGCACGACCGATTCCGCCGCCCGGCGGCCGACGGGGTTCCCGTCGATGAGGAACGACGACCGGGCGAGGACGGCCCGCAGCCGTTCTCCGCCCTGGTGCGCCGCGGCCGCCGCCAGGGCGGACGCCAGGGTGTCGGCGGTCAGCTCGTGCTCGGCAACGCCTGCCGCTTCCTTCGCTGCCGCCCAGTAGCGCATGGTCACTGTGGCCATGTCAGCTATCCTCGCTCATAGCGGCACCGGACGATGACGACCTGGGTGTACCCGCGGGTCACGCAGATGTTCTCTCGTTGCGGCGGCTAACGCCGCGGGCCGGAGGTGGCAGCAGTTTGAGCAATGTCCTGCTGCTCACCAACGGCCGGGAGCCGTCCGCCGACATCCTGCCGTCGCTGAGCCTGCTGCCGCACGGCGTCCGGGTAGCCCCGGCCGGCGCGGAGCACGTGGCGACCAGCCCGCCGCCCGATGTGATCCTCGTCGATGCACGTCGCGACCTCGTCCTCGCACGGCGGGTACTGCTCGCGCTGCGGTCGTCGGCGAGCACCGCCCCGGTAATCGCCATCGTCACTGACGGCGGCTGGGCCGCGGTCTCAGCCGACTGGGGAGCGGATGACCTGCTGCTGCATACCGCAGGTCCCGGCGAGGTCGAAGCTCGGCTGCGGCTCGCGATCGGACGCCGGACGCAGTCGGCGGCGCAGCTCCCCGACGAGATCCGGTCCGGCGGGCTCGTCGTCAACGAGTCGACCTATTCGGCCCGGATGAACGGCCGTTCGCTCGACCTGACCTTCAAGGAGTTCGAGCTGCTGAAGTTCCTGGCGCAGCACCCTGGCCGGGTGTTCACCAGGGCGCAGCTGCTGCAGGAGGTCTGGGGGTACGACTACTTCGGCGGCACCCGCACCGTCGACGTGCACGTCCGGCGGCTCCGCGCCAAGCTGGGCGCCGAGAACGAAGCGCTGATCGGCACCGTGCGGAACGTGGGCTACCGGTTCGTGCCCGTCAAGGGGTCCGCGGCTCGGTCGGCCGCGCCTGCTGACCCGGACGACCTCGCCGGCCCGGACGGCACCGGCCCCGAGGGCACCGCGTACCCGGACGACGAGACGCTAGCCGCGGACAGCAGCGCTGCAGCGCCCGCCACCTCGCACCCTGCGGCGCATGCCCGATAACCCCGGCCGGGACGACATCCGGATCAGCGGCCAGCTCTCTCGTCAGGAAGCCGCAGCGGTGCTGGACCTCGTCCAGCAGGCCGCCGACGAGGACGGTGTCAGCCCGCTGTCGGAGCACGTCATGCTGCACCTGCGCTACGGCGGTGATCCGCGCGCACGCAACGTGCTGCTCTGGCACGACGGCGAGCTGGCCGGCTACGGGCACCTTGACCCGACGGACCCGGTCGAGGGACCGGCAGGCGAGATGGTGATCCGCCCGGCCGTCCGACGGCACGGCCTCGGGGTGATGCTCGGCCGGGGATTGTCCGACGCGGCAGGCAGCGGCGGGCTACGCCTGTGGGCGCATGGGGACCTACCGGGCGCCGCCCGGCTGGCATCGGCCGCGGGCTTCCGCCGTTCCCGTGCCTTGTGGCAGATGCGACGGTCGCTGCAGGCGCGGATCGGCAAGCCCCAGCTTGCCGAGGGGATCACGGTGCGGACGTTCGCGGTCGGTCAGGATGAGGACGACTGGGTGAGCCTCAACCAGCGGGCGTTCGCGCGCCATCCCGAGCAGGGGGCGTGGACCAGGGCCGATATCGACATGCGCGAGCGGGAGCCGTGGTTCGACCCGGACGGCTTCTTCCTGGCCGAGCGCGACGGGCAGCTGGTCGGCTTCCACTGGACCAAGATCCACGGCGGGAACGAAGAGCCTGGCCCGCAGGCGCCCGCACCAGGCGAGGCAGCCGGGCTGGCAGGGACCAGGCACGGGCACGAGGCCATCGGGGAGGTCTACGTCGTGGGCGTCGATCCGGCCGAGCGCGGCTCCGGCCTCGGTCGCGCCCTCACCCTGATCGGCCTGCGCTACCTGCGCAGCCGCGGGCTATCCCAGGTCATGCTCTACGTCGACGAGACCAACACGGCGGCGATCGGGCTGTATGAGTCCCTCGGCTTCACGCACTGGGACACCGATGTGATGTTCTCGCGGGGGGACGGTCCAGCCGACGACTCGTGACGGCAGCGGCTCAGCTGGCAGTTGCCTCGGCGCTGGCACGGGGCCGCAGTCCGAGTACCTCGTCGATCTCTTCGGTGGTGAGCGGGCGGTCAGCCGCCGCCACCGCGCTGAGGACCTCGGCGTAGAGCTCGATCTCCTCCAGCGCGACCAGGTCATGCACCCTGAGGTCGACGTCATTGCGCATGCGCCCACCTCCAGTGCCGGATGGAACTCGCTAAGACCCGTAACGCCCCCGTAACACCACAGGCTAGCGGCCGCACTGCTCGCGCGCATGGCTCATCCGGGCCATTTCACTGACCATGCGGGGATGGCAATGCGTAGTGCTGGCGGCCAAATCCGACTGTGGTTTCGGTCACCTTTCGGCGCCAGGGTCGGCCCACCGCGCAGCGCGATGAAGGCTGGCACGCACGACGTAGCGCGTGGCGGTGTCGGCGAATGTCCGCCGGTCAGCGTCGGTCAGCTCGCGGATGATCCGGCACGGCACGCCCGCCGCGAGCACGCCCGGCGGCACCGTCCTGCCGGGCGGCACGACCGTGCCAGCCGCGACCAGGCTGCCGGCGCCGATGCGCGCGCCGCCAAGGACGACCGCGCCGATACCGATGAGCGCGCCAGCCTCGACATAAGCGCCGTGCACGATGGCCCCGTGCCCCAGGCTGACGCGATCCTCGAGCGTCACTGGCTCACCGGGATCGACGTGCAGGCAGCACAGGTCCTGGATGTTGCACTCGGCGCCGACCACGATCTGGTCCATATCCGCCCGCAATACCGAGCCATACCAGACCGAGGCCGCCTTGCCGAGCCTGACGCTTCCGACAATGACGGCGCCCGGTGCGACCCACGCATCCGGGTGGATAACGGGGCGAGCATAACCAAGCGATCCGATCAGATTAGATGGCTCCATTAGCCCGGTTCCTTTGCCTGCCTGGCACGTATCTTGTCCAGCACGTTAGCCGTCTTCGGCAGGCCCGCACGGTAGGCGTCCCGCGGCTCAATCTCCTTCTCCGGTTCCGCCCGAATGCGGCAGCCCAGATAAATTCAGACAAAACATCGTTTCGGTTGCGGTGACGGGAGCTTGAGGGACATAGTCAAGCCCGATATCTCTAGCTCGTTGCGCTCGCCCCGGTAGCCGGTATAGCTCCCGCAGTTCGCGCCGCGGGCTCCCGGAGCCGCAATTACCGCAGTCCACGCGACCGCCCCCGCCACGTGCACCAGGTCCGGGGTGACTGCCCGGAAGACCTGATGGGTGAGACGATGAGCGACCAGGGCCACCTCTCCGACCTGGGATATGAAGGCCAGTTCGGGCTCGAACGGCGCGGCTACAACCGGCTGCAGGTTGACGAGGCCGTCGCTCAGCTCCGGCTGGAGCTGCATAGCCAGGACAATGCCCGCCAGGACATGGAGGAGCGGCTCTCGCATGCCCTCGACGAGAACGAGCGGCTGAAGCTCGAGCTCTCAGCCGCGCGCTCCAGCGGCAGGCCGCCGCACGAGGAGATCAGCGAGCGCATCGGCCAGATCCTCAAGCTGGCCGATGACGAGGCAAAGTCGCAGCGCACCAAGGCCGACGACGAGATTGCCAAGCTGCGCTCCGACGCGAAGGCCGACACGGAGAAGCTGCGCACCGACGTCAAGGCGGAGACAGACAAGCACCGCGCTGAAGCACAGGAGCAGGCGGAGCGCATGCTAAGCGCCGCCCAGGAGCAGGCGGAGAACACCGTCTCCAGCGCGAAGGCCGAGGCTGAGAGCACGCGCAAGAGCGCGGCCACTGAAGCGCAGCACCTGGTCGCGGACGCCTCCAAGCAGGCCGAGACAGCCGTCGCCACCGCCAAGAGCCAGGCCAAGCAGCAGCTCGACGAGGCCACCGCGCGCGCAACGGCCATTCACGACGGCGCAGAGCGCAGGCTGAACCTGCTGATGTCACGGCACACCGAGGCGATCCGCCGACTCACCGAGATCAGGGACGTGGTGACCTCGCTGGTGGCTGGCGAGGCCGACCGTGGCTCGCTCGAAGACGAGGTGGCCAGGATCGTGGCGGGCACCGCTAGCCCCGACGCCCACCAGGGTGGTCGCCAGGTCGGGAACGGGCGGCCAGCCAACCCGGCCGAGGGCAGGCACGCAGGCGGCGGCCAGCCCGAGGGGCGGCCGAGCCTTTCTACTGCACAGCGCCCAGGTCAGGCCGCGCCCGGCCAGCCGGTCCCCGTTCAGCCGGGGCCCGCTCAGCAGGCGTCCGCTCAGCAGCAGCCCGCTCAGCAGGCGCCCAATCAGCCGACGCCCGCTCAGCAGGCGCCGAGCCAGGCAGGCCCCGGCAACGGCCAGCACACCGCGGCCGGTCAGGGCCGGTCATCGACCCTCGGCGCGCCATCGCCGGAGCGGGATGACACCGCCGAGAGCATCAAGATCGTCGATTAGGGAGCAGGCGCTCCTAGCGGTGCAGCACTCGTAACATCACCGAGCACGCGCACGGCCTCGGCTGCTAGCTCGGCCTGCGGAATTAAGGGCGACAGCCTCGCTGCGCTGCTGACTGCCGGGCAGTAACCCGGACAGTAACCAGCGCCTGCCTGCCCGGCCCGCCGACAGCCGCCGGCGCGTCCTTGGCCATAGCGCGCCTCCATGCCGGAAATCACCGCATACAGCCCCGCTCAGCACCGAGGGTGCCGATTAACCTCGCCGAAACTCTTGACGCGGCATCGCGGCGGCTCTACGTTTCGTTGAAATGCTGTTCCATAATGTCGAACAGCATTCAGAGTCTCGCTGAGGGAGGTGAGAAGCCCGCCGCCTGCCGCTTCAGACGAGGGTGCAGCCGACGGGCGAACGCATGGCCGATGCACCAACGACCCCGCAGAAACTCCTTGCGGAACTAGTGGGGACCGCATGCCTGGTCTTCGTCGGCGCCGGCTCGGCCGCTGCCACCGGAGTCATTGCGGCGGGCAGCAAGGCTCCGTTCTCGCTGGCTGACCTGGGGATGATCTCGTTCGCGTTCATGCTCGTCATCGTGGGCGTGGTGTACGCGATCGGCCACATCTCCGGCGGCCACATCAATCCCGCCGTCACACTGTCGCTGGCAGTGTCCGGCAAGTTCCCGTGGCGCGAAGTCCCTGGCTATATGGCGGCCCAGCTAGCTGGCGCCATCATCGGGGCCGCCGCGATCTTCCTGACCCTGGGCAAGGCAGCCGCCGTTGCAGCCGGGGGCGGCGTCACCGCCTACAACACCGCGTCGATGGGCTTCGGCCGGGCGCTGCTGATCGAGGCCATCGGCACCGCGATCCTGGTGTTCGTCATCTTCGGCGTGATCGACCACCGCGCCGTGCCTGGCTGGGCACCCATGGCCATCGGCGCGATTGTCTTCGCGATTATCATCATCATCGGCCCGGCCACCGGCGCCGCCATCAACCCGGCCCGTTACCTGGGTGCCGTCTTCATGCAGGGCGCGTTCGGCGGGCACGTCACCTGGTCGGAGGTCCCGGCCTATCTCATCGGCGAGCTAGCCGGCGGTGTTCTCGGCGGCCTGGCCTACGTCGGCATGTCCAAGGTCCGCCAGGAAGCCGCGCTGACGAGTCTCGCGCCCAGCGAGCCCGACACCGCGGCCGAGAGCATCCGGGAGAAGACGGCATGAAGAAGCTCATCAACTCGCCCGACAGCGTAGTTACCGATGCCCTGGCGGGAGTTGCCGCCGCACATCCGGGGCTCGCGGTCGACATCGAGAACAAGGTGATCACCAGGGCCGGCGGCCCGACTCCAGGCAAGGTCGGGCTGGTATCCGGCGGCGGTTCCGGGCACGAGCCGCTGCACGGCGGCTTCGTCGGGTACGGCATGCTGGACGCCGCCTGCCCGGGCGAGGTCTTCACCTCGCCAGTGCCCGATCAGATGCTCGTGGCGACCCGGGCCGTCAACGCCGGCGCCGGCGTACTGCACATCGTCAAGAACTACACCGGCGACGTGCTCAACTTCGAGATGGCTGCCGAGCTGGCGCAGGACGACGGCATCGAGGTCGTGCCTGTCGTCGTCAACGACGACGTCGCGGTGCAGGACTCGCTCTACACGGCGGGACGCCGGGGCGTCGGCGCAACCGTCTTCGTGGAGAAGATCGCCGGCGCGCTGGCCGAGCGAGGTGCCCCGATTGCCGACGTCGCTGCCGTCGCCGCCGAGGTCAACGAGCGCAGCAGGTCATTCGGCGTCGCGCTGACCTCGTGCACTGTCCCGGCAGCCGGCAAGCCCACCTTCGAACTCGGCGAGAACGAGATCGAGCTGGGCATCGGCATCCACGGCGAGCCGGGCCGGCACCGCGGCCCGCTCACGCCGGCCAGAGAGGTTGTTGCGGTGGCACTCGACGCCGTCAACTCTGACCTGCCGGTCTCGGGCGACGTGCTGGTGATGGTGAACGGGATGGGCGGCACGCCGCTTATCGAGCTGTACGTGATCTACAACGAGGTGCACAAGTACATCACCGGGAAGGGCGCAAGGATCACCAGGAACCTGGTCGGTAACTACATCACCAGCCTGGAGATGCAGGGCTTCTCGGTGACGGTCTGCCAGCTGACTGACGCGCTCACCGAGTTGTGGGACGCGGCAGTAGACACGCCTGCCTTGCGGTGGGGACGGTAGGAATGAGAGGCCGGCGGCGCGGTCAGCGCGCCGCCCGGCTGCTACCGCGAGGAGCTGTAATGGATAGCGCATTCTTCCGGGCCTGGCTCGCTGAGGCTGGCACCGTGATCGAGGCCCAGCGCGACCACCTGACCCAGCTAGACGCCGCGATCGGCGACGCCGATCATGGGATCAACCTGGCCCGCGGGTTCAGCGCCATCACCGTCGCGCTGGACCAGGCGGCCACGCCAACACCGGGCTCGGTGCTGATCCTGGCGGGCTCGACGCTCATCTCCAAGGTCGGCGGGGCGTCCGGCCCGCTGTACGGAATGGCGCTGCGGCAGGCAGGCAAGTCGCTCGGCGACACCGCCGACGCGAGCCTGCCGGACCTGGCCGCGAGCCTGGAGGCCGCGCTGGCCGGCGTGCAGAAGCTCGGCGCCGCCCGCGAGGGCGAGAAGACCATGGTCGACGCGCTGGCACCTGCCGTCGCCGCACTGCAGAAGGCGATCTCCGAAGGCGCCGAGACCGACGCCGCCCTCGGTGCGGCAGCGCAGGCTGCCGCCGATGGCGCCCAGGCCACGATCTCGATGCAGGCACTCAAGGGCCGGGCGAGTTATCTGGGCCCGCGCAGCGTCGGGCACGAGGACCCCGGTGCCGCATCCACGGCACTCATCATCGGCGCACTGCGCGACGTCGCGCAGCGGCAGGCGTCGTGACGGCGATGCGCTTCACTGGTACGCCGGTCTCCGAGGGCCTCGCCGTTGGCCTGCTCTACCAGGCCGACGTCCGGCCGGCCGGGACCGCGACGCCGGACCAGGTGGCCGCCGCCTTCGCTGCCGTCGCCGCCGAGCGTGCGGCGCTGGCCGACAGGCTGCGCGCGGCCGGCCGCGACCACGATGCTGACATTGTCGGCGTGGCGGCACTGATTGCCGCCGACCCGGTCCTGGTAGACCCGGCCGTCGCCGCAGTGCGCGCCGGCACGGATGCGGTCACCGCGGTCACCGGATCCGCCGAAGCGCAGGCGGCCGTGCTGGCAGCCCTGCCGACCCCCGAGCTCGCCGACCGCGCGACCGACGTCAGGCAGGTGGGGCAGGCGGTTCTCGAGCAGCTAGCCGGGGGCAAGGCCGAGCGGCCAGCGGGCAGTTTCATCCTGGTCCGGCGTGAGGTAGCCGCTGCCGATCTCATCGAGCTCGCCGAGCAGGGACTGGCCGGCGCGGTCTCGGTCGCGGGTGGCGCCAGCTCGCACGCCGCGATCATCGCCCGCGGCCTGGGGCTGCCGATGCTCACCGGGGTTGATGATGCCGTGCTGGCTGCCGCACCCGGCCAGCTGGTGCTCCTCGATGCGGCCGCCGGTGAGCTGACGATCGACCCGGCTGAGTACGACCTGCGCGACGTCGCAGCGGCATCACGACCGACGGCAGGACAGAGGGCAGCCGCCGTCACCCGGACGACGGACGGCGTGCAGGTAACGATCTTGTGCAATGTCGCTTCGCCGGCGGAGACTCGGCGCGGCCTGGCCGCGGGGGCCGCCGGGGTCGGGCTGCTGCGGACCGAGATAGCGTTCACCACCGCGCTGGCCTGGCCGACGCCCGAGCAGCATGCGCGCCAGCTGAACCCGATCCTGGCGCTGCTGACCGGCCGGCCCGCGACCGTGCGGCTTCTCGACTTCACTGGCGACAAGATCCCGCCGTTCCTGGCACCTGACCGGAATGGTCTTGCCGAGCTGCTCGGGCATCCCTCCGCACTGACTGACCAGCTGCGCGTCGCGCTCAGCGACGGACGCGACACCGAGCTCGCCATCCTCATCCCGATGGTGCGCACGAGAGCCGAGATAGCCGTCGTCCGGGAAGCCGTCGCCGTCGTCGCTGCGGAGCTTGGCGTGCCGCTCCCGCGGCTCGGGATCATGGTGGAACTGGCCGCCACCGCCGGAACGGCCGAGGAGTTCGCGGCCGACGTGGACTTCTTCTCGATCGGTACCAACGACCTGAGCGCGCAGGTACTGGGCCAGAGCAGGCTGGACCCGTCCGCGGGGCCGCGGCTGACCGCCCACCCCCTGGTGCTCGCCCTCATCGGGCACGTGGTCGAGGTTGCTCTAGCCGCCGAGATCTCGGTCTCGGTGTGCGGCGATGCGGCAGCGGATCCGCTCGTCCTGCCGCTGCTGATCGGGCTCGGTATCCGGGTCCTCAGCGTGCCGGCGGCACGGGTCGCTGACGTGCACGCCGCGGTCAGCCGTCTCGATGCCGATGCTTGCGCCGTGCTCGCCGCCAAGGCGGTGGCCGCGTCATCCGCGGCCGAGGTATGGGAGATGGTGCAGCGTGCCGGCCTCAGCTGAGCGCAGTCAGAGCCGCGCCGCCGCGGCCAGCCCCCAGATCACGCGAGATGCTGCGGGCCGACTCGGTCACCAGCCTGGCCAGTTCCTCCCTGGCGGGCATGGCCATCAGCCGCTCGGCAGGTCCGACAACTCCGATCGCCCCGGCTACCGAACCTTCCCTGTTGATGATCGGCGCCGCGATGCCGCCGTCGCCGACGGTCGCTTCCTGGTCCTCGACTGCGTAGCCCTGCTTGCGGACCTGGGCGAGCGCGCGGCCGAGCGCCGCCTTGGTGGTCTTCGTCCGGCCTGTCAGCGGCGCCAGGTCGGCCGCGGCCAGGCGCGCGTAGGTTGTCGGCGGCAGGTTCGCCGCCATGGCGTGACCGAGGGCGCAGGCGTGCCACGGTATCGCCGCGCCGACCTCGAGGATCTGCACGGTGTTGTCCGGCCGGAACACGTGGTGCAGGACGATCACGCGCGAGCCGGACAGGGTTGCCACCCACACGGCCTCGCCGGCCCGCTGCGCCAGTGCCTCCGCCCACAGCAGCGAGCGGGCGCGCAGCTCGGAGCCGTCGAGGAAAGCGTTACCCAGCTGCAGCACCCCCGGGCCGAGGCTGTACTTGCCGGTATCCGGATCCTGCGCCACCAGGTCATGCTTCTCGAGCGTCCGCAGCAGCCCGTAGACGGTCGGCTTAGCCAGGCCAACCCGGTCGGCGATCTCGGTCACGCCCATGCGCGGCGTGCCCGAGCCAAGCGCAGCCAGGATCGACGCGGCCCGTTCAACCGACTGAATCATGGAGGCCTTTCGGTAATGTCGAACAGTATTCAGGATAGGCCATGACCGACTGCGCACGGGTGGGGATCGTGCTCGTCTCGCACAGCGCGTCGCTTGCAGTCGGGACAGCCGAGCTGGCCGGCCAGGTCGGCGGCGGCGCGGTGTCGATCGTGCCGGCTGGCGGCACCGATGACGGCCGGCTCGGCACGAGCATAGAGAAAGTGCGCGATGCGCTGGCGGCAGCGGACTCGGGCGCCGGCGTGGTCATCCTGCCTGACCTTGGCAGCTCGGTGCTCACCGTGCGGGCACTGCTGTCCGAGGCTGACGATCTGCCGGAGCCCCTCGCAGTCGCCGACGCGCCGTTCGTGGAGGGCGCCGTCGCCGCCACCATTGCGGCCGCAGTGGGCGCCGACGTCAAGGCAGTGGCCGCAGCGGCAGAGGAGGCGCGCAATGCCCGGAAGCTGTGAGCGCACCATCACGCTGGCTGGTGACCTGCATGCCCGGCCGGCCGGAGCGCTTGCCATCGCCGCCGCCAAGTTCGAGTCCTCGATCGAGCTGTCAGCGGGCGGCAGCCAGGTCGACGCCAAGAGCGTGCTCGGCGTCATGGGCATGGGGGCGACCAGCGGCCAGCCAGTGACGGTGCGCGCTACCGGCCCCGATGCGGCGGAAGCCGTCGCCGCACTGACGGAGATCCTCGTCGAGGCGACAAAGGTCGGCAGCTGAGGGGCGCCGTCCGCTAGCTCGGCAGCATGTCGAGCTGCCGGAGGATGACTCCCTCCCGGAGCGCCCACGGGCAAATCTCCAGCACAGGCAAGGCGAGCAGATCCATCGCCGCGTCCGCGATCATGGCCCCGGCCGCCAGCTGCGGCGCCCGGCCCTGGGAGACCCCGGGCAGATCGGCCCGCTCAGCGGCTGTCAGCTGCGGCAACCGCTCGGCCAGCGCGGTCACGTCGGTGTGCTTGAGCATGCGCTTGACGAAGGGCCCCTCGCTGGAGGGCGCTCCCCCGGCAATCCTGGCCAGCTGCCGGAAGGTCTTGGACGTCGCCACGGCATGGTTCGGCGCGCCGTCCCGGAGCAGCGCCCCGGCCACCGTGGCAATCTCCGCGCGCACATGCCGGCGCAGGTTGCGCACCTGATCAGGAGTCGGCGGGTCGCCCGCCAGCCAGTCCCTGGTGAGCCGGCCAGCGCCCAGCGGCAGCGAGACCGCGCTATCGGGCACCTCGTCGTGCCCGGCCGCGATCTCCAGCGAGCCGCCGCCGATGTCGAGCAGCAGCAGCCGGCCGGACGACCAGCCGAACCAGCGGCGCGCCGCGAGAAAGGTCAGGCGCGCCTCGTCCGGGCCCGGCAGCACCTTGATGGCAACGCCCGTCTCGGCCTCGACCTCGGCGAGCAGTTCATCGCCGTTGGCCGCGTCACGGACGGCCGAGGTCGCGAAGGCCAGCATCTTGTGAACGCCTTTGTCCTCGGCGATCTGCAAAGATTCACGGACGAAGTCGCGCAACTGCTTCGCGCAGTCCTCGGTGAGCCGGTTCTCGGCGTCCAGGTGCTCGCCAAGCCGGATCTCGGCCTTATGCGAGAATGCGGGCAGCGGCCGCCCGCCTTGATGCGCATCGACGACCAGCAGGTGAAGGGTGTTCGATCCGACATCAAGTACGCCTAGTCGCATACCCATGACGCTACCCGCAGGTGATCAGCGGGAACATCTGCGCGCCCGCACGGGCTATTGCCGTGGAGGGCAAGCCTAGCCAGGAGGAGTCATGAGCGTAGCCAACGAGATCAGGGTGGAGCACGGCCGCAAGCGCGTGCGCATCCTGCTTGCCGGGGAACTGGTGGCCGACACGACGAGCCCGCTGCTGGTCTGGGAGCACCCGTATTACCCGGCCTACTTCATTCCGGCCGCTGACGTGCGCGCCAAGCTAATCCCGTACGGCAGCGACGCCCACAAGCTGCTCGGGGAGGCCGAGGTCCTCTCCGTCGAGGTACCTGGCGGCGCGACCGCCGTGGGAGCAGCCCGGCGGTACCCGGCAAGCCCGGCCCGCCAGCTCCACGATGCCGTGCGGTTCGAGTGGGACGCCATGAGCGAGTGGCTGGAGGAAGACGAGCCGGTCTACACCCATCCTCGCGACCCGCACACCAGGGTGGACATCCTGGCCAGCTCACGGCACGTCCGGATCGAGATCGACGGCGTGACGGTCGCCGACTCCGCGAGGCCGCACATCCTGTTCGAGACCGGGCTGCCGCCCCGCTACTACCTGCCGCTGACCGACATCAGGACGGAGCTGCTTCGTCCGTCCGAGACCCTGAGCCACTGTCCCTACAAGGGAACGGCCGCCTACTGGTCAGTCGACACTGGCACCGACGTGCACAAGGACGTCGTGTGGATCTACCGCACTCCGCTGCCGGAGAGCCAGAAGATCGCCGGCCTGGCCGCGTTCTATGACGAGAAGGTCGACGTCTTCGTCGACGGCGTGCAGCAGCGGCAACCGCACACCAAGTGGAGCTGACCGGCAACGGCGAGCAGCGTCAGCCGTCCAGGTCCTCGATGCGGGCCGCGGACGGGGGCCTGCTGGCCTGGATCAGCCGGGCTGATGCTTCGGCATCGCGCATCACCCTGAGCAAATTCGCGGACGTGAGCTTGCCGCAGTCCTCCTGCGACCAGCCGCGGTCGAGGAGTGCTGAGATCAGAGCCGGATAGCAGGACACGTCCTCGAGGCCGGCCGGCAGCCCGTCGACGCCGTCGTAGTCACCGCCGAGGCCGATGTGGTCGATTCCGGCCACCTCGCGGACATGCTCGGCGTGCGCGACCACATCGGCCAGCGTGGCGCCTGGCTTTGGGTGCTGAGCGGCCCAGCTGTCCTTGACCAGCTTGCGGCTGGCCAGGTCGCGATAGTCCAGTCCCTGGCTGTCCATCTCCGCCGCGAGACCGACCTCCCAGTCCCGGCACTGCTGCGATACGAAGGCCGGGACGAAGGTGATCATGCACACTCCGCCGTTGCCGGGCAGCCTCGCCAGGATGCTGTCGGGCACGTTGCGCGGGTGATCGCAGAGGGCAAATGCCGAGGAGTGCGAGAAGATCACTGGCGCCTCGGCCGTGTCCAGCGCGTCGTTCATGGTGGTCGCTGCGACATGTGACAGGTCCACCAGCATGCCGAGCCGCTGCATCTCGCGCACGACCTCCCGGCCGAACGCGGTCAGCCCGCCGGCGGCCGGCCGGTCCGTGGCTGAGTCAGCCCACGGCACGTTCAGGTTGTGAGTCAGCGTCATGTAGCGGACGCCGAGCACGTACAGCGCCCGGAGCGCGCCGATCGAGCTGGCGATGGAGTGGCCGCCCTCTGCGCCCATCAGTGACGCGATCCTCCCGGCGGCCATGATCCGTTCCACGTCGTCGGCGGTGGCCGCGAGCTCCAGCGCGTCCGGATGGCGTGCGACGAGCTGCCTGACCAGGTCGATCTGCTCGAGCGTCGTCGTTAGCGCCGTCTCGCCCTGCAGCTCGGCGGGCACGTAGACGGACCAGAACTGGCCGCCCACGCCGCCACGGGCCAGCCGCGGCAGGTCGGTGTGGGTGAACTCCACCGGGGCCGCGATGTCAGCCGAGGCCGCATCAGGCAATCCCGCTTCGCGGAGCGCCCAGGCCAGGTCGTTGTGGCCGTCGATCACGGGGAATCGGTCCAGGAGGGCACGGGCCGCAGCAGGGCTGACGGCAGGGCGCTGCGTCGTCACGTTGACAGGGTAGGCGGGCCGGACTGGGCGGAGCCAGCCGGGGATGCCAGGATGTGAGCGTGCACCAGCAGCGTCTCACCCTCTGGATCATCGGCACGGTGCTTCTGTGCGCCGCCCTCGGTGCTCTGCTCGGCCATCACATCGGCGACGGGGGCAGTGGCAACATCGCCCTGATCAGCGCGACCTGCGCGGTGCTGGGATCGTTCCTGCCGGGCGGGGCGGCGCGGCTCGTGACCCGGCTGCGCGGCCGGAACCGGCCGCACCGGGGCGCCATCTAGCCTCCAGGTCGTAGCTGGGCGCCCTTCCGCCGGCCACGCCTCCAGTTCCTGGCGGCGCCATCCTGCCAGCCCACCGCCCCCAGCCCGCCAATGCGACAGGTGCGCACAGTTCGGGCTTGCGTTCTCATGACGAGCGTAACAACCTCGACATTTCACGGATCTCGTGCGCTGTAACGCCCGTTTGATGATGATATGGGCGTACGAGATCCGTGAAATGTGGCGGTGGCGGGCGGAAACGGCGGGCGGGAGCGGCGGGGCTGTGCGGGCACATGGCACCCCTAATCGGCACGAACCAGGCACGAGCGCGAGAATCAGCGCATGACCGTCGCTCGCTCTGTCGGATTGTTCATAGCCGCCGGCCTGGCCGAGATCGGCGGCGGTTACCTGATCTGGCGCTGGTTGCGTGACGGAGCTCCCGTCCTGCTCGGCGTCGTTGGCGCGATCGTCCTGGTCATCTACGGCATCATCCCGACGCTCCAGCGCAGTCCCGACTTCGGCCGCATCTACGCCGCTTACGGCGGAGTCTTCGTCGTCGCCTCACTGCTGTGGGGCTGGGGCGTCGATGGCAGCCGGCCGGATCGCTGGGAGTGGACCGGAGCCGCCGTGGTGCTCGCCGGAGTCGGCATCATCTACTTCGCGCCGCGCAGCTTAAAGCTGCCGTTCACCTTCGAGCCGGATACTGGACGGGAACCTGCACGCGAGAGGGACCACGGACTATGGCTGACGCAGTCGGGATCATCGCCGACCTGCTCGCGAGTGAGGGCGCTGCCGATTACCTCGGCGAGGCGGTGACCCAGGCCACCCACATGCTCCAGGCAGCCGCGCTTGCTGAGGAAGCCGGCGCACCGCCGGCCCTGATAGCCGCCGCGCTGCTGCACGATGTCGGGCACTTCACCGGCACTTTCGCCGGCCAGGACCTCATGCGGGGTACCGATAACCGGCACAGCGAGCAGGGTGCGAACTGGCTAGCGCAATGGTTCGGGCCGGAGGTCACCGAGCCAGTGCGGCTGCACGTCGACGCCAAGCGCTACCTGTGCGCAGTCGAGCCCGGATACCTCGGGCAGCTCTCGCCCGCGTCGGTGTACACGCTCGGCGTCCAGGGCGGCCCGATGCTGGGAGATGAGCTGGCCGGGTTCGAAGCGGGCCCGTTCGCGGCCGACGCCTGCCAGGTGCGGCGTTGGGACGACCAGGCCAAGGAGCCGGACGTGGTGCCGCCCTCTTTCGAGCATTTCGCCCCGCTGCTGGAAGAGTTGCTGCGCTAGGGCAAGGCGGGCGGGCGAGCCCAGGCCGGCTGCGTTCCGCCGCGGGCGGCTACCGTGGCCGCCATGCTGATCGATGCGGTGACGCGCATCCTGCAGGAGGCAGCCGAAGAGGCCATCGTGCCCCGCTTCCGCGCACTGACCGAGGCGGAGGTCTTCGAGAAGTCGCCGGGCGAGCTCGTCACCGTAGCGGACCGCGAGGCGGAGGAGCTGATCACGCCGCGGCTTCAGGCGCTGGTTGACGCCCCCGTCGTGGGCGAGGAAGCGGCGGCCGCCAACCCGGGGCTGGTCCGCGTCCTGCGCGCGATGCGCCCGCCGCATGGCTCGTCGACCCGCTGGATGGAACGGCGAACTTCGTAGCCGGGAAGCCGCAGTGGGCGGTGATGGCCACCCTGGTCCGCGATGGCAGGACGGTCGCCGGGTGGATCGTGCGCCCGGCCGACGATCTCGTCTACGAGGCTGAGTCCGGCTCGGGCGCCTGGCGTAACGGGGTGCGAGTTCGTCGGGCGCCGGCTTCAGCCCGGCTGGCCCAGCTGCGCGGTGCTGCCTATACCAGGTTCATGGATCCGGCCACGAGGGCCCGGATCAGGGCAACCGCGCCGCAGTTCGCCAAGTTCGGCCGCGGAGCATCGTGCGCCGGGGTCGACTATCCCCGGCTCATCGACGGCGAGCTCGACTTCGTCCTGTTCTGGCGAACGCTGCCCTGGGACCACGCAGCCGGGACGCTGCTGGTGACCGAAGCAGGCGGCACCGCACGACGGCTGGACGGGGCCGCGTACCACTGCGGTGACGCCGAGCCCGGCCTCCTCAATGCCGCCGGCGACGCGTGCTGGCAGGCGGTCCGGCCCCTGATGCTCGGCAGACCGGGAGGTTGCGAGAGCTGAGGGACGAGCCGCCTCGTTCCCGGCGTGATGGGTCCTTTCTTCACCGATACTTGGCAGGGCGGTTTCCAGGGCAGGCGGCGGGGAGGAGCCAGGGCATGCGGCGGTACGACAGGGTCGTTGTCAAGCTCAGCGGCGAGGCGCTGGCCGGAGAGGCCGGCTCAGGCGCTGACCCGGCGAGCCTGTCGCGCGTCGCCGACGAGGTCCTGTCCGTGCGCGACCTCGGTGTCCAGGTCGCCGTGGTCGTCGGCGGGGGCAACTACTTCCGCGGCCGGATGGCGGACGGCTGGGGCATCAGCCGGGCGGAGGCCGACAACATCGGCATGCTCGGGACGATCATGAACGCCCTCATGCTGCGCGGCGTGCTGACCGCGCGCACCGACGTCGACGTCCGCGTGATGACCGCCGTGCCGATGCAGAGCGTGGCCGAGCCGTTCATCCGGCTGCGCGCCATCAGGCACCTTGAGCACGGCTCGGTCGTGCTGCTGGCCGGCGGCATCGGCCAGCCGTACGTGACCACGGACTACCCCGCCGTCCAGCGGGCGCTCGAGCTGGACGCCGATGCGCTGCTAGTGGCCAAGCGCGGCGTCGACGGGGTCTACGACAGCGACCCGAAGGTCAACCCGGCGGCGATCCGTTACGAGCAGCTGACCTATGACGAGGCCCTGGCCGCCGGGGTGCGGGTCATGGACACCAGCGCGTTCGTCCTGGCGAACGAGCTGTCCCTGACCATGCACGTCTTCGACGTCGCGGCTAACGGCGTCATGCGCGAGATCTGC
>Ga0335073_10001569_pt1 | contig 30689 bp, 22 predicted proteins | sample Lox_Sample_22_FD_207093 | JGI IMG/M metagenome (GOLD analysis project Ga0335073, IMG submission 207093) | Soil microbial communities from Loxahatchee National Wildlife Refuge, Florida, United States - Lox_Sample_2.2 | ecosystem: Environmental > Terrestrial > Soil > Wetlands | place: USA... | reverse complement strand
GGGGGGAATGCTGGATCTTTTGCCGGGCCGGGATCCATCCCCGGAAGCCGTTGCGCGCGGCCGGGAAATGGAGCGTCACGTCGCGCGTGCGATCTCCCATCTTCCGCCGCGCTCGCGGCGAGCCTTTCACCTCTGCGCTGTCGAGGAATGGACCGTGGGCGAAGTCGCCGAAGAGCTGGGAGTGAATTGGTGTACCGCCAAATCGCAATACCACCGCGCCCGCAAGCGAATCGCGCTGCGCATGGGTCATTTTTCTGCGCCCGCGCGTTCGTCAGCCGCTTCATCGCGCAGGCAGAGAACGGCGATAGGTGCCGCCTAGGGTTACCGCAGTTTTCACCGGATTCCCGGCAAGATTGAGCAAGTGCGACTGACTGTCGTGGACTAACGCGGCCCAGTCAACGATCTCGGCGCGGAGGCGGGCGGCTCCCCGAGCGGCTCGACGCGCGGGCCGTAGTGCGGCAGCGCGCGGTCGAGTTCGTAGGCGCCCAGGTCGGGCGCCCGTCCCGAAAAATCGTCGTTGATGGTGGGCAGCAAGACGCCAGCGTCGATGGCGGCCGAGCCGGGCTTGAGGCGGAAGTCGAAATCCTCGGGATTGTAGAGGCGCTGCGGATCGGATTTATCCGGCACACTGGCTTTCACGAAGATATTGTAATCGACGAGCACGCTGTGCTGCTCCTGCCCGGTCGTTTCACGGTAATTCTCCAGCGATTTGAAATGCCGCGTGACGAGCGAGGCGGCCCGGTAATCGGCGGCCACATCGAACGGCGGCGAATTCCATTCAAAGGCATCTTCCACATTCGGGTTCGCGCGAAAGCCGTTGTAATCGGAGCTCGAATAATTCGTCGATGTGCGCAGATTTAGCACCGGATCGGCCCATCCGTCTCCCAGGATCAGATTGTTCAGGAAATGGATGTTTGACGCGGGCCCCATGAGGCGCCCCTCGCCGACCAACGTGTTCTGATAGACAAGGACACCGGCGGGCGTATCGACAAGTTTCAGCGGACCTCCGGTCGTCGTGTCGTAGATCAGGTTCTGGTAGAAGTACAGCGGGCCTCCGAAAATGGGTTGCGCGCTGAGAGCTCCTCCGGCCGAGTTGAAGCAGCGATTGCGGAAGACGCGAATGTTGTGGGCGCCGCCGTCGGCTTCAATGCAGTTGTCCGCCATGTTGTAGATGTCGTTGTTGTAGAAGTCGATCGAGACCGGGACGCGATCGCGCAGCTCGTCGGGCGTTCCGTCGGGATCGCCGTAGGTGGCGACGTCGATGCCGTCGTGCCAGTTGGCGACGTAGTTGTACGCGACCACGTGGCCCTGTCCGTAAATCTTGATCGCATATTCGGAAGTGATCGGCGCGGGATAGCCGGGAAACTTGGCCCAGACGGCCGCCGTCCACCAGCTCTGCAATTTCTCCGGATCGTGGCGGCCGATGAAGACATTGTCCGCGATATAGAAATCCTTGGAGCCTGACCAATCGTCTTCGACGCCGCGGCCGACATCTTCGATTCGCGAATGCTTCAAGGTGAAGCCGCTCGACCCGGTAATGTTCTTATAGCCGAGCAGAAAAGCGACGTTGGTGTTCCGGACGGTGATGCCCTCGAAATAGTTGTAGTTCGCGGCCATGAGATTGAAGAGATTCTGGCAGCCGTCGCCGTCGAAGATCACTTCGCCGTCGCCCGCGCCCTTGATGACGATCGGCTTATCGGGCGTGCCTCTCGCGGTGAGGTAGTAGGTGCCGTCAAACGGCGTGCCGTAGGCGGCGAGCGTGCGGTCGAATCCGCTATAGACGAAGCGATTGTCCTTGTAGAGTCCGGCGTGGACCAGAATGATGTCGCTCGGCCTCACCCTCGGCGGCATCACGTTTGAATGGTCGGATTCGTCTGCGCCCATGTAGTACGCGGCGAGCAGGCCGATGAAAGCGGGCTCCTGCTTCACGCCTCGATATCCGAACGGATACACGTGGTACACGTGGCCGCCCGTCGCAGGCTCCGGTTCAGCGCGCGTTCGAACCAACACCGTGCGCTCCGCCTTTCCCTTCACGCCGTCCGGATCGCTCAAGACGAAGCGGCATTCATATTCGGTGTCGGGCTCGAGATCGAGGATGCTCCCCGCGAACATGTTAGGCGCGACGTAGCTGAAATAGTGGCCGCCGCCGTCGCGCGGCGTGCCGCCCGGCACCTGCTCGCGCTGTAGGCGCAGCAGCGGGAGCGCCTTGCGCCACACACTCTCGCCTTTCTTGCGGAAGGTTACGTCGATGCGGGCGTTGCGGTTGTCGTCCCCCGTGATCCGCCATTCGAAGCCAAGAGAAACAAGCGTAGGCGGATCGACGAAGAATTCGCCGCCGGCGGTGCTTTTCTGTGCGGAGGCCACGCGAGGGAAAAAAAGCGTCGCGAAGAGAAGAAGGAAGGCGCCGGGTGGGCAAGGCCCTTTGGCGGCGCCCCGTTTCACGGAATGAAACCTTCCGCGTGCAGCAAGCGCCGAAATCGCGGATCGGACCGCAGTGGTTCGAATCGCGGATCTACGTTGAGGAATTGTGACTCCCCTCCGGCGCTGGGCGCCGAGCCCTCCTCGAGCGCATCCATCGCCTGGTCCTTCCTCCCGAGGGCCGTAAGCGTAGCAGCACGATAGACGGGGCTGATGCCGCCGGGTTTCACGCGGGAATCGATTTCGGCGAGGATCGCTTCGGCGTCGGCGCGGCGGCCGGCGTCGGCGTAGGCGTGGCCGAGATAATCGAGATAGGGCGCGGGGCGGCCGCCGGAGAGCGCGAGTGAAGTTTGAAACTCGGCGATCGCGGAATCGGGTTTACCGAGCTGCTCGAGGGCGAGGCCAAGCACGGTATGCGCGACGATGAAATTGGGATCGCGCTGCAGAGCGCCCTGGCAGAGCTTTACAGCGCCAGTGTAGTCAGTCGCGAAGTAGTGGATGTAGGCCGCGGCGGAAGTGACGATCAGTGACAGCGGGTCGAGCTGCTGCGCCTCGTGAATCTGGGCCAAAGAGGCGTCACGGTGGCCGCGCGCGGAGAGCAGAAGCGCGTACCAGTGGTGCGCGGGGGCGTAACTGTCGTCGAGATCGATGGCGCGCTGGAACTGCTGCTCGGCTTCGCGCCAGTTCAGATCCCACATGAAATCGGAGTAGCCGAGCGAGGCGTGAGCCGCGGCGAGCGAATCGTCGAGCTCGACAGCTTTTCGAGCGGCCGCCCGGGCCTTCGGGATTCCCTCCTCGCCGGGCAAATAACCGTAATAGATCAGAAGGCTGTAGGTGTCCGCAAGGCCCGAGTACGCAGGCGCATATGTGGGATCTTCTTCAATCGACTCGCTGAAGGCGTCAACGGCCGTGCGCATTCCGTCGAGCGAACGCTTGTTGAGATTGTAGCGGCCAAGCAGATACGAACGATACGCTTCGCTCCCCACCGGACGCTCGCCCGAGAACGCTAATTGTTGCTGGGGAGTGAGCTGAATCTGAATTTGGCCGGCGATGTCCTCGGCTACCTCGCCCTCGAGTTTGGCCAGGTCGCCGAGCGAGCGATCGTACTCACGCGCCCAGATGTGCGTCTGGTCGTCGGCCCGAATCAGTTGAGCCGTGATGCGAAGGCCGTCGCCGGCCTTGCGAATGCTGCCTTCGAGGACATAATCCACGCCGAGCTCCTGCGCAATCTGCTTGATCGACTTGGAGCTGTTCTTGTAATTCATCGCGGAGGTGCGCGCGATCACGCCCATCCTCTGGTGGTTGAGCTCCCCGAGCTGCGTGATCATCTCTTCGGTGAATCCGTCGCTGACGAAGTCCTGGCTTGGGTCGCCCGTTAGATTGCCGAACGGAAGCACCGCGAGCATCGCGCGGGAAGCGGAGGGAGCAGGACGGCTTCGCGAGCGCTGCAGACCGAAATAAATCGCGCCTGCCGCCACAGCCAAAACAAACCCGAAAACAAGGGCTTTGCGCCAGTGCGCGGCCCGCCGCCAATTCGGCGCGCTTACTTTGCTTCCGGCAGCGGTTTCCCTCCGTTGGGGTTCCCTCGCGGCTTCGGACAATGCCGGTGTTGTGACCCGAGCGGTCTCCGGCGCCTCGGTTCGGTCGATGCTGGCCGCTGTCCGTTCCACCGGCACGATGAACCGGTATCCTCGTCGCGGAATCGTCTCGATAAAGCGTGGCTTGTCGGCGCTGTCGGAAAGAGCGTCTCGGAGCTTGCTGACTGCGGTGTTGAGCCCGGTCTCGAAGTCAACGAACGTATCTTCGGGCCACAGATGCTTCTTCAGTTCGTCGCGCCCGACGAGTTCGCCCTGCCTCTCCGTCAGCAGAGCCAGGACGCGGAGCGGCTTTTCCTGTAGGCGAATTCGCGAGCCGTTTTTTGTGAGCTCGCCAGCGCGCAAATCGAGGGTGTAGACACCGAACCGAACACTCGGCGAGCTAGTGGCGGGCTGCATGGGCAGTCCTTCAGGTCCAGATGCGGGGCGATGGGAAGTCTAGCACGAAAAACGAAAGTTGATCCTTGTCGTTTCTGGTTTGCAGCTAAACCCATGCCATTGAGGCGTATAGGCGATAAGGTTTGATACAGATTTAATTTTCCTACGGTGTATTGACTAGCCATCGGCGATCGAGCAGACTCCGCGCCTCACGACTCGTCCCCAGGAGCGCTCGCTGTGGAACACCAAGGGCCCGTTTCTAACGAAGCTGAATTCGAATGCTGGCTTGCCTCTGCGTTTGAGAACGAACGCGAGCGCCTTCAGAATTGCGACCGTGCCGCGGCGCACGATGCACAACGCGACCCGGCCACCGGGCCGGCGACCGGCGAGCCGAAGAAAACCCGGAAGTAACTGAAGCTGAGCCTCGTCCGCTCCGTTTTCGCCGTTCCTTGTCCGGCCGCAGCATCCGTTTTTTCTATCGGATACCTCTGAACTTCAAACGCATGAGGTCGAGGGCTGCACCGTATCATGGTGCCTCGATCTCGACCGAGATTCCGGCCGGGCCAGGCTCCCATGGGCATCCGTGTCGCTCTCAACCACAAGACGAAGTATCGCTACGCCAAGCCGGTGTGGCTGTCGCCGCATGTCGTCCGGCTGCGGCCCGCGCCGCACTGTCGCACGCCCGTCGTCAGCTATTCGCTGAAGATTGTTCCGGCCGAGCATTTCATCAACTGGCAGCAGGACCCCTACAGTAATCGGTTAGCGCGGCTGGTCTTCCCGAAGAAGACCTCCGAGTTTTCCGTCGAAGTCGATCTCGTCGCGGACCTTAGCGTCACGAACCCGTTTGACTTTTTCCTCGAGAAGTACGCCGAGGAATATCCATTCTCGTACGACCCAGTTCTGGCGCGCGAGCTCGTTCCGTATCTCGAAACAGCCCCTGTTGGACCGAGATTGCAACAGCTGATTGGTGACCTGCGCAGAGAAAACGTGCGCACCATCGACTATCTCGTTTACCTGAATCAGCAGGTTCACAATCGGATCGAGTACATCATCCGGCTCGAAGAGGGAATTCAGACGCCGGAGGAAACGCTCGCGCTGAAGAAGGGCTCCTGTCGCGACAGCGCATGGCTCTTGGTGCAGCTATTGCGAAATCTCGGATTGGCTGCACGTTTCGTCTCCGGGTATCTCATTCAGCTTGCCCCCGATGTGAAATCCCTGGACGGACCCAGCGGCACCGAGCAGGACGTCACCGATCTGCACGCATGGACGGAAGTCTACCTTCCCGGCGGCGGATGGATCGGGCTCGATCCGACGTCTGGCCTGTTCGCGGGCGAAGGACACGTTCCGCTTGCGTGCTCGGCCGATCCGTCAACGGCTGCCGCGATTTCGGGCTTTTTCTCGCCAGACGACGAATCGGTGGTGACGACAGAGCCGGGAATCCAGCGTAACGGCAATGGCAACGCGCAAGACTTCTTCGAGTTTTCGATGTCAGTGACCCGGATTCACGAGGATCCGCGCGTCACCAGGCCATATACCGATGAACAATGGGCGGCGATCGAAGCGCTCGGCCGTCAGGTCGATGCAGACCTGAAGGCGCATGACGTGCGGCTCACCGTCGGCGGCGAGCCGACGTTCGTCTCGATCGATGATATGGACGGTGCCGAATGGAATTTCACAGCTCTCGGCCCGGAGAAGTACCGCCGCGCCGACAACCTGATCCGCCGGCTCCGCGACCGCTTTGCGTTCGGGGGATTTCTTCATCACAGTCAAGGCAAATGGTATCCCGGCGAATCTCTGCCGCGTTGGGCTCTCGGACTCTACTGGCGCAAAGACGGCGAGCCGGTCTGGCGCGATCCGGCTCTGGTGGCGGACGAGACGCGGCCGAGCCATCCGACGGCGAACGATGCCCGCGCTTTCATTGCAAGCCTTGCCGCGAGGCTCGGCGTCGATTCCCAGGACGCGCTGCCGGGCTACGAGGACATCTGGTATCACCTGTGGAAAGAGCGCCGGCTGCCGGTCAACGTCTCGCCGCTAGACAGCAAACTCGAGAATCCGGAGGATCGCGCGCGCCTTGCCCGCATCTTCGAGCAGGGGCTGAGCAAGGTCGTTGGCTACGCGCTGCCGTTGCGCCGCGAATATTTCACCGACGGATCGAGCGAATGGCAAAGCGGCGCGTGGTTCTTCCGGGCCGAGCAGATGTATCTGGTCCCCGGTGATTCCCCGATGGGGCTGCGCCTCCCGCTGGATTCGATTCCGTGGGTCAGCGAATCGGAATATCCGCGCATCCACGAGCGCGATCCGATGGCGCCGCGGGGCGACCTGCCCGAGCGCACGGCGATCTCCAGGCAGCGCTACGTGGCGGGAATGCCGGAATGGCGAAATCCGGAGGGGCTTGTCGAGCAGGTCCTGGGACCCTTGGGGCCGAGGCGGCCGCGCCGCGAAACGCGGCCGGCCGACCTGCCGCCGGCGCAGGGCGAATCGGCGCCTTGGATCATTCGCACGGCGTTGTGCTCGGAGGTGCGCGGGGGCGTATTGCGAATTTTCATGCCGCCGCAGCGCTATATCGAGGATTACCTCGAGCTCGTGGCGGCGATTGAAGACACGGCCGCGAATCTGGGAATGCCAGTGCTCGTCGAAGGCTATACGCCGCCGTACGACCCGCGCCTGAACTCGATCAAGGTGACGCCAGACCCCGGCGTGATTGAGGTAAACACGCAGGCCACTGGATCGTGGGACGATCTCGTGCGCAACACGACAGCGCTCTACGAAGAGGCGCGCCTCAGCCGGCTCGCCACCGAAAAATTCATGCTCGATGGCCGGCACACCGGAACCGGCGGAGGCAATCACATTGTTGTCGGCGGCTCAACACCCGCGGATTCGCCGCTACTGCGCAATCCGGGTCTGCTGCGCAGCCTGATTGGCTATTGGCATAACCATCCCGCCCTTTCGTATCTTTTCAGCGGAATTTTCGTCGGGCCGACCAGCCAGGCGCCGCGCGTCGACGAGGCGCGGAACGACCAGGTGTATGAGCTCGAGCTCGCCTTCAAGGAAGTGCCGGGGGATGCCTATTGCCCGCCGTGGTTGGTCGATCGAATTTTCCGGAATCTGCTTGTGGACGCGACCGGCAATACCCATCGCGCCGAATTTTGCATCGACAAGCTGTATTCGCCGGACTCGCCCTCGGGGCGCCACGGCCTGCTCGAGATGCGCGCATTCGAGATGCCGCCGCACGCGCGGATGAGCCTCACGCAGCATCTCCTGCTCGAAGCTTTGATCGCTGCATTTTGGAAACAGCCCTATCGCGAGAAGCTGGTTCGGTGGCGTACCGAGGTTCATGATCGCTTCATGCTGCCGCACTTCGTCCGGCAGGATATGGAAGACGTGGTCACGGATCTCAATCGGGCGGGATATCCTTTTCATCTGGATTGGTTCGCGCCCCATTTCGAATTCCGGTTTCCCTTGTACGGCACGGTCGAATACCGGGGGATCGAGCTGGAATTGCGTCAGGCCATCGAGCCGTGGCACGTGCTGGGAGAAGAGGCGGCTTCGACGGGAACGGCGCGCTACGTCGATTCGTCGGTCGAGCGCTTGCAAGTGCTGGCGAGCGGAATGGTCGATCCGAGGCACGTGATCACGTGCAACGGCCGGCGCGTTCCCCTGCACCCGACCGGCACGAACGGCCAGTTCGTCGCCGGCGTGCGCTACCGGGCGTGGCAACCTCCGAACTGCCTGCATCCGACCATCGGCGTTCATTCACCGCTTGTCTTCGATATTTTTGACACGTGGTCCGCCCGGTCGATCGGCGGCTGCACGTATCACGTGACGCACCCCGGCGGCCGGAGCTACGAGCGCTTCCCCGTCAACGCGTACGAGGCGGAAGCGCGCCGCATGGGACGATTTTTCAAGTTCGGCCACACGCCGGGCCCGATGTCGGTCGGCGAGGAGAAGATCAGCAAAGAATTTCCGTTTACGCTCGACTTGCGGGCACAATAGAGAAACTGCGTATGCATTCGCCCATTTCTCGGGAAGCAGTCGACACCAACCCGGATTGTCGTCACAGCCTGCCTGACAACTATCGTGTCGAACCTTCGGTGGCCGACGAAATGATCGCCGCTGATGGCTCGCTCCGTCCCCACTGGTGTCAGTTCGTTTCGATGCTCGACCGGCTTGGTCCCGAGGAGCTTCGCCGCAGTCGCGAGCACGCTCGGCGCCTGATGCGCGAAAACGGCGTCACGCACACCGTCTACGGCGATCCTTCCGGCTGGAACCAGCCTTGGGACCTGGATCTGATTCCATTGCTGATTCCGTCCAATGAGTGGGCCGTCGTGAGCCAAGGCCTGGTCCAGCGGGCACGCTTGCTCGACGCATTGCTCGCCGATCTCTACGGCCCGATGCGGACCGTGTTCGAAGGCGTGCTGCCTCCCGAACTGGTTTGGGCGAACCGCAGCTTCTTGCGCGCCTGCCATGGAACGAGGCTGCCCGGAAATCGCTGGCTCCATCTCTACGCCGCGGATTTGGTGCGCACGACCGACGGTGGCTACGAAGTTCTGAACGACCGCACGCAGGCCCCGTCGGGTGCGGGATATTCTCTCGAAAACCGCATCGTCCTTTCGCGCGCGCTTCCTGCGGCCTATCGCGAATGTCGCGTGCAGCGCCTTGCTCCGTTTTTTGGCGCACTGCGCGACACGCTCCTCTCGCTCGCGCCGGCCAACCGCCCCAATCCCCGCATCGTTCTCCTGACGCCGGGTCCGTACAACGAAACCTATTTCGAGCACTCCTATCTCGCGCGCTATCTGGGTTATCCGCTCGTCCACGGCAACGATCTCACCGTGCGCGACGCCACCGTGTACCTGAAAACGGTCGGCGGCCTGCAACGCGTTGACGTGATCTTGCGCCGCGTCGACGACAACTTCTGCGATCCGCTCGAGCTATATGCGGCCTCGTACCTCGGTGTGCCGGGCCTGCTGCATTCCGTCCGCCAAGGCAATGTGACCGTGGCGAACGCGCTCGGCACCGGCGTGCTCCAAGCTCCGGCCCTTTTGCCCTTTCTGCCGGCCCTCTCGCGGCGCCTTCTCGGCGAGGAGTTGAAGCTACCGTCTGTTCCGACCTGGTGGTGCGGCCAGCCGAAGGAACTGCAATTCGTCCTCGAGAATCTTCCCGAGCTTGTGATCAAGTCCGCGTATCCAACGCTCGGCGAAGACCCGATCTTCGGCCCGTCCCTCACGCGCCCCCAGATCGACGAACTCGCCGAGCGAATCAAGGCGCATCCGGATCAGCATGTCGCGCAGAAGCTGGTGATGGCCCGCACCACGCCCGCATGGATCGATGATCAGGTGCAGCCGCGCCGTTTTGTGGTCCGTTCGTTCCTCGCGGCGAGCGCCGATTCGTACGCCGTGATGGATGGAGGCCTCACGCGCATCAATCCTTCGAGCGATTCGCTGGTGGTGTCTCTCCAGCGCGGCGGCGGCACGAAAGACACATGGATTCTTTCCGACGGGCCCATCAGCCAGATGACGCTGCTCGTCACCTCGCGGCAGCGCGTGCTGTTCAATCGCGGCGGCGGCGATCTTCCGAGCCGCATTGCGGACGATCTCTTCTGGCTCGGTCGCTATGTGGAGCGCGCCGAAGGCCGCGCGCGGATCGCTCGCGCCACGTTCGTCCGGGCGATCGAGGAAGACGCCGGCGAGGACCCCGCGAGCGGCGAGGAAGCGCACGCCACGCAAATTCTCGCGGCTGCGCTCGAAGGCATCACCGCTTCGCTGGCCGCCGGCTCACGGCGTGCCGCATTCATCCGCGGAGTAATGGGTAACGACGAGCACGACGGAATCGCGGGCTTGCTCGCCCAGATTCACAACCTCGCTCGCATTCACCGCGAAAGGCTTTCTCCCGATTCGTGGCGCATCCTCGAAAGCGTCGATCAGCGGATCGCGCGCTACAACTCCACCGAGCCGGCTCCGGACTGGCTCGACCTTCTCAATAATCTCGTCGTGACGCTCGCCGCCTTCATCGGGCTCTCCGCCGATTCGATGATGCACAGCCAGGCCTGGAGATTCCTCGATATGGGCCGGCGTCTCGAAGGCGTTCTCTTCCTGACCAAGCTCCTCGGAGACACGCTCGTGAACCCCGGCACGGATCCAGCGCTGCTCGAAGCCATCCTCGAGATCACCGAGAGCGCCTTCCCGTATCGTCGGCGCTATCTGATGCAACTCGAAACCGAGGCGATCGTCGATTTGCTCGTAGCCGACGAAAATAATCCGCGCGGCGTCGCCTTTCAGCTGGCCACGATCGCCAAGCACTTGAGCGTACTGCCGCACGATGCCACCCATCCGAGCTGCGAGCACGACAACGAGTTGCTGCGCGCCTTGCGCACCACGATTCAATCTGCGAATCTCAACGAACTCTGCACCGTCGGCCCGGACGAACGCCGCGAAGGGCTCGCTGCATTGCTTTCGGATATCTTCCACCGCACGGGCTCGCTCTCGGACGCGATCGCGCACCTTTATTTCTCGCACGCGACCGTGTCGCAGGCTCTGCGTCAGGTGTCCGGGGAGCAGGGGCCGTGAAGTACCAGATCACCCACTCGACGACCTACAAGTACGGCAACGCCGTTTCGCTCTCCCACAATATTACGCGTCTACGGCCCCGTGATAATGCCGCCCGGCAAGTTTGCCTGCGGCACGATCTTTTGGTTTTGCCGGCGCCGAGTGACCGCACCGATTCCTTCGACTATTTCGGCAATCACGTTTCGTATTTCAGCCTCCAGGAATCGCATAACGAGCTCAAGATCGTCGCGCGCAGTCAGGTCGAGGTCACCACGGCTCCGAACCCGGATTTCGTCGGCGGGTCGACGTGGGAAGCGGTGCGAGATGCGCTTCTGGTCAGCGCCGATCAGGAATCGCGCGGGGCTCGCGAATTCAGTTTCGATTCGCCTCACGTCACCCGCTCGGTGGATCTCGCTCGATATGCGATGGCGTCGTTCCCTGCCGGCCGCCCGTTCCTCGCCTGCGTGCTCGATCTGACGGAGCGCATTCACCGCGAATTCGAGTTTCTCCCCGGCTCGACCAACATTGGCACGCCGGTCGCGGATGTCTTGCGCACCCGAAAGGGGGTATGCCAGGATTTTACGCATCTCCAATTGGGCTGCCTCCGCTCGCTTGGCTTCGCCGCGCGCTACGTCAGTGGCTACATCGTCACGACACCGCCTCCCGGCCAGCGCCGCTTGCAGGGAGCCGACGTATCGCACGCCTGGGTCAGCGCGTTCGCGCCCAGAGTAGGCTGGATCGACTTCGATCCCACCAACGGCATCATTCCGACCGACTCTCATATCACGGTCGGCTGGGCTCGCGATTACGACGATATCGGCCCGGTAAGGGGCGTCGTTGTCGGCGGTCAGCGTCAGCACCTGGACGTTTCGGTCGATGTCGCGCCCGCCGGGTCCTAAGACCTCGTCCCGCCAAATTCCGCTTTCCGGCGTCCATCCGAGGCGGTACGATGCGCGTGATACGGTGGCAACCCAAGCAAAATCAACCGGCTCGCGTCGGCTGGCCACGGATGGCTTCTATCGAAAGGAACGATTGGACACACTCCGAGGTGGTTGCTAGCCTCGTCCAATGTATGTCCTAATAGCGCTAGACGAAGAGCACGGCTTGCTTCACCCGGTGACCAGCCCCATTTCAGCCGCTGGCACGCCCGGCGAGCAGTTGGGCCAGGCGGCTGAGTTCGTCACCGCATTGATGCGCGGCGGTGCCTGCGACACCTATGAACTCGAGAGCGACCAATGGGTTTTGGAAGTTCGGCCCAGCGCCGTCTCCGGCGGTAGGTCCTGGACCCATTGAAGCCACCCTCGAGGCTTCCTCTCCTCCGGCGCCGAAACCGCACACGAACAACCTGCTAAATTCCATTCGCCCGTACGGAGCTGCGGCCGTTTTCGTCGCGGTGGCCTTCCTGCTGACATTTATCCTGCGTTACTTCTTCCCATATCCTGTTCTGTTTCTCTTTTTTGCGGCCGTCATGGCCAGCGCCTGGTTCGGCGGCACGGGCGCGGGTTTGTTTGCGGTTCTTCTATCGACTTTGTTGACGGACTATTTTTTCGTTCCACCGTTTCATTCGTTCGTCGTGGATACAACAAATGTTTCCTACTTTGGTGCGTTCGTCTTGTGCGCCCTTGTGGCCAGCTGGGTCAGCTCTTCCAAGAAGAAGAGCGAGTTGGCGCTCAAGGATGCGCGCGATCAGCTGGAAGTGCGGGTGATGGAGCGGACGATCGAGCTCGAGAAATCCAACGCCGAGCTGCGCTGGACGATTCAGGAGCACGATAAGGCGCAGCAGGCCCTTCGTGAGACGCAGAGCGAGCTTGCACACCTTTCCCGTGCGTTCAGCATGGGCGAATTGACGTCATCGATTGCCCACGAGATCAATCAGCCGCTCGCTGCGGTTGTGGCCAATGGCCACGCTTGCCTCGAGTGGCTTTCCGCCGAGCCCCCAAACGTCGAGAGGGCCCGGCGCACCACGCGGAGCATCATCCAGGATGGCACCCGCGCGGGAGTTGTTCTCGGTCGCATCCGCTCCCTTTTCAAGAAAGCGCCGCCCGCTCAGGAATGGCTCGACATGAACCAGGTCATCGAAGAGCTAACCCTATTTTTGGGCGACGAAGCGAATCGCCGCCGCATTTCGCTGCGAACCCGGCTCGCCCGTAATCTGCCCCGGGTGAAGGGAGACCCCGTGCAATTGCAGCAGGTGGTGCTCAACTTGGTGATGAATGGGATGGACGCGATGAGCGGTTCCACATCCCGTCCGAAGGAACTGGTCGTGAGCTCTTGGGCCCGCGAACCCCGAGGAATCTTCGTTTCGGTTGAGGATTCAGGAGTTGGTCTCGCCCCGGACATCGAGGGGAAAATCTTCGAGCCCTTCTTCACCACGAAATCGCATGGGATCGGCATGGGTCTTTCGATTAGCAGGTCGATTGTGGAGTCTCACGGCGGGCGCCTTTGGGCCGAAGCGCGGCCTTCGGGCGGAGCCATCTTTCAGTTTACGATTCCAGTGGATTCGGGGGCGCCCAATGGTTGAGCAGAGCCCGGCAATTTTCGTGGTCGATGACGACGCGTCCGTCCGCGACGCCATCAGCAATCTACTCGAATCAGTGGGTCTCCACGGCGAGACGTTCCCTTCCGCCGACGAGTTTCTGAGTGCCCCGCGGCCGGAAGTCCCCAGCTGCCTGATTTTGGATGTGAAACTTCCGGGCCGCAACGGCCTGGAGGTTCAGGAAGTTCTCGAAAAGGTGGGAATTCACATCCCGATCGTCTTCATTACCGCGCATGGCGACATCCCGATGACGTCCCGCGCGATGAAGGCCGGCGCCGTGGACTTCCTTACAAAGCCCTTCCAGAAGAAGGAGCTGCTCGCCGCCGTCCATCAGGCTCTCGATCGCGATCGCGTCTGGCGCAGGGACCAAGGTGAGCTGTCGGCCATCCGCACCCGGCTCGGCACCCTCACCGCCCGGGAGCGGGAAGTCATGGATCTCGTCGTGACCGGCCTCATGAACAAGGAAGTTGCCGCCCAGTTGGGCCTTAGCGAGATCACGGTAAAAGTCCATCGCGGGCGCGTCATGCAGAAAATGGAAGCCGATTCGCTCGCCGAGCTCGTGATCATGGCCGAAAAACTGAAGCCCAGGAATGGTCGCTAGCCTCGCCGCCATCTGCCCTCTCCCCTATACCAAGGGATAATTGATCGATCGGAGGCAGGTTGCTAGCGTGAGTCGCCTAATGGATACTTCTTGGTCTATCCATTCGGCGGATCGTCGTCCCCTCGCGAGTCGAACAGCGGCGGCCGACCACGCGCGCGACGCTGCGGATATCGCTCTCCTCAGCAGGATCGCGAGCCGGATTTCGACTGCCGCGCCACTTCCCGAGGTTCTGCAAGATGTCCTTGAGTTCGTAGCCTCCGTTCTAAAGTGTGATTCCTGCATGATTTACGTCCTCGAGGGCGAAGAACTCGTATTGCAGGCATCGAAGAATCCCCACCCCGAGGCAGTGGGCCGTTTGAAAATGAAACTCGGACAGGGCATCACGGGTTGGGTCGCCGAGCGCCGCGAGCCCGTCGTGATCGCCGAGGATGCCCATCGCGATCCCCGCTTCAAACTATTCAACGAGCTCCCCGAAGATCGCTTTGAGGCCTTTCTGTCGGTCCCCATCGCCAGCGGTGGTCGGCTCGTCGGCGTGATCAACGTGCAAAACCGCGCCCCCCACTTCTATGGCAAGCGCGAGGTCGGCTTGGTCGCAACGCTCGGATTTCTGGTGGGTGCCGAAATTGAAAGGGCCCGCCTTGCGACCGAAAATTCGAATCTTTCCCAGCGGCTCGAGTCCCGCAAGATCGTCGAGCGTGCCAAGGGCATACTGCAGCGCGATCTGAAGCTGAGCGAAGAGGAGTCCTACCTTACTCTCCAGCGCGAAAGCCGGCAGCGCCGGCGCTCCATGAAGGAAATCGCCGAAGCGATTATCCTGAGCGAAGAACTCAAGCGCGGCCGCTGATTTTCCGGCCAATTTCAAAACGAATTAGGAATTGCGATTGCGGCCATCAGAAGTTTGAGTTGGACAGTCGTCTCGAAGTCGCTCACACTCTGCCCCGCTGTTGAGCCGGGAAGCCCGGCGCTTTCTCCTTCTCCTTTCCTCGTTGATCGGAGAGCCTGCAGCACGTTCCTGCCAGGTCTGGATTCCACGGACACAGTGTCGTGTCCTCGTCAATAAGCACGTCGCGTTCGCGTAGGTAGTCTGCGGCCCATCGCACTCACAGGTTCTCTTTGTTTTGTGGACTGGCCCCTTCGGTGAGGGGGTGGTGTTTGTATATGTTTCTGCGGCGACCTTGGGGGATTGATTTCACAGGGAGGTGGTTGCGTGGATCGAAACACAATCTTGGTTGAATTGATATTGGCCGGCTTCTTTGCGGTCGCGTGTGTCCGCACCATGGTGCCGGACGCCAGCGACGGCAAGTTGGGATTCGGCAGCCTCGTGCGTCTTCCCGGGCGCTTGGAAAGGTTGCGCCGGTCGCGCTGGCAGTGGTTCTCGATGGTTGCCTTGCTGCTCGTGTTACGGCTGCAAACGGGCACACCCCTGATTCTGGAATTGACGATCGCTTTGCAGTTTATCGCGTTCATGGCGTTGCCGACACGGGTTGAGGCGAAAGGAGCGACGGTTCGGAAGTGAAGGCGCTGCTCCACGTCGCCGAATTTGTTCGCAGGACACGAGCGCAGATGCGCTTCGGGGAACTCTCGCGGGCTCCTCTTCGCCTCTTGCGCCTGCAACTGTGGCCCGAGATGGTGGAATGCGACTGGATCGCGCGTTCATCGGACGAATGGGATGCGACGTTGCCTCGAGGCCAGCGAGATCGCTGTGCCTCCTTCCAGGCGCTCCAGGACGCTCTGGCTATTCGGGAGATGTTGTTTGGCGTTTTGCCCGACATTCAATCCGCCGAACTCAGGTCTTTTCGACAATCGGCGCGCGAACCGCCCGAGTTGATTATTTCCGGCACCGTCACTCGGGAAGCCGTGCCGGTGCAGAAGGTGACTTCGCCCGTCATGCGGGCGAAGTTGTACGGTTTTCGTTTTTTTCTGGATGACGGGGTGTTGAAACGTATGGAAGTTGGGGACAGCAATTTGCAATCGATCAGCGCGTGACCCTCAGGGGTCGAGGAGGCGGTTCGAATGGCAGCAAATAAATCGCAGGGCAGTTACTACAGTCTGTTTTTGGTGGCCGCAACTGTGCTTTGTGCCGGGATTTTCTACTGGCCGGGCGGCATGGGCAAGCTGTTGTTCTTTGTCGGGGCGGCCGGCCTGGTCGCTAGTTTGTTTGGGATGTTGAGCATCAAGTCGCTGGAAGGAAAATCGGCGCTGAAGTCGTCGCCTCTGGCCATGAAGTTAATAGGGGCGGGCTTCAGTGCCCTGGGATGGGTCATCACGCTTTTCGGCATGCACTTGACTCCAAGCGTTGTCGGGCGCGGGATCCTGGCTTTGGTCGGTATCGGCGTAAGTTTGTTCGGGATCATTGTTATTTTGCCTGCGGCCTTCAACAAGAACGCGGTTTGGAAGAGCTAGAAGCGCCGGCTTCACAGCGGCTGCCAACCTATATGGAGCGAACAAAGATGAAACTGAAAGAACTGCGAACGTTATCCCTCGTTCTTTGCGTTCTAGCAATCGCCTTGGCGATGGGCGTGGCTGCCTACGCACAGGCCCCCGCGGCTCCCGCCGCGGCCGCGGCTGCTGCACCTCCTCCGTCCCCTACGACTGCCGAATTGGCGGCCACGGCGGCGAAGGCCCCCACCACGGCAGATTTGGCCAAGGGTGATCCCGGCGGCACCCTCACCGGAACGATCAGCGATGTTCCTGTCGCCGATTCCACGAAGGGTCTCACCCTCGGTGACGTAGCCAATCAAGTTGGGCAGAACAAGATCGCGGCCAACTTCATCTGGACCCTGGTCACCGGCTACCTCGTCATGTTCATGCAGGCCGGGTTCGCGATGGTCGAGGCCGGACTCTGCCGCGTGAAGAACGCGAACCACACGTACATGATGAACTTCATGGTGTACGCGTGCGGCCTCTTCTCCTACTGGTTGATAGGATTTGCGATCCAGCAAGGAGGCTCCGCCGGCAACGGGAACTTAGGCGGCCTCCAATCGCTGACCAGTGAGCACACCACCACGATCCTCGGCAAGACGTGGGGCCTCTTCGGAGGAACCGGCTTCTTCCTCTCCGGCCACACCTACGACGTCGGCGTCATGGTCCTCTTCCTCTTCGAAATGGTGTTCATGGATACGGCGCTGACGATCGTCACCGGAGCCTGCGCGGAACGCTGGAAGTTCCTGGCCTTCTGCGTCTCCTCCTCGCTGATGGGTGCTCTCACCTACCCGCTGTATGCCAACTGGGCATGGGGCGGCGGCTGGCTCTCGCAGCTCGGCGTCAACAACCAGCTCGGCAAAGGCTACTGCGACTTCGCGGGGTCGGGCGTCGTGCACGCGGTCGGAGGCATCACGGCTCTGGCTGTCACCATGATCATCGGTCCCCGGATCGGCAAGTTCAACAGGGATGGTTCATCGAACTCGATCATCGGCCACGACGTTTCGGCCGTCCTGATCGGTTGCTTCATCCTGGCCTTCGGCTGGTTCGGATTCAACCCCGGCAGCACGCTCGGCGCTTCCGCAAACGGCAACCTCCGCATCGGCACCATCGCGGTGGATACGATGCTTGCCGGTTGTACGGGCACCTTCGGCGCGCTGCTCTACATGTGGATCAAGACCGGTAAGTGCGATTATTCGATGAGCGGCAACGGCTTGTTGGCGGGCTTGGTCGCCATTACGGCGCCCAGCGGTTTCGTCAGCACAGTCGGAGCCTGCATCATCGGCCTTGTCGCCGGCGTGCTCGTTTGCCTCAGCTGCGCCTTCATTGAAAAGGTGATGAAAGTTGACGATCCCGTCGGCGCCGTCTCCGTTCACGGCACCTGCGGTCTGTGGGGCGTGCTCTCTGTGGGGCTCCTTGCGGACGGCACCAGCAACTACGGTGGAAGCTGGAATGGAGTAACCGGCTCGGTCACCGGATTGTTCTACGGAGATGGCAGCCAGCTCGTTGCCCAGCTCGTCGGAATTTCCACCTTGATCGGCTTCGTCTTCACCTTCAGTTTCCTCATGAACCTCGCGCTCGAATTCTTCGTCGGGCAGCGCGTGTCGGTGGAAACGGAAATCGCCGGTCTCGACCTTCCGGAGATGGGACAGCTCGGTTACCCCGAGTTCGTTTTCAAGCCGGAACCGGACGTCCTCCTTCAAGCCGAAAAGCAGTACGCCGTGGCTTGATTCGATCGATCTAGCTGTACTGCGGCTGACCGGCAAGGTGCGATTCGGCCCGCATCTTGTCGGTTCGGTCGCACTGCTTCGTTGAGGCAACTATCTTCGAGAAACGAAAGAAAGGCTTTCATCCGATGACAGATCACAACGCCCTCATGACCATGAATGACGATTACGAGCCGCGCTACCTCGCCGCCTCTTCTCCGTCTCTATCTCTTAGCCTGATTCCGAGCCCGGCGCGCGCCCCGTTGCTGCGAATGTTTGCGGATCCCAGCACGCTCGCCAAAGAAGAACGCGCCGACCTGGTGAAGCACCTTCGCCACTGCGTTGCTCAGAACCCGGAGAACGCCGATCTCCGCGTTGTCCTCGGCATGGCCCTGTGCGTCAACCTCGAAGCTCAGGCGGCCATGGAGGAATTCGGCGAAGCTGTCAGCCTCGCTCCCAACAGCTTCATCGCCCACCTCAAAGCCGGTGAGCTCTGGATGCGTCTCCGCGTCATGAATCGAGCCGAGGACCACACCCGGCAGGCGACCCTGCTCGCTAAGAACATGGCGCAAGCCGAACTCGCGCGTCGGCAGGCCGCAACCATTCGCACGATGCGCCGCAACGGCATCGAGCGCGACGGCTACCGCACGCCCTGGCTCTCTTTGGCGCGCCTCAAGCGCCTCTGGAACCGCAAGCGCGAACAATCCGAAACGGAAGCTCTGGCCACGGTGGACGCCGGCTAAATCATGCAACCGGCCCTTCAGCTGGCTCTGCTGCTGGCCATTCTTCTCCCGGCCACCAAAGTCGCTGCATCCGTGTGCGCGCGCTTCAATATTCCCCCGATCATTGGCGAGCTGATGGTCGGCGTGCTGCTGGGCCCCGGCGCCGTCAATCTGATGCACCTGCGCGTGTTTGGCGGCGGCCAAGCCACCGGCGCGCTCATGCTGCTTGCCCAGGTCGGCGCGATGGTTCTGATGTTCATTGCCGGCGTCGAGACGGATATCGACCGGATGCGCGAAGCCAGCGTCACCGCCTTCCTCGTGGCGCTCTCGGGGGTTATCTGGCCGTTTCTCCTCGGTGCCGGCGTCGCTCATCTCTTCGGCCTTTCCTGGCGGACGGCATGCTTTCTCGGGGGCGCGCTCACGGCGACGAGCGTTTCGATCTCCGCGCGCACGCTGATGGATGCCGGCAGGATGGCCTCGAAAGAAGCTACCGTCATCTTGGGCGCCGCTGTCATCGACGACGTTATGGGCCTCTTCGTCCTCGCGTTTCTCGCCGCCTCCATCACCACCGAAAAGGGAACCTCGTTCGGCGTCGCTTCCGAGGTCAGCGCCTGGCTGCAGGGAAAGATCCCGTTCGCTGCGAATCACCCACTGCTCGTGCAGATGACGATGATCAGCATCTGCGTTGCCCTGTTTTTTGTCGTGGGTTACTCGCTCGCCAAGAAATGGCTCGACCCGCTCGTGCACCTCTTGCGTAAGCTGACGGCCACCGAAGCCGTCCCCAGTTGCGTTCTCGCCCTCGTTCTGGTCTACGCGGTTTCTGCCGAGTGGCTCGGCAGCGTCGCCGCTATTACCGGAGCGTACCTCATCGGCTACGTATTTGCCGGCTCGCAATTCAAAGCCGATATCGAGCGCAGCTTCTACGCCATCGGCCACGGATTGCTCATCCCGCTCTTCTTTGTTTCGATCGGGCTCACCAGCGACTATCGCGCGCTTGGCGGCCATTGGCTGCTGCTCGGCGTCATTCTCTTCGTTGCCATTATCGGCAAGCTCTTCGGATGCGGCCTCGCTGCCCTCGGCTCCGGAATGGATCGCGTCCGCAGTTTCCGCGTGGGTTGTGGCATGATCTCTCGCGGTGAGGTCGGCCTGATCGTGACCGCGATGGCCACCACCACTGGAATTTTCGCCGAATCGGAGATCGCTGTAATGGTTGCCGTGGTGCTTCTTACCACCCTGATCACCCCGCTCGCCCTCCGCGGCGCCTTTCATCTCCAATCGCCGCAGGATATCGAGGAAGGTTTGCTGGAATCGGATTTGGGCTCGGTTCCCGTTGCCGGTCACGCGTCGTTCTCGCCGCCCGAGTCGCGCGCGGCGGGCTCTCCCCCAAACGGCACCAATTCTAGTATGCTGACGCCAGGCCAGTCGAACCTGCTCGCCTTCGGCACCAACGATCGCGCGCGGGAAACCAAGTAGGAGTCTCAAGATTACTCCCGGCGAAAAACTGGATAACTACCGCATCGATTCGGTCATTTCTCGCGGCGATGTGGACACCGTTTATCATGCGACGGATCTCCGCACCAACGTTTCCGTCGCGCTGAAGGTCCCCCATCCGGAGATGGACCGCGATATCGAGTTCGTCGAGCGCTTCCAGCGCGCCAAGGAAATCGGCCGCCACCTCGACAATCCGGGCGTTCTCAAGGTTCTTCCCGACGATCACCCGACCCAGAGTTACATGGTCATGGAGTGGGTCGACGGGAAGCTGCTGCGGCAGATTCTCGACGAGCAGAAAAAGCTGCCGCCCGATCGCGCCGTGAAAATCGCTCTCAGCATTTGTCAGGCTCTCGCCTATATCCACAATCACGGCGTCGTCCACCGCGATCTGCGGCCCGAGCACATTATGGTCGGTCCCGATGACCACGTGAAGCTCATCGACTTTGGCTTGGCCGGCCAGACAGGCGCTCCGCGCATTACGTTCACGAAGCTCCCCCAGGCCATGAGTTCACCGGAATACATCTCGCCCGAGCAGGTGCAGGGCAAGCGCAGCGACGCTCGCAGCGACCTGTACTCGCTCGGCGTCATACTCTACGAAATGGCCACCGGACGAAAACCGTTCCACGGCGCGAATGCCTTTGAAGTCATGAACGACCGGCTCGTGGAACATCCCGTTCCGCCGCGGGAAATCGAGCCGTCCGTTTCGCCTCATTTGCAGGAAGTGATCTACCGGGCCATGGAGCGCGAGCCGCAGTACCGCTATCCCAATGCTCACGATTTCGCCTTCGATCTCGAACATCTTGATCAGGTCGGAGTTGCTGCGCGCCCCGAGCTTCAGGACTGGCGAAAGAAACGCGATGCCGCCACCCGCCGAACCTTGCTCTATGCCGCCATGGTGCTGGTCCCGCTCGTGATTTTCGCCCTGCTCTTCTACTTTTCCAGGCGCTAGCGTGGCCTTTCGGGCTTCCAGCCGTTTTGCCTACGGCCTTGCGCCGCTCGCACCGTTCTGGTACTGATGTACTCCCCTATGCGTCGTAAATTGATGCTTTTGCTCCATTTGCTCCGGCCGGCTCGAGCGCTACATTCGGCCAAGAGGTGGTTCGGTATGTCTTCAAAAGAGCGACGTGCGTCCCGGCGATTCCTGATCCGCATTCCCCTGACCGTTCGCTGGGCCAATGAAAATGTGATCGGCGAGGCTGCTACCGAATCGCGCGAGGTGAGCTCCCGCGGCGTCTATTTCCACCTGCCGAAGGACCTCGAGCGCGATTTGCCCGTCGAAATTATCATGACGCTTCCGCACGAACTCACGCAGGCTGGGCCGGTGTGGGTGCGCTGCCAGGGGCGCGTGCTTCGCAGTAGTCCGGAACATTCAGGCAAGGTCGGCGTCGCCGTCGCGATGGAGGGTTACCAGTTCATGCGAACCTCGGCTGGCGCGGAGCCTGATTCTCTTCGATCCACTTCATAACCCGCGGCTGCGACTCGGGCAGGGCGCGGCCGCGCCGCAGATGACATCCATCCAAACCTCGAATTGGACACCCCTCTGGCCCGCTGTTAGTTTCGCCTCATGTATGTGCTCATTGCGTTGGACGGCGAACACGGCGTGCTGCATCCTTTGACCAGTCACCTCTCGACTGCGGGGTCGCCTGCGGAACAACTGAACCGCGCGGCCGATTTCGTTAGCGCGCTGGCAAAGTGCAATGCCTGCCAGGCCTACGAGATCGAGGGCGACGAATGGATTCTTGAAGTGCGTCTCTCGCCGACTTCCGCCGAGCCTCGCTGGCTCCACTGAAGCCTCGCACTGCCCGCGCGATCGCGCGCGCTCCTGCGGAGACTTGTCATCCCGAGCGGAGTCCCGCGCGGTTTTGTCTTCCCGCGGTTTGTGCAGGCGCGGGACGCAGCGAGGGATCTGCTTTTTCTTGGGATCTTTCTTACAGTGTCCCGGCCGATCTACTATTTCTTCGCGGCTTCCTGCGTCTTGTACGCGTCCCACGAAATCGAAATCAGATACGCGTGAATCGCGTCGGCGTCCGCTTGGCTCAGCACTCCGTTCCACGGCGGCATTCCCGCATTCTTGAAAATGCCTCCCAGCACGATCTGGTTGAAAGCGGCGTGCGTTTCGGGTGTCATGCGGCGCAGATCGGGTGCGAGCCCGCCCGGCTGATTGATGTGGCACATCGCGCAGTGCTCGCCGAAGAGATCGGAGCCCTGCTTCACCGTATCCGCGGAAGCTGTAAGCGGCGGTGGCTGTGGGATCGGGCCGGGTGGCGGAACGAGTGGGGGAATCGGCGTCTCGCCGCCGCCGAGCTTGAACGCAAGGATGCGGCCCTCGTTCCCGCGTTGGTACGCCGCCGCCTCGGGATGCGCGAAGCTCCAGCCGCCGCCGCCCCACGCGGCCATCACGGCCACGTACTGCACGCCGTCGATCTCATAGGTCATCGGCGCGGCGACAATCGTCGTCCCGACGTCGATATCCTTCAGCAGTTTTCCGGTAGCGGCATCGTAGGCCCGAAAGTGCCCCGCGCCGTTGCCCTGAAACACGAGGCCGCCCGCCGTTGAGAGCGCGCCCGCATGGTCCCACCATTCGCCGGGCCCGACGTCCCACACCGTTTTGCCGTGGATCGGATCCCACGCCCGCAAAAACGTATTCCCCGAGAATTGGGACTCCTGCCCGTTTTCGATCGTCGGGATGTAGACGAGCCCCGTCTGTGGATCGTACGACATCGGATTCCAGTTGTGCCCGCCCATCGGCGACGGCTCAATGAACTGCCCCTTGCCATTCGACGAATTGCGAAAATCGCGCGCGTCCGCGTTTATCACCGGCCGGCCGGTTTTCAGATCGACGTGATCGGCCCACGTGACCGGCACGAATTTGTTCGCCGAAAGCACTTTTCCGGTCGCGCGATCGATGATGTAAAAGAAGCCGTCCTTCGACGCCTGCATCAACACTTTGCGATTTTTCCCATCGATCGTGAGATCGGTGAGGATAATTTGCTGCACGACGTCGTAATCCCACTGGTCGCCGGGAACCTCCTGGTAATACCAGGCCAGGCGCCCGGTGGAGGCGTTGATCGCGAGAATCGACGAGATGTAGAGATTGTCTCCGCCGGCAGGGCTGCGCTTCGATTGATCGTAGAACGTTCCGTTGCCCGTGCCGAAATACACGAGATTCAGGTCGGGGTCATAAGCCATGCCGCCCCAGACCGTCCCGCCGCCGCCCATCGCCCAGTCGCTTTTCGGGTCCCATGTCTTCTGCGCGGCCGCGAGTTCGGGATTCTCGATCCGCTCGCCCGGAGCCGGCGGAACCGTGAAGAAGCGCCACGCGAGCTTGCCGGTATCGAGATCGTAGGCGCTCACGTAGCCGCGCGCATCGAATTCGCCGCCCGCATTGCCGATCACGACGACCCTGCCAGCCACTTCCGGCGCCCCCGTCACGGTATAGCCGCGCTTATGGTCGACAATCGTATCGACGTGCCAGATCACCGCGCCGGTCTTCGCGTCGAGCGCGAAGAACCGCCCGTCGAACGCCGCCAGGTAGACCTTCCCGTTCCACACCGCCACGCCCCGGCTCACCTCATCGCAGCACGACTCGCGGTCCACCACCAGATTGCTCTTCGGATCGAACGTCCATAACTGCTTGCCGGTTCTCGCGTCGAGCGCGTAGGCGATCCCGGTCGGCCCCGACGCGTACATCACGCCGTCGACCACGATCGGCGTCGCTTCCAGTCCGCGAATCGTGTGTGTGTCGTAGGCCCAGGCGAAGCCGAGGCGGCTCACGTTCTCCTTTTTGATCTGCGCGAGCGGCGAGAAGTGGCCCTTGCCGAAATCGCGGCCCGTGGTGAGCCACTGGCCGGGTTCTTTGTTGGCGGCCATCACGCGCGCGCGATCGATCTGGCCGTAGCCCTTGGTTTCGGCGTGATCCGTCTGCGCCAGAATTTCTCCACTGCGGCTCGCCACAAGAAATGCCGCCGCCAAAGTGACTGCGCAGACGGTTCGAAGGAAGTTCGATCTCATCTATTGCACCCAGGGTGAAGGCATGCCGTATGGCACGCTGATGAATACGGCTTCGATCTGCCGGATCTTCCCGTCTTGAATCCGGAAAAGCTCCAGCAGGCAAAGCGTGCTCGGCACGCGTATCGGCGAATCGATCACGGTGCCGTCGGTCAGCTTGAAGGTCGTGAGCGCGCCGGAATGGTCGATGAATCCGGCCCCGAGCACCAGTTGGCGCTCTTCGTCGACCAGCGGGAAGCGCCGCGCACGCAGCGCCGTATCGTAGTGGTAGTTGCCCATCCTGAATTGGTCGGCGCACCCGAGATTCGCCACCGGAATCAGCTTCACGAGGTCGGGATTGTGCGTTGTCTGCAAGCCATTCTCTACACGATTGCAGTCGTCGGTGAACTGAGTGAACAGCGTCCCGTCGTTCAGTTGCAACGTATTGAAGTAGCCGTCGGCCAGCGCGATCAGGCGCGCGCGCGGCACGCGATGGTCGCGCGGCACGATCTCGTTGAGTATGGGCTTTTCGGCCAGCTCCGGGTGGGCCGGGAACGGCTCGCTCGCAGCGGGACGGTGGACGATCGTCTCCACCTCGGAAATCTTGTGATCCTCGATGCGCAAGCGCAGCGCGAACGGCGAAGTGTTCTTCGTTTCCTCCACCACGCCGAAAAATCCCACCTCTCCGCTCTCCGCATCCGCGAAGCGTAGATTGTAGTCGCCGAGGCCCGTGATCGTCCCCCACAGCCCGTCGCCGACGTGCAGCGCCACGTTGTTCTCCGTGTTCTTCACGAACTTCGCCCACGGCGCTTCGCTCGGCGCCTTGTCTTTCAGCGCGTGTAGGTATTGATCGAGGATTCCGTAGAGGCAGGCCCGATCGCAATCAGGACTGACGGCATTGGGAGTCGATTGCTGCCCGCGGCTTGGACGCGCGGACGCGGCGGCGAAAAAACACAACACCCCGGCGGCGGCCGCGGTCGCAAAGTGCTTCTTCATGTTCCCCCCGTTCCATGGCAAAGCGTGCGCGAATATACCACGCGGCTGCGTTTCCGCGCAGCTCTGCGGATCTCACCGCGGCGTCAAATCTTCGGCAGGACGATCCCTTGCTGCGACTGATACTTTCCCTTCTTGTCCTTGTACGACGTCTCGCACACTTCGTCGGACTCGAAGAAGACCACCTGGGCGAGGCCTTCGTTCGCGTAAATCTTGGCGGGCAGCGGCGTTGTGTTGCTGATCTCGAGCGTCACGAACCCCTCCCACTCCGGCTCGAACGGCGTCACGTTGACGATGATCCCGCACCTCGCGTACGTCGATTTCCCCACGCAGATCGTCAGCACGTTGCGCGGAATCCGGAAAAATTCCACCGACCGCGCCAATGCAAACGAATTCGGCGGCACGATGCACACGTCTCCTTTGAACTCCACCAGCGATTTCGCGTCGAACGCTTTCGGATCGACGATCGTCGAATTCACGTTCGTGAAGATGCGAAATTCGTCCGCCACGCGCATGTCGTAACCGTAAGAAGAGACACCGTAGCTGATCACTCCCTCGCGCACTTGCCGATCGGCGAACGGCTCGATCATCTTGTGTTCGTTTGCCATCCTGCGAATCCACTTGTCAGACTTCACCGACATCGAGTCCCTCCAGGGAAGTTGCACAGTGTATTATGTGGGGGCCGCGCTTGACAACCTGCAAACCCCTTGTCTAGCATAGGTTTCCGCCCAGTTCGCGGCTCGCCGGAGGTTCTGGTGATCAAGCTCGATATTGTCAACGCCATTGTACAGAAGACGAACATCACGCGCACGAAGGCCGAACAGGCCGTCGAAACCGTATTTGAAGCCATGAAGAACGCGCTCGGGCGCGGGCAGAGGATCGAGTTGCGCCGCTTTGGCGTTTTCAACGTCAAGCCGCGCAAGACCGGTATTGGCCGCAACCCGCGCACGGGCCAACAGGTCAATATTCCTCCCGGCAAGGCCGTCCGCTTCAAGCCCGGCAAGGAACTTCAGGCGCTCCCGGCTCCCGCCGCGAAGTCTTAGCGGCTTTTGATGCCCGCATCGCCGCACCACGCGCCGCCCTTGTGCGGCGCCGCATCCAATCGTTCATGAGCGACGCCCTCAACGCGGGCAATGGTCACGGAGCCTTGCCCGCGGAGATTCTCGAACGGCAGCTCCCGCAATTCGTCGAGCAGCCCTTGCCGCCGCGCGCGCGCCGGCGTCCGCTTTGGCCCGCGCTGATTTTGTTTCTGTTCACCGTGATTTCAACGCTCGCCGTCGGCGCTGAATTCGCCCGCTCCTACGCCGCCAATCGCGAGCCCTTCTCCGAGGACGAGAATCCGTTCGCCACCATGATTGCGCCCTACGAGCATCCGAGAATGCTGCTGCTCGGCGTTCCGTTTTCCTTCACCCTCCTCGGCATTCTTTTCACGCATGAGATGGGGCACTATGTGGCGTGCAAGATCTACGGCATCGACGTCACCTATCCTTACTTCATTCCGGCGCCGACGCTGATCGGCACTTTTGGCGCCTTTATCCGCATTCGTTCACCGATCACGACGCGCCGCGCGCTCTTTGACGTCGGCATCGCGGGTCCCGTCGCGGGGTTCCTGGTCGCGGCGCCGGCGATGGCCTGGGCCGTCGCGACCGCGCGCGTGGTGCCGGGCGTCGATCTAAGCGCGCCGATTCTTTTCGGCAATTCGCCGCTCACGCGGCTTTTCATCGCGCTCTTTCATCCGCACGTGAATCCGGATTGGGTGCTGCTGAGTCCGGTGGGGCGCGCGGCGTGGGTGGGATTCTTCGCCACAGCCCTTAATTTGCTGCCTGTTTGGCAGCTCGACGGCGGGCACATCGTCTACAGCCTTACGAGCCGCTGGCATCGCCGCATTTCGCTGGCGGTCGCGTCGGTGCTGCTGGTCTTCGGCGCCGTCAACCATTGGTACAGCTTGTGGATGTTCTGGGGCGCGCTGCTGCTGGTGCTGAGCCTGCGATTCCGTCACCCGCCTGTATACGACGATTGGCATCCGCTCGATCCGGCGCGCCGGGCCTGGGCCGTGGCCGCGCTCGCGATTTTTCTCTGCTGCTTCACGTTGTGGCCCGTCCGCTGATCGAGTCCCCTACCCTGAATTAGGCCGTTTTTTTCTGCAATAAAGGGTGACTGGAGCAGTGCCCTAGCGGGAGGCTTAACGGGCCTAAAAAGCCGGGAAAAGCCGGTTCTTGCGCGGTAAGCCGGCTGCCGGCCCCCCGATGAAGGAGAAAGCTACGACAGGCTCGTCGGGTCGACGTCGACAATCACGGCCGTCTCCGGAAACTGCTTCGCCGCGCAGAAATCGAGCGCGCCGGCGAGCGCTTTGCCAAGCGCCGCGCGCTGCGGCGACTTCAGCACGAATTGAAAGCGGTAATCGCGGCGCAGGCGCGCGAGCGGCGCCGCCGCCGGCCCGAGAACCTTCACGCCGCGCTCCTCGAACGGCGCGAAATATTCGGCCAGGGCGCGCGACCAGCGAATCGCGTTCTCGACTTTGCGGTCGCGCACCAGCACCGTCGCGAGCGCCGTGAACGGGGGATAGTGCAGCAGCCGCCGGAACTGCGCCTCTTTCTCGTAGAACGAGACGTAGTCCTGCTGCGCCGCGTACTGAATCGCGTAGTGCTCCGGGTAATACGTCTCGACGAGCACTTCGCCTGCGAGCTCGCCGCGCCCCGCGCGTCCCGCAACTTGGGTGAGCAACTGAAACGTCCGCTCGGCGGCGCGGAAATCGGGACGCCCGAGCGCGAGATCGGCGGCGACCACTCCGACGAGAGTGACGCGCTGGAAATCGTGGCCCTTCGCGACCATCTGCGTCCCGACCAGAATATCGATTTCGCCTTTGGCGAATGCGCCGAGCACCTGCTGGTATTCGCGTTTCGTCCGCACGGTGTCGCGATCGAGCCGCGCGATCCGCGCCGCCGGAAACTGCTCGCGCAAATACTCTTCGACGCGCTCGGCGCCGTCTCCGACGAAATACATGTACTCGGAATTGCACTTCGGGCAGGCCTTGTGCGGGCGGATCGAATAGCCGCAGTAGTGGCATTCCATGCGCTGGCGGCTTTTGTGGTACGTCAGCGCGATGCTGCAGTTTTCGCACTGCACCAGCGCGCCGCAGCTGCGACACATTTGCGACCACGAGTAGCCGCGGCGATTGATCAGCACCATCGCCTGCGTCTTTTCTTCGAGGCGCAGCGCGATCGCCGCGCGCAGCGATTCGGAAACGGGCGCGGCGCGGCCCTCGCGGCGGAATTCCTCGCGCAAGTCGATCACGCGCACTGCCGCGAGCGAGCGGTTGGCGACGCGCGCGGTCAGCTGCAGCAGCTCGTATTTTCCGGCGCGCGCGTTGTGGTAGGTCTCAAGCGACGGCGTGGCCGAGCCGAGCAGCGCTACCGCACCTTCGAGGCGCGCGCGATAGACGGCCGTATCGCGCCCGTGGTAGCGCGGCGTTTCTTCCTGCTTGTAGCTCGATTCCTGCTCCTCGTCGACGATGATCAGGCCGAGATTTTCGAGCGGCGCGAAAATCGCCGAGCGGGTGCCGACCACGATGCGGGCTTCGCCGTGGCGCACGCGCCACCACTCACGCGCGCGTTCCGTATCGTGCAGGCCGCTGTGCAGCACCGCGACTTTGTCGCCGAAGCGGGCGCGGACGAGGCGCCCCACCCATAGAGTGAGCGCGATTTCAGGCACCAGCACGATCGCCGTCTTGCCGCGCGAAAGCGCCGCCTCGATCGCGCCGAGATAGACCTCCGTCTTGCCGCTGCCCGTCACGCCGTGCAGCAGCCCGGCCGTGAATTTTTCGCTCACGAGCCAGCGCCAGATGTCGCCGAGCGCGGCGTTTTGCTCGGCGTTCAGCATATTGGAGGGCGGGGTGAAATCCGTGTCCCACGGATCTTCGCCCGGGACGATCGGCTCCTCCCAAGTGAGGACCATGCGAACGTTTTCGAGCTTCTGCACGACGCGAGCCGTAACACAGGCTCTCTCGAGGAGTGCCTCCAAGGGGAGCGGCGCACCTGCCTCGATGAGAGCCTCGCGAACGCGCTTTTCGGGCTTGCCGGCGGGTCGATCCGGGGTGTCGGGATTCCAGGAGACGATCTTTTGCTTGCGAGTCTTTCGATGGCGGAGGACTTCGCGCGCGGCGAGGAAGCCGCGGCGAACGAGGGCTTCGGCGGCGGCTTCGTCGAGGCGCTTGCGGCGAGTGCGCGACGCGCCTTCGGCTTCGTGCGCGGCGAATCGGCGCAGCAGCTCGGCTTGGTCGCGCTCCTCGCCGGCGAGCGTGAGTCTCTGCGCAAGCTCATCGAGCCGCGCGCGGCCCGCGTCCGTGAGCGCGTATTCGCGGTCGTGCCGCACTTCGACGTCGGGAGGAAGCATGGCGCGGAACGCTTCGCCGATCGGCGCGAGGTAGTAGCGGCTGATCCACTCGCCAAGTTCGATGAGCTTGCCCGGGACCGCGGGAACGGGGTCCATCACTTCGGCAATTTCGCGGATGGCCGGCGCAGCAGTAGCTGAGCCGCCGGAAGAGACGGCGCGGGCGATATCCGGGGGCTTCGTCGATTCGGCGAGCACCACGCCGATCATCGCGCGGCGGCGGAACGGGACGACCACGCGCCGCCCGACGAGCGGTTGGCCATCGAGCGACGCTGCGAGAGGCTGCGGCAAGAGATATGTGAAGGTCGAGCGCAGAGGCACCGGCAGCGCGACTTCGCAATAACGGGAAGGCATGGATGCAGGATAGTGTAGCAGCCCGCGCGGGCGATCGAGCGGCGCCGCGAAACGACTACATGCTGCGGGTGGGAAGAGCACGCCACGACCTTGCATGCGAAGGCTGAAGCAAAAGCAGATCCCTCTCTGCGTCCCGCGCGCGCATGAACCGCGCGAAGAAAAAAAGCGCGGGATGACAGCTCTCGACTGTTGCGCGGCCATTGCAAGGCATGCGAGGAGTTTGAAGAAACAAAGGCAGATCCCTCGCTGCAGCCCGCGCGTGCGTGCAACGAGGCAAGGGTGTTTGTGTCGCACCTACGGCGCTCGGAGATTCTTGCACCAAGAGCCCCAGCGCTTCCGCGCTGGGCTAACTTCTGCCGCGCCTACGGCGCTGGGGTGGGCGACCGTGCAACCCGAAAAACGGGCGGGCGGAAGGAGATACCCTTGAGTCGACTAACACCAACAACGTCGTCTTCCCTTCGGCTTCGCTCAGGGTACGAAGGCCCACGCTTCCACCGTTTTTCGGGCGCTTCGCGCCACCGTCTTTATGTGGGAGCTGGATGTACCGCGAACCGCA
>Ga0335073_10001567_pt1 | contig 30695 bp, 29 predicted proteins | sample Lox_Sample_22_FD_207093 | JGI IMG/M metagenome (GOLD analysis project Ga0335073, IMG submission 207093) | Soil microbial communities from Loxahatchee National Wildlife Refuge, Florida, United States - Lox_Sample_2.2 | ecosystem: Environmental > Terrestrial > Soil > Wetlands | place: USA... | reverse complement strand
TCCTGGTCTCCCGGGAGGCCGCCCGGGCCATGAAGGCTCAGGGCCTGGGCGGGGACATCGTCTACATCTGCAGCAAGAACAGCGTGGTCGCCGGGCCCGCCAACCTGGCCTACGGCGCGGCCAAGGCCGACCAGGCGCACCAGGTCCGGCTACTGGCCGCCGAGCTGGGCGGCGACGGGATCCGGGTCAACGGCATCAACCCCGACGGCGTGGTCCGCGGCTCGGGCATCTTCGCCGGCGGCTGGGGTGCCCAGCGGGCCGCGGTCTACGGGGTGGCCGAGGAGGACCTGGGCGCCTACTACGCGCAGCGGACGCTGCTCAAGCGGGAGGTCCTGCCCGAGCACGTCGCCGCCGCGGTCTTCGCCCTGACCGGCGGGGACCTGTCCCTGACCACCGGGCTGCACATCCCCGTCGACTCGGGAGTGGCCGCCGGGTTCCTGCGGTGAGCGCCGTCCGGGTCGCCGCGGTCGACCTGGGTGCGGCCACCGGACGGGTCGTCATTGGATACGGAACGGGCGGTGGTTTCAGCCTCCGCGAAGTGCACCGCTTCCCGAACCGGCCGAGACCAGTGGGCGGCGTGCTGCGGTGGGACGCCCGCGCGCTGTTCGCCGGGATCCGCGACGGGCTGCGGGCCGCCGGCCCGGTCGATGCGGTCTGCGTGGACGGGTGGGCCGTGGACTACGGGCTGCTCGACGGGGACGGCGAGCTGATCGCCGACCCGGCCAGCTACCGGGACCCCCGGGCCGGGGCGCCGTTCGCCGCCGTGACCGGCGGCGGCGTGAACGGCGTCGACGCGGCGCGCCTGTACCAGGCCACCGGGATCGCCGCCCAGCCGATCAACACGGTGTTCCAGCTGATGGCCGAGCATGACCTGGACCGGGCCCGGCACGTCCTGCTCGTCCCGGACCTGATGACGTACTGGCTGTCCGGGCAGCTGGGCACCGAGCTGACCAACGCTTCAACCACCGGACTGCTCGACACCCGGGTGATGAAGTGGGCTGACCAGGTGGGTGAAGCCCTGTCCGTTCCGTATAAATTGTTTCCCCCGCTGCGGGCGGCCGGCGAGGTGGCCGGGCCCGCCGTCGCGGACCTGTTCCTGGAGCGCCCGCCGCAGGTGATCGTCGGGCCGTCGCACGACACCGCCGCCGCGGTGGCCGCAGTGCCGGCCGCCGGCGAGGGCTTCGCCTTCGTCTGCACCGGGACGTGGGCGCTGGTCGGCGTCGAGCTCCCGGCCCCGGTCATCACCGACGCGGCCCGCCGGGCCGGGTTCAGCAACGAGTCCGGAGTCGACGGGACGACCCGGTTCCTGCGCAACGTGACCGGGTTCTGGCTGCTGCAGGAGTGCGCCCGGGAATGGCGGCGGGCCGACCTGGATGAGCTGACGCGAGCCGCGGGGCCGGTCTCGGGGCCGCGGGCGCTGATCGACGTGCAGGATCCGGTGTTCCTGCCGCCCGGCGGGATGACCGAGCGGATCATCCGGGCGTGCCAGCGGGTTAGCGGCATCGCGCTGTCGGGCCAGGCGGAGATCGTGCGCTGCATCCTGGACAGCATGGCGGTGGCGGTCCGGCATGCGGTCCGGGACGCGGTCCGGCTGAGCGGCCTGGCCGCGCGGACGGTCCACGTGGTCGGGGGCGGCGTGGCCAACCCGCTGTTCTGTCAGCTGGTCGCGGACGCCTGCCAGCTCCCGGTGGTGGCCGGGCCGGTCGAGGCGGCCTGCTGGGGCAACGCGCTGATCCAGGCCCGGGCTCTCGGTGCGGCCAGCGGCGCCCTGGCTGAGCTGCGCTCCGTCGTCCGGCAGGCGGTTCGCCTGACTGAGTACCAGCCCGAGGGTTCTTCGCGAGGGTGGGATCGCGCCGAGGAGATCGTGCTGGCCAGCAGGCTATGACCGCCTCGTGCTGGTGCGCTCGATGACGTGCCACGCAGGCGGGTCCTGGTCGGCGGGCGGGTGATGGCCGAGGGCGATGCGGGCGCAGCGGCGCCCCTGGTCGCGCAGTGATTGCCAGACGGTGGTCAGTCCCGCATGGGCGGCGGTGTCGCTGTCGTCCCAGCCGGTGACCGCGACGGTGCCGGGCACGCCGCGGCCCGCCTGGGCCGCGGCCCGGAGCGCACCGAGGGCGAGCTCGTCGCTCATCGCGGCGATCGCATCCGGCGGGTCGCCGCCGCGGAACAGCTCCTCGGCGAAGGCTTCGCCGAGCGCGGTGGCGTTGACCGGGCACACGGCGACCCGCAGGTCATCAGGGGCGCCGCCCGCCCGCCGCCAGGCGTCGAGGTAGCCCTCCCACCGGTGCCTGGTCAGCGGGTAGGTCACGGCCGGACCCGGCGCGCCGGTGAACAGGGCCTGGGCGCGGCCGCGGTTGACCTGGAAGCTGAGCACCACCGGTTTGGTGGCGCCCGCGAAGGCCAGCCGGCCGACCGCCGCGGCGGCGGCCCGGTCGTCGATGCCGACCACCGGCAGGCCCGGCCGGGTGGGGCCGCCGTGCACGACCGCGGGCAGCCGGCTGGCCGCCACCGCGTCCAGGACCGGGTCGTCGTCACTGGTGGTCCATACGATGAACCCGTCCACCACCGTCTCGGCAACCCGCTGTACGTCGCTCGCGGCTCCGGTGGTCGGGACCAGCGTCAGGCCGGCGCCTTCGGCGGCGCAGACCTCCGCCACCCCGGCCAGGAACCGGGCCGCCTGCGGGTCGTCGAAGGCGTAGGTCAGCCGCTCGCCCAGGACCACGCCGAGGCTGCCGGCCCGGCCCCGGCGCAACGACCGGGCACCCGGATGCGGGCCGGGATAGCCCAGCCGTTCCGCGGCGGCCCGGACCTTCGCCGCGGTGGCGGGTGCCACCCGGTCGGGCTGGGAGTACACGTAGGACGCGGTCATGGTCGACACCCCGGCCGCGTCCGCGACCTCACGCAGCGTCGGGCGACTCCGTTGCTGAGCCACTCCTACACTCTAGCTGTGTATCGATATACAGTGAGGAATGTGTATCGATACAAGACCCGGGTGGCCGCGCGCGGCGATCCGGCTGCGGCGAGCTCGCGCGGCGAGGCGTTCCGGGACGGGCCGACGCTGCTGTGTTACGGCGCGCTGGCCGGGTTTGCGTTCTGGCTGTACGCGTTCGGGCCCGCGCTGGCCCTGCTGCGGGCGGAACTGCATTTCTCCTACACCGTGCTCGGCGTGTACTCGGCGCTCTGGTCGGCCGGCGCCGCCCTGGCCGGGGTGGTCTTCGCGCCGGCCGCCCGGCGGCTGCCGCGTGCGCCCCTGCTGTGGTTCTCGGCGGCAGGAATGGCCGCCGGGGCCGGCCTGTTCACCGCGGCCCGCACCATCGCGGTCACCATGTCCGGCGCCGTGCTGCTCGGCTTCGCCGGCACCATCATGCTCACCTGTATCCAGGCGATCCTGTCCGACCGGCACGGCGAACGCCGGGACCGGGCGCTGACCGAGGCCAACGTGGGTGCGGCCGGGTGCGCGGTCGTCGCCCCGCTGCTGCTCGGGCTGTTCCAAGCCACCCCGCTCGGCTGGCGCGCGGCGCTGGCCCTGCCTGCGCTCGCGCTGGCCGGCCTCTACCTGCGCTACCGGCACCAGCCGCTGCCCGCGGCGCCTGCCGGGGGTCGGCCGGGCGCCATTCCGGGCGCCATCCCGGGCGCCGGTCCGGGCGCCATCCCGGGCGCCGGTCCGGGCGCCATTCCGGGCGCCAGTCCGGACGCCAGTCCGGACTGTCGCTGTCCTGCTGGCTGCTGGCCGCCATGGTCGCCGCCGGCGTGGCCATCGAGTTCTGCCTGATCTACTTCGGGGCCGAGGCGCTCACCTCGACCGGGCTGCGTACCGACCAGGCGGCCACCGCGATGAGCTGTTTCTACCTCGGCATCCTGGGTGGCCGCGTCGGCGGAGCGTATCTCACCCGCCGCGCCGGGCGGGCGGTCCCGCTGCTGTACGTGTCCCTGGCGGTCACGGCGGCCGGGTTCGGCCTGTTCTGGCTGGCCGATCAGCCCGCGCTGGCGATTGCGGGGCTGCTCCTGTGCGGGATCGGGGTGGCCAACCTCTATCCCCTCTCCCTGGCCCTCGCCCTGGCCGCCGCGCCCGGCGACGGCGACACCGCCAACGCGCGTATCCAGATGCTCGGCGGCATGCTCGTCATCGTCGCTCCCTACCTGCTCGGCAGCCTCGCCGATCAGCTGGGACTGCGCATCGCGTTCACCGTCGAGCCGGTACTCATCGGGGCGGCCGCCGTGCTGCTCCTGGCCGGGCTCCGGCTCGCGCGGCCACCCACCGGAACGTATTCGTCAACGTCACCGCGCCGGTCCGCAGGTCGGTGAACCGAGCGAGGGCGCTCCGCAGGCGGCGTCGGCGAACGGCAGGAACTCGATGTCGCCCTCGCGCAGGCCGGCGTCCGGCAGGCGCTCGCGGGCGACGCCGAGCAGGCCGGGGCTGATGTCCAGGCCGGCCGGGATCGCGCCGCGCTCGTGAGCCGGCTGGAGGGTGAGCCCGGAGCCGCACCCGACGTCGAGCAGGCGGGTGCCCTGGCCAACCTGTGCCGCGTCGAGCACCGCATTGAACAGCGGGCGGTTGTGCGCCTCGGCCAGGGCGGCCCAGGCCCGCGGGTCGGTGCCCCACAGGCGGCGCTGGACTTGCGCGGCGGGTGTATTCATCTTTGCAGGGCGACGAGCCGGGCGTGCATGCCGGTGATGACGTCGTTGCGGCGGTGCAGCTCGATCGGGTGGCCGAACAGCGGGCCGCCGTCGTGCCAGGCGACTTCGATCGGGCCGGACCGGGCGGTATTGATCAGGCGGCAGCCCTGCCCGGCCAGGCGCGCGCTTTCGTGGTCCAGGTCGGGGACGAGCCAGGAGACGTGGCTGACCGCGCCCGGGGCCGGGTTGAGCGCGGCGGCCAGGCGGTCGTCGATCGCGTGCACCTGGTTGAGCTCGACCACGACCGGGCCCCAGGCGGCGAAGGCGGCCGCGTGATCGAACACCACGTCGTGATGCTGCTGACCGTCGGCGGTCAGCAGCACGAACTCCTCGAACGTCACGTGCTCGATGACCTGGAAGGGGCCGACGCCGAGGTCCTGGCCCCACCGCTTGATCGCGGCGCCCAGGTCATCGACCCAGTAGCCGATGTGGTGCAGGCTTGTCATGATGCCTGGTCGCGGTCCTGCAGCGCGCCGCCGCCGAACTGCCGGTCGTGGTCCATGGTCATCCGCATGAACGGGTAGACGTAATCGCGCATGTCCTGCTCGTAGGCTCCGATGGCGCTGGTCAGGGTTCTGTCGCCTTGGGCAGCTTCGCAGAGCTGGTCGAGCAGGTGGGCGGCGTCGCGCAGCGCGAGGTTCGCGCCCAGGCCGAGCGTGGGGAGCATGGCGTGGGCGGCGTCGCCGGCCAACGTCACCCGGCTTGGCTCCCAGGGCGGGGCCGGCTCGAGGAACCCGAACGGGATCACGAAGATCGAGTCCAGGTCGACGTTCTGGACCAGGGCACGGGCGGCGGGATGCCAGCCTTCGATCGCTTTGAGCATCGCGTCGCGGAGCATGGCCGGGGTGCTCTTGGTCCACTCCGGCGACGGCGGGATCACGGTACCGTGCGGCACGCTGCAGCTGATCATGACGTAGTCGTCGACCGGTTCGAGCTTCACGTCGGGCGCGATCGCGGCCGCCGCCTCGTCGGGGCGCTGCCGGGGCCGGTAGACGGCGATGAGCAGCCGCGAGCCCTTCTGGTCCGCGGCGATGATCACGCCCTCGAACAGGTGGGGCGGCAGCTGGGCGGCCAGTTCCGGGGTCAACGGCGTGCGGCCGAAGACGCCCAGGCCGCGGACCCCGGCGTCGATGACCGTGCTGCCGGGGAGCTTGCGGCCGCGGACGGCGGAGCGGATGCCGTCGGCGCCGACCAGGACGTCGCCGTGGGCGGTGGTGCCGTCGGCGAGCGTTATTTCTACTCCGTCGCTCGTTTCCCGGTAGCCGGTCACTGTCTTACCGGGATGGAATTCGCTGCCCAGCCTGGCCCGCAGAATCGAGCGGAGCGTCCTCCTGTGAACCCCGGTATGCGGGCGTTCGCCCTCGTTGGGCGGGCCCAGGTGCGGCTGCGAGCTCAGCTCGCGGAGCTGGTCGTCCAGGACGACTGACTCCCGCCGGTCGTAGGTCCGGCGGGAGGTCCGCGCGTACAGCTCGAACAGGTCGGCGGGCAGGCAGCGGCGCAGCGCCTCGCCGCCGTCGGCGTTCATGTGCAGGTAGTAGCCGATCTTGCGGCTGTCGTCGGCGTCGCGCTCGAACACCTGGCAGGTGTGCCCGTCCTTGAGCAGCCCCTGGGCCAGGGCCAGGCCGGACAGCCCGCCGCCGGCGATGAGGACGTGCAGCTTTTCGGTCATATTTCCTCCGCGCAGTGCTGGCGGCTCCTCGCGCCCTTTTCATGATCGCGGGCAGTTTTGGTCACTATCAGGCCCGAACTGCCCGCGATCATGGCGTCGCCTGGCCGCCGGTTGAGGAGTAGAGGTCGGTTGAATAGGGCGGGGTGGTGTGGGCGGCGGCCCAGGGGACGACGTGGTTGCGGAGGACGCCCACGTGCTGGATCTCGGCCTCGATGCGGTCGCCGGGCTGCAGGTAGAACTCGAACGGGTTGGGCTGGACCGCGGCCACGCCCGAGATGGTCCCGGTGGTGAGGATGTCCCCGGCCGAGTAGCCCTGCGCCGAGTGGTACGCGACCAGGTGCGGGACGGAGATGAGCATCTGGGCGGTGTTGCCGCGCTGCCGGACCTGGCCGTTGACCCGCAGCTCCATGGCCAGCGCCTGGGCGTCCGGTATCTCGTCCTTGGTCACGATCCACGGGCCGATCGGGCAGAAGGTGTCGATCGCCTTGGAGAAGGAGAACACGCCGGAGGCCATCTCCCGGCGCTGGATGTCGCGGGCGGTGATGTCGTTGAACACGGTGTATCCGGCCACGTAGTCCTCGGCCTCGTCGGGCCCGAAGAACTTGCCGGCCCTTCCGATGATGACCGCGAGCTCGAGCTCGTAGTCCAGTTCCCTGGTCAGCCCCTCGGGATAGACGATGGCGTCGTCCGGGCCGATGATCGCGTCGACGTTCTGGAAGAACACGATCCCCTTGTGCACCGGGTGCGACCAGTTGACGGCCTGCAGCTCCTCGTGATGGTCGGCGAAGTTGCCGGCGGTGTGGAAGAACTTCTTCGGCACGATCGGCGCCCGCAGCCGGACGTCGCTGAGCGGGAGGCGCTCCCCCGTCTCGCCGACCTGGCCGCCGCGCTCGAACCACTCGCGCGTCGAGCCGCAGTCGAGCTCGACGACGACCTCATCCTCCAGGCGGCCCACCCGGCCGGCGTCGAAGGTGACCAGCTTCATGACCGCAACTCGCTCTCGTTATACGAAAGTGGCTTTCGCCCATCATTGGGGGACGGCGGACGCGGTGTCAAGCGGGCTGGCTGGCCTGGTCCGGGGCGGGGACACTCTGGTCCGGGGCGGGGACGCGGAACACGCGGAGCTGGAGGGCGAGCGTGGCGTAGTAGCCGACCAGGGTGAGCAGCTCGAACACCCCGGCCGCGCCGAGGTGACCGACCGCCTCGCGGTACTCGGCGTCGTCCAGGTCGCCCCGCGCGACCAGCGCGGCGGCCGTGCGCGCGACGACGGCCTCGCGCCCGGCCGCGGAGGGGCGGCTATCCGGCTCGGCGAGATGGCCGTCTCGCTCGGCCGACGCGGCGGCGTGCCCGGCCTGGCGCGCGGCCGACTCGGCGTAGTTGCCGCCTCGTATAGCGGCCAGGTCGGGGTCGGTCAGGCCGACCGAACGGGCCACCGCCTCGTGGGCGTACTGCTCGAAGTCCGATCGCCAGTGCGCCGCGACGACCAGGATCGCGATCTCCCGGCATCGGTCGTCGAGCTCGGTGTCGTAGCGGACCGAGGCGCCGAGCGCCTGCAGGGCGGAACCCAGCCGCGGCTGCAGCAGGAAGGCGTTGAACGGGCCCTCCAGCCGCCCCTCCGCGTCGGCCAGCCGGAACAGCTGCGGGCCCTGGGCCCGGCGGCCGCCCGCGATCTGGGCGTAGAGCGAGCGCTGGTCATCGTCCAGTGCCGCGGGTTCGAGCTTGGGGATGCGCGGGCCGCAAGGTTCGGGCTTGGCTAGATGCGGGCCGGAGGTCACAACGCTCCGATGTTGGTGTCGGACAGCAGGCCGGAGATCTCCGCGCAGGTGGCCAGCACCGCGGGCCGCAGCTCGCGGATGATCCGCTGGGTCGACCAGTCCCGGGCCTGGACGGCGACGTTGACGCCCGCCAGCACTCGGCCGTCCGGGCCGGTGATCGGGCCCGCGACGGACCGGAGCCCGAAGGTCAGCTCCTCGTCCTGCATGGCCCAGCCCTGGTCGCGGATGGTGCGGAGCTCCTCGCGCAGCTCGGCCAGCGAAAGCTTGGCGTTGGGCCCGGAGTTGGCCGAGAACGAGGCGTCCGTGATGCGCGCGGTCAGGTCGGCCTCGTCGAGGTAGCCGAGCAGCAGCTTGCCGATCGAGGTGTGCACGGCGGGGAGCGTGGAGCCGACCTGGATGTTCGCGGTGACCAGGTCGGAGTTGCGCAGGCGGATCAGGTACAGGACGCGATCGCCGCTGAGCACGGCCAGGTTCACCGTCTCCCCCGTGCGCTCGCCGAGCTCGGTGAGCTTGGGCGTGGCGATGGCGACCAGGTCGAGGCTGCGCAGCGCGGCCGTGCCGAGCGTCAGCGTGCGCACGCCGGGCCGGTAGTCGCCGTTAGGCAGGTGGTCCAGGTAGCCCTCGGACGCCAGCGTCATCACGACCCGGTAGACGGTCGGCATCGGCAGGCCTGCGGCGGTGGCCAGATCGCTAACGCGCCAGGTGGGACGCTGTTCGTCGAACAGCGACAGGATGCGCAGGCCCTTGGCCAGAGCCTCCACCCGGTATTCCGGACGTTCACCGGACTCGGCGGCGGCCGCGGGAGTGGCGCGGAGTGCCGTGGACGAGGAGCTGGCGGTGCGGCGAGGCATGGATGGCCTTTCTCCTCGATGACGGGATCCGCCCTCAGCCTACGGGGAGGGACCCTGGACAGCCCGACAACGGGTCGGCTACGGTATTCAGAAAGCGACTTTCATAATACGAGAACTCTGAGGCGAAGGATAGCCCCATGCAGGACTGGCTCACGCTCGACCGACGGCCGACGCTGGTTTTCGGAGCCGGCGGGCTCGGCGGAGCCAGCGCACTGAGCCTGGCCGCCCGGGGCGCGAACGTCGTGCTCGTCGACATGAGTGCGGAGAACCTGGACACGGTCGTTCGAGCGGCGAAGGAGGCGGGCCACGAAATCAGGCCGCTGGTCGCCGACCTGCGGACCGCGGAGGCCTGCCGGGCGGCGGTCCGCGAGGCGGTCGGGCTGGTGGGGCCCCCGCAGGTCTTCCTGCACGCGGTCGGGCGTAACGTGCGCAAGCCGGTCCTCGAGCTGGCCGACGCCGACTGGCAGGAGACCCTCAGCCTGAACCTGTCCTCGGCGTTCTGGCTCGGCCAGGCGGTCGGGCGGCTGATGGTCGAGCAGCGGTACGGCCGCATGGTTTTCGTGTCATCGGTCTCCGGACTGCTCGCGCACCCGAACCACAGCCCTTACGCGGCCACCAAGGGCGGGCTGAACCAGATGCTCCGGGTCATGGCCCGCGAGTGGGCCGCGCAGGGCGTCACGGTCAACGCCGTTGCGCCCGGCTATATCGAGACCGACCTGACCAAGGCCTACCTGGACAAGGACAACAACCGGGAGAGCCTGGAATCGCTGGTCCCGGCGGAGCGGCTCGGCCGTCCGGAGGAGGTGGCCGACGCGGTCACGTTCCTGGCCTCGGACCGGGCCCGCTTCATCACCGGCCAGATCCTGTACGTCGACGGCGGCCGCGTCCTGGTCTGATCCCTACTGCCTCCGGAAGGAATACCTCGTGCCTCTGCCACCCGTTCCCGTACCCCAGCGCTTCCAGGGCCGGTCGGTGGTCGTCACCGGCGCCGGCACCGGATTCGGCGCCGAGATCGCGGTCCGCGCCGCCCAGGAGGGGGCCCGCGCGGTCGGCGTGCACTACCGCAGCTCCGTGGAGGGGGCGAAGCGGACGGCCGACCGGGTCGCGGCGGCGGGCTGCACTCCGGTGCTGCTCCAGGCCGACATCGTGGACTGGGAGCAGATCAAGGCCATGGCCGACGCGTCCTTCGAGCGGCTGGACGGCGTGGACGTGCTGGTGAACAACGTCGGGGACGTGGCCCGCGAGCAGATGTCGTGGCGCGATATCACCGAGGAGTCGATCGACCACGTGCTGGCCGTCGACATCAAGGGCACCATGCTGTGCGTCCATGAGTTCGGCGCGCGGATGCTGGAGGCCGGGCACGGCAGCATCGTGAATATCGGCTCGACCGTCATCGTCCGCGGCAGCGCGCGGGCGCCGCAGTACGCCGCGGCGAAGTACGGGATCCTGGGCGTCACGAAGTCCTATGCGCACGCGTTCGCGCCGACGGTCCGGGTCAACGTCTTCGCCCCGGGGTTCATCGAGACCGAGGCCACCCTGGGCCGCAAGGACTGGCAGTCCGGCCGCGGCGACCAGCTGCGCTCCCTCACCCCGATGGGGCGGATCCCGGGACCGGCTGAGCTGGCGGGCACGGCCCTGTTCCTGGCCACTGACGACGCCGCGCACATGACCGGCGGCTACATGGTGGCCGACGGCGGCTACAACATGGTGGGAGCTTGAGCCCGCATCCCCGCGACCTGGGGCTGGGTGAGGCGCGGGCGCTGGTGCAGCGGGCGGTGGACAAGGCCGAGCAGCTCGGGGTGCGCGGGGCGGTGGCCGTGGTCGGGGCGAGCGGGACGCTGATCACGGCGTCCCGGATGGACGCCGGAGGGCCGGGCGGGATGGCCCGGGCCCGGTCCAAGGCCTGGATCTCCGCCACCCAGCAGATCCCGAGCGCGGAGCACCTGCACCGGATGACGACGATCGCCCCGCCGGTCGCGGCCGGGTTCGCCCAGGCCTCACCGGAGGCGCTGTTCCCCGGCGCCGGGGGGATGCCGATCCGCGCGGACGGCGCGGTAGTGGCCGGCATCGCGGCGTCGGGCGCGACCGTGAGCCCCTTCTTCCCGGCCGACGTGGACCCGCGCATGCTCAGCGTCGAGGGCCGGCCCGCCAACCCCGAGGACCTGCTGATCGCCTACGCGCTCGGGCTGCCGTACACCGGGCAGCACGGGGACGACGGCAAGCGCTGGGAGCAGCGCTTCGGCGACCTGGACATCGACCCGGCCGACAGCCTGGGCCTGGCTCCCGCTCCCCCGGCGGAACACCAGGCCGAGCTGGCCTGGGCCACGGCGCTGTGCGACGCGGCCATGGACGCGGCGTCGCGGCGGATGGTGCGGGTGGCGGTGGCCGTGGTGGACCGGGGCGGTGACCCAATCCGGCAGGACCTGATGGACGGCGCCCCGGCCGGCGGGGTGGCCGTGGCGCAAGCGGTCGCGGGTGCCGCGGCGCTGTTCGGCGACGACAGCAGTGAGCTCGGGGCCCGGTTCGGCCCGATGGAGGCGGTCGCGGCGCTGGTGGTACCGCCGGTGCTGGGCGTTCCCGGCGGCCTGGCGATCTGGGACGGCGGGCACGTGGTGGCGGGCCTGGGCGTGGGCGGCGGCCACCCGTCGGTCTGCGAGGACATCGCTCGAACCGCGCTGGCGGCGGTGCGATGACGGGCGGCGGGGGCGCCCCGGACCGCGGTGCCCCGGATGGCCCGGGCGGCCGCCCGGTCCGCGTGGCCGTCATCGGCTGCGGCGCGATCGGCAGCCTGTACGCGGCGCACCTGGCGCGGGTGCCCGGCGTCGAGGTGTGGGCCGTGGACTCCTGGCCCGAGCACGTGGCCGCGATCCGGGCCCACGGGCTGCGGGTCACCGGGCTGGCCGACTTCACCGCCGCGGTGCACGCCACGACCGACGGCCGCGACCTGCCCGGATGCGACTTCGGCCTGGTGGCCACCAAGTCGCGGCAGACCCGCCCGGCGGTCGAGGGCGCGCGGGCGGCCCTGGCGGACGCCTCGGTCGTCAGCCTGCAGAACGGACTGGGCAACGAGGAGGTCATCGCCGAGTTCGTGCCGCGGGTCATCCGCGGGAGCATCATCACGGCCGGCGCGGTTACGGCGCCCGGCGTGGTGCGATACGACGCGCAGGGCGATTCGTGGTTCGGGCCGTTCGAGCCCCGGCCGGCGCCGCTGCGGGCGGTCGAGCGGCTGGCCCGGCTGCTCGGCGACGGCGGGCTGCGCACGTACGCGCTGGCGGACGCCCGGGGGCCACAGTGGACAAAAGTCATTTTCAACTCCGCGACGAGCCCGCTCGCCGCGCTGACCGGGCTGCCGGTGGGGCGCGTCTGCACCGACGCGGGGCTGCGCCAGCAGGTCGACGCGCTGGTCACGGAGGCGCTGGCGGTCTGCGAGCGGGCCGGGATCGTGCTGGCGCGCCCGCCTCAGGAGGCGGTCGACGAGGCCGTCACGGAGGCGTATGACCACAAGCCGAGCATGCTGCAGGACGTCCTGGCCCGCCGGGCGACCGAAATCGACGTTCTCAACGGAGGCATCGCCGCCGAGGGGCGGCGGGCCGGCGTACCGACACCACGGCACGACTGCATGGTGGCCCTGGTCAAGGGCCTCGAGAAGTCCTGGTCGGCGTAGCCGGGACGGGGCCCTGTGGATCTCCTGGCGACCCTGCGGGCGCCGCCAATTCGTGACCTCGGAAGGGTGGACAACCGCCCCCTCATCCCGTAACGTAATCGAAATGAAAATAACTTTCACTGTATGAAAGTTGGGGAGGTCATGGCACTGCTTGATGTCGCGGGGCTGCGCGTCACCTACGGCGGGGTCGTGGCCGTCTCCGACGTCGACCTGCAGGTCACCGAGGGCACCATCTACGGGCTGATCGGCCCCAACGGCGCGGGAAAGACCTCGATGGTGGACGCCCTGACCGGATACACCAGGCCTGCCGCCGGGCGCATCACCTTCGACGGCCGGGATATCGGCGGCCTGCGGCCCTACCGGCGAGCGCGGCTCGGCCTGGCCCGCACGTTCCAGTCGGTTGAGCTGTTCGACGACCTCACCGTGGACGAGAACCTGCTCGTGGCCAGTGAGCACGTGACCGTCACCTCCGCCCTGCGCGAGCTGTTCCTGCCGCACCGGCCGCCCGACCGGACCGGCGTCGACTGGGCCATCTCGGCCTGCGGCCTGGAGGATGTCGTCGATCGCTACCCGTCAGAGATCTCCCTCGGTAAGCGCAAGCTGGTAGGCATCGGCCGTGCGCTGGCCCGCCAGCCCCGGCTGGTCCTGCTCGACGAGCCCGCTGCCGGCCTCGACACCGACGAGAGCACCGAGCTGGGGCGCCGGCTGCGGACGCTGCCGGAAGAGCACGGCGTGACCGTCTTCCTCATCGACCACGACATGGGCCTGGTCCTGAGCGTGTGCGACTACCTCATGGTCCTGGACTTCGGACGCCAGATCGCCGCCGGGCCGCCGGCGCAGATCCGCGACGACCCGGGCGTGATCGAGGCCTACCTGGGAGGACACCATGCAGGCAGCAGCCAGTAACGGGAGCCGGTCCGGGCACGCCCTGGCGGTGCGGGACCTGTTCACCGGCTACCGGGGCGTCCCGGTGGTCCGCGAGCTCGGCCTGGAGGTCCGGCCGGGCGAGGTAGTGGCCCTGCTCGGCCCGAACGGCGCCGGGAAGACCACCACCCTGGAGACTATCGCCGGGCTCAACCACCCGATCTCGGGCACGGTCGAGCTGTCCGGCGAGAACATCGGCGGCAAGCCGGCCTACGTGCTGGCCCGCCGGGGTCTCGCGCTGGTCCCCGAAGGCCGCGCCCTGTTCCCCGGGCTTACCGTCCGCGAGCACCTGCGGCTGGCCACCGGGCGGGGTCAGCGGGCCGGAAATGGGGCCGGAAATGGGCCCGGAAAGAGACCTCGGAAGAGGCCCGGAAACAGGCAGGGCCGCGAGGAGGAGCTCCTGGAGATGCTGCCCGAGCTGCGCAAGTGCCTGGGCCGCAAGGCCGGCCTGCTGTCCGGCGGCGAGCAGCAGATGCTGGCCGTCGGGCGGGCTCTGGTCACCCGGCCGCGGCTGCTGCTGGTCGACGAGATGAGCCTCGGGCTGGCTCCGGTGATCGTCGAGCGGCTGCTCCCGATCCTGCGCCGGGCGGCCGACGAGCTGGGCAGCAGCGTGCTGTTCGTCGAGCAGCACGTGGCGCTGGCGCTGGAGATCTCCGATCGCGCATACGTCCTGGCCCACGGGCGGATCAGGCTCGAAGGTCCCGCCGCCGAACTCCGCGGGCGGCGGGAGCTGCTCGCGGCCAGCTACCTCGGGGAGACGGCCGCCTGAGCAGGCCGCTTCCGGCTCATCCGCACCGACAGGTAAATTCCATCGCCGAAAGAAGCACAGATGAAACCACTGAGATGGCTCTGCGTCATGGCCGCCGCCGTGCTCGCGCTGACCGCGGCGGCCTGCAGTTCGAGCAGTTCCAGCACCTCGAGCACCTCGAGCGCCCCCGCCTCGGGCAGCACGACGGCCGCGGCCAGCACGTCGGTGTTCGGCACCCCCAAGAAGGCGACCGGTACCCCGTACGTCTTCGGGATGATCAACGACGAGACCGGCGCGGTCACGTTCCCCGAGGCGCGCCAGGGCGCGATCGCCGCCGTCGACTATGTCAACAACTACCTCGGCGGCATCAACGGGCACCCGATCCAGATCGACGAGTGCACCGGCGACGGCACGCCGGCTACCGCGGCGCGGTGCGCCAACCAGCTGGTGGCCGCGCACCCGCTGGCGATCATGGGCGCGGCCGACGTCGGCGCGCCCGCCTCGATCCCGATCTACCAACACGCCAACCTGGCCTACCTGGGCGGCATCCCGTTCACCCCGGTCCCGGAGACCGCGCCGAACTCCATCCAGTTCTGGTCGGTCAGCGTGGGCGACAACGCGGCGGCCGCCGTGTACGCGGGCAAGACGCTGGGCGTCAAGAGCGTGGCGCTGATCTACTTCAGCAACCCGCAGGGTGAGTCGCTGCTGCCCCAGATCACGCCGGTGTTCAAGGCGGCCGGGGTGACGACGATCCATGACATCCCGCTGTCGCCGACGTCACCGGACCCGAGCCCGCAGGCGGCCCTGGTGGAGAGCAGCGGTGCCCAGCTCGCCTACGTCGACGTGCCCAACGGCTGCGGCAACGTGCTGAAGGCGCTCAAGGCCGTCGGCTTTACCGGCAAGATCATCGGCATCGACCCGTGCGGCGCGCCGCCGGTCATCGCCGCGGCGGCCGGCGGAGCCAACGGCATGTACATCGCCTCGCCGTTCATGCTGCAGAGCGGGAGCAGCCAGCAGGCGCAGCTGTTCCAGGCGGCGATGAAGAAGTGGGCCGCGCCGGGCACGCTGATCGACTCGATCTCCACGGCGGGCTTCGCCACCGTGATGAACATCCAGCAGGTGCTGAGCACGATCTCCGGGACGCCGACCACGGCCAGCATCCTGGCCGCGTTCCGGTCGGGCACGCACCAGAACTTCCTGTCCCACCCGTACACATGCGACGGGCAGGCGCTCAAGGGCGCCGGCGCGATCTGCAACGACTACTACCTCATGAACCAGGTCCAGAACGGGGCGGTCACCCAGCCCGATCCGACCTGGGTTACCTCGAAGGGCTACTTCGAAGGCATCAACGGCTGATGAACGCGCTGGGGTCCGCCCGGAAGCGGGCGGACCCCGAGCAGACCTGAACGAGACACCATGTCCAGCTACATCCTGTTCCTGATCCTCGGCCTGGGCTCGGGCGCCACCTACGCCATCCTCGGCCAGGGGCTCGTCCTGAAGTACCGCAGCGCGGGCGTGGTCGACTTCGCGCACGGCGCCGTGGCGATGTTCATCGCGTACGTCTTCGTCAACCTGCGCAGCTTCGGGGAGCTCGAGCTGCCCGTGATCCTGATCCCGCACCAGATCTCGCTGAACGGCGGCGCCGGGCTCAACACCGGGCTCGCGATCGTCATCTCGCTGGTGTACGCGGCCGTCTTCGGGCTGGTGCTGTACGTCCTGATCTACCGGCCGCTGCGCAGCGCCTCGCCGCTCACCCGGGTCTGCGCCTCGGTCGGCGTCATGCTCGCCTTGCAGGCCATCGCGGTCCTGAACTACAGCACCGAGCCCGTCGCCACCAACCCGATCTTCCCCAGCTCCCCGCTGTCGATCGCGAAGATCACGTTCCCGGAAGACCGCCTGTTCTTCACCGGCGTGGTCGTCGTCATCTCGATCGCGCTCGCGCTCGCCTACCGCTTCTCCCGGTTCGGCCTGGCCACCCGGGCGGGCGCCGAGAACGACCGGGGAGCGGCGCTGACCGGCATCTCGGCCAACCGGGTCGCGGGCCAGAACTGGGTCATCGCCACGGTCCTGGCGGGCGTGGCCGGCATCCTGATCGCCCCGGTGGCCAGCCTCGACCCCACCTCCTACACCCTGTTCGTGGTGCCCGCCCTGGCCGCCGCGCTGGTCGGCCGGTTCCAGTCGTTCTGGATCACCGCGCTGGCCGGGCTGCTGATCGGCTGCGCCCAGTCCGAGATCGAAAAGCTCATCACCGTCTGGACGTGGCTGCCCCAGCAGGGCCTGTCCGACGCGCTCCCGTTCGTCGTGATCATCGCGGTGATGGCGCTCCGCTCGCGGTCGGTGCTGGCCCGCGGCGGGGAAACTGCCGACCGCAACCCGTCGGTCGGCCGGCCGGCCGCGCCGCTGCGCACGGCGGGGGCCTGTTTCGTGGCCGGCCTGATCCTGCTGCTGGTCCTGTCCAACGTCCTGCGCTTCGCGTTCATCTCCTCGCTGACCGTCACGTGCATCGCCTTGTCGGTCGTGGTGCTGACCGGCTACGTCGGCCAGGTGTCGCTGGCCCAGATGTCGCTGGCCGGCATCGGCGGCTTCACGCTCGGGCACATCTCCAGCAGCTGGCACATCGGCTTCCCGTGGTCGCTGATCCTGGCCGGGCTGTGCGCGGTCCCGGTCGGGCTGATCATCGGCCTGCCGGCGCTGCGGCTGCGCGGGGTGAACCTGGCCGTGGTGACGCTCGGGTTCGCGGCCGCGATGGACGCCGTGGTGTTCAATATCGGATCGTTCACCGGCGGCACGGCCGGCCTGCCGATCCCGGAACCGCGCCTGCCGGGGCTCAACCTGGCCATCAGCCAGGGCAAGAGCTACCCCACGGTGATCTTCGGCGTCGTCGTCCTGCTCGTGGTGATCCTGCTCGGGCTGCTGGTGGCCCGGCTGCGGCGGGGCGCGGCCGGGCGGATGCTGCTCGCGATCCGCTCCAACGAGCGCGCGGCCGGCTCGGTGGGGATCAACGTGGCCCAGGGCAAGCTGATGGCGTTCGGGCTGGCCGCGTTCATCGCCGGCGTCGGCGGCGCGCTGACCGGCTACATGCAGGGTGAACTGACCTCCGACAGCTTCGCCGCGTTCACCTCGATCAGCCTGCTGGCCATCGTGTTCGTCGCCGGAGTGGGGCGCATCGCCGGGGCGGTGGTGGCCGGCATCATGTTCTCCGCGGCGGGACTGTTCGTGACGTTCCTCAACCTCCACCTGAACGTGGGCAAGTACCAGGCCATCGTGGCCGGCGTGGCGCTGGTGCTGACCGCTGTGCAGAACCCGGACGGCATCACCAGTACCGCGACCGGCAAGGGCCCGGCGGTGGCGCTGGCCAAGCTCCGCGACCGGGCCGCCGGGGAATACGGCAAGCGCATGGCCGGGCGGGCCACCGTCGGCGCAGACCCGCGGCCAGATATCGGCGCAGACGAGCTCAGCGCAGAATCAGACCGCCGTCCGCGCACAGCGTCTGGCCCGTGATCGCCCCGGCCGCGTCGGAGACGAGGAAAGCGACCGCGGCGGCGATGTCGCCGGGCGCCAGGTCCCGGTCGATGGCCTGCCGCGCCCGCACCGCGGCGAACGCCTCGGGCGGGGTGCCGGCCACGGCGGCCGGGGTCGGGGTGAGTCCCGGTGCCACGCAGTTGACCGTGATCCCGTCGCGTCCGAGCGAGCGCGCCAGCGTGCGGGCCACGCCGACCAGGGCGGCCTTGCTGGCCACATACGCCAGTAGGTCACCGGCGGGCGGGTCCCAGATCGTGTCGGAGACGACGAACACGATCCGCCCGAAGCCGCGCTCAGCCATGCCGGGAGCGACCGCCTGGGCCAGCCACACCGCCGACTCGACGTTGACGGCCTGGACGCGGCGCCACGTCTGCGGGTCCAGTTCGGCCAGCGGCGCGCGGTCGAACGCGGCGGCGGCGTGGACGAGCACGTCGCAGCGTCCATGCCGGGCGAGCACCGCGGCCGCGGCCGCCCGGACCTCGGCAGGCTCGCCGAGGTCCGTCGCCGGATCGCCGTCCCGGTCCACGATCGCGACCTCGTGTCGGGCCGCCCGCAGGCTCGCGGCGATCGCGCCGCCGATGGCCCCGGCTCCCCCGGTGACCGCTGCCACGCGCGTCATGGACCGCACGCTACTAGGTCACTCGTGACGCCGGCCGCGTGGGCTGAGGTCACCGGCGGGGACGCGCTGGGCCATGACCACCAGCCCGCCCTGTGCTGGTGGCTGCCGGACGGGGCGTCGGTGCAGCACGCCTACCGGGTGCGGACCGCCGACGGCTTCGACACCGGGCGGGTGGACGGCCAGGTCCAGTCGTTCGTCCGGGTGCCGGCCTTCGACCGTTCCCGGCGCGGCACGGCGGCTTACGTCAAGGTGTGGACCGACCTGGGTGAGAGCGAGTGGAGCGCGCCGGTCGGGCTGGAGTCCGGGCTGCTGGAGGAGGCGGACTGGTCGGCGCGCTGGATCGGCGTGGCCGAGGATCAGCGGCCCGGGAAGGGGCGCCGGCCCGCCTACTGGCTCAGGACCACGTTCGACGCTCCCCCGTCCGAAGCGGCCCGGCTATACATCACCGCGCTCGGCCTGTACGAGGCGTTCCTGGACGGGCGGCGAGTCGGAGACGTCGAGCTGGCGCCCGGCTACACGCAGTACCGCGCGCGGGTTCAGTACCAGGCTTACGACGTCACGCCGCAGCTGACGCCGGGGCGGCACGTGCTCGCGATCCTGCTGGCCGACGGCTGGTACCGCGGCCAGGTCGGGCTGCCGCGGGCCGCGGACCAGTACGGGCGAGACCTGGCGCTACGCGCGCAACTCGAGATGCGAACGGGGCCGCAGTGGCGGGCCGTGGTGTGTAGCGGGCCGGGCTGGCGGATGGCGCCGTCGCGTATCATCGCGGCCGACCTGATCGGCGGCCAGCGAGAAGATCATCGCCGGCCGGAGGAGGCGGTGCACGATGTGTCGTTCGATGACCGGTCGTGGCCCGGCGCGGTCGCGCGCGACGTGCACGTGGCCATCGTCCGGCCGGTCGCGCCGCCGGTCCGGCGGGTCGGGGAGATCCGGCCGACGGCGGTGTGGCCGGTGCGCGGCGGGAACGCCGTCGTGGCGGACTTCGGGCAGAACTTCAGCGGATGGGTGCGGCTGACCGACCCCGGGCCCGCGGGCCGGCGGATCACACTGGCGCACGGCGAGTGGCTCGACCGCGACGGGGACCTGACCACGGCCCACCTCGACGTGGACCTGCCCGTCGTCCCGGAGCCGCTGCCGCTCGGCCAGGTTGACGAGGTCATCGCGGGCGGTGACGGTGACGTATTCGAGCCGCGGTTCACCACGCACGGCTTCCGGTACGTTCGGATCGAGGGCCACCCGGGGCCGCTCGGGCCCGCCGATGTCACTGGCGTCGTGGTGCACTCTGACCTGCGCCGGACCGGCTGGTTCAGCTGCAGTGACGAGCGGGTCAACCGGCTGCACGAGGCCGTGGTGTGGTCGCTGCGGTCCAACATCTGCGACATCCCGACCGACTGCCCGCAGCGGGAGCGGGCCGGGTGGACCGGCGACTGGCAGGTCTTCGCGCCCACGGCCGCCTACCTGTACGACGTCCTGGCCTTCACCCGCAAGTGGCTGGGCGACGTGATGCTCGACCAGCGGGCCGACGGGTGCGTGGCCAACATGTCGCCCTGCCCGCCGGCCGAGGGTTTCGACGGCCCGCTTGGCGGGCTGCACGGCTCCGCGGGCTGGGGTGACGTCATCGTGTCGGCGCCCTGGGACCTCTACCAGGCGTACGGCGACACGTCGCTGCTGCGCGAGACCTGGCCGGCCATGACGGCCTGGGTCCGGTTCGCGGCGGCCGCGGCCGCGAACGGGCGGCATCCCGGCCGGGCCGCGGCGCGGCCGGACCCCGCCGCGCACGAGCGCTACCTGTGGGACACCGGCTTCCACTGGGGTGAATGGCTGGAGCCGGGGGTGGCGGTCACCGACTTCCCCGCGTTCACCCGGGCGGACAAGTCCGAGGTGGCCACGGCCTACCTGCACCGCTCGGCCGCGACCCTGGTCCGGGTGGCCGAGGTCCTCGGGCTGCCTGGACAACCGTACCGCGCGATCGCGGACGGAGCGCTGGAGGCCTGGCGGCGGGAGTTCATCCGGGACGACGGGACCTTGGTCGTGCAGACTCAGGCGTCGCACGTGCGGGCGCTGGCGTTCGGCCTGGTGGCCGGAGAGCTGCGGGCGGCGGTCGCCGGGCGGCTGGCCGAGCTGGTCGGGCAGGCGGGCGCCCACCTGAGTACCGGGTTCCTGTCGACGGCCTACCTGCTGCCCGTGCTGGCCGACACCGGCTACCTCGGCCTGGCCTACCAGCTCCTGGGGCAGGACACGGCGCCGTCCTGGCTCACGATGGTCGACCGGGGCGCGACTACCGTCTGGGAGGACTGGGACGGGGTTGACTCCGACGGCGTCCCGCACGGATCGCTGAACCACTACAGCAAGGGCACGGTGGCCACGTTCCTGCACCGCTACGTCGCGGGCCTGCGGCCGACGGGGCCCGGGTACCGCCGCTTTGAGGTGCACCCGAGGCCGGGCGGCGGGATCACGTGGGCCAGCAGCTGTCACGTCGGCCCGTTCGGCCCCATAGAAATAGCCTGGCGGTTTACGGGCGGATCGATGGAGCTGGACGTACTGGTGCCCGGCGGGACGACCGCAACCGTGGTCATGCCCGGCGCAGGCCCGCGTGACGTGGGACCGGGCCGGCACCGCTGGACCGGAGCCGCACCTAACGGCCGTACGACCGGGTCGTAGCCCTCGAACGCCCGGGCGCGCTCCTCGATCTGCTCACGCAGCCTGGCGTGCCGGGCCGCGGTGTCCTGGATCTCGGCGGCGTGGGCGCGCTTCTCGTCCATGGAGATGACCGAGCTGGTCAGATCGGTCCAGTTCACCCGCGGATCCGAGCCGAGCCGCCCGCGCGCGCCGCAGGTGGCGCACTCCACGTCCGCGCCGCGCAGCACCACGACGTCGAGATGGCACATCGGGCACAGCCCCGGCGGTCCCAGGTAACGAGCCTGGTCGAAGGGCACGCCGAGCTGGCCGGCCACGTGGCGGCCCAGCACCGCCGCCCGGTCGAGCGCGGCGGCGTCCAGGACCACCGAGCGGGGGGTGCCGGCCCCCTCGAACTGGACCTGGTCGACGACGGCAATGTGCATCGAGAACGTGGTGGTGTGCATCAGCGGCAGCGCTAGCGTCTTCCACTGCGAGGTCAGCGAGCCGCCCACGGCCAGGAAGCCGGCCACCCGAGGCTTCAGGACCCGTTCGTCGACGCGGAACGGGACGGCCGGCTCTTGCCCCTGCCGGCGCAGGGTCGCCAGCCCGTCGATGATGGCGGCGTCGGCGTTCGGCCCGAGCAGCCGGTCGATGAGCAGCTTGAGCCGGGCGGCCACGGTGCGGCTGATGATCGGGGTGCTCACGATCAGCCCGTCGCACTCGACCAGCCGCTCCCACAGCCACCACCCGTCGTCCGGCTCGGCGGCTTCCGCGCCACCGCTGGGCAGGCGGAGCTCATCGAGCCGGACCAGTTCGGCCTCGGCGCCGCAGTCCTGCGCCGCCCTCAGCGCGGACTTGAGCAGGATCTCCGCGCTGCCGTGCGGCTGACCGCAGCCCAGCCCGAGCACCCGGCGGCCGGTGCCCCTCGTCGCCATCTGGTCCTCCTCCCGGTGGCTTGTTTAGCATACTCTCACTGTGAGAGAGTAACTTCCATAGAGTGAACGAAATTGACTCCGGGAGCGGTGCATGGGGCGGCTGGACGGCAAACGGGCGCTCGTCTCGGGCACCGGCGGCGGGATCGGGCGGGCCACGGCGCTACGGTTCGCGCGGGAAGGGGCCCACGTGGTGGGCTGCGACCTGCACCGCGAGACCTCGGACGAGACCGTGGCGCTCGCGCGGGCCGGCGGCGGGCGGATGGACGCCATGGCACCGGTCGACCTGGCCAGCGAGGAGGGTGCCGCGCGCTGGGTAGGGGAGGCCGTGGCCCTGGCGGGCGGGATCGATGTCCTGGTCAACAACGCGTCAGCGATCAGGTTCGGCCCCATCGGGGAACTGTCGTTCGCCGACTGGTCGTTCACGATCCGGCACGAACTGGACATCGTGTTCCTGGTCACGCGGGCGGCCTGGCCGCACCTGGTGGCGGCCGGCGGCGGCTCGATCGTCAACGTCGCCTCCATCACCGCCTCGCGCGGCGCGTTCTTCATGCCGCAGAACGCGCACGGCGCGGCCAAGGGCGGCGTCCTCGCGCTGACCTACCAGCTGGTCGTGGAGGGCGGCCCGCACGGCATCCGGGTCAACGCGGTCAGCCCGGCGATGACCGAGACGCCGCACACGGCCCCGTTGCTGGCCGACCCCGACGGCCCGGCCGCGAGCATCGCCGCCCGCGTGCCGCTGGGCCGGTGGGGCCAGCCGGCGGACGTCGCGAACGCGATCCTGTTCCTGGCCTCGGACGAATCGTCCCACGTGAGCGGGGCGAACATCCCGGTCGACGGCGGCGCGGCGGTGGTCGGATGACCGGGCGTCTGCTGCTCCGCGACGATCCCGGGTACGAGCAGGCCCGCACCGGCCGTATCTTCAACGCGCGGCGGCCGGACCGGTTCCCGGCGGCGGTGCTGCTCGCGGCGTCCGATGCCGACGTGGTCGAGGGCGTCCGGCTGGCGGGCGAGCGCGGGTGGCGGGTCAGCGTGCGCTCGGGCGGGCACTCGTGGGCGGCGTGGAGCCTGCGCGACGACGCGCTGCTGATCGACCTGGGCGGCCTGCGCGACCTGAGCTACGACCCGGCTACCGGGGTGGCCTCGGCGCGCCCGGCGGTCCAGGGCGGTCTTGAGCTGGCCCCGTTCCTGGCCGAGCGGGGCCGGGCGTTCCCCGGCGGTCACTGCGCCTCGGTCGGCCTGGGCGGCTACCTGCTGCAGGGCGGGCAGGGCTGGGACGGGCGGGCGCGCGGCTGGGCCTGCGAGAGTGTCGTGGGCCTGGACGTGGTGACGGCGGACGGCACGCTGGTCCACGCGGACGCTGCGGAGAACCCTGACCTGCTGTGGGCGGCGCGCGGGGCCGGTCCCGGCTTTCCCGGCGTGGTCACCCGGTTCTACTTGCAGACGTACCAGGCGCCGCGGGTGATGTGGCAGGACACGTGGACGTTCGGCCTGGGCGACGCGGTCGAACTGCTGACCTGGCTGCACGATGTGCTGCCCGGGCTGGACCGGCGGGTGGAGCCGGTGGTCGCGGCCACCCGCCTGCCGGACGTGCCGCTGCAGGACGGTACCGTCCGCCCGGACGGGACCGTCCTGCTCCTGCACACGACCGTGATGGCTGACTCTGACCGGGAGGCGCTGGAGCTGCTGGCGGATCTGCAGGACGGGCCGCTGGCGCGGCGCGCGCTGGGGCACGTGCAGGGCCCGACGAGCGTGGCCGAGGAGAACCTGGCCCAGACGGTGCAGAACCCGGAGGGGTACCGGTACGCGGTGGACTGCACGTGGACCGACGCGCCGGCCCGCGTGCTGGCCCCGATGCTGCAGGCGCTGTGGAGCGAGCTGGACACTGAGCACTCGTTCTCGATCTGGTACGGGTGGGCGCCACGCGGCGCCCGGCCCGACATGGCGTTCTCGGTGGAGGCGAACGTCTACGTGGCGACCTACGCGATCTACGCCGACCCGGCCGACGACGCGCGATACGCCGAGTGGGTACACGGCCGGACGGCCGCGCTGGCTTTGGCGCACGGCGCGGGGGTCTACCTGGGCGATACCGACTTCACCCGGCGGCAGGACCGGTTCCTGTCCGGCGACTGTTACCGGCGCCTGGCCGGGATCCGCGCTGTGCGTGATCCCTCCGGGCGGTTCGCGTCGTACCTGACCTGCGACCCGGAAGGGCTGAACGTGCATGGCTGACGCCCGGCTGGATCACGTGGGGCTGGCGGTAGCGGACCTGGCCGCGCAGGCCGCGTGGTTCTGCGAGGTGTTCGGGCTGGTCCGTGAGCTCGCGGTCCGGGTCGAGGCGCTGGACCTGAGCATCGAGATGCTCATCCACCCCGGCCACGGGTACCGGGTCGAGCTGCTGCACCGCGCCGGTTCGGGACCGTCCGGTAAACCCGGCACTCCCGCTGAGGCCGCGCTGCGGCACGGGTACGGGCACGTGGCGTTCGACGTCATTGACCTCGACGCGGCCTACGAGCGGGCCGTGACCCGCGGGGCGCGGCCGGTCATGGCCCCGGGCCCGTCGCCGGAAGCCGGGGTCAGGATGGCGTTCGTCGCCGACCCGGAGGGCAACCTCATCGAACTGCTGCACCGGCCCGGATCGAGCAACTGACGTCACGCTGTACATGATCGAAATGTTCACCGGTTACCCGAGTCCCCCCGCCCCCGCATCTGGTACAAAAAGGGACAGGCTCTTACATGAATCCACGGGCGGGAGAACCTCGGTGCGTACCTGCAAGACACTGGTGACGGCCGCCGCCGCAGCGGCCGCCGTCACCGCGGCCGGACTGCTGACTACCACGGCGGCCCTGGCCTCCCCGGCGCATCCCGCGGCGCAGAATCAGGGCTTCTTCCCCACTTACTCGGTGAAGACGGTCCTGAACGGCGCGAAGCTGAGCCACAAGAACAGCCATACCGGCAAGAGCGAGGAACTCACCAAGCCGGACGACATCACTCAGTACGGCGGCCACCTCTACACCGCGTTCCAGAACGGCGTGGGCCCGCAGGGAGAGCCGGCGCCCGACGGCAACAAGGACAGCACGATCGTCGAGTTCACTCGCGGCGGGTCGGTCGTGGCCCAGTGGGACGTGCTCGGCAAGGTCGACGGCCTCACCGCGAACCCCAGCACCGGTGACGTGATCGCCACGGTGAACGAGGACCTGAATTCCAGCCTGTACGACATCACGGGCGGGAGGGTCGTCCACTACGCCTACAACAAGGCGCTGCCGCACAACGGCGGCACGGACGCGATCTCGTTCTACCGGGGCCAGATGCTGATCAGCGCGTCCGCGCCGGGTACCACCGGGGCGAAGGCACCGAACGCCGCCTACCCCGCGGTGTACGCGGTGACCCTGAACTCGACCACGCACGTGGCCACCGTCAAGCCGTACTTCTGGGACGAGTCCTCGGCCCGCCAGGCCAACGTGCACCTGGGCGCGGGCACGACCCTGGCGCTGACGGACCCGGACTCCAACGAGGTCGTGCCCTCGTCCGCGCCGCGCTTCCGCGGCGACTTCATGCTGGACAGCCAGGGCGACCAGGAGCTGATCTTCTCCTCCGTGCCCTCGTCGCTGTGGGTCCTGAAGCTGCCGCAGTCGATCGACGACACCGCGTGGCCGACCTCGTGGAACAGCACGCTCTACGCCACCGACAACGGCGCGGACACCGTCCGCGCCGTGGACGGCCGGCCGTTCTGGCCCGGGCTGGCGTTCGTCGCGGTGACGCCGTGCAGCGCGAACAGCGCGCCGGCGACCTGCCCGGCTCCCGGCTACCCGGCGAACTACCTCGGCCAGCTGAACATGTACACGGGCCAGATCATCGGTGTCCGCCTGAACGGCACGCTGCACCCGCAGGGCATGATCTTCGTCAGCAACAACGGCTAGCCTCTAGTCACGCCGGACGGCGGCGTGCTGGCCGGCCAGGCGGCCGAAGACCAGCGCGTCGGTCAGGCCACCGCCGGAGTGGGTGAACGGGCCCCAGACGGTGCCTGCGCCGCCGTTGTCGGCGCTCCAGCGATAGTCGTTCGGGGTGCCCACCACGCCGTTGAGGGCGCCGGCCCGCAGCGTGCGCCCGTCGCAGATTCCGTAGGCCGGCAGCGCAGGGTAATAATCCAGGGCGGGCTTGACGTTCACCAGGGCGCGCAGCCGCTCGTGCACCTCGTAGCCGGTCTCGTCGCAGAACCGCTGGCCGGCCGCGTTGACTAGGACGAACCCCGGGCCGTGAAAGTCGATGGCGAAGGCCGCGGCGTACTCGGGAGCCTGGAAGGCGAACCAGCCGAAGAACTCCGGCATATGCCACAGCGCCCCGCCGACCTGGATTGTCATCCGGATGGCGTCACCGGTGTTGCCGTCGTGACCGACCCGGTGCAGGCGCGGGACGGGCAGGAACGCGTCCTTGAAGTACTCGTCGGCCTCGAAGCCGCCGCAGGCCAGGATGACGCCACGCGCCGCCGTGACCGGTTCGCGGCCCACCATCGCGCCGGCCACGCGCCCGTCCCCGGCGACGGTCAGGGCGGTCGCGGCGTGCTCGTGACGGACGGCGATCCCGCGGGCGGCGAGGTTGCTGGCCAGCAGCTGCCACAGGGCCTCGCCGCGGCGCAGCGACGGCTGGCCGCCGACGACCCAGTAGCGCACCCCGTCGGCGCCGGGAACGTGCGGCCAGGAGGGCAGGACCGCGGGGAACGAGCCGGGCGGCGGGTCCACGCCGACCACTTCGCCGCCGAGCTTGGTGATCCAGGACGGCAGGACGTTGAGCCCGCGGACGTACGCCTCGGCCACGGCGCGGCCGGTCTTGCCGAAGAACAGCGTCTGCACGTGCCGGACCGCCTCGGCGCCGTCGATGTCCCACAAGAAGTCGCCGGCGTACCGGGCGTTCCCGCCGCCATGCCGGCGCTTCTCCACCACCAGCACACTGGCGCCCGCGTCGTGCGCGGCGATGGCGGCGCTGGCTCCGGCCGGGCCGCACCCGATGACCAGGACGTCGACGTTCACTCCCCTAGTCTTCCCAGCCGGGTCGCGTAGGTCGTGGAGTGTGCCATTGAACGGAAAGCCCGTTGCCGCGCGGCCTGCCGGGACGTTCACTCGTCATGTGAACCGCATCGTGTTCGTCAACGGGCAGGTCTTCGACGGGACCGGTACCCCGGCCGTACCGGCCGACGTCGTCGTCCGCGGCGACCGGATCCAGAGCGTCCGGGCGGGCGGCGGTACCGCGAGCGAGCCGGGCGACCAGGTGGTGGACTGCACCGGCGCCACGGTCATGCCGGGCCTGGTCGAGTCGCACTGCCACCTGACGTTCCCGTCCGCGCTCGGGCACATCGACCCGTCGTTCAACCCGCCGCTCGACGTCAGCTTCTTCCGTCACATGCCGACGCCGGACGAGCACCTGCAGATCGCCAGGCGGAACGCGAAGATCCTGCTCGATCACGGTTTCACCAGCGCGTACTCGGCCGGTTCGCTCACCCCCGTGCCGACCGAAGTACGGCTGCGCGAGGAGATCGCGGCCGGCGCGACCCCGGGCCCCCGGCTGCGCGCCGCGTCGTTCGAGCGGGACAACAACCCGGTGCAGATGGGCCCGCACGGCCCGAAGCCGCGCAAGACCGGCCCGGACGCGGTGCGCGAGTTCATCGCCGAGCAGGCCGCGATCGGCTTCGACGCGGTCAAGCTGCTGATGAGCAACGATGATGTCTTCGTCGAGGGCGGCTCGATGATCACCCAGTACAGCCCCGCCGAGGCGCAGGCCGCGGGCGAGCAGGCCCGCGAGTCCGGCGTCTGGCTGAACTGCCACGCCCAGGCCCCGGAGTCGATCAAGCTGGCGGTTCGCAACGGGTTCCGCTCGGTCTACCACTGCACCTACGCCGACGCCGAAGCGGTCGACCTGCTCGAGGAGCACAAGGACTCGATCTTCCTCTCCCCCGCGGTCGGCATCATGTGGGCCAACGTGTACGAAGGCGCCGAGTTCGGCATCGACACCGTGATGGCGGAGCAGATGGGGTCGGTCAAGGCGCTGCGGGCCATGACCGAGCTCTACCCCGAACTGCGCAAACGCGGGCTGCGGGTCCTGCCCGGCGGCGACTACGGCTTCCCGAACAACCCGATCGGGCGTAACGCGCGGGACCTGGAGCTGTTCGTCCGGTTGTTCGGCTACTCCCCGGCCGAGGCGCTGCGGGCCGCGACCCAGTACGGCGGCCGGGTGATGGACCTACCGGTAGGGGTGCTGACGCCGGGTTACCTGGCCGACGTGCTAGTGGTACGCGGCGAGCCGGTACAGGACGTCACCGTGCTGCAGGACACGGACAATCTTCTGGCCATCATGCAGAACGGGACATTCTGCAAGCTGTCCGGAGAGCTTTCAGCGGCATGACGCGGCCGGTCCGGCGGGTGCCGGATATCCGGTACGGCGAGGTGCTCGGTTACCGTCCGCTGGAGCTCGACCTGTACCTGCCGCCGGTCGGCGGGCCGGCGCCGGTCGTGGTGTACGTGCACGGCGGCGGGTGGCAACGCGGCACGCGCCGTGACCCGCCCCCGCTGATCGCGGCGGACTTCTACGACCAGATCGCGGCTGAGGGTTTCGCGGTCGCGGCGGCCGACTACCGGCTCAGCGGCGAGGCGCGCTTCCCGGCGCCGCTACAGGACGTGCGCACGGCGGTGGGCTGGATCCGGGACAACGCCGTGCTCTACGGGTTGGACGCGGACCGGGTGTTCCTGTGGGGCGACTCGGCCGGCGGCCATCTCGCCCTGCTGGCCGCGCTGACCAGCGCCGCGGTGCGGGCCGCGGTGGCCTGGTTCCCGGTCACCGACCTGCTCGGGATGCCGTCCGACCTGGCGGACGCGGGCGGGGTGCCGGATCTGGGGCCCGATTCCCGCGAGGCGAAGCTGCTGGGCGCGCCCGCCGCTTCCGTGCCCGACCTGGCGCGGCAGGCCAGCCCGGTGGCTCATGTTCACGCTGGGGCACCGCCGATCCTGCTTCAGCACGGAACGGCGGACGACCTGGTGCCGGCGGCGCAGAGCGTCCGGCTGGCCGAGGCGCTCGCCGCGGCCGGGGCGGAGGTCAAGCTGGACCTGGTGCCGGACGCGACGCACTTCTGGAAGGGCGCGAGCGACGTGCCCGCGATCATCGGCCGCTCGATGGAGTTCCTGCGCGCGCGAGCCTTAGCGAGCTCTCGCTGAGGATCTGGGACTCGGCCCGTGGTTATCTTTGTCCCGTGCGCCCCATTGACCCCGCGCGCCCCATTTGTGTGGTGGATCCTCGCTTGGCGGTGGATCAGTGGTGGCGGAGCGCCACCAAACAACCGCGAAGCGAAAATCAACCACAATAACTTCCGGATGGCGGAGCTGGTGTGCCAAGGCGGATGCGTGCGGGGTTGGTGGGACGGGTGAGGGTCTGCGCGAGACCGCGGCGACCGTGATGGGCTCCATCATGGGGCTCCAGGCCCAGGGTTGACTATCAGGCGCTCACTAGGGCGGTTGCCGGCTCAGGGCCGGCTATCCGACGCTTGCTCAGCCCAGGCCGATGGCGTGGCGGGCGCCGAGTTCGCGGGAGATGCCCTGGGCCGTGGTGCGGACGGCGAGGCCGATGCGGCGTGGCTGGGCGACGCGCTCGGGGAGCAGGACGCCGAGCGCGGCCACGACCGCGTCGTCGGCCCCGAAGATCGGTGCGGCCACGGCCACGATGACCTCCTGTTGCTCCTGGCGCCGGTAGATGGCCAGCCGTTCCCGCCGCACGTCGGCCAGGGTCCGCCGCATGACCTCGGGCGGGATCAGCACGTGGTCGGGTTCGCGGGCCATCGGCCGGGCGAGAAACTCCTCCTGCAGGCCGGCCGGCGCGAAGGCCAGCAGGACCAGGCCGACCGCGGTGGAGTGCAGCGGCAGCCGGCCGCCGATGCGGTACTGCACCGGCGCCGCCTCGCGGGCCGAGAGCCGTTCGACCAGCGTCGCCTCGGTACCCTCGCGGACGGCCAGCTGGACGTGCTGGCGGGTGACCTCGGCCAGGTCGCTCATGAACGGCATCGCCACCTGGCGCAGCCCGTGACCGCGTGGCGCGAGCGACGCGACCTCCAGCAGGCGTAGCCCGACGCAGAAGCGCCCCTCCTGGTCACGCTCCAGCGCTCCCCAGCGGACCAGGTGCCCGGCGAGCCGGAGCGTGGAACTCACCGGGATGCCGCTGCGGCGGCTCAGCTCGGCCAGGCTCAGCCGGCGCTGGCCGGCGTCGAACGCCGAAAGCAGCGAGAGCGCGCGGTCGATCACCGGCTCGCCCTGCGGCGGGCGCTTGCCCCGGGCGCGCGGAACGTGGTCATCTTCCATTGGCTGGAATGTTAACTGTTTTAGTATGGGGCGGTGAGGGCCGCGCTGTTCGTCACCTGCCTCGTGGACGGCGTCGTGCCGCGGGTGGCCAAGGCCACGGTCGCGGTGCTGGAGCGGGTCGGCGTGACCGTGGAGATGCCCTGGGCCCAGACCTGCTGCGGGCAGATGCACGTCAACAGCGGCTACCCGCGGGAGGCGATCCCGCTGGTCCGCAACCACGTCGCGGCGTTCGAGGGTTACGACGCGATCGTGGTGCCGAGCGGGTCCTGCACGGCCGCGGTCCGGCATCAGCACGCGGACGTGGCGCGACTAGCCGGGGATGGCGCGCTGGCCGCGGCGGCGGAAGCGGTCGCGGCCCG
>Ga0335073_10001566_pt1 | contig 30701 bp, 25 predicted proteins | sample Lox_Sample_22_FD_207093 | JGI IMG/M metagenome (GOLD analysis project Ga0335073, IMG submission 207093) | Soil microbial communities from Loxahatchee National Wildlife Refuge, Florida, United States - Lox_Sample_2.2 | ecosystem: Environmental > Terrestrial > Soil > Wetlands | place: USA... | reverse complement strand
CGGTATGACCCTGAGCTCGACGCGTTCCTGATCGCCGACGCGATGCGCCCGGTGCAGGCGCAGGCGGGCTTCACGGTGCTGCCGAACTACTGCTTCGACGACCGGCCCGCGATGGACGCGTTCCTGATCCCGGGTGGCTTCGGCACCCGGCAGGAGATGTACAACCGCCGCCTGCACGAGTTCATCCGCTCACTCGACGGGGACACGCTGCTCACCAGCGTGTGCACGGGGTCGTGGGTGTACGGCCGCATGGGGCTGCTCGACGGGCTGCCGGCCACCAATCGCAAGGAGCCGGACAAGGTCGAGTCCGGCCCCGCCGGCAAGATTCCAATCGATCGTCTGGCCGATATCGCACCGGCCTGCCGGATCAGCCGCGCGCGCGTGGTCGACGCAGGGCGGATCGTGACCGCCGGCGGGATCACGTCTGGTATGGAGATGGGCTTCCATCTGCTGCGGCGGGCGGGCTACGGCGACGAGTTCGTCGCGAACGTGGCGCGCGTGATGGAGTACACGGCCGCGTACGACGCCTACCGGGATGACGTGGAGACCGTGGGGTGAGCGACGAGCCCGATGTCCTAATCGTCGGCGGAAGCCTCGTCGGGCTCTCGGTCGCGCTGTTCCTCCGGCTCCACGGAGTGAGCTGCCTGGCCGTCGACCGGCACACGAGCACGGCGATCCACCCGCGTGCGGGTCACTTCCAGCTCCGAACGGTCGAGATCCTGCGGTCGGCCGGCCTGGAGGAGGCGGTCCGGCGCCGGGGCGAGGAGCAGTACCACCCGAACGGCGGAATCAACAACGTCGAATCGCTCGCCGGCCGCGAGATCGCGAGCTACTTCCCCAATCTGAACGCGGGCGTCGAGGAGTTCAGCCCCACGGTGCGGCTGTTCATCGACCAGGATGCGCTCGAGCCGATCCTCCGCGCGCGTGCCGAGGAGCTCGGCGCCGAGCTCCGCTACCGCGTCGAGTGCACCTCGGTGACCCAGGACTCCGACGGAGTGACCGCGATGTTGCGCGACCTCGATTCCGCCGTCGAGCGGACCGTCCGCGCCAAGTACGTGGTGGCGGCCGACGGGAACCGGAGCCCGGTCCGCGAGCAGCTCGGCATCGCGATGCGCGGCCACGGCCTGCTGTCGAACAGCATCACGATCTACTTCCGCTCGGAGGTCGACCTGTCGCCACTGCTGGAGGGGCGCGACCAGGGGGTCAACTACGTCACGAATCCGGTGCTTCGCGGCTTCTTCCGTCTCGATCGAACCGGCAACCGCGGCTTCCTCGTCGTGAACCTCGTCGGCGACACGGCGCGACCCGAGGTCGTGGCGGCGTATCCGAGCGCTCCGTGGGCGAACATCGCCGGGGCGGTCGACGAGCGGCGCGCGCTCGAACTGCTCCGCGCCGCAATCGGCGTGCCCGATATCCCCGTCGTGATCGAGGACGTCGCCACCTGGCATGCGGTCGCCGACAGCGCCGAGCGTTATCAGGATGGGCGCGTGTTCCTCGCCGGCGATGCCGCACACACGATGCCGCCGAACGGCGGCTTCGGTGGCAACACGGGTGTCCAGGATGCGTGGGGGCTCGCCTGGAAAATCGGACTCGTCTTGGGAGGCGTCGCAGACCCCGGGCTGCTCGACACCTACGACACCGAGCGCCGCCCGATTGGGGCGCTGATGGTCGAGCAGGCGTACGCGCGATATGTCACGAGGGTCGCTCCGTACCTGGGCACCGAGGGCACGCAGCCACTCGTCGACGACTTCTCGCTGGAGATCGGCGGCCGCTCGAACTCGCCGGCCGTGATCCTCGAGCCGGGCTCCGAGGGTCTGCTGCACGAGCACCCGCGCGAGTCGAAGGGACGCCCCGGCTCGCGCGCGCCGCACGTGTCCCTCGCCCGCGACGGCGCCCCGGTCTCGACGCTCGACCTGTTCGGTCGCAACTACGTGCTGCTGGTCGCGCCGGAGGGTGATGCGTGGCGCGGCGCGGCACTGACGGCGGCCGAGGTGCTCGGGGTGCCGGTCGACTGCCACGTGGTCGGAGATCCGCACCTTGCCGACGCCTACGGCATCACGGCCGCCGGTGCCGTGCTCGTCCGTCCCGACGGCGTCGTCGGCTGGCGGGCCGTCGACGGCACCGGCGCGTCGGAGGCAACCGCGCGCGGTGTGCTCACACAGCTGCTCTGCCGGACCAGGTGATCGCGATGCGGGAAGGCGCCGTGGCTTGCCTCCCGATCCCGGCGGCTCGATCGCGGAGGTTGCCAACCGGGTCTGGGGCTGACCGAGGGCGCGCGCCTCGCGATCACCTGCGTAACTCGACAACCGATGCGTTCCCGGCGAACCTTGCCGCGTTCCGCGCGATTATCGTGCAGAGGTCGGCACCGTCGGGCCCGCCGGGCGCCGAATGTCGAGTTGTGCACGATGGTGGCGCTGTGCCTCTGCGACGGCAACCTGCATCACGTGCCACTCGAGTGATTTCGGCCGGACAGTGGCGTGTGGAGCATGCCCCACATGCTTGATACGCCAAGGTAGAGCCGGATCGCGTCCATTGACGCGATATGCAGGGCCACCCGGGGATCGCTCGAGGACGACCTAGTCCCCTGCTCGCCGGGTCCGTGCGTAAGACTTAGCCGCTTGCCGCGGGATTTGATCGCCAGCGAGACAGGAGAGCGGAGATGAGCAAGCGGACATTCGTGATTGTCGGGGCCAGCCTGGCCGGCGCGAAGGCGGCGGAGGAGTTGCGCGAGCGCGGCTTCGATGGCCGGGTCGTCCTGATCGGCACCGAGCCCGAGCGGCCCTACGAGCGCCCGCCGCTGACCAAGGACTACCTCCGCGGCGAGTCGGAGCGCGAGAAGACGTATGTGCATCCGGCCGACTTCTACGCCGAGCATGACATCGAGCTCATGACAAACACGACCGTTACCGCGATCGACCCGGGCGGATCGCGCGTCACGCTCGGCGACGGCCAAGACGTGGAATACGACAGGTTGCTACTGGCAGCGGGCGCCGAACCGCGTCGGATCGACGTACCGGGCGCCGACCTGAAAGGCATTCACTACTTGAGGACGCTCGCCGACTGCGACGTGCTGCGAGCTCAGTTGGTGGAGGGCGCCCGCGTCGCCGTCATCGGCGCCGGCTGGATCGGAAGTGAGTTCGCCGCCTCGGCCCGCCAGCGTGGCCTCGACGTGACCCTCATCGATCCGCTGGAGGTGCCCTACGAGCGCATTCTCGGCGCCGAGATCGGGACGTTCTACCGCGACGTGCACGTGCAACACGGCGTCGAGACGCTGCTCGGACATGGGGTCGAGTCGTTCGAGGGCGACGGCTCGGTGTCGCGGGTGCTGACGGACGTTGGAGAGGTGGTCGAGTGCGACTTCGCGGTCGTCGGCATCGGCATCGCGCCGCGGACACAGCTTGCGGCGGACGCGGGCCTCGAGGTCGACAACGGCGTGGTCGCGAACGAGCACCTGGAGACGTCGGCACCAGGGATCTTCGCCGCCGGCGACGTCGTAAACGCCTGGCATCCGTTCTACGAGGAGCGCGTCCGGGTCGAGCACTGGGCCAACGCGCTCAACCAGGGTCCCGCGGCTGCGCGTTCGATGCTCGGCGAGAGCGAAAGCTACGACCGCATCCCGTACTTCTACTCCGACCAGTACGACGTCGGCATGGAGTACTCGGGGTACGCGACGAGTTGGGACAAGGTGGTCTTCCGCGGCGATCGCGAGGGCGGCGAGTTCATCGCCTTCTGGTTGCGCGACGGGCTGGTGGTCGGTGGCATGAACGTCAACGTCTGGGACGTGAACCAATACGTCCAGGCGCTGATCCGCTCCCGGCGGCCGGTCGACGGGGCCGCGCTCATCGACCCGGACACGCCGCTCGAGTCGCTGGTCGCCGAGCCGGCAACCTGACGCAGCGCGCGTCCTGAGTCAGAAAACGAACAACCGCTTTCGAACCGCTGCGTCGCGGTCCGGGCACGCGGTTAGGCTTGCGCGCCAATGAGCATGGTGTTCGACCCCAAGGAGGAGCTCGATCACATCGCGGAGTTCGCCGATTCCGGCGTACGGGTGTTTCAGCGGCAGGGCTCGCTCGTCGGTATCCGCGGGGCGTATGGCCTCAAGCGGTGGCTGTACTCGAAGTGGCGCAACCGTGGGAACGCCGCATACACGTTCATCGGCTCGCTGGTCGCGATCGGGCTGAGCGGGCTATGGGCGTACATCGTCAAGCAGCCGCTCGTGTTCCCGAGCCTCGGCGCCACCGCGTTCCTGATCTTCGAGACGCCGATGGCCGAGGTGGGGACGCCGCGGAACACGATCATCGGGCACAGCGTGGGGGTGCTCGCCGGCGTCCTGTCGCTGGCGATATTCGGGCTGCTCGACGCGCCGAGCGTGTACGTCTCGGGCGTGACGCTCGGGCGGGTCGGCGCGATCGCCCTGGCCGTCGCACTGACCGGCGGTGTCCTCCGGCTCCTGCGCTCGGCGCACCCGCCGGCCGGGGCGACCACGATCATCGTGGCCTCGGGGCTGCTGGCCAAGCCGCGCCAGATCCTCGACATCCTGGTCGGCGTGCTGTTGCTGACGATCGCCGGCTGGTGCCTGAACCGGCTGATGGGCGTGCCCGCGCCGGTGTGGGCGGCGCCGCGCTAGGCCTGGAGTAGCGGACGGCTCAGATCCAGGCGCTCTCGCTCGCGCGGATCACGGCCTGGGCGCGACCCGCGACCCCGAGCTTGGCGTGGATGTTGTGCAGGTGGGTGCGCACCGTGCTGACCGAGAGCGTGAGCTCGCTTGCGATCTCGGCGTCGCGCCTGCCCTCGGCGACGAGGCGAAGGATCTCGGTCTCACGCGTCGAGAGCGGCGAACGCTCCGTTCTTCGGCGCTGGCCGACGATCGACGGTGGCTGGTCGAACACGATGTCGCGAAGAGCCTGGACCGGGAGATCCCAGTCCGCGGCGAGCCGGAACATCGCGTCGCAGTCGACCGCATTCCCCTGAGCGTGGTGCGCCACCATGTCGGCGAGTCGCACGAGCGCGGCCGCCTCGCTCTCGGGGCGTGAGCGGTGGTGGCGGGCCACTGCATCCACGAGCTCTTCGGGCAGACCCCATCTCTCCAGCAGCAGTCCGCCGAGGCTGGCGTGGTCGACGCCGAGCTCACGGAGCTCCTCGCGGACTCGTTGCTCCGGCGTGCGGCGCGCGGTTAGCGGGGCGACGTAATCGGGCCGCGCCCGCGCGAGGACAAGCCTGCCGATGTCGTGGAGGAGCGCCGCGGCCACGAGATCCTCGACGTCGAACGGCTTGGTCATGTGGGCGAGCCGCTCGACGGCGCGGGCGACGGCTTGGGCGTGGAGCCTGGACCGGAGCAGCAGCGCGTCGAAGCCGTTGTGCCACGGAAACGAGGCGCGTGGCAGCGCCGCGATCGTGCTGTCGATCTCGTCACGGTTGAGCATGGCTACCGCGTCGGCAACGTTCGTGATTCCCGCAGGGCCGCCGCGCGACTGCGCGCGACGCAGAATCGCGACGGTGAGACCGATATCGCCCTCGATTGCCTTGGCGAGAGCGCTCCGCCCGTCAGCGCCGGGAGCGTCCGGCGCAGCGAGGGCCTGGTCACACGCGGGCGCAAACGCCGGCACGACGTCGAACCGAGCGAGCGCGGAGCGCAGGTCGCGGACGGCTGCGGGCGCTCTCGGGGCTTCGTGCGAGCCTGCCTCGCCTGACCGGTCGACCGCGGGGGCGGGCGCGCGGGTCGCCGGCCTGCCTTTGCCGGTGACGGCGGCCACGAGGCAGTCGGCGATGTTCGGGTCGAACCCGGATCCGCGATGACGCCGGACGAAATCGAGCGCGCCCTCGGCGCCGATTCCGCGGCGCGGCGGCCGGTCGGTTGCCACCGCCACGAACGCGTCGCAGACGGCAACGACCCTGCTCGGCAACGGGATGGCATCGCCCCGTATCCCATCGGGGTAGCCAGCGCCGTCCCATCGCTCGTGGTGTCCGCGCACGCTGGCCGCGGCCGCGGCCATGGTTGGCAGCGACTGGAGTAACGAGGCACCGATCGCGGGGTGGCGGTTGACCAGCGCCTGATCACTGGCGGACAACGCGCCGGCGTTCGCGATCACGTAGTCCGGCAGCCCGATCATCCCGATGTCCCTCACACGCGCGCAGACGTCGATCGCCAATCGCTCGTGATCGTCCAGCCCGAGCAGGCGGCTGACCTGTGCGGCGAGCTTGCGCACCAGTGGAGTCCCCATGTAGATGCCGGGCGCGCGAGCCTCAAGCGCGGCTTCGAGCCCCGCGGCGATCGGGGCCAGCGAGGACCAATCGGGCTCGCCGTCGATGCTCGTGCGGCGAACCGCCGGCGGACTCCGTCTCAGGGATGTAACGCTCACCGCGTCCTATGACCTCCCACGCAGGTACATGCGGCCCACGCGGCCGCCGGTCCTCGGTCACTCCGCTCGATGGCCTCATTCCCCGAGACCGCAAGCGCGGCGGCACGCTATCTCAAGCGACTTGACTTAGACAAGGAGCGCATCTGTATACAGGTTAAAGTTGCACAACCTGCGCTGGACAAATTTGTGTGAAAACGTCCGCAAAGGTGGTTACGCAAGAAAGCCGCCACCCGACGGCGGGGGTGCACACATCCCCTGAAGGTGTTCGCTAGGTTCATAATCACGGTCGATTACGGCGGTGCTCGATCGCGTGCTCGATTCGATCCCTCCGGCCGCCGGGGCGGAGGTCATGGGCACCGGGATCGTGTCGATCGCACTGACGCTCGACGGCTGCGAGACGCTGTCGCGGATTCTGCTCGTGATCGCCGCGGCGATGTGGGTGACGCTTGCGGCGCTGCTACCGCTCCGCGCCCGCCGCGACCCGGAGCGCTTCCGCGGTGAGATCCGGACCCCAACCGCGCTGACCTCCGTCGCGAGTACCGACGTGCTCGGGACCGGCCTGGCGCTGCTCGGCTGGACGTGGGCGGGGATTGCGGCAATCCTTATCTCCGCCGGCATCTGGGCGGTGCTGGTCGGGCCGGTGGTGCGAGACTGGAAGACGCCGACGGTCGGGGCCTCGCTGATCCTCACGGTCTCGACCGAGTCCCTCGCGGTGCTCGCGGCGACGCTCGGGATCGTCGAACGGACCGAGTGGCTGGTCGCTATCGCGCTCGCGCCGTTCGTGCTCGGTCTGTGCTTCTACGTATTCGTGATCGCTCGGTTCGATTGGCAGCAGCTGGGGAGAGGTCACGGCGATCACTGGATCACCGGAGGCGCGCTTGCGATCTCGACGCTCGCGGCCGGCAAGCTGCTGGGCGGGGCGAAGGCGCTCGCGATCCTTGGAGGCGGCGGTGGGGTCCTGAAGGTCGTGGCGGTCGCGCTGTGGGTGCTGACGATGCTGTGGCTCCCCTTGCTATTGCTCGCCGAGCTGCTGCGTCCACGCCTTCAGTACGACGTGCGTCGCTGGTCGACCGTCTTCCCGGTCGGCATGTACGCGGCTTGCAGCTTCGTCGTCGGAGCCGCCGCCCACGTCGACGCGATCACCCAGTTTGCGCGGGTCTGGGTGTGGGTGGCGCTGGCGGTGTGGGCCGTCGTGCTGGTGGCGATGATCCGCCGGATGATCAGCTGGACGACCGCGCCCTAGCCTTGCCGTTCCCGGTCTGCAGTTCCTGGAGCGTTCGCTCGAGCGCGTCCATCAGGTCCGACGGTACCTCCGGCGGCTCGCCCTCCTCGGGCACCTTGATCGTCTCGCCCTTGCGCTTTTGATCGACGACGCGTTTGAGGCGCGCGCGGTAGCGGTCCTTGTGCTTGCCGGGATCCCATTCGGACGACAGCTCCTCGATCACCGCGACGGCCGCGTCGAGTTCCTTTGGCGCCGGCTGATGAGATTTCTGGTGTGCGGCGTCGACGCCCTTGGTGTCGCGGATCTCAGCGGCGAACAGCATCGTCGTCAACGTCAGCGCCGCGTCGCGGTGGCGGACGATCGCGAGGTACTCCTTGGCGCGCATCACCAACCGGCCGAGCGCGGCGCGGTCCGTCTTGCGCATCACTTCGCTGAGCAGACGGTACGCGCGAAGTGTCCCGTCATCTTCGCTCCCGGGGACGAGGAAGTAGGGATGATCGAAGTACATCGGGTCGACGTCGGCGAGGTCGACGAACTGCTCGATCTCGATCGTGCGGGTCCTGCGCGGCTCGATCGCTTGTAGCTCGAGGTCCGAGACGATCACCTGTCCGCCGTCGTCGAGTTCGTAGCCGTGGGTGATCTCCTCCCAGGGGATCTCGACGTTCTCCTTCGAGCACCAACGCTGCACCTCGATCGGCGCGCCGTCCTTAGCGTGCAGTTGGCGGAAATGGAGGTCGAGGTCGCGGGCGGCGGCGACGACGTTGACCGGGACGTTGACGAGTCCGAAGCTGAGCGATCCTGTCCAGAGCGCGCGTGGCACCGATTCAGCCCTTCGCTCCGAGGCTGGCCTCGAGCGCCGCCATCAGATCCTGAGACTCCGGCGGCTCCGGCGCCTCGGGGAGGTCGGGCTCTTCGCCTCTCGCCTTGGCCTTGATCAGATCGAGCACGCGGTCGCTATAGCTGTCGTGGAACGCGCTCGGGTCGAAGCGGGCGTGCAGCGAGTCGACGAGCTTGCCCGCCATCTCGATCTCACGCCGGTTCGGCTTTCGGCTCGGTGTCGGCATATCGAGCGAGTCGGTCTTGATCAGCTCCTGGCTGAAACGCATCGTATGGAGCGCGAGCACGCGGTCGAGCGGCCGCACGGCGACGAGGTACTCGCGGTTGTGGAACACCCAGCGGCCGATGCCCACTCGCTCGGAGCGCTCGAGCGCATCGTGGAGGAGCCGGTAGGCGTCCTGACCGTCCTTGCCGGCGCCGAGGTAGTAGCTGCGGTTGTAGTACACGGGGTCGATCTCCGCGGCGCGGACGAACTCGTCGAGCACGACGACCTTCGATCCCTCACCGGCGGCGGCGTCGATCTCCTCTTGGGTAAGCATCACGTACTCGCCGGCGCGTACTTGATAGCCCTTCTCGACCTGCTTGTAGGGCACGGGCTTCCCTTCCTTGGAGCAGATGCGCACCTGCTTGACCCGCGCACCGTCCTTGGCGTGAACCTGGTGGAAGTGGATACTCCTGTCCTCGACCGCGGAGTAGACCTTGATCGGTACCGCGGCGAGGCCGAACGTGATCGTCCCGTTCCAGATCGAGCGCGCCATGCGTCAGGTCGCATTGTCGCCCAGAGGAGGCTGGCCGGTCGTGTCGGGGTCCTCGGATCTCGCGCAGCGCCATGATGGGCGGATGTACGACACCGAGGAGCCGAGGTGAGCGAGGCAGCCGCCCTCGTGGTGCTGGCGGCCTGCTTGGTGGCAGCGGTGACGCGCCCCCGGTGGGCCCCGGACTGGGCGGTCGCCGCCGGTGGCGCCGCGCTGCTCGTGGTGGTCGGCGTCCTCAGCCTGAAGGGGGCCCGCGAGGCGCTCGGTCAGCTCGGCCCAACCGTCGGCTTTCTCGCCGCGCTGCTGGTGCTGGCCGACGGCTGCCGGCGCGCCGGAATGTTCGAGGCGCTGGGGGCATGGATGGCGCTGGGGTCGCGCGGGCAGCCGCGGCGGCTGCTCGCGATGGTGTTCATCGTCGCGGCCGCGACGACGGCGGTCCTGAGTCTCGATGCGACGGTCGTGCTGTTGACGCCGATCGTGTTCGCCACGGCCGCGCGTCTTCGCACGAACGCCCGTCCGCACGTGTACGCGTGCACGCACCTCGCCAACAGCGCGTCGTTGCTGCTCCCGGTATCGAATCTGACCAACCTGCTCGCGTTCCGCGCATCTGGTCTGTCATTCGCCCGGTTCGGAGGCCTGATGGCGCTCCCATGGCTGGCCGCGCTCGCGATCGAATGGCTCGTCCTCAGCAGGGCTTTCGCCGGCGACCTGCGCCGACCGGGACTCCGGTCGACCGCGAACCTCGAGCGGCCCGAGCTGCCCACGTTCGCGCTGGTGGTCGTGGCGCTGACGCTCGTCGGGTTCGCGCTCAGCTCGCTGATCGGGATCGAGCCGGTGTGGATCGCCACGGCCGGCGCGGTCGCGATGGTCGTGCGCGAGCGCCCCGATCCGAGGGGCGTCGTGCGCGCCGCCGAGCCGACGTTCCTGGTGTTCGTGCTCGGGCTCGGCGTCATCGTCCGGGCGGCCAGCGAGCACGGCCTCTCGACGGCGGTCGACGCGATCCTTCCGCACGGCACGGCGCTGCCCGCGCTCGTGCTGGTGGCCGTGATCAGCGCCGCCCTGGCCAACCTCCTCAACAACCTGCCGGCGACGCTGATCATCCTGCCCGTCGTCGCCGTCAGCGGTCCTGGTGCGGTGCTGGCCATGCTCGTCGGCGTCAACGTCGGTCCCAACCTGACGTACGTCGGGTCGCTGGCCACGCTGCTGTGGAGGCGGATCGTGCATGCGCATGATCACGAGACCGACATGGGCGAGTTCACGCGTCTCGGTCTGCTGACCGTTCCGGCGGCACTGGTGGCCTGCACGGCCGCGTTGTGGTTGGCTCTACAGGTGATCTGATGCGCGTCGTGGTTTGGATATCCGAGGACACCTGGGAGGCCTGCGTGGATCAGGCGCGTGAACTGCTGCCGGCAGACGCCGACGTGACGCTGCTGCACGTGGCGCCGGCCGACGTCGAGGAACTCGCGGCGCACCCCGGCCCGCGGCTGTTGGGTCGGCATCCGCCCCCGCCTCCTGGGCCGCCGCTCCGGATGATCGCCGACGAGGAGGCGCAGGCGCTGCTCGAGGCGGCACAGATCCGGTTCGCGCGCCCCGCGCACACGGTGGCGCGGCGAGGGCGGGTCGAGCGCGAGGTCGTGCAGGCGTGCGCGGGCGCCGATCTGCTCGTCCTCGCGCGCGACGGCGAGCGCCGCCTCGGTCCCAAGAGCCTCGGGCCGCGAACGCGGTTCGCGCTGGACCACGCTCCGTGCCAGGTCCTGCTCGTCTGGCCCGAGGCGCCGCCCGGGATCGAGACGATCCCGCCGCCGCCCAGGCCGAGGCGCCACTGAGGCGCTAGCTCAGCGGATCCGTGCTCGGCGGCGGCGGAACCACATCACGCCGCCGGCGATAACCACCGCGGCCACCGCGAGCGCGGCGAGCCCGCCAATGCTCGCGCCGCCACCTCCGCCGCCGCCACCTCCGCCGCCGCCCGCGCCTGGGCCCGACCCCCCAGATACCGCGCCGACCGGATGGCCCGCGGCTGCGGCGAGCTTCGGTATCGCGATGAGCGCCGCGCTGGCGAGGCCGTCGCTCCCCCGCTTCGTCGGCTTCGGAAGCGACGCCGCGGCGCGCGTCGCCGGCGCGGATAAGCCCGCGACGCCATACCCGTTCGGCATCACCACGAGCAGTGGGTCCTTCGTGTTCCCGAAGCTGATCTCCTGATCGAGGAAGGTCGCGTATTGCTGTGGCTTCGCGAACAGGGACGGGATCGCCCCGAGGTCGGCCGGAGACTCGATCAGCGCCACCTTGACCGGAAAGTGCGCGCGACCGGCAGCGGCCGCCTCGGCGTTCAGCGTCTTCTGAAGCGTGGCCGAGACCGCCGGGCTGAACGGGTAGAACACGCTCTGCGCGAGCAGCATGTCGCTCGCCGGGTCGCCGTCGGCTCCCGCCCGACCCGGAGCGACAGCCGCTGCGAGGATCGCGGCCGCGACGGCGAGTCCGATGCCGATCGCTCTAGCCAAGGGCGGTGCGGACGAGTTCGATCGCCACGATGACGGCGGCGACCCCGGCGCCGAGCGCGACGACCGCAGCGAGCAGACGGAGCCGAACGCCGGCGGCTCTCACGACTTCACCTCCAGCGTGTACGGAGCCGTGACGATCCGCCCACCCAGCTTCATCTGCAGGAACAGGCGCCACGTGCCCGGCACGGGTAACAGCACGCCGATCGTGAGCTTTCCGGGTTCGGTAGAGGTACCCGAGATCCGCGACGACGCGACCCCGGGCAGCACTCCGCAGTTCGGCGCGTTCGGGGCGCAGATGTGGGTGTGGAAGTAGTCGAGCGAGCCCTGCCGGAAGAAGATCGCGTGCGCGAGCGCGCCGAACCACGGGACGAACGTGGGCTTCTCGCCGTGGGGGCCCCTCACCTCGACGTTCAGGAACTGGGCCTGGATCGCGTGAACCGCCGAGTGCGCCGCCATGTCGAAGTGGTAGCCGTCGATCGTGAGGTTCGCCTTGTATGCGGGCAACGGCTGTGGCTTGTAATTACCGGTCACGTCGATCGACCGAAACAGCTGGAAGTTGGCCTGCCCTCCCGGGATGTTCGGATACACGTCGACCAGCACCTTGTATGGGCCTGGCGCCGGGAACGTGACGGTCTGTCGAAGCAGTCCGTTCGGTCCGACCGGCGGATGCTGGTGGATGATGTAAGCGAGATCGTCGCGCACGATGATCAGGTGCACGCCGGTGTGCGGTCCGGTGCCTGTCTTGTACTGCGTGAGTGGCTTGCCGCTCGGGAGCAGGACGGTGAAAGAGACGGTGACCGGGTGGCCGGGCGCAACCGACGAGCTCGGCGTAAAGCCCCCGAGCGTGTACACCTTGGCGGGCGCCACGGTCGGCACCGTCAACCCGCTGCCGGCGCCGCCGCAACCGGTGAGGAGTGCGATCGCGGCGAGGGTGGCGGCGAGAGCCCAGGTGAATCGTTGCGTACGTTTGATCACGAGCTTTTCCTTTTCTCGGAGTTTCATCCGTTGGCCTGGTCGACGATCAACGCCGTGAACGGGGGGCCGTTCTTCGGAGTCACCTGGAATGTCAGCCCCCAGCGGCCGACCATCACCAGCGCCGGTGCGGCGCGCGAATAGACACCCGGAGCGCTCTCGGTGAGCTGGTACTCCTGTGTCGGCATCTGCATCTCGAGATGGTTGAACAACAGCGTCACGTTCGCGCCGCGCACCGGCCGTCCGCCCTTGGTGATCCGGAGCGCAAACGAGTCGGGCGCGGCGGCCTTGTTCGGCGAGACGAGGACCTGCAGCTGGTAGCCGGCGTGGGTGATGGTCTCCACCACGCGACCCGGTCCGACCTTCGCGAGCGCCGAGTTCTCGAGCGCGAACGCCGGTGGCGGCGGCGCGAGGCTCGAGAGCACGGCGGCGGCGAACACGATGGCGATCACGACCGCGACCTCGCCGCTCACCAGCCCGCGCAGCAGCCGCGCCGCCGGTTCGCCGAGCTCGGGCTGCCGCTGCGCGGCGATCAGCCGCGGGCGGGACCGGAGCAGGTTCCCCGACGCGATCAGCATGGCAACGCCGAGCAGCCCCGCCTTGACGAGGATGGCCTCGCCATACCCGGTCTCCCAAAGCGCGTTGACCGCCGGCATGTGGACGATCGCCTCGCCGATGCCGGTGGCGCCAACCACGACCACCGAGCCGAGCGCGACATTCGAGAACCGGGGAACGAACGCCGAGAGGGCCGGAACGCGCGTCTGAAAAGGAACGGTCCACCACAGCACGAGCAGGCCCACGAGGCCGCCCAACCAGACCGAGCCGGACGCCAGGTGGAGCCAGTCGAACAGCAGCGTGAGCCCGCGCGGGGAGGTCTGGGCAGCGTGGCCGGCGGCGCCGGGCACGATCAGCACCGCCGCCGCCGCGAGCAGCGCGCCGACCGACGCGACCAACTCGGCGACGGACCGGCGCTCACGGTCGGGGCGGTCGAGCCAGAGCGCGACGGCCGCCGCGAGGGAGAACAGCGCGAAGCACAACTCCAGATCGACGATCGCGCGGCCGAACGCCGTCACGCGATACAGCGGCACGAGGGCGCCGAGATCGAACACGGATCGCAGCGAGTCGTTTGCGGTCGAGAAGTCGAGGTAGACCGGGATCGCGATAAGGCCGAGCGCCGCTGCGAGGCCAATCCCGATCGTCAACGGCTTGAGGCTCACGCCGTCGACGGTTCGTACGAGCGAGCGCGCAATCAGCATTCGGAGCACGAACAGGCCGATCGCCACCATCACGAACACGAACATCGCCCACCGGGTGATCAGCAGGCCCGGCGTCGTCGCGGTCGCGGAGATGCTCGGGACCTGGAACTGCGGTGCGGGGCCCGGGTTCGGCCCCACGGCATAGGTGAACGCGCCGTTGACGGGGTGTCCGTCGACCGAGATCGCCCGCCAGTAGATCAGGTACCACCCCTCGGACAGATTCGGGCGAAGCGGCACGACGAGCGTGTCGGGATCGGCCGGCGAGCGGTGAACGGGGCCGGTGGTCTCCTGGTGCCCGTCGGCGTCGGTCACCGAGATGATCGCGAACCTCGGCTCGACCGCCTCGTCGTAAGTGAGCTGGATGTTCGGCGGTGGTGCGTTCAGCACGACGCTCGCCGCCGGGACGGTCTTGACCAGGTACGCGTGCGCTCCGGCGGTGGCGGGCAGGGCCAGGCCCGCCGCCATCGCCGTCGCGGCCAGCGCCAACGCGGTCCGCGTGCGACCTCTCACGCGAGTTCGCGCTCCTTAGAGCCGCCGAGCAGGGCAAACCCGCCGGCAAGCAACCCGAGCACGCCCACCACCAGCGCGATGATGGTCAGCAGGGACACGCCGCCGCCCCCGAGCGAGCTCTCGGCCTGGATCGTCGGCGCCGGCGCCGCTGAGGACTCGGAGCCGGACCAGTTGACGATCGACCCGTCGGAGTACGTCTGCTCGACTTCGAACGTGTACGTCTTCGCCGATGCCGGCTGCGCCAGGAACTGGAACAGCGTGTCCTCACCGGTCGGCGTGTTGCCACCGGTCAAGGTCACTTTCGTGACCACCGCGCTGTCGCCGGATCCGGTCTGGGCGAGTTGGACGCGCCACGGCGAGGACGGGGGAACGAATGAGTCGATCCCGAACCCAGAGGGCACGGTCATCACCAGCTTCGTCGTGGTCAGTCCGCTCTTCTCGGTCGGCACCGCCAAGCTGTACAGCTGCAGCTTGCCTGCCACCGATACCGGCGGGCTGATGCGCGCGTGCGCCGAGGCCACCGCCGGCAACGACAGCCCAGCGCCGATGGCCACGATCGCAACCAGCCCCGTAAGGGACTTGCGGTTCAAGGTTGTCCTCCTTGGTTGTTGATCAGGACTGCACCGTCAACACGGCGCGTGCGGTGGGTCGATCGGAAACGGTTCGTCCGGAAGGCCGAGGCCGGGGGCCGTCAGGCGAGGACGCAGGATCCGATGTGTAGCGGAGCTACGTGAGGATCCGAGGACAAAGCCCTGGCGGTCATCCGGGCCGGCATAACGGACGGGACGTTTCCGGGAGCCCCACCGGTCAACCGAGAGGAGGGCCGCGGCCGGACCAGCCGTCCGCCAGCGGTGCGAGTGCCGGAAGAAGGGGGTTGACCCGGAGGTGCGCGACGACGGGCGCGCGCACTGCGGCTGTCGGCGTTTGCGCCCGGCGCTCGGCGACCGCCTGCAGCACGCGTCGTGCTCCGTGGAACGCGGCCGCGAGCACCAGTCCGACCGCGACCGCCGCGGGGATCGACCACCAACCGCCATAGCCGAAGACTCCGGTCATACCGGCGGGGTGCCCGGTCAGGAAGAAGCCCTCGAGGAGCTCCTGAGTGATGTACACGGCGACCACGCAAGCGGCGCACACGGCCCACAAACCGACGAACGACAGCGTGTAGCGAGGCAACGACACGCCACCGCCGAGCGTCCGCCCCAGCGTGAGGAGAAATGCGCCGCACGCCAATGCGATGAGCAGCACGATCCAGGGAACGAGTGAGTGCAAATACGAGTGTCCCTGCGCGGCCAACTCCATCCCGGCCCGGTTGCCGAAAGCGAGCCAGTACCGGAGCTGGTGGACCGCAAAGGCACCGGCGGGCATCAGTGCCGCCGGCGCGAGGCGCCTGATCAGGACGCCGCGCTCCAGACGCAGGTTCATCCTGCCGGGAAGATACCGCGCTGGGCTACGAGAGCTGCGACAGCCGGCGCCTGTCAGACCCCCGGAGGGAAGGTATAGGCCCGGTGCGGAGGGACGTGCGGTCCGACCTCGAGCACGATCTCGGCGTGGCGGCGCAACGGTACCTCCGACGGCGAGCCCTGCCACCGGCGGCCGTCGACGAATACGGCGACCTGGCTGCCGGCCGATGCCGGGAACGACGCCAGCCGCCTCGTCGACAGCGGCTCGCCCCACGCGCGGAACAGGTCTTGAACTGTCGCGTTTGATGCCGGGCGCACGAGCACAACTCCCGTGGGATCGAGCGTGACCAGGTCGCCGTAGCAGCGAGCGCTCGATATCCGCCCGGCCGAGACGGAGCGTGGCGGTCTGGTGCCGATCCCGGCGGGAATTAGCACCACCCGGTTCGCGGCGAACACCTCGACGTGAACGCCATTGCGCGGACCGAGCGTGCGCTCGCATGCGCCCGGGATGGGGCCTCGGACCGGGGGCTGGAAGCTCGGGCCTCTTCCGACTGGACGCGCTTGAGCAACTAGAGCCGCCGGCGGTGCGGGGGTCGGCATCGTGGTCTCCTGCGTGGATCCGCATCCCGCCGGGAGAACGAGTCCCGCGACGGCGGCGCAGGCGGCCAGCCCGCGGCGCATCACACCACCGGGGTGCCGGCGGCGGCGTTGACCGCGGACTCGGCTGCCGGGGCCGCGGAGTCGCCGTGCTCGGCAAGGCGGAACACGAGCAGCAACAGCCCGGCGCCGGTGCCGAGGCACACGATCGTCACCGTCCGAGCCAGGAACGCCGGGAGCGGGAGCAGCACGAACCCGTACAGGAGCGTCGTGATCATCTCGCCCCCGGCCCACAGCGCCGCGACCCCGATCAGGAAGCAGGTGAAGTACCCCGGCGGGCGGAACAGCACGCGTGAAAAGGCCCAGCCGACGAATGCGAGGATCGCCGCAAGCTCGACGAGCTGGAACGGGGTGACCGTCGGCCGGCCATGCAACTGCAAGCCGAGTCCGGCGATCGTCACGGAGACGAGCGCCGTGACCGCAAGCACCCTGGCCATCATTCGGTCGAGCGCCGGGCGGCGCAGACGCCACGCGGCGAGCACGCACGCCAGCAGAACCACGATCGGCCAGAACCACACGATCGACGGATGATCCGAGTGCCACAGCCCGCCCGAGATCGAGCTGAGTTGACCGTCGATCCGGACCGGGATCCGCCATCGGCCGACGAACGAGACTCCCGGCGGAAGGGCGACCGCGGCGAGCGCGTGCAGCCTGCCGTCGTGCCACTCGTAGCTGTGGCCTCCGCTGACTCGGTGCCAGTCAGGGGGCGTCGATGCGGTCAGGTTCGTCGGCGGAGTCAGCGCCACCGGAGTCTGGTTCAGGTAGTACATCGACGAGTTGTGGTTGACGTCGACGCCGGCCGGCGAGAACCGCAGATACGGCGCGCCGCGGTAATCGAGGATGACCACGGTCTCCTGGCGCGGAACCTCGAGCCACATCCGCAGGTCGCCGTCGATCACCTTCGCGCGCAGCCCTGCTGGGAGCTCGAGCACCTTGGCGAAATAGCTCGACGCCGCCGGCGCGATCGGACCATGAGCCTGCGCGGTGGCCGGAAAGGCGGCAAGCGTGGCCGCAAAAGCGATGAGCACGGCCGACAGCCGGCGCCTCTTGCTATTACGTTTCATCGCAGGTGAAGGACTCTACGCACAACCGTAAAGGGTGCCGGCGAGCACGACTGGTCGCCCTCATCCTGGCGCTTACGTTGGGGCTGCTCCCGTCCTCGGCGCTGGCGGACGGAGATCCGGCAAGCGACGTTCTCGCGACCCAGTCGCTGTTCCTACCCCAGGACGCCGGTATCTCTCCCCCCCAGCAGAACCAGCTGTCCGCGCTGCTCAGCAGCGCCGCGACGAGCGGCTACCAGATCCGCGTGGCGATCATCGCCTCCTCGTCGGACCTGGGGTCGGTCACCGAGCTGTGGCGCCAGCCGCAGACGTACGCCCGGTTCCTCGGTCAGGAGCTCTCGCTCGTCTATCACGGGCCGCTGCTCGTGGTCATGCCGAAGGGCTTTGGCCTGGTGGGTGTCGGCCCTACGACCACGGTCGATCCGTCGGCACTGGCCGGCGTGCGGATCGGCGCGGCGGGCGGTCCGGCACTCGGGACCGCCACCCTCACCGCGGTTCAGCGCCTCGCGGAGGCGTCCGGTCACTCCGTTCCGATCCCCGCCGCGACGGCGGCGGCGTCAGGCCCCGGCTCGAACGACACGCTGCCGTTGATCGTTTTCGCGATCGGAGCGGTTCTGATCGTGCTCGCCTGGGCGGCGAGCCTGCGCGCCCGGCCGCTGCGCGCGCGCCACTGACCGCAGGCGTCAGCCGCCGCCGCTGACGGTTCCGGATCCGCCGCCGGAGCCACCGTCGCTCGATCCGGAACCGCCGACGCCGCTGCTGTTCTGCGTGGTGGTGGTCGCCGTCGGACTGCTGGGCGCGGTGTGGACTGGGGGCGGGGTGGTCTGGACAGGGGGCGGGGTGGTGTGGACCGGGGCGACCGGATGGACCGTCGTCGGATGAGTCGTAACGGCCGCCTGGGTCTGGATATGGCTGGGTGTCGTCGTGTGGGAGACAGCGAGGACGGCCTTCTGGTGGACGGTGGTGCTCGCCGGGTGCTGCGGCTTTGGCTTGGACTTCGCGGGCGTGGTCGGCCGATGCGCGGCAGCCGTCTTGGCATGAGAGGTTGCCGGACGCGAAGCCGGAGTTGTTGTCGCGGTCCGGGCCGGCGTTGTCGCGAGGTTCACCGGCTGCGTCTCCGCTGCGGTCACCGGTGGCGCGCTCGCCTTTGCGCCGTGCGAGCCGAGCTTGGTTGCGACGGCGGCGGCTGCCGCAATTCCGATTATCGCGGCGATCAGTGCGATGACGAGGCGCCGCCAACGGACTCGCTGCGTGCGCGCGCCCAGGCCGAGTCTGCGCCGCCGGCGAGTCGTCGGCGTGGAGGCCTCGTCGCCGTCCTCGGGCGCCTCCACAGTGGCCGGCGGTGGGTCCTCGATATCAACGGCGCCGACGAGGTCAATCGGATCCGCTGTCGCTTCGGGGGCAGGCGCCTCCGGAATCGCCTCCTCGTGCGCCGGCGGAGAAGCATCGAAGCCGGCGCGATGTTCGCGAAGCACTCGAAGGTTCTCGGCGGCCTCCGGGTGGCCCAGTGCGTGCGCGCGGACGAATGCCTCGTCGGCCTGGTTCAGCTCGCCTTCCCCGGCAAGCAGCATCGCCAGGCTGAAGGCGCCGTCCGCGACGCCGCGTTCGGAGGCGTGGCGGTAGGCCCGCTCGGCACCGTCAAGGTCGCCGCGGTGCTCGAGCAGCACGCCGAGGTTGTAGGCCGCGGCGGCGTGCCCGCGCCGGTCGGCCCGCGCGAATGCCTGCTCGGCCTCGTCCAACGTGTTCTGTCCGACGAGCAGCATGGCGAGCGCGAACGCGGCTTCAGGATTGCCGCGCCCGTCTGCGCGGTCGTGGGCCGCGGCGGCGCCGGCGATGTCGCCGCGCTCTTCGAGTAGCACGCCCAGGTTGTAGGCGGCCGTGGCGTGACCGCGCTCGTCGGCGCGGGTGAACGCTCCTTCTGCTTCGGCCAGCCGATCGTCCCGCGCGAACAGCATCCCGAGCTGGAACGCACCGTCGGCGTCGCCGCGCTCGTCCGCGCGGCGGTACGCCGCCGCCGCCCGGGCGAGGCTACCGCGCTCTTCCAGCAGGACACCAAGGCTGGTGGCAGCGGCTGGGTGGCCTTGGGCGTCGGCGCGGGCAAGCGCTTCTTCGGCCTCGGCCAGGCGGCCCTGGCCGGCGAGCAGCGTCCCGAGTTCGAACGCACCGTCGGCACCGCCGCGTTCGTCGGCGCCGCGATCGGTCACGAGAGAATCAGTCATCCGAGCCCGCCGAAGGGGCCGGCGCTTGTATATCGATGCTTGGCGCGGACGCTCTGACAGCCTCTCCGACGCCTTGTCCCCCACGCCGCGGCGAAGTTGCTTGCCGAGCCTCGAGCCGAACCGCTCCCACGCACGCTCCTATCCACTCGCGAGGTGCCTGTGGCCAGGACCTTACCGGCGAAGCGGTGCCTGCAAAAGCGCCGTCCCCCGACAAAGGTCCAGTCGTCCAGCGAAAAACCCATCCCCCTGGTGGATGGCCAGCCCGGACCGACTCGCGATGATGTGCCCTAAGCCCGGTCTTAGGGTTCAACCCAGACAGACTTCGCGTGTGGGGTCTATATCGCGTGGAATCAAATAGGCAACGCTGCCCGTGCCGAGGCGATAGGGGTCGGCGACTCGCCATCGTGGCGGCGCTCGCGACCGCTATCTCGTGCTCGATGTTCGCCGGTGCCGCCTATGGCGACGCCGTGCCGCCATCGAACACCTCGCCACCGACTATCTCCGGCGTCCCACAGCAGGGCGGCCAGTTGACCGCCAACCCAGGGGCGTGGTCGGGCGACCAGCCGATCACATACTCGTACCTGTGGTCGGACGGCCAGACCGGCGGCACGATCACGCTGTCGGCGGCGGATGTCGGGCAGAGCTTGACCGTCACCGTCACCGCCTCCGACGATGCCCTGGTGCCCGTGCTCGCGACGAGCGCACCGTACGGTCCAGTGCTGCCCCTGGCGCCAACGCCGGCGGGCCCGCCGACGATCACCGGCATCCCTCAGCAGGGAAACACCTTGAACGCCAGCCCTGGCGGGTGGAACAACGTCCCGACTGGCTATACCTATACATGGCAGGATTGCAACAGCTCCGGGGCCGCGTGCTCGACGATCAACGGCGCAACGCTGAGCAGCTACACATTGCAGTCCTCAGACGTCGGGTCATACGTGACCGCGACAGTGACGGCGTCGAACCTGGGCGGCAAGGGATCATCGACGAGCGCCGTGGACGGTCCGATAGTTGCCCTGCCGCCTCAGCTCAAAACAGCGCCGGGAATAACCGGAACCGCCCAGCAGGGCAACACGCTGAGCGTGAGCAACGGGGCGTGGAACAACAATCCGACGAGCTACAGCTACGTCTGGCAGGACTGCGACACCACCGGCGCCAACTGTGCCGCGATTTCCGGCGCCAGTCTGAGTACGTACAAGCTCACCTCGACTGACGTCGGGAAGACCGTCAACGTGACGGTGACGGCGTCGAACTCCGGTGGCAGCGTGCCGGTGACGACCGCGAGCACCGCAACGGTCCTGCCGCCTGCGCCGGCCAACACCAAAGCGCCGGCCATCACGGGCACGGCCATGCAGGGGAACAAGCTGAGCGTGAGCAACGGAACGTGGAACAACAGCCCGACGAGCTATCGCTACACGTGGGAGCAGTGCAGTGGCTCTGGTACATGCTCGGCCATCGCCGGGGCCACTTCGAGCAGCTACACGCTGTCGGCCGCGGACATCGGGGCAACGATCGTTTGCGTTGTCGCCGCCACCGGCCAGGGTGGCACCGGCACCGCGAGCAGCGCCAAGACAGCGGCGGTCACCGCTGCACCGACGCCGGCGGGATCACTGCCGACCACGACCGGCCTGCTGGCATCGCCGGCGGGTGCCGTGACCAACGAGCCCGTAACGCTCATCGCGACGGTGACCTCGCTGGTCGACACAAGCACCGCGCTGTGGGGAACCGTGACCTTCGAGGACGCCGGCACCGCGATCGCAGGGTGCACGAACATGTCGGTCACCCCGAGCGGCCAGAGCGCGACGGTGGCTTGCTCGACGTCGTTTGCGGCCTCGACCGCGACCCTCAGCGCTGTCTTCTCGCCGACAGCCGGCTCGATCCTTGCAGGCTCCGCGAGTCCTGCCGACACCCTAGTCGTCGGACCCGACTCCACGACGACCGTACTCGATGCGTCGAGCACGGTCGACGTCGGCGCGAGCACGACCTACACGGCCACGGTCGCGCCGCCGGCGGCTCGTACGGGCCCGGTCGAGCCGACCGGATCGGTCCAGTTCCTCGACGGCGGACAGCAGATCGGATCATGCGCCGATCAACCTCTGACCAACGGCGCCGCGACTTGCACCCTCACCTACGCCACCGCCGGCCAGCACTCGATCACCGCCCGGTACCTCGGAGACCCCAACTTCAACGGCTCGAGCTCGCCGGCCGAGTCCGTCAGTGTGGCGCCGGTCCCGACTGGCGTGCTGGGGACGATCAGCTCAACGATGCAGTGGGCTTTCTACTACACACCCTCGTATACGCGAGTGCATAACCTTGTCGTCAACGGTGTGCCCGCTGGCGCCGACGTGGTCGTCAGCTGCAGCGGACACGGCTGTCCGTTCGCTCACCACTCCTCCGTCCTCACCAGGGGGACGCGGTGTGGCAAGAGCGTAAAGATGTGCTTCACGCACGGGGGTAGCTTCAACATCACGCCAGGCTTCACGAGCCGCCGGCTGGCCGTCGGCACGCGCCTCACGATCGAGATCGTTCGCCCGAACTGGGTTGGCAAGTACTACGGGTTCACGGTCCGGGCTCGCCGCGGTCCACGTATCCAGATCGGCTGCCTCGCGCCCGGAGCCAGCGTCCCGAACACCGGCTGCTGAGGCGCCGGAACCCGCGCGGGCTCCGCAAGCCGTGCGCGTGCTCGGATGTTCGTCGAGGCCGCCCGTGAGCATCCGGCGGGACCGGATCATGCCGCCGATGAGGAGGTGTGTACAAGAAAGCGTCGCTACTCGCTGCCCTAGTGGTGTCGGTCGCCGCGCTCGGCGTTTGCGCTGGAGCGGGTTCGCGCGAGCCGCGGACGGGCCACCGTACAGCGGCGCATACGAGCGCGGGTCCGATAATGCGGCTGCGGCCGGGTCCCGGGCCACTGGTCCGCCCGCGAGGCGGCCGCCGGCGCCCGACGGTTGTCGTCCAGCCTCGCAGTCTTACCGTCGCCTCCGGCCGCGTTGCCGGCTTTACCGCGGTCGCGTCGGGTAGCCCGGCTCCCAAAACGCAGTGGCAGCGCTCGGTCAACGGCGGCCGGACGTGGACCAATATTCCGGGCGCGCGCCGGGTGACCTACACGTTCATGGCCCGGACGTCTCAGAGCGGCAATGAGTACCGAGCCGTGTTCACCAACGGCGCGGGCCGGGCAAGGACGAAGGCGGCCCGGCTGACAATCGGCCGTGCGGGCTCCACCGGACCGGGAAGCACCACTGCGCCGAACGGCGGTGGCCCCGGATCAGGCTCGGGTGGTTCGGGTGGTTCGGGTGGTTCGGGTGGTTCGGGTGGCGCGGGTGGCGCGGGTGGTTCGGGTGGCGCGGGTGGCGCGGGTGGCGCGGGTGGTTCGGGAGCGATCGGGGGCACGATCACCTCACCGCCGCAGATCATCGTTCAGCCGGCGGACCAGAGCGTCCAGAACGGCGACCCCGCCACGTTCATCACCGGCGCGACCGGTGTGGTGACGAGCACGCAGTGGCAGGTGTCCACGGACACCGGCGCGGATTGGAGCGACGTCCCGAACGCGACCTCGACGACCTACGCGATGATCGCGACGACGGGCGAGAACGGGTACGAGTATCGCGCCGTACTCAGCAACTCGGCGGGCAGCGCCACCACTCGCGCCGCCACCCTGACGGTCGCCGGTCCACTCGGCAACTCCGCCCCCCAGGTGACGACCGAGCCAACGAACCAGACGGTCGCAAGCGGAGCCTACGCGACGTTCACTGCGGCGGCCTCGGGGAATCCGACTCCGGCGAGCCAATGGGAGGTCTCGAGCAATGACGGCCAGACCTGGAACGCGATCCTCGGCGCGAATTCGCCGAGCTACACCTTCAGGCCGACAATTGCCCAGAACGGCTACGAGTACCGCGCGGTGTTCACCAACCTCGTAGGAACCGTCACCACCAACGCCGCAACAATCGTGATAGCGAGTCAGTCGGGCAACTGGTCGGGTTACCTGGCACTCGGTCAGGCATTCAGCGCGGTCACCGGCAGTTGGACGGTTCCTGCCGTTACGTGTCCCGCGAGTGCGACGAGCTATTCGTCGCAGTGGATCGGTATCGACGGCGCGCAAGACGCGACCGTGGAGCAGGACGGAACCGAATCCGACTGCTTCGGCGGCACTCCGAACTACGACGCGTGGTATGAGATGTACGGGGACAACGCCGTCAACTCCGGGTACGAGGTCGAGCTGTCGCCGGGGACCTATCCGGTGGCGCCGGGGGACGCGATGACCGCCTCGGTCAGCCTCGCGGGTTCCACCTGGACGCTGGCGATCAACGACACCACCGCGAACTGGACGTACAGCATCAACATTCCATCGCCGTCGCCGGCGCCGCAGCAGTCGTCGGTCGAGTGGATCGTTGAGCGGCCCGAGGTCAACGGCTCGCTCGCGACCCTTTCCGACTTCGGGAACGCGGCATTCACGAGCGCGACGGCCACGAACGGCACGGCCAGCGGCCCGATCACGGACTTCGCCTACCAGGCCGTTCAAATGGTCGGAAACCAGGTACTCGCGAACCCCGGTCCGCTCACGGCCAACGGGTTGGGCTTCAACGTCGCCTGGAACGCCGGCAATTGATGGGCGCATTGGAGGCCTTTCGCGCCCAAGGTGTTGCGCTTTCTCACACGTCGTGCTGATAAGTGGTCAGATGGCAAGCAGGGACGTGAGGACGGTGCGGGATCGTGCCTCGAGCGTTGATCGCGGCTCCCGAAGTGGATTGGGGTCCGCACGCACAGCGCGCCTTCACGCGGCGTGACGCCAGGCGCCCGGCACCGTGTGCCCCGTAATCAACGAAAGGATCACCACATGATTCGGCACGCTCTGACCACCGGATCGGCGGTCACCGCGCTCGCGCTGGGCGTTGCCGCGCCGGCCGTGGCCTGCAATCAGCCGAGCGGCACGACTAGCCAGCAGAGCCAGCAGACCCAGCAGCAACAGCAGGTGCAGCCCGCGAAGTTCGCCGGGCCGTACAAAGGCTGGCACCGGCATCACCATCACCACTTCCGCGGCGACCAGCAGGCGTGGGGCGCGTCGCAGGGCAGCGACCAGCAGTCGTCGACCGGGGAGCAGCAGCAGACGAGCAGTCAGCAGCAGTCGACTGACCAGCAGCGGAACTGCGACCACGGCTGGTCGCAGAGCTAACCCACCCGGGCGGCGATAGTCGCCCACCGCCGCGCCGGTCCGGGTTTGGGACGGGGCTCGGGCCGGCAAGGACGGCGGGGACTTGTGCCTCCCACTGTCCCGCGCCGCGCTAACGAGGTAAACCCTTGCGCGCCTGATCGAGTGGTAGTGTCGCGCGGACATAGCCGAACCGTCGTGCAACCAGACGCGGCGGACGGGGAACCCAAGTCGTTGGGGCGAATCAGCCGGTGTTCCGGCTGTAGCGATTGTTGAACGCGGTCGCGAGCCCGTCAGCTAACCCCGTAGGCACGGGACCGCAAAGGAGTTACATATGACGCCGCACGTGCATGCGGCCGCGGAGAGCGCGCGGCCTGCGTGCGATCTGAGGGCGCTTTTCAACCGCTGCGCGGCCGGAGACGCGAGGGCGCGGGAGACGATCATCGTGCGATTCCTGCCGCTCGCGCGCCGGCTCGCCCGTGGTTACGAAGGGCGGGGTGAGCCGATCGACGACCTCTGCCAGGCAGCCAGCATCGGCCTGATCAAGGCCGTCGACCGCTACTCGTCGGACCGAGGCGATCAGTTCCCCGCGTACGCCCGGCCGGTGATTGTCGGGGAGCTCAAGCGTCACTTTCGCGACACGACGTGGCGCGTGCACGTGCCGCGTCCGGTGAGGGAACGAGCGGGACGTGTCCTCCGGGCCGAAAAGGAGCTCGGGACCGGTTCGGCCAAGCGGGCCGCGATCGCGAAGCACATCGGCGTCCGGCGTGAGGAGGTCGAGGAGGCGCGACTCGCGATGGAGGCATATTCCCCGAAGTCACTCGACGCGAGCCACGTGGCCCCGGGCGGCGCCGCACTGCCGCTTTCCGACGTCATCGGCGCCGACGAGCCCGATTACGAACGGGTCGAGCTCTCCGTCGGGATCCGGCAGACGCTTCTGACTCTGAGGCCACGCGACCAGAAGATATTGCTGCTCCGGCTGGCTTGGGAACTGAGCCAATACGAGATCGCCGACCGCGTCGGGATCTCGCAGATGCAAGTCTCCAGGATCCTGCGGAGCGCCTGCGCGGGGTTGGTCGCGTCCTGCGGTTTGGGCGTGGCCGCACGCAAAGGACCCCGACGATGGTCTCGGCCAACGGTCGTGATGACGTTCGAACCAGCGACCTCTCGCGTGTGAAGCGTTGTACGATCCACCGGGAAATAGGCATCCGACGGCGTTCGAAGGCTTCCGCGCGCGTCTGATGGCTGGGCAGGAGGACCGGATGCGACGTGGTTGGTTGATGGCTGTGCTCTGTCTATCGCTGGGCATGGTCGCGTGCGGCGCGAGCGCCGGAGCCGCGCCTTCGGACGGGCAGGCAGCGACCCACGGCCGGATCGCCCGAAGCACCGCGCGCAAGTGCCCCCGCGCGACCGGCGTCGGTACGGACCAAGCGAACCTCGCTGCGGGCCGAATCCTGCTCGGCGCCCGGAAAATCGGGCCGGTCGTCGGTCAGAGCCCGGCGGGAGTGGCCAAGGCGTTTGCGCTGCGAGGCCGAGGGACCGGGAATATCTCGTCCGTCCACGTCTTCGTCGCCTCGCGCAGCAGGGCCCGGAAGCTCACGGTCGCGCTGTACCTCGCAGCCGGATGCGGCGCGGGTGCTCGCGTGGCAGAGGGATCGCTCGCCCGCCCGAACCCCGGGTCCTGGAATGCTGTCTCACTCCACTCGACGCCGATCCGCGCGGGAAGGACTTATTGGCTTGTCCTCCTGGCGCGTGGCGGCTCTGTCCGCTTTCGAGAGCCACACCCGAAAGGATGTACGAGCGCGACTTCAAGAGGGCGACACTTGGCGGCCCCGCCCCGGTCGTGGAAGGCCGCGGTCAGACCGAACGGATGCGGCATCTCGGCCTATGCCGTGAGCGCGTCGTCGCCCGGTCAACAGGGCACCGGCGGTGGCTCACCGGGCTCACCCGGAGGAACAGGACCGGGGGGAGGTGGAGGCGCGGGGCCGACCGTGAACTGCACGCAGACCGTAAGCACGACGTCGGCTCTGATCAGCGCGGTTTCATCGGCGGCCGGTGGCAGCGCGATATGCATGCAATCCGGGAGCTACGGTGCGATGACGTGGACCGGCGGTACGTCTCGTACCAGCCAAGTGACCGTCGAACCCGCTCAGGGCGCCACCGTCACCTTCACCGGGGATCTGACCGAGAACGCATCATGGGTCGACCTCGAGAACGTGAGCATGCCCGGCCAGAGCTGGGCAATCGACGGACCCACCCACAACGTCACCATGGGCGGTATCACGGCCAAGACGTTCTCGATCACCTCGGAGAAAACGGGGGGTGCGGCGAACATCACGGTGCAGGGTGGGAGCTACGGCCCGAATCATGCGTATCCGGACAATGCGATCAATTCGAACGGCACGGCTAACGTGAATACGAGCATCACGATCAGCGGTGTGCTGTTCCATGATCAGTATCGGGATTCGGCTGATGCGTCGGATCATTTCGAGTGTTTGCAGGTGTGGGACGCGAATGGATTGACGGTCCAGAACTCGAAGTTCACGAACTGTGATGTGTTCGACATCTTCATGCAGCGGTGCGATCCGAGCGCGTGTGGGGCGAGCACGACGCCGCCGACGCCGACGAATGTCACGATTCAGAACAACTGGCTTGATTGTTGTACGACGGCGGCGTCGGGGTCGGTGGTGTATTCGAAGAATTACGCGATCATGTTTGCGACCGATCACAGCGAGGGGACGTGGTCGAACGTCACGATCCGTAACAACTCGGGGGATGACAAGATCAATCTGGGGACGAACCAGTCCGATCCGCAGTCGTGGACGAACTTCCGGGTTGAGAACAATGCGTTGCCGAGGATTGATGATTGGCAGGACACGAACTCGAGCGCGGTGCCGGGCGGCGTGACGGTCCAGTACAACGAGTGGTTCCAGGGCGCCCCGGTGGGGTCGCACGACCTCGCGGGCGCGAGTCCGGCGTCGTTGTTCAAGAACTGGGACGGGGGTGCGAACGCGGACGGGAAGCAGGACTTCCATGAGGTGGCGGGCGCCGCGACGGTCGGCGCGGGGGATCCGAATTTCTATCCGGCTACCGACATCGATGGGAACGCGCGCGTCTCGCCCCCCGACATCGGCGCGTCCCAGGTGGCGCACTGACGGACACACTGGACACCGGAGCATCGGGCGGTTACGCTCGGACGAGGAGACCAAACTGAAGAGAAGGGGGCGGGGTATGGTGCGTCTTGGGCGGAGCAGAGGTCGGCGCACGGGGCTGCTGCTAGCCGCGACGCTCGTGGCGCTGCTCTTGGCGGCGACGCAAGCAGCCGCAGCGGCGATGAGGGACCTTGGCACGCTTGGCGGAGCGAATAGCTCCGGCGCCGCTATCAACAGCCTCGGCCAAGTGACGGGATCCGCCGCGACGGCGAGCGGGGACGATCACCCCTTCCGATGGACATCGCGCGGAGGGATGCAGGACCTCGGCACGCTCGGCGGAGCGGACGGCGCCGGGCGCGTGATCAACGATCTGGGTCAGATAGCGGGCATCTCTCAAACGGCGAACGGCGACGCTTACCACGCGTTCCGATGGACGGCGTTCGGCGGTATGCACGACCTCGGCACGCTCGGCGGAGCGGCCAGCTACGTCGGGCCGCCGCCCGGTGCTGAAGGTAATTCGTTGTTCGCGATGAACCGACTCGGACAGATAGCCGGTACGTCGCAGACGGCAGATGGGTCCTATCACGCGTTCCGGTGGACCCCGTTGGCGGGCATGCGCGATCTCGGCACGCTCGGCGGAGCCAACAGCTACGGCATTTCGATCAACGACCTCGGCCAGGTCACGGGCTATTCCGAGACGGCAGACGGGTCCTATCACGCGTTCCGGTGGACTCGGTCCGGCGGCATGCAGGACCTGGGGACGTTCGGTGGAGCGACCAGCTATGGCGAGGCGATCGACGACCTGGGGCAGGTCGTGGGGGAGGCCCAGACCGCAGGTGGGTCCTATAACGCGTTCCGGTGGACCCCCTCCGGCGGTTTGCAGGACCTCGGCACGCTGGGCGAACCAACCAGCTACGGCGAAGCGATCAACGACTTCGGCGACGTCACCGGCTTTGTGGAGCAGGCGGAGGTCGAGACCGCGTTCAAGTGGACTCCAAGCGGGGGCATGCAGGCTCTGGGCACGCCGCAGGATCTGAGCACGCTGCCTGGTCTCCCGAGCAGCTTCGGAGTCGCGATCAACGACCTCGGGCAGGTAGCCGGGAACGTTTTCGCGGACTTCGGCGAAGTCGAGCGCGCCTTCCGATGGACTGCGGGAGGCGGCACGCAGGATCTGGGCACGCTCGACCCCGCGAACTCGCTCGCCCGCAGCGAAGCCGGCTCAATAAACATCTTTGGTGAGGTGACGGGATCCGCTGAGACAGCCAGCGGATCGCAGCACGCCTTTCTCTGGTCCCCTTAGCGCCACCGGCGCCGCCTGCCGCGTCGTCGGCCGGGCCGGCGTTAGGTAGCTACCTACTTGACAGACGCCACCTATTAGGAGATATTGTGAGCGTTGACCGCGGAGGGCCGGTCACGCGAAACGGGGGCTACGTTGGGTTTGCTCAGGCGGTCACGCCGCTTGTTCGTCGGGACAGCCGTATTGATCTTGGTGACGGCTGCCGCGGGCGGGATTGCGCTACAGCAGTCCGCTGCGGCGACGCCTGGCCTAGTCGCCGAGTACGGCTTCAACGAGGGGTCGGGGACGGCTCTGACCGATTCGTCTGGAAACGGCAACAACGGCACGATCGCGAACGGGACGTGGTCGACGTCGGGTAAATACGCCGGGGCGCTTCAGTTCAACGGCACCAGCTCTGTGGTGACGATCCCGGATTCCGCCTCGCTGCATCTCTCGAGCGGGATGACGTTGGAGGCGTGGGTCGACCCCTCGACCGTCACCAGCGCTTGGCGCGATGTCGTCTACAAGGGCGACGACAACTTCTATCTGGAGGCGACCACGAACAATGCTTCGCGGCCGGCCGCGGGCACGATCGCCGGCGGCGGCTACGCCGAGGCGTACGGCTCGGCCAAGCTCGCGACCAACACGTGGTCGTTCCTGACCGAAACCTATGACGGCTCGACGCTGCGTCTGTACGTGAATGGCACGCAGGTGGCATCCGTGGCTCACACCGGCGCGATCGCGACATCGACGAATCCCTTGCAGATCGGCGGGGACGGCGTTTACGGCCAATACTTCGCGGGGCTGATCGACAACGTTCGCGTCTACAACGTCGCGCTCACGGCCGCCCAGGTCCAGGCTGACCAGAGCACGCCCGTCAGCTCGGTGGCTGACACGACGGCTCCGACGCAGCCGGGGACGGCATCGGCGACGGCGGTTTCGGTCGGGGAGGTGGATGTGTCGTGGGGGGCGTCGACGGACAACGTCGGGGTGACCGGCTATCAGGTTGAGCGTTGTCAGGGCGTTGGCTGCAGCAACTTCGTCCAGGTCGCCACCCCGACCGGCACGACGTATAAGGACACGAGCGTCGGTGCCGGGACGAGCTACAGCTATCGGGTCCGGGCGACTGATGCCGCCGGGAACCTCAGCGCTTACTCGAACACGGCGAGTGCTACCACCCCGGCGCCTGATTCGACGCCGCCGACCCAGCCGGGGACGTTGGGCGCGAACGCGGTCTCGAGCGGTGAGATCGACCTGTCGTGGGGGGCGTCGACGGACAACGTGGGTGTTACCGGGTATCGGGTCGAGCGTTGTCAGGGCGTTGGCTGCAGCAACTTCGTCCAGGTCGCCACCCCGACGGGCACCACCTACAAGGACACGAGCGTCA
>Ga0335073_10001565_pt1 | contig 30718 bp, 30 predicted proteins | sample Lox_Sample_22_FD_207093 | JGI IMG/M metagenome (GOLD analysis project Ga0335073, IMG submission 207093) | Soil microbial communities from Loxahatchee National Wildlife Refuge, Florida, United States - Lox_Sample_2.2 | ecosystem: Environmental > Terrestrial > Soil > Wetlands | place: USA... | reverse complement strand
AGTTGGTTGACCGGGGTTTCCAGGCTGCCAGCATTCCGGCCAACGATGCTGGCCGTAGCGTCAAACTCGTCTCCGACCGGTTGTCTCGCCAAGCTGTTGGAGGTGAAGATGGAACCGATCAGCAGCCATAACTGGAAACCCCCAATCAACGATTTAGACTTCATTGCGCCGATTATGATAAGAACCGCCACTAATAGCAAGTTACCACCCCGGAAACCGGCTCTTTGTTTGGTTGAAATTCTGTGCTAAAGGTGATTGACTTGGAGCCATTATGAGAGCGGATGCTCGTTGCCGTTTTAAATTTGATAACGGTAATTCCCAAGTGCGCTTTTAAATCGGATCCCATTGTCAGAAAAATGAGTGCAGCCACTTCACCCCAGGCCGCCGCCGCGCGGCTCAAACGAGTTTCCGAGATGCGTCCGATGCTGGCCATGGTATTGGGCAGCGGGTTTCACCACGGGCTGACTGCGTTGCAGGTGGATCAAAAGGTTCCTTACACCCAAATCCCCGGATTCCCCAAACCAACCGTGAGGGGTCACACGGGTGAATTGTATTTTGGAAAACTTGGCGGCGTACCGGTGTTGATTCTGAGCGGGCGGGCGCACTTTTACGAAGGTCATTCGATGGAACGCGTCACCTTTGCGATCCGGACCTTGGCCGCGTTTGGCGTCCGCGATTTGCTGCTGACCAACGCAGCGGGCGGCATCAACCAACAATTCCAGCCCGGCCATTTCATGGTGTTGGCCGACCACATCAACTTGATGGGAGAAAATCCGTTGCGCGGGGAGGGCACACCGGGCCAGCCACGGTTCGTGGATATGACGCGTGTTTACGACCCAACATTGAGTGGTATTTTGTTTCGGGCTGGAAAAGTCAGCAAATTGAAAATGTGCCGCGGTGTCTATCTGGCGGTGAGCGGGCCGAGCTACGAGACGCCGGCGGAAATCCTTGCGTTCGCACGGCTCGGCGCAGATGCGGTGGGCATGAGCACAGTGCCGGAGGCGATGGTGGCGCGGCAATGCGGATTGAACGTGGCGGCGGTTTCCTGCATAACCAATCTTGCGGCAGGCCTCGGCCAAGGCCGATTATCCCACGCGGAAGTATTGGACACTGCTCAGCAGGTGAAGGTTTTAACAGTTGCACTATTGAAAAAATTTGCAGAGTTTTACAAGGAATCGCAATCGCCGCTGAAGAATGATAAAAACAAAGCAAAACACTAAAAGTATTTCGAAAACTGTCTTGTCGGAGTTGCGGGTTGCTGCGGTTGAAGCTGCCCAAAAGGCGTATTGTCCGTACAGCCACTTTCCGGTGGGTGCATCGGTTTTGACAGCGGACGGGCGGATTTTTTGGGGTTGCAACGTGGAAAACGCCTCCTACGGTTTGACGATTTGTGCGGAGCGCAATGCCATTTTTCATGCCGTGGCCTGTGGATCCAAAAAGATTGTGGCAGTGACGATTTACTCCCCCACGTCAAAACCATCGGCACCCTGCGGAGCGTGCCGACAAGTCATAAACGAATTTGGTCCAAAGGCGGCGATTTACTGCGTCTGTGACGGAAAAGAGGAATTCTACGTTCCAATAACGGAGTTGTTGAAACACGCTTTTGGACCAAAAAACCTCGTCTAAGCGTCCTCTGTGTGTTCAGGCTGCGTGGGCACAGTTTTTGTCAATTCTCTCGACCGGCAGATGTCAGGACCTTTTGTTCGACTTCATGTCAGTTCTCAGACTAGCTTGCTGGGGCGCTGGATAAGTCGGGTCCAATCACCTCCTATGCGGGTTGAGGGGTCAGTTCCCAAGTGAAGGGTTTCATTATTTTTATCCTAAAAGCATATTCCCAAGCCGAGGCGTAGCGTCCACGTCTCCGTCTCGTTTCCGTTAACCGGAGAGTGTGTCCCCCATCCGTGCGTCAACCCGGGGGTTGAGTGACTTGAAAACCCATGCAATGAATCCGGGGCAGACGCGGCGCCCGGGCACATTCCCACACGGGAACATGCGCTGGGCGGTTCCACGTGTCGGGCGTGCGCCGCGCCGCCGCGTCCAAAGGTTGGAAGTGAAGTTCATGTCGTCGTTTGCCGGGTTGGGCACCGCGCGGCCACGTTCCCAGCGGCCAAGCCACTGCCGATGAATTCCCGTTATTCCGCAAGTTTTCCCGGTCAAGGAACGGTCAGACGATAGAACCGAGTTGCGTTCAGCAGAGGGTCGCTGAAACTGAAATTCGTCTGCGCGCTGGCAACCTTGCCGAGCGTCGGCCACACCGTCAATAGATTGGTCACGCCTTGGACATTATAAACCACATTGGTGAGGCCCGTCCAATGGAGTGTGGGAATGGAATTGGAATAAGTGAGGGCGACGACGGGTTGTGGCACCGCAAAATCCGTCCATTCCAGCCGAACAACGGAATATTCGGGGATTGTCACCGGGTTGTTGGTGAACTGGGACTGGATTTGCACGCTGTTGTTGGGCGGCGGCGCGTTGGTCGCCCCGGGATCACTGCCGGTGACAAAGGTTTCCAGGAACTGATTCGTCAGCATCACACCGTCCTGCATGATCTGCACCGGCACGGCGTTGGAGCCCTTGTTTGTCAATACAACATAGCGCATGCCGTTGCCGCCGCGATACGCCTGCGCATAAATCGCCGGCATCGTGGCGATTCCATTGGTGTCAATCGGCACAACCGGGCCATTGGTCCCGACAGTAGTCGGATAAACGGCTGTGGACCGCGTCAATGCCCAATCCGCAATGGATTGACCGCAGACCTGTGCGCTCAAAAAAAAGCCGAACGGCAGCCCGGCGGTATTGGTCGTGTAACCACCAGCGTAAGCGGCGGAAACAGGCTGATAATTATTGTTGGTCTGGTCGATGCCGGCGGCATCCAGTAATTGGTATGGTCCGACAAACTGCATTTGTGGCACGGTGGACAGGCGCAGGAGATATTCGGCCGTGTAGATGCCGCCGTACAGTGTCGTCGTAGGGGGATAGTTTCCCCCGGCGCCATTGCCGCGGCAGGGGGCGAATTCCGAGATGAGAAATATCACATTGGAGTTGTTGTCGGGGATCAGGTAATTCGTCATGCGGGCGGTCGTATTACTGACCAGTTGCCAGTTGTCCAGCGCCATCAAGTCGGCGAACGTCACGCCACTGGTCGGCAGCGCCGGATAATGATGATACACCACCGCATCCCAGTATTTATCGCTGTATTTATTCAAGTCATTGTCCCACGTATTCGGTTCCGCATAACCGGCGTCATTGAAATAAATCGCCACCACCGCATTGGAATCCGCTGCCTTGATGGCGTTACGAAAGGGCTTCATTTGGGCGACGTAATCCGTCGCGTCCAGGAAGAAAGTCCCTGAGCCAGTTCCGGCCAGGGTGTAAGGCTCGTTGCAAAGCTCCCAGACTGAGACCGGGATGTGGTTGCTCAAGGCGTAGGCGGCAAACGCCCCGGCAGAACCCGCGCTGTCGGTAAATCCGTTGATGGTTACCACAATTTTCGCACCGCCCACATTCTGAGACATCGCTGCAAAATCACCAAACTTCAAACCACCCTTGCCGTTGCCCAATTTGGCAGCCGGCCAGAGCAGATTGGTTTCCCAGGATGGAAAATTTGTGAACCAATTGGTCAGCGTCAACCCGTTCGTCCAGGCAAAGGCGTCATCCATCGAACCGCCCGGATATCGCAGCCACCCCGGTGACAGTGTCGCGGTCATCTGTTGAAAATTGGCGTCATAATACTCCACGGCGCTGGCCTGCAGCTCGGTGCAAAATCCAGCAAAACCCTGATTGAGCGGCGTGGTGTTGGTGGTGGTGAATGAAACCGACACCGTTGCTTGCGCCGCGGCCTGCGGGGAACATAAGAGTCCCCTCAGCAGCAACAGCGAAGACAGGATCGTTACGATTTTGCTCTGCGCACCCACAAGCCTGATGTCAGCAAATAAGACGTCCGGCCGAGGCAATTTGTTACCCGGCTGCTCGACTGCGCATCGTTTTTCCCGGCTCGGGAGTGACATCGTCTGCCGGCTCATGACCGTAATGAGTCTCCACCGTGTCAAATTGCAGCGGCAGGGCCATCGTGCCGCCACCGCGTTTTTTTGCCTGTGCTTTGTCTCATGCGTCGGCCAGAAAATGGTTCATGACCGAGAAGAGGAAGGAGCGATTCCGAACCTCGCTTCCATCTAAAATGCCTGTAAATACAGGGTTATAGTGGAGTCTTGGAGAAAATCTTCAACGATTTTAGCTCTCGCTCACTATTCGGTAAGCACACGGCGCGTACACGTCCACCGCACGGATGCCAGAGCAATCAGCCGCCATGGCCTTACAAAATGAAAGTGCTTGATATGAAGCAACGGTATCTAAAATTCAAACGTTCCTGGGGCATGGGGTATGCCTTCGACACGGTCAGGGGCAATTCAGTGAGCCTCAAAACACGGGTAAAAACTGGGGCTGTCCAAAAGGTCACTGCCCTGAACGAAATATGGAATGGCCGCCTAAATCCATCATTCCGCGCCTGCAATTATAACACCAAATGGGGCCTGAGCCGCCTGATTCCGCCCTTCGCTTCCCATCTGAACTGTAAGTGCCGCAACCGGAGAAATCTATAGCAATCGCTGGTTCCTACCCGGCGTCAAGGAGCAAAGTGCAAAGAAATATGATCGGGATAATTCTCAGTCGGCACAAGCTCCCTTCTAAAACTGTCTTTAACAATCTGCGATGAATGATTTTGCGCCTGGAATAGGTCTTCGAGGATTTTTTCCCAAATATAACTTGACTGTAACCATAGTTGTGTGGTATCCGTCTCATCCGTTCGATGAAAACCTGTTTGAACATATCAACCACGAGTTGGCCGACAATGTCGGTCGCGAAAGCGACACGTCATAGCCGGTATAATTCGGGCTATGTGTTTTGCTCCGGGCTATCCACGGCCACCATTTGGCAGCGTCCAGAAGGTAATTTGGATAGACAGGAGGTAAGCAGGTAAGGAATCAAGAAGCGTTTAGGATTTTCTCATACCCTGCTTACCGAAAAGTAAGCAGGGTTTTTGTTTTCCCTGCGGAACTGAACAAATGAATTGTAAGTGACGAAAGATTAACAGGCTGTGAACAGGAAATACGCGACATCTAGATGATGTCTTCTGGCGACAAATTGATTCTGGCAGGGACGAGCCATGCATCGTCACCTGTGTGGTGTGCCCATGAGCAGCCGACCACATCGCCGGAAAGCACAAAACGAATTTTACAATTTAAAGGCTTCGGAGGAGGTGTGCCTCAAAACACCGAAAGAGCCGCCGTGAAACCGCGGGTTGGTATCGCAAGATAGCAAGCGGTGTTTGTTCTTTGTTGAACCCCGATCACAACAAGTCGGGGTAAAATGGCATGGGCCGGGGGTGAAATGATACTCCCGGCCCTTTTAATTTCCGCGGTTGTGATTTAACAGCAGAATGGTTCCTCGCCAGGGAGTGTGTCCGGGTGCGACTCCCGGCAGCCGCACCAATTCATTTTCGATTGATGACGATTGATGATTTGCTGTGCTTCGCCTGTGACCGACAACGGGCTGCGCGTCAGCACGCGGTCGGGTCTCCAAAACCCAACTTACTCCGGGCGGCACGGAGGCAGCCTGCCAAATCGTAAATCGAAAATCGTAAATCATAAATTGTTTGTGGGGACGTGGCAGAAAAGTGATGCACCTGCCCTGCAAGCAGGCTTAAGCGGGAGCGTTACCCGCCGTTCTCCACCAGCCTTTGCCAGAAGGCTGCCGCGCCGTAGCTCAGCGAAGGCGGGCGCAAACCGTTTGGTAATTCATCTACCGACTGTTTGCCACGGCTCGACAAGCCAATCATCTATTTGCGGGAAACTCGACCAATGCACAGAGAGAAGCCTCATAAACTTCTTCAGGTGGGTGTGACTCCCACTCCCGCTACCACTGCTGGCGCAGGGCCATCAAGGGAAATGATCCGGCTGCCGGTCCGTAAAACCGGTGCCTTCAAACAAGCCGGAAGCGACGACTGGAGCGTTACCAGTACTTCCCAACAGCCTTCGCCAAGACAATACCATTCCGCTCCTGTAGCTGAATAGAAAAGCAACCCGTTGTCTGCGGGAAGAGTGCGGGTGCGAATCCCGTCGGGAGCGCCAATTTTTGATTCTCACCCTCAAGGCCAGTGCCAAGGTTTGTGGCCTTGTAATCCGTGTGTCCCCGACGACTGCTCCTCAGCCCGTTGGGGCGAACAGCGCGTGGTGTAGCAGCAACATGCTCGGCCTGGAACCGGGGGACCGCAGGTGCAAGTCCTGCCGCGCTGACCAGCTTTTGCTCTCCGGGCTTCGACTCGGCGGGCCAACTTCAAGGCTGCTGTGGCCGAATACATAGGCATCCGTCTTCTAAACGGAGCGATGCAGGTGGAACCCCTGCCGGCAGCGCCATTGCCAGGTGGTGTGAAAGTAGCACGACGGTTTGTTAAACCGCACGGTGTTGGTGCAGGTCCAACCCTGGCAGCCGATATCAATTTACGATTTCCGAATGACGATTTACGCGCCACTAATTGTTCGCAATCGGCGGCAACATTCTAGGTCCAACGCAATCTTCACGGATGGTTGGCAGAGCAGAAATGCCCCCGTCCTGAAAACCGAGAGAGCCTCCGGCTGCGTAGGTGCAATCCCTACACCATCCGCCATTCATCAACCAATAACCAAAGGAAATTCAATGAAACCAATCATGCGTTATCAAAGCCAGTTGCTCTTTCGCAAGAGCTACAAACCAAGTCGAGTCATCCGCATCCGACCGGTGCCGAAATTGAAGCTTATGTTTCGGCCTGTACGGCGTTTCGGCGCGAAGCCGCAATTGGAATTAGTCCCGTAGCTCAAAAGCAGAGCCCTCGCCCGATAAGCGAGAGACCGCGGAGCATTACCGCGCGGGACGACCACCTTGACGATGCGTAATGGTAGCCGTCCCGCAAGGACCCTGAGTAGCTGAGGCAGATTAGCGCCTCGCTGAAGACGAGGAGACGTCGGCGCAATACCGACCTCAGGGACCACCGTCGAAGGTGATTGTGACGAGTGACCAGTGACATGAATTGCAGTTTGTTGTCCGTGCGACGGGATTTCGCGTCACCTGTCACCCGCCACTCGTCACTTTTCTGTCCGTGAATGCAAAGCAGATCGAGCAGCCGGTCTTTCAAGCCGGGCCTAATCGGTGCGAGTCCGATCACGGATGCCATGCTCTCAAGGTGTAATCAGTTCATGCACGCCGCTCTGCGAAGGCGGAAGATCGTGGTGCGAACCCACGTGAGAGCGCCAGTTCTATTTATGATTTACGATTGATGATTGAGGGAACGAAGAATCGGCTGAGCTGCCGACTCTGTTTTCAAATCGTAAATCATAAATCCGAAATAGCAAATGTGTCGCCCCGGTGCCTCAGCAGCTACAGGAGCGGTTTCGTAAACCGCTATTCGTCGGTGCGAGTCCGACCAGGGGACCCATTTTTATGGTGATCATGATGTAACAGCAGCATCACGCCCCGTGACGGCGTTTGTACCGGTGCAAATCCGGTTGGTCACCCCAATTTATCAATTTGACTCAGTCAGCAGTCATTCCGGCAGTTCGCCAGAAGGATTCTGCGCGTGGGCTGATTCAATCGCGGTTCGAATCCGCAAGTTGGCTGAAAACCAACTCCATTGGTTGGAGACCGGGAGAAATCCCATAACAGTCCGGGACAGTGGGGCGGCGCGCAAGTGCAGCCCGAAACAGGCCCTGTGAACCCCCAATGCTCTCGGGGTTCCCGCCGGCGGAAGGTGGTCCCCTGTCCCGGGCTTAGCAGAAAGGAAAAACTATGAACTACAACATGGTGTTTGGAATAGTCGTGATTGCCATTCTCGCAGGTGCAATCGTCCCGATTGCCATCAAGAAATGGCGCCGCGTGCTTTGCGTGCCGGAAGGTTGGACGGGCCTCATGTACCATCATGGTCTCTACGTTCGACGCAACAATGCCGGACGTCACGTCTTCTGGGGCCGCGGTTGGGCGATGACCCTGATTGACCTGCGCAAAGCTGTAATGCTCGTGGCCGGTCAGGACGTCCTCACGTCCGATAGTGTCGGGCTCAAGCTTAGCCTGGTCGTCACGTACCAAATCACGGAGCCGGTCAAGGCTGCGCACGAAACGCAGAGCTGGTTGAATGAGTTGTACAACACAACCCAGCTTGCCTTGCGAGCGGTGGTGAACGGCGTCTCCGTGGAAGCGTTGCTCAATCAGCGACTCGAAATCGGCACGCAACTTCTGTCGCGAGTACAACCGGAAACGGCGAAGATTGGCATCAATGTCCTCGCCGTCGAGGTGAAAGACGTGATGTTCCCGCCTGACCTGAAACGAGCTTTTGCTGATGTTCTGAAAGCCAAACAGGAAGGTCGGGCGGCGCTGGAACGTGCGCGGGGTGAAAGCGTTTCGCTACGCAATCTGGCAAATGCAGCCCGCGTGCTGGATGACAATCCAGCACTGATGAACCTGCGTTTGATACAGTCGCTCTCGGCTGCACAGAACACAGGTAACACACTGGTTCTAGGAGTGCCCGGTGGTTTCGTGCCGCTGAAGAACGGCAGGACAGACGTCCTGCCATCCAAGGACGAATAAAACACAGGAGGCGGTGTGAAACTGAGATGAATCAAATTGTTCGCGTATAGCGAACGGTTCAAGGATGCCACGGAGGTGGCAAACAACGCGGGTGGAGGCGAAAGCCTCTGCCCGCACTATTTAAACGAAACATTCACTCAACGAGGGAGAAGTTTTATGAAAACACAAACCAGACAAGGTCGCCGCCGATTTCAGCTAAAGATCATGTCCTATGGGAACTCGTATTACATCGACCAGACCACAAAGTTGGAACGGGTTCTCGCCCGAAAACCACGCGAGATCCGGATTGATATGATTGGCGCAGGAGAAATCCCGGCCGATTCAGCGCTGTTGATCCGATCGGTGTTGATGACCCGCTCTCCAAAGACGCGGATTATTACCAACGCGCGCTCCAGCCTGCAAGGCGGCTCTGTGCTGGTCTGGCTTCTGGGCGATCAGCGCCTGATTCGTGATGACGCGCGGGTATTCTTCAAGCGCAATCCGCTGGCCGATGAGAACCCGGTGGAAGTCTATGCGGGGCTGGGCGCCACTGAGTCGGAATACAAGGATTCCTATTCATCCATTGATCCCGAGGACGCAGATTATACACGCGTACTTAAACTCATAGACGAGTTTCTGCCGGTGCGCCAATTCGCCGGGCGCATCGTCAACGTGAATATGCTGCTGGAATTCGGATTGGTGGACAACCCGCGCGTTGGCGCCGTGCGTGCCACCGTGTTTTCAAAAAGCAGGGAGGCCATGGTTGCCACTTGAATCAGGCGAAAATAGTCAATCGCAATGCGGACGGAGATTTTTTCTCCGCCCGCATCTAGGTTTCAAATCCCGTTGGCCGAGCAACTCAGGCGGCGGCCTGCAAAGCCGCAGAGGCTGGTGTAACTCCAGCACGGGATTCCAGCCTTCGCTCGCGACGCTGGCGCGAGCGAGGGCTGCCGCGCCAAAGCACAAAGTGCGAAGGCGGGCTTTCACCCGGCCGATGCGAGCTTCGACTCGGCAAGCCAACTGTCTCCGAGCATAGGTGTTGAAAGATACACGCCGGTCTTCCAAACCGGAATACAGGGCGCAATACCCTGATGCTCGACCAGTCTTCGCCGAGGCTTCGGCCCGGCGAGCCAATTTCCCAAGTGAACCCGGCATGTTGGCCGAGGCCTCGCACGGCCGAAGGTGCTTGCGCACGGCCACCAGGCTGACGCCGGGTTTAGTGCGCGGGGGAATGCTTTCGCGACGCGAAATCCCGGTGCCGGCGAGGATTTCACAGACCTGGCTGCGGCGGTTCAACTCCGCCTTCGCGTCGTGTTCGGGTTGCAAACTTTGACAGTGAAGTCCCGGCTCTTAACCGGCGAGAACACGGTGCGATCCCGTGGCAACCCATCATTTAGCCGATGTGGCTCAGCAGCGACAGCAGCAGTCTTGTAAACTGCCGGGCATTGCCCCACGAGAGTGCGAGTCTCTCCGTCGGCCCCAATTAACGTGCTATGCCAGCAGCTCCCGTAGCTCAAAATATTAGAGTGCGACGCTTCGAACGTCGCGGTTGCAGGTGGGAGTCCTGCCGGGAGTGCCAATTTCACGCCGCGTTGGCCCAATTACCAGAGGCGCTCCGCTCAGAACGGAGAGGTTGAGGGTGGAACTCCCTCACGCGGCACCATTTCGCCCACGTAGTCCAACGCAGAGACAGCGCACTTAAAACGCGCACAGTGCCGGTGCAAATCCGGCCGTGGGCACTGGTGGCCGTCGCAAGCACCGCGCGTAGCCCAATGCAGAGGCGTTCCGCTCAAGACGGAAAAGTTGCAGGTGCAAGTCCTGCCACGCGGACCAGCCTTCACCTTGTCGAGCTTCGGCTCGACAGGCCAATTTGGAATGTCAACCGGACAAGCGAGCCGGGCCTCGGTGCTAACGAGTGCGTGCCTTTGGGCAAGTGGTGCAAGTCCACGGCATTCCCCCATGCGCGCGTAGCTCAAAGAGAGCCGTCCGCCTTATAAGCGGAGTCGCACTGGATCAGTGCCGGGTTCCGGAGCGTTACCGGACGCGCGTACCATTTCGGTGAGTGAAGGGTGACACGTGAAGCGTAACAAGATGTACTGCCTTGAATTCCTTCATGTCACTCGTCACCTGTCACCTGCGCCCCTTTTCAGGCCTGCAAGCATTAAAGTGATGCAACGGACTTTTAATCCGTTGAACAGGGCGCGTTACCCTGGCGGGCCACCAGCTTTCGTTTGTTGCGCGGCGACGGGCAAAGGCTGCCGCGCCAGTGCAACGTAGCCGGGCTCTCCTATTGATGTTTCCGAGCTTCGGCAGGCCATTCGCTGCCGGGTCGTCTAATCGTAGGACAGCGCCCTTTGAAGGCGCGAATGCTGGTGCGATTCCAGCCCCGGCAGCCATTTTGAAGCCCGTTAGCTCAAAATCAGAGCGGCAGTCTTACAAACTGCGGACGCTGGAGAGTTACCAGCACGGGCTACCATGTGCCTCGTGGTGTAATCAGGAGCGCGCCGGTCTCTGACACCGGAGAACTTGGAGCAGAACCAGGCGAGGCAGCCAATTTCAACAAAGAATAAACACCAGCCTTCGCTCGCGCATTGGAACGGGCGAAGGCTGACGCGCCGAAGCACAAAGTGCGTAGGCGGGCTATCTCCTTCGCGGAACGAGCTTCGGCTCGGCAAGCCAGATACTTTTATGTCCGACATATTGAACAAGAACATTGTGCTGGTGCTCAACCGCAACTGGCAGGCGATCAACATTCGCACGCCACAGGAGGCGTTTTGCCAGATGGCCACCAACGTTGCCACGGCGCTCGATATCGAGTTGGCTGACGATGGCCGTGCCGAAGCGATGTGCCCGGTGACGTGGGAGGAGTGGATCTCGTTACCGATTCGCCCGCGGGACAACGCCGTGCGCACTGCGCGTAGCATCATCCGCGTGCCGACCGTCATCGTGGCCGTGAACTTTGCGCGGGTGCCCAAGAAGCGTCCGAAGCTCTGCGCCCGCACCATCCGCGAACGCGACCGCAATCGCTGCCAGTACACAGGCAAGGGGCTGCGTCCGGACGAAGGTAGTCTGGACCACGTCGTGCCCCGTTCGCGCGGCGGCAAGGACGAATGGGAAAATCTGGTCTGGGCGGCGAAGGAAGTCAATCAGCGCAAGGCTGACCGACTCCCGTACGAGGCCGGACTGCGGTTGCTCGCCGTCCCGCGCGCGCCGAATGAACTGCCGGTGTCGGCACTCATTCGCAACGCTCACGGCGTCGCCGATTGGAAGCTGTTTTTGAATGACAATGCGGCGTATTGACCCAAATAGGAAAACGGGCCCGCAAGGCCCGCCTTCTTTCAAAGCGGTTTGGACTTCGTTTTGAGCACAGGAAAGCGCATTCTGATAATACGGCAAATATGACTCCGCTCCAGCAACTACATTATGAACTGCGACACGCCCCCACCGAACCTTGCACTTTGAACCTCAATTAAAAGTACGGCTGCAACAGCGACAGGATGCGGCCTTCATTGAAGTCACTGACGTTGAAAGCTCCGGAAAAGCTTCCCTGTGGCTTTCCCTGAAAAAAACAAATCACTGTTGGTGTCGCTCCGCTGGAGTATTGGCGCACAAGAGCGCGGTTGGCTGGACTGTCGTTGTCAAAAAAATAGAAATCAGCCAGCTTTGAATTTCTGGCGGCAATCTGCCGAAATTGGGGTTCCAGCATCAGGCAGGGCGGGCAGGTTGCCGAAGTGAAATCAACAATCACCGGCCGCGCAGCTTCCAAAACCCGCGGCTGAAAATCGGCCGCGCTCACGTAAGGCGTCCCGGACTGACGAGGAACATCGGGATGGTCCGTCATTAGAAAGTCTTTGATCAGCAACAAAATCAGGCCTTCGTTGTCCGCGACCTTGTCCGACAGCACTGTGACGGGATAATTCTTTGTTTCCTTTCCGCCGTTATAAACCGTAAAGGTGCTTTCATACCCGGTTTTCTGCGGCACGTTTTCCTCCGGGTTGGAAAATTGGTAGCGATAAAATCCCATCTTGTCCTGGAAGCGCGCCGCCAATTCGTCCAGGGCGGGCATCATCTTGCGAACCGAGGTATCCGTGGATTTGTGGTAAAAATAGACGATGCACGGCCCCTGGTTGACGGATTGCAACTGTTCATAATTGATGGCCGACACAAATTTCGGGTCGGCCGGCGGCAGGAAGCCTTTGGCAATAAACAGGACACAGACCAGAAACACCAGCAGTGCCCCGCCGATTCTGAACCAATTGGACATACGCACGAGCCAGACGCACCCCGCGTGCCAATTTCAGGGCCAAACAATTTTCCTTTGGACGAAATCTTCCCGCGCTGCAGGCGTGGTTGGGCCAACAAATCGCAAATTGAACGGACTTCAGCCTTCAGCCCTTGGCCTTGAGCATTTCCCTTTCGCCCGGCACGATGTCGTTGTCATCCTCGGAGGTAGTCAGATGTTTTTTTATCCAGCGAACCAGCAGCAGACCCGCGATTGACCCGATCATTAAAAACAAGAGCGTGTCAACGGCGACATGGCAAAGCCAGGTCGCGTTCGCGCCGTTGATGTAACCTTGTGACACGTCAAAGGCGGCCTTGTGTTGGAGAACGCCAACGTCATTTAGCGAATTGATACTCTGAATCTCCGCGTCGCGCGCCTCAGCGCTGCCGAAAAAGGCGACCCCGGGTGCGAACAAGGCAAATACAACAAGAGCGGCTACGCTCACCAGCAGCATCAACCCCCAAACTGCCGCCAGCAGATTGAGTGAAAAGAATATCATAAACGCGCTCGCGGTAGCCGGGCGATCAGAATCCCGCCTCGGGACCAGCCGGCCGACGAAGGGCACGACACTGAGCAAACGGTTCAGGCTCATGCCGATTCATGCAGCGGATTCCGTGCCGTTTCAGCCTTTGGCCTTTGGACTTTAGCCTTTTAAATTCGCCTCTGGCATTGAGCCTTCGGCCTTTGCAACATCGCCTTACGCCTTCACGCTTCCCGTTCCGGATTCTTGAATTCCGTTGACACGGGCGGATGCCGCCAAATCGCCTCGCCCAGCCACGTGATGGTCTTGCCCAAATCCTGCATGTTGCGCAGGGCCTCGGCGTCCTTCCTGACCTCGCCCTTATCGAGGCCGAAGCCGAGGTTCCAGTAAGTCGAGCCGGGCACGACCGCGCCGGACATAAGCAGCATGTGGTTGATGGTGTCGAACGCGTGCGTGCCGCCGCCGCGCCGCACCGCCACCACCGCCGCCCCGATTTTCTTCCGGAACAATCCGCCATTGGCCAGCGCCACCAGCCCCGCCCGGTCCAGCAACGCCTTCATCTCCGCGCTCACGTCCGTGAAATAGGTGGGCGACCCGAGCAGGATGGCGTCCGCGCCAATCATTTTCTCAAAGCACTCGTTGAACACGTCCCCGCGCTCCTTGCACCGGCGGTTCTTGGCCTTAAAACAGCCGTAACAGGCGCGGCAGCCATGGATGGGTTTGCCGCCCAATTGATAAAACTCCGTTTCCCAGCGCGCGACCTTGAGCGGTTCCAGCGCGGCGCGCAGCAGAGTTTCCGTGTTCCCACCCTTGGGCGGGCTGCCGTTGATGGCGATGGCTTTCATAAATTGAATTGGTTTTGGTGAACGAATGATGTCATGCCAACCTACGCCGATGACGCCGAACCAGCAAAGGCTGCCTTTGGCAAAAACACGTCAAAAATTGTCAATGCTGATGGTAGCAGACCCAGCAGCAAACTTTTCCGCAGGAATTGCTCGTAAAGTTGAAAAAGTGCATCATTCGGACCAGAAATGGCTTTAGTCAGACCACGACTGAATGATTATCACGGACTGGCCTTCACACGGGAGGAGGCCGACTTCGCCATCCGATGGCCCAGATGGTGCGCCGGCTGGCCTATGCAAAGGATAGGTCCTATAGGACATATTCGACCTATATCGAGAATGCTCCGGCGGAAGTGGCGGCCAACACCATGCTCTGCCTGATTCACCAGACGAACTACCTGCTCGACCAGCAGAAGCGGCAGTTGGAGCAGGCGTTTGTGGCGGAAGGCGGTTTCACGGAACGGCTGTACCGAGTCCGCAGCACACAGCGAAAATAAATCAGTCTTTGCTTCAAGGATTCATTGTCGGCATTCTCAGGCCATGCAGAAGCCCAACCCCGTACCAGTCCTTTCCGCGCCGGAACCGGAACTGGTCAAAGGTCTGGGTCCGGTGGATGCCACCATGATTGTCGCCGGCTCGATGATCGGGTCAGGCATCTTCATTGTTTCGGCGGATATTTCGCGGCAGGTTGGTTCGGCGGGCTGGCTCCTGCTAGTGTGGCTCTTCACCGGCGCACTCACCCTCATCGGCGCCCTGGGCTACGGTGAGCTGGCCGCCATGATGCCGCGCGCGGGTGGACAATACGTTTACCTGCGCGAAGCGTACAGTCCGCTCTGGGGATTTCTCTACGGCTGGACGTTGTTCCTGGTCATCCAGACCGGAACCATTGCGGCGGTGGCGGTCGCTTTTGCCCGTTTCCTGGGTGTCCTGCTGCCTTCGGTTTCACCAACCATTTGGATTATCCGGCCGGTGAACCTTCCGGCCGGGTATGCGCTCAGTCTTTCAACGCAGCAACTGGTGGCCATCGTGCTCATCATCTTGCTGTCGTTCGTCAACACCCGCGGATTGCGTCTCGGGAAAATCATCCAGAACATTTTCACGTCCACAAAAATTCTGTCGCTGCTGGCGTTGATCGCGGTGGGGGTGTTGTTCGGAAGTCATGCCGGGGTGTTGCGCGCCAATTTCAGCGATTGCTGGACGCCGCGCGGGGAAACACCGATCAAACCGGATTTGCCCTTCCTGGCCACGATCACGGCGGCGAGCGGATTCGGCTTGTGGATCGCCTTCGGCGTCGCCCAGGTGGGTTCACTGTTTTCGTCCGTGGCCTGGGAAACCATCACGTTCACGGCCGGCGAGGTCAAAGAACCGAAACGCAACATCCCGCGTTCGCTGTTTTGGGGCACGGCCCTGGTGATCGCGCTCTATCTGCTGGCGAATGTGGCTTATCTTTGTCTGCTGCCGCTGGCGCAAATTCAACATGCGCCCGATGATCGGGTCGCCACGGCGGCCATGAACACGGTGTTCGGTGGCGGCGGAACGGTGATCATGGCCATCGCCATCCTGGTTTCAACGTTTGGTTGCAACAATGGCCTGATCCTGACCGGGGCACGGGTCTATTACGCGATGGCGCGCGACCGGCTGTTTTTTGCAGCCGCGGGCCGGTTGAACGCCTGTCATGTGCCGGCGGCGGGTCTCCTGCTACAAGGTATCTGGGCGTCACTGCTGGTCCTGCCTCGAACCCGGCTGCGTGACGCCTCCGGCACGCCTTTGCTGGACCCGGTCACGCACGCGGAGCAGTACGGTAATTTGTACAGTAACCTGCTGGATTATGTTGTTTTTGCCACGCTGGTCTTTTACGCACTCACCATCCTCGGGATTTTTATTCTGCGCCGGAAACGGCCGGAGGCAGAGAGGCCATATCGCGCCTTCGGTTATCCGGTACTGCCGGCACTCTACCTCCTGGGCGCGAGCGTCATCATGGTTGTGTTGCTGCTGTACAAAACGCAGACCACCTGGCCGGGGTTGTTGATCGTGCTGGCGGGCGTGCCGGCCTATTTCGCGTGGACGCGGGATACAAAGGCTGAAGGCTGAATGCCAAAGTCCAAACGCTAAAAACGAAACGGAATGCAAAGGCTCAGATTTTAGATTTATCCTTCAGCCTTGCTTTAATTCAGCATTCGGCCTTTCCCTGATTTCAGAATGTGCACTGCGCGTAGAGCATCACCTGTTCCCCATACCGGGTTTCGACACCGCCATGGCTTGATTCGAAATTACACTGGCCGGCGCTGGCCGACAGGTTGACGCTCTGGTTGGCGTAGACATAGGAAAGCGTTGCGCCCACATTGGGGATGGACCATTTGTCCACCTGCCAGTCCGGATAATTCACCGCCACGGCGGTGATCAACGCTTTTCGGTTGCCATGATAGTCAAGATACAGCGGATCGCGCAGGGTGATAGACGGGTTGCGTCGCGTCAGATCAATTTCGGCCTTGTCACTGAAAGTGACGAATCCTCTGGGGTTGGTACTCCATAAATTCCGCAAGCCGACGTGGATGCTGTCTTTCCGGGCATAGGCGGTGCCGGGATTACCCGCGTCTGCCGGAGAAAATGGAGAAACAATTCGTTTGTCAAAAGTACTGTCCAGCAACGTTTCCCGAACGATTTCAAGGACGCCGCCCGGATGATAATCTGCCTTCACGTAATCCCCGAAGGATTCCCTGGCAGTGTCTCTGAAGACCGAGGCGATGTGATGATCGGTCATGTCCACGGGGCTGCGCAAGGTTGACAGGTCGGGGTTCGCAGATGACATCAAATCCCCGGTGAACACCCGGGCCGACGCGAGAGTAGATTCGGCCCGTTGGGTCCCGACTTTGCCAAGAATAAAGGAAAAGCGCTTCTCCTCTTTCGGCTCAAGATCCAGTTTCAACTCCACGTTGGTCCCCACCCCCGGCCGGCTGGTCCACGCCAGTACGGCATAGACAGAATTGGTGTCATCATGCCACTCGGAAACGGGCCTGGCCGGCATGTTCGTATCGCCCGTGAATTGGAACAACGCGGCATATTGCTGTGCTTGCGATGACATGATCGAAACTTCCAGGAATGCGCCTAAAGTCAAAACCCCCACCGGACACGCAATCCAGCGAACGCGGTTTGTCTGGTCGAATACTGCTTTCATAAGGGACGCATGGTGACGAGGCGAAATTCGGTTGAGGGGGTACGACTGGGGGTACGTCTTGAAAAAAACCGGGCAAAAACTCCGGGGTGTTAAGAACAGCTTAGTGGTACAGATACAGATTTAGAAACGTCGTTTAACTCTTACTTTGACCAGTTTCGCTGCGCAGGGGAACCAATGATGTCAGCGCCATCTCACCCGGTGTCGGAGCATTGCCCGGCGCCGGTTGCGTTTTGGGTTCCGCTGCGCGGCCGACATCCCTTTGACCCGGGGATGACGGGGAAGGATGTGAAAATGGGCTGCGCCGCAACGCCGTTTCAAAATAGGCCACGCCTCCAGCCGCCAGAATCAGGGCTGCGACAAGGATCATCCAAGTCATTGCATCCATCGAGCCTGATAAAAGCTAGTCCCTTGCCAACGCGCTTTTGTGGGGTCTTGGATGCCTATTGCCTCAGGCCATTCCCGGTCTGTCCCAATATCGTACCATCCGGCATTTGGATTGGAGACAGGTTAGCGTTACCTCTCATTCCCCTGGCGGAGGCGAAGCACGGCGAAGACCGGTTTGTCTCGGCCTGGCTTTCCGATCCCGCTGGCCGAGCAACGCCAGACGCGGCCGATCCGCCGTCGTCTGATTCCCGCCTTTGTCACGCTTTGGCGCGGCAAGTTGGCGACAAGAAAGAGAACTGGTGTAAAGGCTAAGATGAATCCAAAACTCCAGCATTCAGAATTCAGCTTTTATCCGGCTGTGTCGGCAAAGGAGAGATGTGAACTGTAAACACCAGGCCAGGGTATTTTAATTTTTGTGATGTAATTTTTCTGGCAGCCAACACGTCTGTTGATTACAGTGACGGTAAAATTTAACCTGTACCCGGATGAAGGCACTGTTAAACATCGTGTTTCTGCTCTGTGTGTCCGCCGGCACAGCCCTGTCTCTTCGGGCCCAGACGGCGGTCCCGCCCCCGGCACCTGTCTATCAACCGCTGGCTGATGATCAGTTGGACCAGTTGCTCGGGCCGATTGCGCTTTATCCCGACCCGTTGATTGCGCAAATCCTGCCGGCGTCCACGTTCCCCACGCAAATTGTGATGGCCGACCGGTATGTCAGCGGTGGCGGCGATCCCAACGCGATTGACCAGCAGCCGTGGGACGCCAGTGTCCAGGCGCTGGCACATTACCCGAACATCTTGCAGTGGATGGACCAAAACCTGGATTGGACGACGGAACTGGGACAGGCGTTCCTTAATCAACCGCAGGACGTAATGAATTCCATCCAACGGTTGCGCACGTCGGCTTATAATCTGGGCAACCTGCAATCCACACCGCAACAACAGGTAATGGACGACGGTGGGTACGTCGAAATTCTGCCCGCCACGCCGGAGGTGATGTATGTGCCAGTCTATCAGCCCGCCGTGGTTTATTACCAGAGTGGCTTTGGTATTTCCTTTGGCCCTGCCTGCCCGATTGGCGTCTGGCTGAACTGCGATTTTGACTGGCACAACCGCCATCTGGTTGTCTGGGACCGCGCGCATCCGCGACCGGCTGACTGGTGGCGGGAGCGCCCGGCGCAGCGCGACGATTTCATCCGCCGGCAAACGACGGTGTGGCAGCCGGAGGACCATCGCGATAATTACGCTTTCAATCAGGGTGACCGCGGCTGGAACAACCAGCCCGAGGAGCGTCCACCCCAGCAAAACAAGGTTATCGTCATTGGCAACCACGCCGCCCAACCGAGGCCCGCGGCCACGCCGCGCCCGGCGGCGGTACCGAACCAGCCCGCGCGGGTTCAACATTACCAGCCCGTCCGCAATCCCACCTCGACCGGCGCGTACATCGGCATTCAAAGCTCGCAAGAGACGCGGGATTATAGCAACCGCGGCCGACAGAGCATGCAGAGCGTCACACATTCAGCGCCACCTGCCCGTCCGGCGCCGGCTCCACGGCCGGCCCCATCGGGTGGTGGCGGTAATCATGGCGGCGGTTCGCAGCCAAAACATTGAATGATCAGGTACTGCTGCATTTTGGGGTGTTCGGAGGCGCGCGCGTGCTCGCGAGCCGGATTCGGCACGTCCAATCCCGCTCCTGCCGGCGGTGTCGGCTCGTCAGCAGCCCCACCCCACCTGATGGCATTACTGCCCGTGTTGGTCATCTTCACCCAAATTTTATGCCGATGAAAATGAACCTTTCTTTCCAGTCAGGCTCCCGCGGAACCCGCATCCCGGTTCTGGCCTTGCTCCTGTTGGCTTTGCCCGGGCGTCTGCCGGCCGCGGATGAAGAAACGTTCAGTTCACCGGAGGCGGCGGTGGCTGCCTTGGTGGCGGCAGCGACCAGTCATGACACGAACACGCTGCACGCCATCTTCGGGCCGGAAGGACATCAATTGGTTTCGCCCGACGCCGTCCAGGCTACGAACGAATACAAGGTCTTTGTGGAACGCCTGACTGAAAAGACGCAACTGGCCACCAACTCCGATTCCAGCGTCACAGTGGAACTGGGCGCCGATGGCTGGCCGTTTCCCATTCCGCTGGTGCAACAGAATGGCCAATGGCACTTCGACACCGCCGCGGGCCGGGAAGAGATTCTCCGGCGGCGCATCGGCATGGACGAGTTGGGCGCGATGGACGTTTGCCGCGCGTACGTGGAGGCACAGCGCGAATATGCCAGCCATGATCAAATGGGAGACGGTGTGCTGGCTTACGCGCAGTTCCTGCGCAGCACACCCGGCACGCACGACGGCCTGTTCTGGCCCGCGAAGCCGGGCGAGGCATTGAGCCCCCTGGGACCGCTGGTCGCCCAGGCCCGCGTGGAAGGTTATCATCGCGCCGCCAAAATGATGAATGACACGCAGGCGCCGTATCACGGTTACTATTTCAAAATCCTGACGCGCCAGGGAAAACACGCGCCGGGCGGCAAATACAACTACCTCATTAACGGGCGGATGATTGCCGGATTCGCGCTCGTCGCCTGGCCCGCCGAATGGGGCAACACCGGCATGGTGACCTTTGTAGTGAATCAGCAAGGCAAAATCTATCAGAAGAATCTCGGCCCCCGGACCGCGAAAATCGCCGCGGCCATGACGACCTACGACCCGGACGACACGTGGACTGTGGCGCAGTAACATCGGGAACGGCCGCCCGGTTTGCGCTCAGCCGATCTACACATAAAGGTCGAAAGCCGCCGCAAAAACAGTCGCAGCACGGTGTCGCCGCGCGCCGACGCTGGACGCAACGAGCAGGGAGAATCATCAGTGCACGGACAAACCGGTTACGGACAAAGGCGAATTTTGTAATTGTTGGCCGGGACGGGAGGATTAGACTGGGACAGTTCTTATGAAAAAATTTGCCATTGTTCTCTTTGCGTTGGTGGTGCTCGGCCTCCTGCTGCTGCTGGCGGTGGCGGTGGCGGGCATGAGTTACAATCATCTCGTCAAACTGTCGCAGGCGGTGGACAGCCAATGGGCGCAGGTGCAAAACGTCTATCAACGCCGCGCCGATCTCATCCCCAATCTGGTCGCGACGGTTTCCGGCGCCGCCAATTTCGAGAAATCCACGCTCACAGAAATCACCGCGGCGCGCGCGTCAGTGGGACAGGTGAAGCTGGATCCCAATTCCGCGCCGACCGATCCGGCCCGGCTGGCGGCTTTCGACCAGGCCCAGGGCCAGCTTTCGTCGGCCCTGTCCCGTTTGCTGGTGGTGGTGGAGCGGTATCCGGATTTGAAAGCGACGGAAAACTTCCAGGAATTGCAGGCACAATTGGAAGGCACGGAGAACCGAATCAGCGTCGAGCGCCGCGATTTCAACACGGCGGTCCAGACTTATGACACGGCCATCAAATCATTCCCGGCCGTTTTTTTTGCCTCGGCGCTTGGCTTTCAGTTCAAACCGTATTTCAGCGCCGCGCCGGGAGCGGAGACGCCGCCCCAGGTCCAATTCAATTTCAATTCAACAACGGCCCCGGCGGCAACCAACCCTTGAACCGTGCGACGCCTCTGCGTCATCCTGCTGTTGGCTTTCGGCTTCCGGCTGTCGGCGGATGAAGTCATTCCCCCGCCGCCGGCCGCGTATTTCAACGATTACGCCGGAGTCGTCTCCGCCAGCACCGTGGCACAGTTGAATCAGACGCTCGAAAATTTCGAACGTCAAACCTCCGACCAGATCGTGGTGGCCATCTTCCCGAAGATGCAGTCTGACTCGTCCATTGACGATTACACCGTGCGGGTGGCGCGGTCGTGGCAGGTGGGACAAAAAGGCAAAAACAACGGGGCGGTGCTCTTTGTGTTTGTCCAGGACCACAAAATGTTTCTGGAGGTTGGTTATGGATTGGAAGGCGTCCTGCCCGATGCGCTTTGCAAACGCATTATTGACGAGGAAATCAGGCCGCGTTTCCGGGCCGGCGATTTTGACGGCGGCTTGACGGCGGGCGTGCAGGCGATTCTTGCCGCGGTCAAAGGCGAATACCAGGGGACTGGAGCGACGGTGGCGGAACACGTGCGGCATGTGGAAAGCATCTTCCCGACGATTGTCGCCATTGTCGTGATGCTTGTAATATTCAGTATCTTTGTGCGGGGCGGATTTCTGGGCGCCGGTTACTCGGTCTGGACGATGAGCGGCGGAGGCAGTACCGGCGGATGGAGCGGCGGCGGGTTTGGCGGGGGTGGAGGATTTTCGGGCGGCGGCGGCAGCTTTGGTGGGGGCGGCGCGGGAGGAGGCTGGTAATCTATGCACCCGGGAAAATTCGCAAAACATTTGCACCACCATGACATTGTGGCCGCGATCCGCGCGGCCGAACAGAAGACGTCCGGTCAAATCCGCGTGAGCATCAGCCCCCACCACGTTGACGAGCCGGTCGTGGCCGCGCAGGTGGAATTTATGCGCCTGGGCATGGACAAATCACCGGAAAAGAATGGCGTGTTGATTTTCGTGGCGCCGCGCTCGCACAAGTTCGCTGTCATCGGTGACGAAGCCGTGCATGCGAAGTGCGGCGACGGATTCTGGCGTGACCTGGCGGACGCCATGGCCGGTTACTTTCGCAAATCCGAATTCACGCCGGGCATCATTCACGGCGTGCAAAAGGCCGGCGACCTGCTGGCGGAACATTTCCCGCGCCGGCCTTGACCGGCCGCGTTAACATTTCAACCAGAACTCATGCAGACGCCAGAACATCACATCCGGCGGGAGACAGCGCACCGGCTGGCGCGCCGCGCCCTGTTCGGTTTCATCGTGACGTTCATCCTGGCACGGGTCTTCGTCCTTCTGATCATGTCGAAGGAGGTGCCCAACCTCTACCTGTTTATGCACGGCACGCACGTTCATCATTTGAACTACGGCATTTTCCTGATGTCAGCCGTGTGCGGCTACAGCGTGTTCCGGCGGCCAACGGGCCGGGCGGCGGAAGTCACGGCGTTGTTGTATGGCGTGGCGATGGGCCTGACGTTCGACGAATTCGGAATGTGGCTGCATCTGGGCGGCAGTTACTGGCAGCGAGCGAGCGTGGACGCGGTGATTGTGGTGGCGGCGCTGTTTGGACTCGTGGCATTTGCGCGCTCGCTGGAAAAATTTGAGGCCCGGCATTTTTGGGCATCTGTCGTTTTAGCCATCGCGCTGTTGGGTTTCGGAGTGGCGCTTTACTCGGCGGGCAATCACCTGGGAAACCTGGTTGGCCCCAAACTGCAGGAGTTGGAAGCCGCTTCCTCGCCGTAGGGCAATTTAATTAATCCCGCCGCCGCCCCCCTTGCGGGATCCGTTCGCGCCCTTTCATTGTCCTTGATTTGATTGGCACCGACTCAGGTCGGCGGCTACCTGTTTTTTGAAACTAGGGCGACGGTTGTGAAATAACCTCGGTGTCCCTCGGCCCACGCACCAGGAGATTAAAGGAATTGGCCCGCCAGCCGGTCCCGACGCGCCACTCATTGCCCACTTCAATCCGGCACACGCCGGTCACCGCCACCGTGGCGCCATTCGGCAAATACGCAAAATCCACCCCGCTGGTTCTTCGCTCCCGATAGGCGAGGAAAATAAAGCCGTCGGACTGCAGCACCAAAAACTCATCCGGGCTAAGACGCGCCCGATCCAGGATCCGGGCTTGAATCCGCACCAATTGGCAATCGTAAGTGCCCTTCAAAGCGTCCGCCACGGTGATGGTTTGCGGGACGGGCACGGCGGGGCTGGAACCGATCTTGCGAAAAGTCGCATCCTTGAGCATGGGACTGTATTCGCCCTTGGCCGGGAACCCCAAAACTTCCACCTGGTCTCCCGGCAGCAACGAGCCGGCATCACTGGTTTGCACGCACAACCCGTCGGTTTTATTCTCAATATAAATGGTGTCGTCCTGCGCGTAGATCACCGTCCCGGCCACTTTGACCCGGTGGCCCAGCGGGCTGTGCGGCGCAAATTGCAGCAATTGCGAAATCGGACGGAGCGGCGTGGCGGCAAAGGGCCTTGCCGGTGCGGGCGACTCGATCGCCAGATCCGCTGGCCGTGGCACCAGGAGCCGGACGTTAAACAGTTGCCGCCGCAACGTGAAACTCGTGGCGCAGACGCCACGGACCTGAACGGTGCTGTCAACCAGCAGGTCCATGTTCGCAACGGGCAATTGCCCCACCAGGGCGGTCACCCGGCCACAACCCGTTTCGATTTCGACGGAGTAGTATTTCGTTTGCGGGTCGAAAGCCACGGCGTGAACGATGCCATGAATTTCGACGAACTGGCTGTCCTGCTCGCCGCTGGCCAGCTGCTCGTAGCTGACCGGCTTGGCCGGCGGGAAAGTGCCCGCGCCCAGAACGGTGATCCGGCTCGGATGCACCACCGGCGCAAATTCGCCAGGATCGGTGGTGCCGTCCAGTTCCACCAATTGTCCAGCCGCCAAAACCGGTTCGTTCGTGGCCGAGTAGGGAAAAAAGTAAATCCCGGCGGTGTCATCCTGAATGAAACGCATAAAGAGATTTGTGTCGAAGAAAGTGATCACCCCCTGCAATTGCACCGGATAATGCCGCCCGGCCTGGGTCACGGTCAGGTCGCGGACGGTCTCCGCTTTGAAAATCGCGTTGGTTGAACCCAGGTCATCCGCTTTCAGCGCCAGCGCGGACGCGAAGCACCAGACCAGAATCCAGACCACCGGAGAAGGTTGAAGGCGGCAACGACGGTATGACGGGTTTGACGTGTTCATGGTTCAATGAAGGAATTAGCGAATATCCTAAAGTGGTCTGATTCAATGCGCAAGCTTAATACCTGGACTTCGAAACGTTGAAAGCCTGGTCCATGCTTCGGAAAATCCTCGCCGGACGCGACGAGATTCAAGGGTGGCATAGCGCATGAACAGGCCACCGCCGCCCGCCGCCCTTTCGGCCTTTTGACCCGTTTACACGGTTGACATCATGGGCCCAGCGTGGTTCAGTTCCTGCCCGCGGCGTGGACAGTGCCGCTCGAATCGAACCTCCAACCCAGGAGACAAGCCATGAAAAAAGCAGAAGTGAAGAACTTCGGAAAACCGGATGAGGTCAGGCAGTTTGCCAATGGACAGGTGGATCTGGTCAGGATCGGTGGCGCCACCGTCGGACGTGCCGTGCTCCAACCGGGCTGGCGCTGGGCCACCTCGGTGCAGCCAATTGCTAAAACCAAGAGTTGCGAAGCGGCGCATTTCCAATATCACGTTGCCGGCGTGCTGCGGGTGCGTATGGATGACGGAACGGAATTCGACTGCAAGCCGGGAGACATTTCCCTGCTGCCGCCGGGCCACGATGCGTGGGTCGTCGGCAACGAACCCGTCACGGTGGTGGATTTCCAGGGCATGGTTGACTACGCGAAGTCGCTGTGATACCGCAATGGCACGCCGTGTCCCCATGGGCGATCTCCCCCAAGACTTTGCTGCAGCACTGAAGAACGCCGGCCTGGCTGCCTTCTTCGGCGACTGCACGAACGCGCATCGGAATGAATATCTGAAATGGATTGTCGGGGCAAAACGGCCCGGGACCAGAAACGCCCGGATCGAGAAAGCCATAAAAATACTTTCCGAGAAACGCGCGCAGGAGACGGCGCGGGCAAAGAAGATTTCCTGACCGGCCGGTGTTTCGTGAAGCGGCCAGTCAGGACATCTCACTTCCGTTTTCCGCCTTCACCAGGGCCGTTAATCATGTTTCCCATGCCCGCGGTGGGCGGGAGTTGCAGATATTGATCCATTTTGATGTCAGGCCGGAAACCAAAGGTTTCCCGCTCGAACAACTCCGGCGGAAACAGGCCATCGAACAGCGGCTAAATCCGCTTCTCATCCAGGTCAATCACATCCACGAAAGTCTTGACGTCATCGCGATGCAGGCCGTTGCATTGTTCCTTGCGCATTTTTAATCGGGCCTGGGCGGCTTCGTCACCGGGCCTGGGCCGACTCAACATATCCTCCCAGTGCGCGGCTTTTTCGGCCGCAGATTTCTTCACGTGCTGGCGGACCCAATCGCAAACCTGGCCATCGGTGATGGATTTTTTCACCACGTCAATCATCTGCTCGTGCAGGACGCCGGCGGTCTTGAGCCACATGCCGTCGAAACCCTTGCCGAAATTCTCCTGGTAATCGGCGTGCAGTTTGCCGGCCAGATGCAGACGGATTTTATCAACATAACGCGGCAGGTAATGCCAGCCGTCCATGATTTCGCGCGGGCTGCGCGGATAAATAATGTCGCTCATGCGTTCATCCTCTAAAAACGCGCGCGGATTTTCAACCCGAAAGCCTACAGAGGCAAAAATTTGAAATTTGCCTTTCCCGGGTGTCCTTCCATCCTTTCCCCGATGAACCGATGTGACTATGACGTGGCGATTCTGGGTGGGGGCAGCGCCGGTTATGCGGCGGCGCGGACGGCGGACGGCGCCGGCTTGAAAACCGTGATCATCGAAGGCGGCAAGGAAGTCGGCGGTTTGTGCATCCTGCGCGGCTGCATGCCGACGAAGGCGCTGCTTTATGCCGCCGAAGTGATGCATCTGGCCGGCCACCCCGAGCCGTGGGGCATTCGCGCCGGAAAGGCCGGCTTTGATTTCAAGAAGGTGATGGCGCGAAAAAACGTGCTGATCAACGATTTTGCCGATTGCCGTGTGAAGCAACTCAATGCCGGACCGTTCGAATTCATCCGGGCCAAAGCGAAATTTATGGACGCCCACGCGGTGGAGCTGACTTCCCCTCTCCGGGCCCCCGGCCATCCCCGCTCCGTTATGCGGGGAGAGGGACGGGATGAGGGGCGCCCAAAAAGAGTTACGGCAAAACACTTCGTCATTGCCACCGGTTCCACGGTCGCGCCGTCCCCGCTGCCCCAACTCAACGAGGCCGGATTCATCACCAGCGACGAGGCGCTGACGCTCAAGCGGCTGCCGAAGTCGCTGATGGTCCTCGGCGGCGGCGCGGTCGCGTGCGAGTTCGCACAGTTTTTCGCGCGATTCGGTGTCAAGGTCACACTCATCCAGCGCAGCCAACACATCCTGAAGGAGTTCGACGCCGGCGCGGCGGCGGCAATTGAATCGGTTTTCCGCCGGGAAGGCATTCGGATTTTCACCGGAACGAAACTGCTGGACGCGAAACGGAAGGGAAAGGCAAAGACGGTTTCGTTTGAGCACCGGGGCAAGACCGTTTCGGTTTCGGCCGAAGAAATTCTGTTTGCGCTGGGTCGCACGCCCAACACCGCCGGTCTGGACCTGGCCCGGGCCGGCGTTGAAACCGACAATGGACGTATCGTTACGAACGACCTGATGCAAACCAGCGTGCCGCACATTTATGCCGGCGGCGACTGCACCGGCCTGCACGAAATTGTTCATCTCGCCGTCCAGCAGGGCGAAATTGCGGGGCATAATATCGCCAATCCCAACACACCGCGCCGGATGGATTACCGATTGCTGATTTCCGTCGTATTCACCGAACCGCAAGTCGCGTTGGTCGGATTGACGGAAAAGGAAGCCAACGGGCGCGGGATTCCGTTTCTGGCCGCGAGTTATCCGTTCAACGACCACGGCAAATCACTCATCATGGAGGCGAAGGATGGTTTTGTGAAATTGCTCGCTCACCCGAAGTCCGGCGAAATTATCGGAGGCACGTGTGTCGGCCCCGTGGGCGGCGAACTCATTCACGAAATCGTTGCTGCGATGGCAAAACAGATGACCGTGCATGAACTGGCCGCGATGCCGCATTATCATCCGACGCTGGCAGAAATCTGGACTTATCCGGCAGAGGAACTGGCCGGGCAAATTCGGTGATTTAATTTTGTATTGCGCGTTTGGCGCGGCGCGCCGTGAGCCACAAGACAAAGAAGGGAATCAGCCAGAATAAATTCAGCCAGAGCCAATGGCGATTGATGAGTTCGGCACAGCGGAAGAACGGATCGGGAAAAATGAATTGCCTGGCGATTTCGTTGTTGGCTTGTGCAGCGAAGACGAAGCGGCCGACTGCAAAATCATGTGCGAACGCAAACATTCCCGCCGCTGCCTTCCACGCGATGGCGAAACAACCGTCAAACGCCTGCCAGCCGATTATTAATCCGCCAAACAGCGGCCAGACGCCAGCGGCAATGCCACCCAGGGCGACCCCGCCCAACGCCAAGCCGCCGAACGACAGCAGGCCGATGGAGAAACCGCCCATGCTCACCGGCGCGATCGCGGCTCCGCCGCAAGCGAACAACCCGCCGATCGCGGAGTTGCCCACGGCAATCCATGCCTTCACCGGCTTTTGCAAAATGGCAAACCGGTCGCCGATGCGGATGTGGACGAGCGGCAGGCCGAACAAAGTGGCCTTGCTGCGATACTCGCACGTCGGGTTCGGAGGGACGCCGGCATATTCCTCCGTCAGAACGCGCCGGTAATATTCACGGCCTTTACGGGCCGAGGTGAGGGCCAAAATCCAAATGGTTGGCAGAAAGATAATGACCAGTATTGCCGCGAACAGGCCGGACAGAAACGATCGGTCGGGTTGATTCCGGGTCAGCCACAAAATAAGCGCCGCAATCGGGATGAATAGTCCCACTGTGATCAGGCCCAGCCTGCCAAAAATGATTTTGACTCCGCGGCGTTCCTCTTCCGATTGTGCCGCCCCCAGGGTTACGCGATAGGCGATGTAGTTGGGCACAAACACAACGAGAGGGCCGAGCAACGCGCCAAACACACCCATTGAACCGGCGGTCTTGGCCGTCGCGCCTTTTGCCGTTGCGCCAATCACCGCGGCTCTGGCGGAAAACGAGACGCCGGGCAGTAACGCCAGCACGGCCAGGGTGAACGCCTTGTCCGGTCGTGTCCGTTCCAACGCGCCTTCCACTAACGACAGCACCTGTTCCTGCAACAGTTTTCGTCCGCGCGACAGCCGCTGGTGCACGGCGTCCTCGCTCAATTCCAACGCCTGCGCCACGCGCTCGACGGACTGGTGTTCGCGGTAGAACAACACCAGCGGTTCGCGGTAGGTTTCGGGGATGGTTTGCAGCGAACGCCAAAGAATGGCCTCCTCTTCCCGGCTCATGACATAATCGGGCGGCAACGGTTCGGGGGCATGGGATTGGGAGAGATGTTCCAGCGGCTCGGCGTCCCGCACCGGTTCGCGGCCTTCCCGGCGGAGAAAGCCATTGATGCGGTTGCGCGCTATGCCACAAAGCCAGGCGCGGAGTTTGTCGCGTTCACGCAGGCGGCCAAGGTGTTTCCACGCGGTGATGAAGGTTTCCTGCGCCAAATCCTCGCTCTGGCCGAGGTTGCCGGTGGCGCTGTAAGCCAGCGAACAGATGAGTGATTGATAGCGCGCCACAATCCGGCCGAAGGCATCGCGGTTGCCCGACAGGGTTTCACCGACCAGTTCGGTGTCGGTCAGGATGGCCACGGACGAGTCTTTTGTGCTTATCATACATGCATAAGTGGTTAGTCGGCGGAAAAACTGACAAGCTATTTGGCCGTTTCAGCCATGAAATGGTCGCCACACCCACTCTGCCTCACGCCGCGGCAGAGGAATATCCGTTTACTGACTTTTCGGCGCGAACATCTGCGCGGCCATTTTCATGCCGACCATTTGCAACTGCTGCTGCGTCGCGGTGTAATCCTGAAAGGCCTTGAATTGGTCCGGACTTAAAATCGGTTGCGCGCGCGTGAAAACCTGCTGATTGAATTGTTCCTGCTGTTGCGCGAATTGATTAATGTTATCCTCGGTAAACATCGCCGTGTAATCGCCGTCGGCCGCGTTGGGTTTGTGCAAAACGGCCGTCCATTTGAAATTGGCGTGCACATCGCTCATCGCCTGAAGCAACTGTTGTTGCTGATCCGCGGTCAGGGCATTCGCGGTGCCGGCCAGTTGATCGTTGAACTGGCTGACCGCCGTCCGGTCGGGAAGTGTTTGTTCATAGGACTGAAACGTCTGATAGTTCTGGTCACCAAGCAGTTGCTTGATTTGATTTTCGATGTCATCGGTCTGGCTTTTGACCTGTTTCGCGAGGTCGGCGCGTTGCGAAGCGTCCAGTGAGCTGTCCAGCATCGAAAAGCCGGCGTCGGTGCCGGCGAACGTTTTCTTTTCGAGCAAATCCTTCAGAGCGGCGGTTTGCTCCGGCGTCAGGTTGAGTTGCTGAAACAACGCGGCGTATTGCTTGTCCAGCATCGGGCCCATGACCGCCTTCTGCTGCGACTTGATCATCTCCCGCATCTTCGGGTCCTTGAACACCGCAGCAAAACCCTGCAAGGGATTGTTAGTTTTCGCCGCCGCCAGTGATTGCTCCAGGTGTTCGGCCTTTTTCGATTGTTCCGCTGCGCCGGCCTCGGTTTCCGCCAATATCTGCTGCAAAATCTTCTCATTCGCCGCGGCAAATTGGGCGTGCTCGACAGCCTCGCTTTGCTTCTGCAACTCCGCCCTGGCGTCGGCCAATCGGGTTTCAGTTTGCGCGAGTTGGGCCGACTGATTTTTGATTTGGTTTTGCTGATTCAGGCACCAGGCGCCGAGCGCAACCGTTGTCAGGACGAGAATGGAGATGGCAAGATTTTTCATAAGGGCAACTCGTGGCAGGATATTGCTGCATTAGCCGCTGGCCAGCACAAAAAGTGGCAGTGTCCGAATCAAGACATTGTAGCGTTGGCGCTGTGCGCCGATTTCGAGCCGCATTAAACGGGACATTGCCCGAAAAGTGACTGACTTTCAGGGTTTTAACGCGCGAACTTGCGGAGGGGGCGGCGGGGTTTCCTGACGGAATATCCGACCGGCGATCGGGTTCTGATTCACCTTAACCCGGTTGCCGGGTCAAAGCGGGACCGGCCTCGGTCGGACGGTCGTCCGGCAGAGATTGGCCCTTGGATGGGGCATCCAGTGTCTCCCGAATCACCTGGGCCACCTGCAGCGGCTGATAGGGTTTGGCCAGAAAGCAAATGGCATCC
>Ga0335073_10001564_pt1 | contig 30754 bp, 23 predicted proteins | sample Lox_Sample_22_FD_207093 | JGI IMG/M metagenome (GOLD analysis project Ga0335073, IMG submission 207093) | Soil microbial communities from Loxahatchee National Wildlife Refuge, Florida, United States - Lox_Sample_2.2 | ecosystem: Environmental > Terrestrial > Soil > Wetlands | place: USA... | reverse complement strand
ACACCTCCGGCCCCCGCGACGCCGGCGCCTCAGCCCAAACATCCTGCGGCACCTAACGGCGGGTTATGCCGCTCTCAGGCGGCGCCGGCGGAGTTGGCGCCTGATCCCGAGTTTCCCGCGGGTGCGGCTGTGAACCCAGGCCTTGCCAGAAATCCACATCCGCAACGCGGACGCCGACCGCGTCGTGCGGAGGTGACGAGGAACCGCATCGATCGGCACACGGACGGCGACGTCGGGCTCGCATAGCAGCCGTGTTAGACAGCGGCTGTACACCGATGGCCCGACTTTGCCGCTCCAGGGTTTCGCGAGAATGTGATGCAGGACCACCGGTTCGCCGCCATCGACGAACTCGCAGCGAAGCGTGCGGCTGTCAACGAGGCGAAGCCCCGGGAAGGGCCAGTAAGCCGCCGCCGTGCGGGGTGCGATGGTGAGATCGTCGAGGGGGACCACCGTGCCGAGCATCGCATTGAGCACGTCCTGATCCGCGTAGAAGAAGGGATCGGCTGGCCGGACAACATCAGGCGCAAACAGGGTCTGGCCAAGATCGAGGCGCTCCTGGCCGACGGCGAGCATGTCCAGGAAATGGTGGGCACCCTCGGCGGGGAGGATCATCAGTCCGGCGTTGACGTAGGAGTGCCGAACCGGTGTCCCGAAGCCGAAGGCTTCCCACTCGGGGTAGAAGCGGTCGACCCAATCGTTGGAGAAGAACACGGGCTTCTGGCTGGCGTGGACCTCCGCGGCAAGGCCGTGGATGTTGCCCGTGAAGATGAGGTCGACGTCGGCGACCACCATTACGTCTGCCGGATGCGCAAGCGGCACGACGTGCTTCAGGAGAGTCGGTGGGGTCGAGTCGGACGACGACACAAGCACGGCTTCGTCGGCAAGCGCATCGCGCTGCCAGTCCTCGAGACCGCGGTCGAGGACGTAAACAGGGTCGTCGTGGCCCTGGAGGCGCAGGGAGTTGATGAGCCCTACGAGACCGAGGAAGTGCTTGTGATCGCAGACCGTGTAGAAGGCAAGGTCGGTCCCGCGATTGGTGCGCTTCTGCGCCGGGTCAGGAAGCATGTCGGGCCTGGAGGGCCTTGTCGTGGAGTCGGCGCGTGTAGTAGCGGGGAATGTGAAGGGCGGGTTTCGCCGTAGGGGCGGTGTGGATTTGGGAGCTGGGATGCTTGAGGACCCCGACGAGGGGCTCGGCGAGCGTCTCCCAGCGGTACTCGTGGGCGAGTTGGGTGCTCGCTTGTCTCGCCCGGGCGAGCACCTGAGGGTCGTCGGCATGGTCCGTGATGGCGGCCTGGAGGGCGGCGTGATCACCCGGGGGAACGAGGGTGGCGAAGCCGTGGGTGGCGAAGTGCTCGCTGGTTTGGTCGCCTTGGGCGAGGATCGGGGGCAGGCCGGCCCAGAGGTAGTCGAGGTACCGGCCGCGGGCGGAGAAGTGGGCCTCGTCGGTTTTCCCGTGCAGGCAGAGGCCGATGTGGGCGTCGGCCAGGATCTCGTGGCGCTGGTCGTAAGGGATCCAGTCTTCCCAGAAGAGGACGGTCTTGTCGAGGACGCCGAGCTCGCGGGCCAGCTCGCGTGCGCGGGGGGTGGCGTTCATGGGTTGGAGGTCGGCGCTGGGGGTGCCGGTGGCGAAGATGAGTTTGATGTCGGGGCGGCTGGGCGCGAGGCCGGCGAAGGCGTGGATGGCGGTTTGAGGGTCTAGCCAGTTCCAGGCGGTGCCCCACCAGAGCACGACGGTGTCGCGGGGTTGGATTTGGGGGAAGCGTTCGCGTAGCGGGTGCTCGCGTGATGGTGAGGGTGGTGGGCCCAGCCCGAAGGGAAGCTCGATGAGCTCTGGCGGGTGGATCCGGCCGAGCGTGTCCAGCCGCGTGCTGAGGCGGTCTTTTTGGCGGGGATTGGCGCACAGCACGATGTCGGCATAGCGCAGCTGGAGTTCCATCAACGCGAGGTTCGTGTCGACCGTGCGGCGGGTGCCGGCCGAATCGGGAAGGGTCGCCACCTCGAGATCGACTGGGTCGTATTGGTCTGAGATGACCAGCGTGGGACGGACCTTCGCCAGCGGGAACAGGTACGGCGGCACGCAGGCCGAGAGCACTGCGTCGTGGGCGAGGACCTCGCGGGCCAGGCGCCGGCGGGTGAACGGGACCAGGCGGATCCCATCACGCCGGGCGGCGGGGGGATCTGGGACGGCGGCGGTGACGTGGAAGTGTTCGCTCAGCGCTCGCGCGATCGCCCAGGCCCGGATCGCGGGGCCGTTCATCCGCTCCCCCAGCTTGCCGGGTACGCCGACCAGAACTCGCGGTCGGAGTACCCCGCCGTTCGTCTCGGTGTTGCGTGCCGGCATGCGGCTAGGACTGCTCGATGATCGGCATCTCTGCTTGATCAAACGTGACAGCGCCCTATTCGCTTCCGCGCCGGCCCGCCGCCGAGAAAGACTGCCGACCGCCTCCGAACGAAATCCTACGGCCACTCCGTTGATCGGTCATGAGCGTCAAGAAATCAGCGAGATCCGCGATCAAGGCACAGGTAGTCAGGGCAGTCCAGGGCGCGCCGCCGCCGACCGTCCTGAAGTACGTAGCGGCCGCCCAGGGCCAGGATCACATGCACATTCCCTCCACGCGCGACAACGGTCGCGTCGACGAGCAGGGCCTGCCGGTGCCGCCTGAGTACCTCTGGGATGGCCTCGGGGCGAACCTGAACGAGTACCTCACCGTCGGCAAGGAGCACGCCGACAACATGCGGGCAGCTCTCGCCAGGCACGGGTTCGAGATGCCGGACAAGATCCTTGACTTCGGGTGTGGCGCCGGCCGCATGATCCGTTGGCTGAAGCCCGAGGCCGAGCGGGGCACCGTCTGGGGTTGCGACATCACCGCGGAATACATCCACTGGCTTCAGCGCAATCTGCGCCCGCCGTTCCGGTTTTTCACCAGCACGACGATGCCGACCTTGCCATTCCCCGACGGCCACTTTGGCCTGGTTTACGCGGGCTCGGTCTTCACGCACATCGCCGACCTCGCCGAGGCGTGGGTGCTCGAGGTGCGCCGCATCGTCAAGACCGGCGGACTCGCGTATCTCACCGTCCACGACCCCGCCGCCGCGAACCTCATGATGACGTTCGACGAGTACGAGCAGAAGCCCGCCGCGCCCGAGCGGCTCGAGGAGTACGGCGGTCTTCCCGATGACCTGGGGATGCTCGCTCTCGACCGCTGGCCCGAGAGGCCGAGCACGAACGTCTTCTACTCGCGCGACTGGTGGCAGGAGAGCTTGGCGCCGATGTTCCGCGTCCTTGAAATAACCGAGGGCGCGTATGGCTATCAGACCGCCTTCCTCGCGCAAGCCGTGTAACGACGGCGTAGTGGCGGGCGGGCGCCGGCCGGCGTTCGCTCTGGTTGCGTTCGCGCTGGTTGCGCTCGCGGTTGTCGTTGCCGGCTGCGGGTCGGGTTCGCACAGCCGGCCGCGGGCCACGGAGAAGCACGCTCGCGCGGACGGGAACCTTTGGGTGAGTAACTTGGGAGGATCTTGCGCCCGGCAGGCAACGCCCGGTCCTGAAGTGATGGGTCAGGAATGCGGCTCGTTGAACCAGGCCTATGAGGCTGCATCCTGTGGCGACGTGGTGGATATCGATGCCGGCACGTATAGCGCGGTGCAGGCACTGAACGACAACCCATCGCTCGATGCCTGCTCCTCGCCTGTGGTTTTCCAGGCCGCCCCCGACGTACCGCGTTCAGCGGTCGTGTTCAGCGCTGCCGGCAACAGCATCGATGACTACGACGGAGCTTTTGGGGCGGGCAAGGGCGCGTCGAACTGGGTGTTGCGGAACGTGACGGTGAAGGCTGATATCGCGCTCGACGGCGTCCACGGCGTCACGATCGACGGTATCGACGGAGGTTCCTTCTATGTAGCGGGGTCCTCGGATATCACCGTCAAGAACTCCGATCTTGGCCCTTGCTACAACCTGATCTCGCTCCCGGCCGGCCAGAAGAACGACAACGGTACTCCAGGGCCGACATATTCCCCCGATCCGACGATCAAGTGTAACGACAACATCAAGATCGCCGGTGGGACGAACATCACCTTCCGGCACAACGTGATTCACGATTTCCTCGACGACAACAGCACCGGAGCGACCGACCACTTCGAGTGCGTGTTCATAGCAGCCGGGACTGGCGTCACGTTTGACGGCAACCGGTTCTACCACTGCCAGATCTATGCGATCTTTCTCCAGGATTTCGCCGGACCGATCAGCGGGGTGACGATCGAGAATAACTGGTTCTCGGAGGGCCAGGGCGGGATGGGCGCGTGTACCTCAGACCGCTCGGGGTGTCCGCCAGAGAGCTCGGGCGGCTCTGACCACGACACGCTCACTTTCGGCGCCTCTAACACCGGGATCTCGGATGTGTTGATCCGCTACAACAGCTTCGACCCGTGCTGTGGATTATCGCAGGAGGGAAGTGCGATGGGCGCCAACATTCGCGCGGTCGGGAATATCTTGGGTGGCCCAACAGCCGGCGGGTGCATTACGGGAGTCAACTTCTCCTACAACCTGTGGCAGCACGGTGCCGGCGGGCCGTGCGGGACCGGGGATGCGACGATCCCGACAAACCCATTCCTGAGCGCGGGCAATCCCGACGCGACCCAGGACGACCTGCATCTGAAGTGCGGCACGACGGCGCGGAACTTCGTCACGCCGAATGCCGCCGATTATCGCCTGGCCTACGACATCGACGGCAAGCCGCGCAACCCCAACGGTCCGCGCGATGCCGGCGCCTCAGCCGAGCGATCGTGCGGCCCGTGACGGGATAGTCGATCGGCCGCGAAGCGCGCGACCGTCGCGTCTGAGGACGGGACCTCCGCGTCTGACCACCGAACAAGGTAGGGTTCTCGGGTCTAAGCGGCAGCGTGGCCCCGGGTGCGATCGACCGCCGGTCGACACAGCGGAGCCTGGCTAGCGCTTGGGGGACGTGAAGAAGCCCGTGCGTGACGCATTCAACGGCATGAAACCTGGCCTGAAGGGTCGAATGCGGCGCTCGCGCTTCGTGCTCGTAGCCTTCCTGTCGTTGGCGATCGCGGTCTGGGCTTCGACGGTCACGATTGCGAAGCCCGACCTGTTGATTGCCGGCTCGTCGGGACAAAGCGCCTCGCACACGCTCACTCACAAGCGACCGTCGCCGCCCCGTTGTCCGGGCTGGGCCGTTACCCGGACTACTCCCGGCCAGGCCGACGGAGGCTCGATGGTCCTTGGCATGCACCGCATCCTGCCGAACGTCGGCGAAGCGCCCTCGGGCGTCGCACGAGGGTTCGCATTTAGCGCGGTGTCGACCGGCGACATCTCAGCGGTTCATGTCTACGTCGACGCGCGCAACCGAGCGCACAAGCTGATGGTGGCGGTCTACTCCAATTCGGGATGTCGACCGGGTTCCCGGCTTACACGTGGATCTCTGGCCGTTCCGGTGCGTGCCGCGCGACGCCATCCGCCCGCGGCCCGCGGGGCCGGCGCGTGGCGCGTGGTCAACGTCCGGAGCACACATCTGGTGTCCGGACGGACGTACTGGCTGGTGGTGCTTGGCAGCGGCGGGATGTTGCGTTTCCGGGATCAACGCGCGAGACGCTGCACGAGCCCGGCCTCGGCCAACCGACACCTCAAGGCCTTCCCGAAATCATGGAAGAGCGGGGCAACCAGTCGCGCGTGCGGGGTGTCGGCGTATGTCGCTGCGCGTTTTGCGTCAACGCTGGGGACGTCGCCGGGCGGCGGCGGCGGCTCCGGACCGCCGGGCGTCGGCGGCTCGCCGGGCGGATCCGCTCCTCCCGCCGCGTCGCCGTACGCAAATCTGTGGGTCAGCACGCAAGGCGGAAGTTGCACGCGGCAGGCGACGCCCGGTCTCGAGATCCCTTCGCAGGACTGCGGCTCGCTAAGCGCGGCCTACCAGGCCGCGGCCTGCGGCGATGTGGTGAACATCGTCGCGGGCGCATACACCGCCCAGCAGAATCTCCTGGATAAGCCCGCGCTCGACGGGTGCGCGAATCCTGTCATCTTCGAGGCCGCGGCCGGTCTCTTCCCTTCGCAGGTCGTTTTTGGCGACCCGCACGCGAGCAACAACTCGATCGACGCCTACGATCTATGTTGTGGGAACCACCCCGGTGCATCTAACTGGCTACTCCAGAACGTCACCGTCCTCGACGACATATACCTCAGCGCGAATAACGTCACGATCAACAACGTCGACGGTCCTGCGATCTATATCGGCGGTGCCACGAATGTAACCGTCGAGAACTCGAATCTGGGCCCCTGTTACAACCTGATTTCGCTTTCGTCCGGGACCAACAACAACGGCTCCCCTGCGCCCAGCCATTCGCCCAACCCGTCGGTGCGGTGCAACTCGAACATCAAGATCGCCGGTGGGACGAACATCACCTTCCGAAACAACGTGATCCACGACTTTCTCGACGACGACTCCAACGGCGCTTACGATCATTTCGAGTGCATGTTCATCGCCGAGGTGTCGAACATGACGATCGACGGGAACAAGTTCTACGACTGCCAGATCTACTCGATCTTCCTTCAGGATTTCGCGGGCCCGATCAACGGCGTGACCATTCAGAACAACTGGTTCTGGGCCAACCAGGGCGGGATGGGGGGATGCACGTCGGACGTCACCGGTTGCCCTGCTGAGAATGCGGGCGGTTCGAACGAAGACGCGGTCACCTTTGGGGCCTCGGATACCGGCATCTCGAATGTGTTGATCCGCTACAACAGCTTCGATCCGTGCTGCGGCGTGGCACAAGAGGGGTCGCGTCTCGGGTCTGGTGTCCGGCTGGTCGGGAATATCCTCGGGCCCGCGGCGGGTACCTGCATCTCCGGCGCCTCCTACGCCTACAACCTGTTCCAAGCCGGCGGCGACGGAGGTCCGTGCGGCACCGGAGATGCCACCACCTCCACCAATCCGTTTGTCTCCACCGGCAAGTCCGGAACGGTCGCCGACGACCTCCATTTGCGGTGCGGCACGTCGGCCCAGAACTTCGTCACGCCGAACACCTCCGACTACCAGCTCGGCTACGACATCGACGGGAACGCGCGCAACTCTGGTGGTCCTCGAGATGCCGGCGCGTCGGCCGAAGCGTCCTGCGGGACCTAGGAGCCCGCGGAACCCTGCGGCGTCAGACGCGTCACGAGTCGCAGGGGGCGCCGGGGGATGAGGTGGACGAACAGATTCCGAAGCGTCCGGAGAGATGTCGGATACAGCACGCGGAGGGTCGCGAGATACGCGATCACACCGGCAAGCGACATGATCGCGAGACGGACAAGAGACGGGGCGTGGACGGCGTCCGCGATGAGGCTCATGCCGACCGCGGCCGCCATCAGTGCCGCACACCCGACCAGCGATGGCGCGAGGTCGCTCACCAGGTGCCCGAGCGCGCCGGCAATCGTTGCCGAGTGCTCGTCCTCGCGGCGATGTAGCACGAGGACGTACGAGACGGCCATGAACAGCCCGTGCACCACGACGGCTGCCCCGGCGACGGCCGAGATGCCGTAGGGCGCCACGAAGAAGACGGCGACCGCGTACACGACGAAATGGCTCGCGCAGAAGGAGAGGAGAACGCGTGAGCGGCCGGCAGCCATCAGCGCGGACATCGTCGCATCGACGACGATCATCGCCGCGCCGGCGATCACGATGATCTGTGTCGGTGCAACCGTCGGCGTCCACCGCGGGCCGTAGACGAGCGGAACCAGTTGGGGAGCGAGAATCGCGAGGAGCGCCAGCCCGGGGAAGAGGAGGAGCGTGATGAGGCGCACCATTCGCCGCAGCAGCGCATCGCGGTCATCGGAGCCGCTAGCCCGCGCCAGAAGCGGGAAGCCCATGTTCGGGAGGACTTGACTGATCTTCCTCTGGTAGTCGACGCCGAGCGTGTACGCGCGGAAGTAATAGCCAGCTTGAACGGGCCCGAGCCGTGCGCCGACGATCGCGTAGTCACAGTTGCTGAAGGCCGCCCAGCTGACCGCTGATAGCGCAGCAGGCCAGCCGACGCTCCAGAGGTCTTTTGCGATTCCAAGCCGGAGACGTGGCAACGGCGGCGGCGCGCAGGCACAGGTGAGAATCGTCGAGACGAGCCCACCTGCGAGCCCCCCGATCACAAGCGCTTTGGCATTGAGCCCGGCGAAGGCCAGACCGACCTGAGCGACGCCACTTACGACGATGTAGATGACCTGGATGACGCTTTGCGTCCGAAACGCCAGCCGGCGCCCCAAGATCGCCGTCGACACAGTCAACGGAGCCGTCATCGGGACCGCCAGCGTCAAGAGCCGCACCAACACGGCTGTCCGCTCGCCGAATATGGGAGCGACGATGAATGTGGCCGCGAGCAGGGTAAACGCCGCGAGCACCACCGCGAGAACGATGCACATCGCGAAGCCGGTCTGGAGGTACTCTCGGGTACCACCGTTCGGCCGCTGGACAAGGGCCGTGCCGATGCCGTTCGAGGGAACCCACAGGAGTTGCGTGACAAACAGCGCCACCGCGTACCTTCCGAACTCCCCTGGTGGGATGAGACGCGCCAGCACGACCATCGAGGCGAACAGCACGACCTCGATGATCGGACGGGAGATCACCGTCAAGCGCAGCCCTCGCAGCGCGGCCGACCGGAGGTCGGCGACCGACATCGACGACTGTTCGCTCACAGCGGTGTGCGCCCGGAAGTCGCGAAGCGGACTCGACGCCCCAGGCGGCAGGGAGGCGTGCTCATCGCGGCGCGATGAGTCTCGCGTGGAGGAAACCGCTTGGCGATCGACATGTCTGCCCGATAAACGGCGGGGGGTCGGGCCGGCTTTCGCGACCGGGGCGCGGCGGATCTGCGCGGTCGATGGACAGAACCGCCGGCGCTCGGCGTTAGTCGGAATATGAGGACAAGCCGTGAACCAGCGGGGCATCCTGCTGACGGCGCGGACCCGCGCGGCATGAAATCGCTTGTCGCCGGGCGCAGGCGGATCGTGATCGTTCTGGCGCTTGCCGGCGCGGTGATCGCCCTCGGCCTGGCGGCATACGTGCGAAGGGCTTCGAGTGCGGCTCCGGCGCTGCACCCGGCAAGCGTCCGGCTGGCAAAGCCCGCCACGCCCCTGCTGACGCGGCCGCCCGTCTACCCGCTGAAGATCGCGCCCAACGGTCGCTACCTGGTGGACCACGATGGTCGCCCGTTCTTGATCGTGGGCGACTCACCACAGGCGCTGATCGTCGACGTGTCTCTCAAGCAGGCTGATCATTTCTTCGCGGATCGGGAGGCCGCAGGGTTCAACTCGCTGTGGGTGAATCTCCTGGCCGACGACTACACGGGAGGTCGGCCGGACGGCCCCACCTACGACGGCATCGTCCCATTTCTCCGGACGGGCGATCTCTCTACTCCGAATCCGGCCTACTTCGCGCGCGCGGACGCGATGATCCGACTCGCCGGCAAGCACCATCTCGCGGTGTTCCTCGATCCGATCGAGACGGGTGGCTGGCTGAGCGTCCTGCAAAGCAACGGCCCGAGCAAGGCCTACGCCTATGGTCGATACCTCGGGCTGCGGTATCGGAGCTTCCCGAACGTCGTCTGGCTCAACGGCAACGATTTCCAGAGCTGGAGCAACCCACGCGACGATGCCGTGGTGCTGGCGGTCGCAAGAGGGATCCGGTCGGTCGATCCCGACCAGTTGCAGACGAGCGAGCTCAACTACCTGACCAGCACTTCTCTCGATGACGCCAGATGGCGCGGAATCCTCGGTCTCGACGCCGCCTATACGTATGCCCCGACCTACGCCGAGGTCCTGAAGGCGTACCGCAATCGCGATCGCATCCCGGCATTTATGATCGAGGCGAACTACGAGGGGGAGCATTGGTACACCGGCCCCGAGACGCTGCGACGCCAGGAGTACTGGACGATGCTGAGCGGAGCGACTGGCCAGTTCTACGGAAACAAGTACACCTGGCAGTTCCTGTCCGGCTGGCAGACCCATCTGGACACCGTCGGGTCGCGCCAGATGACGCTCGTCACGAATCTGTTCTCACGCCGCCCGTGGTTCGACCTGGTTCCCGACACGAAGCACCGCCTCGTGGTGTCTGGGTACGGAACCTACTCGAACAGCGGCGACGTCAACAGCAACGACTACGTCACCGCGGCTCGCACGCCGGATGGCAGGCTCGCCATCGCCTATCTGCCGGGCGGACAGTCGATCGTCGTCGACCTCAGGCGGATGGCGGGGCGTCGTGTGCGGGCGCAGTGGTACGACCCGACGACCGGAACGTACCGGACGATCGCGGGCTCGCCGCTCGCGACGAAGGGCAGGCGCACCTTCACGCCCCCCGCCAAGAACCACGGCGGCGACCCCGATTGGGTCCTCGTCCTGACCGCAACGTAGGGCGTTGGCCGCCGGCGGGAGAAGCCGCAGCCACCGCACGTTGATCCCTTGAGCGTCCGCTCGCAAGCCATCTCGTCCGGAATACCTGGAGATTCTTTATGCGCGTACTCGTCACCGGCCACAACGGCTACATCGGCTCTGTCCTCACCCCGCTCCTCGAGCAGGCCGGCCACGACGTGGTCGGGCTCGACTTCGACCTGTTCGCGCCGTGCACGTTGGGCGAGGCGCCATCCGAGATCGAGTCGATCCACAAGGACGTCCGTGACGTCGAGGTGAACGATCTCGTCGGGTTCGACGCCGTGCTCCACCTGGCTGCGGTCTGCAACGACCCGATCGGTGACCTGAACCCGCAGGCGACGTACGACATCAACCATCTCGCCTCGGTCCGGCTCGCCGAGCTGGCGAAGCAGGCGGGCGTGTCGCGATTCCTCTTCTCCTCGTCGTGCAGCCTGTATGGCAAGGGGAGCGATGACGAGCTGCTCGACGAGAACGCCGCGTTCGCTCCCGTGACCCCGTACGGACGGTCGAAGGTTCTCGCTGAGCAGGACATCGCGCCGCTGGCTGACGACACGTTTACCCCGACCTATCTGCGCAACGCCACGGCGTATGGCGTGTCGCCGCGTCTGCGCGTCGACATCGTGGTGAACAACCTCGTCGGGTTCGCCGTGACGACCGGCAGCGTTCTAATCCAGAGCGACGGGACCCCGTGGCGTCCCCTGGTCCACATCGAGGACATCTCACGCGCCTTCCTGGCCGTGCTCGACGCGCCGCGCGAGCTCGTCCACAACGAGGCGTTCAACGTCGGCTCGAGCACCGAGAACTACCGCATCCGCGAGATCGCCGAGCTCATCGAGAAGGTGGTCCCGAACGCGACGGCCTCGTTCGCCGAGGGCGCCGGACCGGACAAGCGCTCGTATCAGGTCGACTGTTCCAAGATCCAGAGGGTGCTGCCCGACTTCAAGCCGCGGTGGACGGTACCCCTCGGCGTCGAGGAGCTGTACGAGGCCTACGTCCGCCATGGAATGACATTCGAGGAGTTCACCGGCACGCGATACCTGCGCATCAAGCGCGTGCAGGAGCTTCAGGAGGCAGGCCGCCTGGACGACGACCTGCGCTGGCTGGTAGGCGTCGAAGCCGAGGGGTAGTCCCCGCGCCGATGAGCGAGGCGAGAGTCACGGTCGGTATTCCGACGTTCAACCGGTCCGATTGGCTCAGGGACACGATCGAAAGCGTCCTCGCGCAGACGTTCACCGGCTTCCGCCTGGTAGTCAGCGATAACGCATCCGGAGACGACACGCCGGACGTTGTGCGCTCCTTTGGCGACGAGCGGATCGAGTATGTGCGCTCTGAGCGCAACATCGGGCGGATCGGAAACTTCAACCGTCTGATCGCGCTTGCGGACACCGAGTTTCTGGTGCTCCTGCCCGACGATGACGTTCTCTATCCAGGGCATCTGGAGGCCGCCGTCGACCTGCTCGAACGCTTCGAGGCCGTCGGCCTTGCCCACTCGGCGTTCGACCTGATCGACGCGCAGTCGCAGGTCATCCGGCGCGTGAATCCGCTGGAGACGCGTTCGCCCGTGACGATCGAAACGCGCGCTCTGGCGCTCGAGCGCTTGATGGCCTCGGCCTGGCCGATCTGCTTCTCGTCGGTTGTCTATCGGACGAAGGCGATCGTCGAGGCAGGTGGAATGCGAGAGGAAGACGAGCCCTGGGGCGATCTTCAGATGTGGATGCGCATCGCCCTCAACTGGGATTTCGGCTACATCGCCAAGCCCCTGGCCGGATTCCGGGACCATCCGGAAACGGCAACCGTGGGCATCACGGCCAACGAGGCAAGAACGTCCGCCGGCAATGAGGTGGCTTTCCGGCACGCGGAGATCCGCTTCCAGCGACGCATGAGCTTCCTCGGTGATGCCGCGCTCGAGCCTCGCAAGGCGAATTGGCTCCGTGCGCTCGCGACGCTGGAGCTGGTCAACGAGCAAGCGATCATCGGGCTGCCCCGGGGTGAGGTCGTGAAGCGGTTGGTGGACCTCGTGCGCAAATACCCTCGGGTCGCGCTGAGCCCTGCGCTCTGGCGCCTCGTGGCGCGGCGCCTGCGGTCGGGGCTCCGCGGCGCCTCGAGCCGGCCCACCCCGCGCTGGGCCAAGCTCGATTGGATCCGCTCGGGCCGGCGCGCCTAGTCGCCGGCCGCGCCGGCCGCGTCGTAGGCCGGCGGCGGGGGGTCATAACTCCACGCTCGGCCTCGCCCGGGGGCCGAGATCGCCCGTGTGACCCGTATTCGTGTCCGAATCCACACTCGGCGCCGGCGGCGGATCGAATGTGGGGTTGTAACCCACCCTTGGAGCGGCTGAACGGGGCGCTAAGCGGGGGTTCCGATTCGGAACGCGGCGGTGTACCGGATTTCCCAGTCGCTCCGCCGGCGGTCGAGGGGCTCGAGGCCCCACCACCGTAGCGGCCAGTCACCGCGCACGAGCGGATCGCCGTCGTGGATCTCAGCCTTCAGCTCCGCGATCGGCTCCCAGCCAAGGTCTTGCGCGACCGCGGTTCGAACGTCCAGGTCGACGCCGGTGACGAATAGGTGGCCTCCGGGAGTCACGAGCTGGGCGAGATTGCGCAGGCAGGCCTGAGCGCTTCGCGCCGGCATGTGGCAGAGGAAGTTGTTCGCGACCACTAGGTCCTGCGGCCCGAGGTTCGTGACCAGACTCGGATCGGAGGCGTCGCCGACCTGCCACGCAATCCCTTCGCGCAGCCAGGGCTTGATCCGGCCCTCGTCGCCTTCCCACTCGAACATCGCCTCACGCTCGGCCTGCGTCAGGCCGTGGAAGATCGGGCAACTGACCATCTCGGAGGACTCGGGGCTATAGACGCCTCGCTCGGCGACGTCCACGACTTCGGGCGAGATGTCGACCGCCTGCACCGTGAGCCTCAGATCCGGACGACTCGAGCGCAGCGTCCAGAGGATCGAATAGACCTCGACGCCGATGCTGCACCCCAAAATCGCGATCTTGACTTCTGCGCCTTGCTCCTTTGTCTGGATGAGACGGCGCATCAGTTCGAGCTCGGGACGGTTCCGGAGGAAGTGCGTGCCCAGGTACATCTCGCGGTCGGCTCGCCTGCCAACCACACCGTGCACCCAGGCGCCGTAGGCGCGCGCCGGCCGAGTGCCGCGGAGGCGCTCCGGGATGTGCCGCCAGATCCGCTCGTTGTGCCCGAGAGCTGCCATCTCCAGCCGCTGACGCACACGCCCGGGGCGAGCCAACTCGCTGGACTGGGCGTCCGCCGGGCGGCCGAACAGGAGGTCGTACTGCTCCTCGACGGCCGCGCGCGCCTCCTCCACACCCCGCGCGATCGTCCGCCTCACGTCTTCCCGGTTCTGCTCCAGGGTGCGGAATTGCTCGATCAGTCTCGTGGCATCGATGTCCGCGATCTCGTGGCAGTAGTCGGACAGCTTCATCTGGCGCATCAGTGAAGAGGACTTGTGGTGGAACGAAATCGCGATCACCGGCTTGTTGAGGAGCAAGCTGAGGAGAACGTTGTGAAAGCGCGTGGCGACCACGAGATCGGTGGCGGCGAGTTCGCCGACGACGTCCTGAACCGAGGCGCTCGGCGGAGCGATGATGCGCTCCTCGTCGTAGCCATCCAGCCGGCTCTCCAGAACGCCCCGAAGGTCGGCGATCGCCTCGGCATCGGAATCGCCGAGCAGGAGCCGCACGTCGTAGTCGTGCGCGAGGAGCCAGGTCACGAACTCGGCGAGAGACTCCAGATAGCGCGTATACGTCTCGGAACGTGGACCGGCGGCGCTGTAGTTGTCCGCATAGTCCATGAGGCCGAGCCCCACGACGGGCCGCGTCGGACCCGGCCCGGCGCCGTCACGCCGCAACAGTGTCTCGGGCAGGCCGAAGACCAAGTCCGGGTATATGCGGTCGCCCGTCGCGGGAACCCCGATGTCCGCGACACGGTCCCTGCTCGCCGCGTCTCGGTATGAGCGGTAGTCGGCCATCGATAGGGCTGCCCTCACCAGGAGACGACCAGGGCGGCTGTTGAACGGCCCTGCCCCGACGCTGAGGAACAGCACCCGCGCGCGGCGCAGCTTCGCCATCAGAACCCACTTGAACAGGTTGTACGGTCCCCAACCCGAGAGGCCGTAAGCGTCGGTGACCAACCCGGTCCCGGGGACGACGAACGTGTCGATCCCACCGAGCTTCCTGAAGGCCCGGACGTACTGCCCAAGCTCCCCGCCGAGCCCGACGAACGCCATCGGCACCCGTCGGGCCATCGGGGTCGTCCGGTCCCAGATCCTCGCGTCCCGGGACGTGAGTGGAAAGGCGTCGATCCCGTACCTGGCCACGACCGCTTCGGGGATCGTGCAGACGCAGCGGAACTCCGACTCGGGGGAGCGAGATTGGAGCTCCGAAATGATCGAGAGCAGCGTGCTCTCGTTCCCGGAGTTCCCAGACCCGAAGTGGCCGAAGAAGGCCACGTTCAGCGGATTGTCTGTCTCGGGCACCACCACGAGCGCCTCGGATCGCTCGGACCAGCGATCCGTCGCGGCCGAAGTCTCGACGCTCATCGGCTGCGTGTCAGCTCGCGACGAGCAGACGCTCTTCGAGCCAGGTCTCGCCGCGGAAGTGCCGGTACTGCTCGGCGCGCAGGCGATCCGCGACCCGGCCGGCCGGGAGCTCGACGTCGTCGTAGGTCAGTACCTCGTCCTTCGCGACGTCGCGCAGCAGAGTGCATCCCTCGACGAGGCCTTCCGGGAGGTAGCGGCGCTCGCACATATCCTCGACGTTGGCCGCCTCGCCGTAGGTCATGAACATCCCATACTCGTCGAGGACCTCGCCCGCGGCGAGATCGCGCTTTGCCACCGCGCACACCTCCACGACAGGGCCTCCGAGCGGTCGCGCGACGTGGTCGCCGAGCAGCACGACCCGTGCGATCGCGTTGGGCGCCTCGAAGTGCGGCAGGTGGTACGGGATCCAGAACGGGAACAGCGGTCCGTCGCCCATCTTGTAGAGGCTCAGGTAGTGGCGCTGCTTCGGATCTGGATGCTCGGCGAGGACGAACACCTTGACCAGCGACGGCCCGACGGTGTAGTCGATGATGCCGCCGACCTCGCGAATCTCGTCGAGGTTGTACAGCGACGGGAGCTCGAGCGGCGAGCCGTCGAACTTGAGCCCGCGCGACATTCCGCGGTTCAACACCCTGAACCCCGTCGCGTTGGCGACGATGGTCTGTTCGAAGCTGATCTTCGAGCCATCGGCGAATGAAGTCACCATCGCCGGGTTCTGGGCCCACTTCTCCGCAAACGCCTTCTGGGTCTCGGGATTGCGATAGGGGTCCTGGAGTCCCTTGACGTTCCCGATTACGCGCGGCGTGAGTCCAAGTCCCTCCACCCAGCGCACCAGGTTCATCTGCAGACCCGGCTCGTCCCCGTCGACGGCGGAGACGGTGACTCCGGCGCGATCGGCGTAGACCTGGAGGATCGGCCCGATCGTCGCGTCGAGCTCCGCGTTCATCAGGAGCATGTGCTTGCCGTGGGTCAGCGCTTCGAGCGTGACCTGAGTCCCGAACTCGACCGATCCCGTCACCTCGACGAGCGCGTCGATCTGCTCGGCCCGGCAGAGCAGGAACGGATCTTCGGTGGCGACGGGACGGCCCGCGCGGATGGCGTCGTCGACCTCGTCCTGCGTGGTCGCGACGACCGTGTCGCTGAGGCCGGCATAGTCGCAAACGCCGACGGCGCGGTCGAGCTTACGGCCGTAGACCCCCGCCAGGCGCATACCGGGGACGCTGTTCACGATCTGGTTGGCGAGGCCCTGCGACATGAAGCCCGAGCCGATCAAACCGACCTGGATCGGACGGCCCTCCTCCTCGCGCTGGCGAAGTGCGTTATCGACGATGATCACAGCGCCACCCCCACCGGTTCGGCGACGGCCATCCGACGGTTGAGCTCAGCCTCGACCTCTGACAGAGGAGCCCATGCTGCGTCCTTCGCGGACATCTCGGTGACCGGAAGCGGCCAGCTCAGGCCGAGCGCCGGGTCGTTGGGGGCGAGGCCGCCTTCGACGCCGGGCGCGTAGAACTCGCCGACCTGATAGGTCGTCTCGGTGATGTCCTCGAGCGCCTGGTAGCCGTGGGCGAACCGCTCGGGCACGTAGAGCGCGCGATAGTTGTCGGCGCTCAGCTCTACCGCAATATGCTCGAGGTAGGTCGGGCTCTCCGGGCGCAGGTCGACGATGATGTCGAGGATGGCGCCGCGCGTGCAGCGCACGAGCTTGGTCTCCGCGTGGGGCGGGAACTGGAAGTGCATTCCGCGCAGCGTCCCCTTGCGCTGGTTGAACGCCAGGTTGGCCTGGGCGATTACGGGCCGGAGCCCGTGCTCCTCGAACTCGTGCTGGCAGAACGTCCGCGCGAAAAACCCACGGTTGTCCTCCCTGCGGTCGACATCGATGATGAACGCTCCGCGGAGCTTCGTTTCGGTGAAAATCATCCGTACTCCCGATCTAGATGGACGGTCAGGCCAACACGGCCTTGCGGCAGTAGAACGCCTCGGCGTAAGAGGTCGGCGATTGGCACTCCATGCCCCGGAGGCGCAGAAGCCCCGAGAAGAGGTCATGTTTGAACCACGGCTTGACCACCTGCGAGTGAAAATGGTCGAACAGGTGCGAGACCTTGCGCGAGCACAGACTCTCGTCGAGCGGGACGAAGAGGTTCGGGGATCCCATGTCGCCGTCGTACTTGGGGATCTCGTACTCCAGGATCAGGTGATCGCGGAACGTGTTCCAGGTCACCTCACAGGTGAACCGATGATCCTGGTGAAGATCGCTGCGCTGGTGGGTGAACACCACGTCGGGCGAAAAGTCCCGCTTGAGTTCCTCGATGTACTCCTTGATCACGCGGCCGTCGTAAGGGAAGAAGCCGTCGGCGAAGTCGCGCACGATGATGCGGTGCGGGACGCCCTCGAGCAGCGCCTCGGCGCTCGTCTGAGCCTCGAGCGCGCGCTCGGGCGATCCGCTGAGCACCACCCACCACAGCTCCGACACCGAGCCCTGCTCGATCAGCCGCAGCAGCGTGCCGGCGCAGCCGATCTCGATGTCGTCCGAGTGGGCGCCCAGCGCGAGCACCCGCACCGGCGCCGCCTCCGGGCGGTTTAGCAACAGGTTGAGCATCAGCCTGCGGCGGCGATCGCCACGTCGGAGTCGACCTGTGGGCTCGAGTTCCAGACTTCCCACGGCGCGGTGCCGTTCTCGTGGAGTGTCTCGAGGCTCTGCTTGTCCTTCAGCGTGTCCATCGGCGCCCAGAACCCGGGATGGCGCTGCGCCATCAGGTCGCCCGTCTCCATCAGGCGGCTGAACGGCTCCTCGACGAGTTCCTCGCCGGGCCGGATGTCGTCGAGCAGCTCCGAGCGCATCACGAAGTAGCCGCCGTTGATCCAGACGTCCGAGCGAGTCACGTCGCTGATTCCGTCGACGAGTCCGCGGTCGTCCATCGAGACGACGTGGAAGCTGTAGTTCGGCCGGACGGCGAGGAAGCTCGCGGTCACTCCCGCGGCCTTCGTCCGCTCGATCATCGCCGGCAGGTTCGCGTCGGTGAGCGTGTCGCCGTAGTTCGCGAGGAACATCTCGTCGTCACGGAGCAGATGGCGCACGGCGCGAAGGCGCTCGCCGATGCACGAGTGCAGGCCCGTGTCCACGAACGTGATGTTCCAGTTGTGGATGTCGGTCTTCAGCAGGTGTACGCGCGCGCCGCCCTCGGACAGCACGAAGTCGTTCGCCATCGCCTCGTTGTAAGTGAGGAAGAACTGCTTGATGGCCTCGGCCTTGTAGCCCAGGCACAGCACGAAATCGCAGAACCCGAAGTGGGCGTAATACTTCATGACGTGCCACAGGATCGGACGATTCCCGATCGGAATCATGGGCTTCGGCACGAATTCGGAGGCCTCGCGCATGCGCATGCCCTGGCCTCCGCAGAAGATGACGACCTTCACGATTTTCCCCCTAGATCAGGCGCGCCGAGGCGGCTCTGCTTGGTCTTTCCCATGACAATGCAACGACCCGGCTCCGGTGGAACTTTTGCCGCATCGGTGGCTCGCTAAGCGGGTGCCAGCGCGACGTCGAACAGCACATCAATCCGGCGCTCCCAACTGTGCCGGGCGACGAACGCCAGGCGATCTTCCTCGCGGTCTCGTCCGAGCGCGAGTGCACGCCGCACTGCCGCCGGCATGTCCCCGTCCGGCGGAACGAGCACGACGCGCCGGCTGATTCCCACGACGCCGGCCAAGTCGACTGCCGCCGCCGGGAGACCCCCCGCGAGGTACTCGTAGAGCTTCAGAGGGCTCATGGCCTCCGTGCCCAGGTTGCGGACGTGCGGGACCAACCCGACATCCGCGTGGCCGATCAGACCGACAACCTCGGCTCTCGGCACCGGCGGGTGGATGTGAATATTGCTGATCCCTCGAAGCGGTTCGAAGTGTTTCGGCTCAGCCAGGGGCCCTACGAGAGTGACCGAGCCGTCGGCGAATTCGTCGGCAACCTGTCGGATCTGCTCAACGTCGACGCGGGACTCCAGGGCGCCGACGTAGAGGAGACGCGGAGATGGCAGCGCTGCGAACCAATCTGCCGGCGCAGGCAGTCGCTGCCATTCAGTTGCATCGACTCCGTTGGGCGCGACCGCGTGGAGTCCAGCCGGGTCGATCCGATCGATGAGCTGTTGATTGACCGCGACGACTCGGCGGCGTTTGGCTCTGATCTGCCGGTAAGCCTCCATCGTGTTCTCCCACCAGGCGTCCGCGGCCCCAGGGGGTCCGGCGCAACCGAACTCGTCCCGCCCGAAGAAGGTCACGGGCCCTGCCCAACTGAACTCACCGAAGCCCGCGAGGAAGGGATTCGTGGTCACGATCACGGGCCGCTCAAGTCCATGGCGCTTTGCCGCGCGGCGGATGCTGCGCTCGTAGGCGGCATAGACGCGCTTCACCGCGCCCAAGTCGACCGGATGCTGCCGTCGCAGGCGAAGTGGTGAGTGGTGAGTCGCAACTTCGCTGGGCGGAAACTGAGCGCCGTTGCGCCCGAGCAACGTTCGCGCGAGCTTCCTGGGCGCGCTACGGAAATCGTCGCAGACGAGCGCGCGCCTCACTCGGGGATCGGCCAGCAGGGCCTGCGCAAAGCGATCCTCAGGGAACGAGAAGTTGCGGGCGGCCGATCCCTCCCACGAGCCGAAAGCGAACGTGAAGAGGATGTTCGGGCGCGGCGCGTCGTCGGTGATCGTTACTGTCTCCACGCGATCGCCGACGGCGTCGATCGGCTCGTTGACGGTCCCAGTGGAGTAGCTCATCGTGGTCGGCAAGGTAGCTCCCGGGAGGTGCGAAAACGAGGTCGTCCGAGCCATTCCGGTGATTAACCGGCCTCCAGCACAGTCCGGTCCGAGAACAGCCCTGACCAAAGGGCTAGGCCGCCACGAGAGCCCGGCCACGGTCGACTACGTTGTTCCGGCATGTGTGGGATCTGCGGAGTCATCCAGCTTCGAGGTGAGCCACGCCGGGTGCTCGAACCTGGCGTGCTCATGCACATGACCGATCGCATGACCCACCGCGGGCCAAACGACCGCGGCGTGTACGAGGCGCCGGGCGTTGCGCTCGGGATGCGTCGCTTGTCGATCGTCGATGTCGAGGGCGGTCATCAGCCCTTCCAGAACGAACGCGGCGACGTGTGGGCGGTCCAAAACGGCGAGCTGTACAACCATGAGGCCGTCCGGAACGAGCTCAAGGCGCGCGGCCACCGATTCCACACACGCTGCGACACCGAGGTCCTGCCGCACCTCTACGAGGACTCCGGCTCGGCGTTCGCCGCGGAGCTGCGCGGGATGTTCGGGATCGCGGTCTGGGATGAGTCGCGGCGCCGAGCCGTGCTCGTGCGCGACCGCCTCGGGATCAAGCCGCTGTATTGGGCTCAGACGGGCGATCTGCTTGTGTTTGCGTCGGAGCTCAAGAGCCTGCTGGCCAGCGGGCTCGTCGACGTGGAGCTCGACTACGACGCGATCGATGCGTTCTTGACTCTCGGCTACGTGCCCGCGCCGCGTACGCCGCTGGCACAGGTCAAGAAGCTCATGCCGGGTCACCGGCTGGTGGTCGAGGACGGCGGCTTTAAGATCGAGCGCTACTGGGACTACCCGGAGCCGGTGGTCGACTCGCCGAGGCTCGCGGAGGGCGATTACGTCGAAGGACTGATGGAGGTCCTCGACGAGGCGGTCCGCATGCGCCTGATGAGCGACGTCCCGCTTGGCGCCATGCTCAGCGGTGGTCTCGACTCCTCCCTGATCGTCGCACTCATGGCGCGACACATGAGCGAGCCGGTCAAGACCTTCTCGGTCGGGTTCGCCGAGGACCAGAAGTTCAGCGAGCTCGGCGATGCCCGCTACGTGGCGTCGGTCTACGGGACCGACCATCACGAGCTCGAGTTGTCGTTCCTCGACAGTTCGCTCGACTTGGGCGAGTTGGTCTGGTGCCTGGATGAGCCGCTGGCGGATCTCTCAGCGCTCGGCTTCGAGGCGATCTCCCAACTCGCGGCCCGGCACGTGACGGTCGCCCTGTCCGGCCAGGGCGCCGACGAGTTGCTCGGCGGATACAAGAAGCACCGGGCCGCGTCCCTGGTCGGCGCCTGGAACTCGCTGCCGGCTCCGTTGAGTCGAGCCGGGGCTGCGGTTGCCCTGAGAGGCCCAAAGCGCTTCGCACGTGCCGCCCGCACCCTCGGCGCCCCGGACGCTGTCGACCGGCTCATCGAGATGAGCGGGCGCCTCGGCGGAGGGCTGCGCGAGTCTCTCTACCACGGGCCGCTGGAGGGCAAGTCGGGTATCGCGGCTCTCGAAGCTCTCGAAGCAGCGAAGTCGGGGACGGCCTGCGACCCGCTGTCCGCGACGCTCCATCTCGATGCGCAGCTGGCGCTGCCCGACATGATGTTGCACTACTTCGACCGCGCTTCGATGGCCCATTCGCTCGAGGTCCGGGTGCCGTTCCTGGATCACCACGTGGTCGAATACTGCGCCCGTATCCCTTCGAACCTGAAGGTGCACCGGCTCCAGACCAAGTACCTCCTGAAGCAGGCGTCCGAAGGGATCGTGCCGCGCCGGATCATTCACAAGCGCAAGCTCGGGTTCTTCCGGGGTTCGACCCAGACCTGGCTGCAGGAGCAATTGCGCGGGAGCGTCCCGGAGCTCCTCCTCGGCTCCGATCTTCACTGCGGTGAGTTCCTCGACGCGAAGGTCGTGCAGCAACTCGGCGTCGCGCACCGGGACGGGACGGACTTTTCAAACGGCCAGCTCTTGACCGCGGTGCTCATGCTCGAGAGCTGGTTGAGAACCTACATTCCTCGCGCGGTCGCGCCACCTCGCGAGGACCTCGATCTCGTCCCCGCGCTCGGATGACACCGACCGCAGCAGACGGTCGGTCGGCGGCGGGACGCCTCTGCGTCATCTCGCCGATGCACAACGAGGGATCGCACGCGGAGCGTGTCGTCGCCGGGATGCGGGCGCAACGACGCGCGCCCGATCTTTGGGTGATCGTCGACGATCAGTCGACGGACGACACCCTGGAGCGGGTCCGAGCCGCCGCCAAGGGGCTCGATTACGCGCGCGTCCTCGCCTTCGAGCGTCCTCCGATCACGACAAACGACCGCCTCGCGCACGCGCTGGAGGCCGAGTCGTTCAACCACGGGCTGCGAGCAGCGGGCGGCCCCGACTCGTTCGACTACATCGCGAAGCTGGACGGCGACGTCGTGCTGCCGCCGGACTATTACGAGACCTGCATCGCGCATCTCGAGCGCAATCCGCAGGTCGGGATCGTCTGCGGTCAGCTCCGCGAGACGATCGCCGGCGCTCCTCGAATCCTCCCCATCGCCGGCCGTCACGTACACGGCGCCTTGAAGATGTACCGGCGGGAGTGCTTCCTCGCGATCGGCGGAATGCGCGAACAGCTTGGATGGGACGCGATCGACGAGATCTACGCCCGGATGAAGGGGTTCACGACTGTTTCGCTGCCGGCGCCGATCGGCGACCATCTGCGACCGGTTGGCTCGAGCGACGGCATCCTGCGAGGCCGAGCGCGCCACGGTGTCGTCGCGTACATGACTCATTTCCCGTGGTACTGGGTGATCGGCCGGTCCATGAAGCTCGCGTGTGCCAGACCTCGCGTCCTCTCGGGATTCGCATTCCTGTGGGGCTATGCGCGAGCGTCGCTCAATGCGACCGAGCGCGTCGATGATCCGGCCTTCCGGGCGTTCGCGCGCAAGGAGCTCCGCCTGCGAACCGTCTCTTTCCTGACTTCTGCCGCGAGCCGGCTAGTGGGACGGCGGCCGGCGGCCGTCGCGTCCGCCGAGGTGCGGCAGGCCGAAGCCTGACAGCGACCTGCGATGGCCGATCTCGACGTAATCATCGTCTCGTTCAACAGTGCGTCGTACCTCGTGCCGTGCCTGGAGTCGATCTATGCGCACGCGGGCGGCGCGGAGCTGGACGTCGTGGTGGTCGACAACGACTCCTCGGACGGATCGGCCGAGCTCGTCGAGCGCCACTTCCCCAGTGTGCGGGTGATCAGGAACGAGAACCGTGGGTTCGCGCATGCCAACAACCGCGGGTTCGAAGCCACGGGCTCTCCCTATGTCCTGTTCGTCAATCCGGATGTAGAGATCCGAGAAGGGACGTTCGCGGACCTGCTCGAGCAGCTCGCGGTGCGACCGCGAGTGGGGCTCATCGGATGTCGCCAGCTGACCGAGGACGGTCAGGTGTATCCCACCATCCGCCGGTTTCCGGCGCCGCTTCGCAGCCTCTGCGAAGCGCTCGGCTCCGAACGCTTTCCCGTCCGGGCTTCGTGGATGGGCGAGCGCGAGCTCGACCCGATGGCCTACGAACGCGAGTCGCCGTGCGATTGGTTGACCGGTTCGTTCATGCTCGCGCGCCGCGTGGCGGTGGAGGATGCCGGGCTGATGGACGAGCGCTTCTTCCTGTTCAGCGAAGAGACCGATCTCTGTGCCGGAGTCGCGGACGGCGGTTGGGAGGTCCGTTATCTACCCGCTATGACGATCTTCCACGATTTCGGCAAGAACGGCCTTAGCCCGCGTCTGTCTGCTCAGGAGGCGTACGCCCGCCGGCAATATCTGTTCAAGCGCAGCGGCAGCGTGAGCCGAGCCATGTCGACGGCCGCACTTGCACTGTTTCACGCGCGGAGAGCCCTGGTGTCGGCCGGCAGCGACGAGAGCAGCCGAGGCAAGCGCGCCGCCGCGCGGGCGTCCCTCCGAGTGGTGCTGGGCGTGGCCCCGCCGCCGTTCGGCGAGCTTTCGGGCCCGTTGCGCGGGCCGCGATCGGCGGTTCCCGTCCCTGCTGCGCCGATCGGCGAGGCCGTCAACGCCTTGCCGCGGCCCTGACCTAGCCTATCGGGTAGCAATCCTCGCGGAGAACCACTCCGACGGCCATGGGAAGGTCGTCGCCCGCCGCCTAGCCTAGAAACCATGCTGCAACGAGCGACACGCGCCGTCTGCCGGCCGCTGCTTGATCGCGAATTTACGGCAAGAAGGGGCGTGGCCGACAGGGGCGTCACAGACGGCGACCCAGTCGGGCAGCACGGAGAAAGGCGATAGGAATGGATATTGAACTCTTTTTTGCGGTCCTGAAGCGCTTCTGGAAGATCGTTCTCGGTGGGCTGGTGCTGGCCATCGCGCTCGCCGCGCTCGCGCACATGCATCGCTCTGTGAGCTACGAGAGCCAGGCTGAGGCACTGATCACCGCGCCTCCGCAGCCTCCGCTCGTCAAGGGCCAGCCGCCGACTCCGGCCAATACCGCTGGAGACGCCGCGATCTACGTGCAGTTTGCGAACGCGGACGCGATCCAGAACCAGCTCAGGAGCATCCCCGGGGAGGTCCTCGCCTCGGAGATCACTGATCCGTCCGACGGCGCCGACCTGCCGTTTGTCGCCCTCACCGCGACCGCGCCGACCCCCCAGGATGCGGTGGCGCTCGTTCAGAAGACGTTTTCGGTCCTGACGACGTACATCGGTCAGCAGCAGGCTGCGGACGGCGTCGCTGTCGGCCAGCGGGCGACCCTTCGCGTCATCGCGAGCGGCAACCCGCCGAAGCTGGCCGGCGGTAGCTCGGCGACCGTTCCGCTACTCATCTTCGTCGCCGTGCTCGGCGCCGCCATCGCCATCGCCTTCATGCTCGAGAATGCTCGGCCCAAGACTGCCGCCGCTCTCGGACGCGTCCCGAAGACCGGCCCGGTCGGTGTCGAGCCCCTAGGCCGCGTCCCCGGTGGCCCGGCACCCCACCCGTTCACCGCCCATCCGGGCGGGACACCCGAGCCGGCCAACCTGGCGAGCCGCCGCGATGCGGCCGCGCACCGGGCCGACGACGGTGGGGCATCCAAGGCTCTGCTGGACCGCCTGATAACCCGCAGCTCCGATTCTTCCTGAGTGACTGACGTCGCCGTCAACACGGGGGAGGCCGAGGAGAAGGTCCGGGCGGTCCCGCGCTCCGTCGTCGTGATCGGAGCGGCGGCAGCGTTGCTGACCGTCGATGTCGTGCGAGGCGGGGCCACCAGTAAGTACGTGCCCCTGGCCCTCATCGGAGTCATCCTGGGCACGATCGTCGTGAGGCTGGCGAAGCGCTGGTCGTGGCTGGTCGGCTGCGTGCTGGTGACGATGGTGCTGATCCCCAATGACGGGCGGTACCTGCTCGCGGCGCATTTCCCGATCCAGATGCAGCCGTACCGCGTCGTCGTCGGCGCGATCATCGTCGGATGGCTGGTCGCCCTCCTCGTCGACCCGCGCGTCCGTGCGCGCGCGAGTGGATTTGACGCACCAATCGTCCTGATCATCCTGGCGACCCTCGGGTCCGAGGTCGTGAACCCGGGACGTTCGAGCACGCTCTCGTCCTACGTCATAAAGGCGATGTTGCTGTTTGTGACCCTCGTGTTCGTCTTCTACATGGTGGTGAGCGTTGTTCGGACTCGCGAGGTGGTGGAACGTCTCCTGACGGTGCTCGTCACCTGCGGCGCCATCGAAGGCTTCGGTGCGATCTATCAGCGTCGGAGCAACACCAACATCTTCAATTCGCTGCACCCGATACTCCCGGGGTTCAACTTCGAAGGCCTCCAGGGAGCCCTCGGACAGGCGCGAGGGGGCTTCCTTCGTGCGACGGCCTCCGCGGGCCATCCGATCGAGCTCAGCGCGACAATGGCCATGCTGCTGCCGCTTGCTATTTACCTGGCGGTCAGCCGGCAGCAAAAAAGGTGGTGGGTGGCGGCGCTACTTCTCCTCGGTGGCGATTTCGCCGGTGGCTCGCGCACCGGGATCATCAGCCTCGTGGTGATCATCCTCGTCTTCCTCTGGCTCCGGCCACGGCAGGTGCTTCGGTGCTGGCCGGCGCTCCTTCCGGCTTTGGTCGCCGTGCACTTCGTGGCGCCGGGCGCCCTCGGCGGGGTCGAGCAGGGCTTTTTCCCAGCGGGCGGGCTCCTCGCGCAGCAGTCTCACGTGTTCGTCGAGAGAGGCGGCCACGTTACTGACAACACGCGGCTGTCGCGCTGGGGCCCGTCGATCCAGGAGTGGATGGAACACAATCCGCTGTTTGGCGAGGGCTTCGGGACACGCGTCACGGGGCTCCTGCCCAACGGCAGGATGAATCCCGACGACAATGCGAACGTACTCGACGACGAGTGGTTGACGACCTTACTGGAGACTGGGCTCGTCGCCGTGATTGGGTGGTGGTGGCTGTTCGGCCGCGTGGTGCGCCGACTTGCTCGGCGCGCGAAGGTGGAGGGCCCGAGCCCTGACGGTTGGTTGTTCGTCGGGCTCGCCGCATCGATCGCGTCGTTCGCGGCGTCGATGTTCTTCTATGACGCGTTCTCGTTCATCCAAGCAACGTCGGTGCTGTTCGTGCTGCTCGCGTTCGCTGCGACGCTGTTGTCGTTAGTTCCAACCAAGGGGATAGTTCCAACTAAGGGGGTAGGTAGGGCGTGACCAGCGTGGAAACCTCGCGGCTCGAGCCGGCCTATGTTGATGCCACGCTGTCGCCCGCGACGGCGAACGGTGCATCGGCCGCCGATGCTGCGCAGCGCCAGGAGCACCGACGCGAGCGGATCACGATGCTTCTCGAGAACAACCCGTATCCGCAGGATCCGCGAGTGCGGTACGAAGCCGAGTCGCTCGTGGCCGCCGGTCATCTCGTCGAGGTGGTCGCTCCGCGAGCGGATGGGCAACAAAGTCGCGAGATCGTGAACGGCGTGCAGGTGCGGCGATATCGCGGTGCCAACGGGACAGGGTCGGGCATGGTGGCGATCCTCAGGGAGTACGGGATCGCATGGATAGCGCTGCACCGCGCCGCGTTCGCTGCGCTGCGTCGTGGGAGCACGGTCCTGCATCTGCACAATCCGCCGGACATCCTGTTCATCGCGGGGGCGATGTTCAGGGCGGCGGGACGCGAGGTCGTTTTCGACCACCACGATCTTGGACCTGAGCTCGCCCGAGTGAAATTCAGGTCAGGCGTGCTCGAGCGAGTGGCTCGCATGACCGAACGGCTGACCTTTGCCGTCGCGACCCACGTGCTCGCCGCGAACGAGTCACACGCGGAGATCGCGCGTGAACGAGGCGGAATGCGGCCCGGCGACGTGACGGTCGTGCGAAACGGGCCGCCGGCTCGATGGACCCGCCTTCCGCTACGGGCCCGCTCGGGCGAACTGCGCCGGGTGCGACTCGCTTACCTCGGGGCTATCGCCGCGCAGGACGGCGTCGATGGCCTCGCGGAGATTCTCGCGTGTCTGCAGCGGCGGAACCCGGGCATCGACGCCGAGCTCACGGTCATCGGCGACGGGGACGCGCGTGAGGAACTCGAGGCTGCTGTGGCACGGTGGGGCGTGAGCGCGAGCGTGACCGTGACGGGATGGGTAAGTGGCTCTCGGGTGCCCGAGCTGCTCCAGGACGCTGACGTGTGCGTGGACCCGTCACCGAAGACCGACTTGAACGAGCGCTCGACGATGATCAAGGTGATGGAGTATCTCGCGATGGGTAAGCCTGTGGTGGCTTACGATCTCTTGGAGACGCGGAGGACGGCCGGCGACGCGGCAGTGTTTGTGGAGCCGGGTAACCCTGAGGCGTTTGCGGAAGCAATCGCCGATCTTGCAGTAAACCCGGCGTGGCGGGATGAACTAGGCCAACGTGCGAGGGAGCGAGCACGCGAGCTGACCTGGGAACGGTCCGAGGTGGCGTTGCTCGCTGCATACGCCGGGTTGCGGTAAACGGTTGCAGTAAAAGGGGGGCGGTGTTGTGAGGAGTATCGATGTGAGGCACGATACGATTGCGGCTAACACGGGGACGATGTTTCTCGCCTCCGGTACGGCCACTTTGCTGGACTATTTCCGAGTTCCGTACGAGGTCGACACGGAGCTCGGCAGTCGGGGACTGGAGCAGCTGCGGCGAGGCCCGGACGGGCCGAGCCTGTTTTGGGCGACGACACTGACTGGGGACACCAAGGCGGCGAAGATCAGCGGCCGCAACGGTCAGCCGGAGGTTCCGATCTTCGCGAGGACGGTTCCCGATGCGCGGGTGCCCGGCCTCTTGAGCGAGGTGGGGCGCGGTTGGCGTCCCGTGAGGACGCTGATCGAGGAGGACGGCCGGCCGGGCGGTGCAATCTGGCAGAGCGAGGACGGCAGCATCTTCCTGCCGTTCGATCCAGGCGAAGTGATGGTCAACTACTGGAGCGAGAGGTACGCGGGAATCGGTGAACGCGGGCGCGTGCGTCGCGTTCGGCGGCTGATGATGATGGGCTATTACCGCTTGCGGCCGTTTCTCCCGAGGCAGCTCCAGATCTGGTTGCGGCGTCAGTTCGCGCGCCAGCAGGCCCGCTCGTCGTTCCCTCGCTGGCCAATCGAAACCGGCTTGCACGACTTCTATGACTTGATGTTCGCGATCCTGGCCGACGTCGCCGGCGAGCCAATTCCGCGCATCGCGTCGTGGCCCGACCGGTACGAATGGGCGCTGGTGCTGACGCACGACGTCGAGAAGGCGCAGGGGCTTGCCGCCCTTGAACCCGTGCTCGAGGCCGAGCGGGCGAACGGGTTTCGGTCGTGCTGGAATCTGGTCGCGGGCGACTACGAGGTTCCGCTGGAAAGGGTTCGCACGCTCGTCGACGACGGCTTCGAGGTCGGCGTCCACGGCATGCACCACGACGGGAGAGACTTCGAGTCGCGTGCCATCTGGCAGGAGCGCCTCCCGGGCATCCGCGAGGCGGGCGAACGTTGGGGGGCGGTCGGATTCAGAGCGCCCTCGCTTCACCGGCGGTGGGAGTGGATGCCGCAGTTGGGCTTCGACTATGACTCGTCGTGCCCGGATGCGGATCCGTTCGAGCCCCAGGACGGGGGGTGTTGCACCTGGCTCCCGTTCTTCAACGGTGAGCTGGTCGAGCTTCCTCTGACGCTCACGCTCGATCACACGCTGTTCGTGATCCTGTGTCAGACCGACGAGCGAGCCTGGGTGGCGAAGGCCGAGTTCCTGCGCGACCGCGGTGGAATGGCGCTTATCGACACCCACCCGGACTACCTCGTCGACGGGACGATCCTCTCGTCGTACGCGAGCTTCCTGGCTCGGTTTGCGTCGGACGCAACCGCCTGGAAGGCGCTTCCACGAGAGGTGAGCGCCTGGTGGCGCCGGCGAGCCGCGTCTTCGCTCCGCCGCGAGGGCGAGGTGTGGCGGATCGTCGGCCCGGCCGCGGACGAGGGGCGTGTGGAGCTCGTCGAAGGAGGTGCGTGGTGAGCAGCTCGCGCAACGGCCGAGCTGCTCGCCCCGGCGCGATCGTCATCGGTGGCGACTACCAGGGTCTCGGCATTGTCCGCAGCCTCGGGCGTCACGGCGTCGACGTCGTGATCCTCGATGACGAGAGCTCCATCAGCCGCCACTCTCGCTACGCGACCGGCGCGGTCAAGGTTCGCGAGCTGCGCGACGACGAGCAGACCGTTGACGCGCTGCTCAGGCTGTCCAGGTCCCACGATGTCGAGGGATGGGTTGTCTTCCCCACTCGGGAGGAGACGGTTGTGGCTCTCTCGCGTAACCGGACGCAGTTGCTCGAGCACTTCCGGATCCCGACTCCCGATTGGGAGGTCACCAAATGGGCGTGGGACAAGCGCAACACCTACGAGCGAGCGGAAGAGCTCGGCATCCCGGTGCCGCGGGCGTGGCGGGTTTCGAGCGAGGACGAGTTGCTACGGATCGACGGTGAGCCGCCGTACGTCATCAAGCCCGCAATCAAGGAGCACTTCTTCTACGCCACAAAGTGCAAGGCGTGGCGGGCCGACTCGCGCGAGGAGCTCGCACTGCGCTTCCGCGATGCAGCGACTCTCGTCGGGGCCGGGGAGGTCGTGGTCCAGGAGCTGATCCCGGGAAACGGCCACACACAGCTCGGCTACTGCGCCTTCTTCAAGGATGGAAAGGCGTACGGGAGCATGGTCGTCAGGCGTCTTCGCCAACACCCCGTGGAATTTGGCCGCGCCAGCACGTTTGTTAGGACAGTGGAGATCCCCGAACTTGAGGAACTGTCCGAGCGCTTCCTGCGCTCGATCGACTATTACGGGCTGGTCGAGCTCGAGTACAAGTACGACGAGCGCGACGGGCTGACCAAGCTGCTCGACGTCAATGCGCGGACGTGGGGCTATCACAGCCTTGGCCAGGAGGCCGGAGTTGACTTTCCGTACCTGCTGTACGCCGACCAGGTCGGTCTGCCGGTCGCGGAGGTACATCGAGCACGCGCCGGCGTCTCCTGGATCCGCCTGTCGACGGACGTGCCAACCGCCGCGGGTGAGTTGGCTCGGCGGCGGCTCGGCTGGCGGTCCTATCTGCGGTCTCTCCGAATGTCCGACGCGGAATCGGTCTTTAGCCGAGACGATCTCCGTCCCGCATTGGCGGAGCTCGCGCTGCTGCCATATCTCGCGGTCAAGCGAGGAATCTAGAAGTGGTCGTTATCCAGAAACCGTTAAGTGAGCGCCGCGAGGACGCGGCCAATTTCATCAATCAGGGGGTGGACTCGTGAGTCAAGACATCGATGTTGCAGTGATCGGAGCGGGACCGCATGGCCTATCCGCGACGATCCACCTGCGCCGTGCAGGGGTCGCCGCGCATGCGTTCGGCGAGCCGATGTCGTTCTGGCGGAGCATGCCGAAGGGCATGAGGCTGCGCTCGAATATGAGCGCGACGAACATCGTCGAGCCGGTCGGTCCGTTCTCGCTCGCGAGCTACATGGACGAGACCGGTGAGCCATTCGGCCATCCGGTTTCCCTGCAGCGGTTCGTCGACTACGGGTCGTGGGTCCAGCGCAACGGGGTCCCGGACCTCGACTCGCGGCGAGTCACGGAG
>Ga0335073_10001563_pt1 | contig 30759 bp, 27 predicted proteins | sample Lox_Sample_22_FD_207093 | JGI IMG/M metagenome (GOLD analysis project Ga0335073, IMG submission 207093) | Soil microbial communities from Loxahatchee National Wildlife Refuge, Florida, United States - Lox_Sample_2.2 | ecosystem: Environmental > Terrestrial > Soil > Wetlands | place: USA... | reverse complement strand
CCGTCGGACGCGATCACGTACGTGTGGTGGTCGACGATCTCCTGGCCCGGCCGGTTGAAGCGCGCGGCGAGCATCCGCTCGGCCAGCGCCATGCCGACGGCGTGCGAGATTCCCTGCCCGAGCGGTCCGGTCGTCACCTCGATCCCGGGGAGGTCGCCGTACTCCGGGTGGCCCGCGGCCATCGAGCCGAGCTGGCGGAAGCGCATCAGGTCGTTCTCGAGGCTGACGTCGTAACCCGTCATGTACAGCGTCGAGTACAGGAGCATCGAGGCGTGCCCGCACGAGAGGACGAACCGGTCGCGGTCGGGCCACTTGGGCTCCCGCGGGCTGTGACGCATCACGCGGGCGTATAGGACGTACGCAACCGGCGCCAGCGCCATCGGGGTTCCCGGGTGCCCGGAGTTCGCCTTCTGGACCCCGTCCATCGACAGGACACGGATGGCGTCGACGCACAGCCTGTCCAGCGAGGTCGCGGTATCCGTCGCGGTCACCGGCGCAGCATAACCCGATCGCCGTCTAGGAAAGAAACGGGGCGTGAATTATCCGAAGAGCACGTCGAAGTGCTCGTACTCTTGGACCGGCACGTGCCGGACCTCGGCAACCGCGTCCGCGAGCGGAACCATCTCCACTTTCGTCGACCGCAGCGCGGCCATCATGCCCCATTCGCCCGCGTGTGCTGCGGTGATCGCGGCGAGTCCGAGCCGGGTCGCGAGCACCCGGTCGAACGCCGTCGGGGTGCCGCCGCGCTGGACGTGTCCGAGCACCGTGGCGCGGGTCTCGTAGCCGGTCCTGCTCTCGATCTCGCGCTCGAGCGCGTAGCCGATGCCGCCCAGCCGCGGATGGCCGAACTCGTCGACGGCGCCCGTCTGAACCGTCATCGTCCCCTCCTTGGGCGTCGCGCCCTCGGCCGCGACCACGATCGAGAAGTAGCGCCCGCGCGCATGGCGGCGGCGGATCAGCCTGCAGACCTCGTCGATGTCGAACGGGATCTCGGGGATCAGGATCACGTCGGCCCCACCCGCGACCCCTGAGTGGAGCGCGATCCACCCGGCGGTGCGGCCCATGACCTCGACCACGAGGATCCGGTTGTGGCTCTCGGCGGTCGTGTGGAGGCGGTCAATCGCCTCGCTGGCGATGTGGAGCGCGGTGTCGAACCCGAACGTGACGTCGGTGCCGCCGAGGTCGTTGTCGATCGTCTTGGGGACGCCGATGACGTTGACGCCGTCGCTGTAAAGCCGGTTTGCGACGCCCAGCGTGTCCTCGCCGCCGATCGCGATCAGCCCGTCGAGGCGGAGCTTCTCGAGCACGTCCCTGACCCGCTGCACGCCGTCGTCGCGCTTGTAGGGATTGGTCCGCGAGCTCCCGAGAATCGTGCCGCCCCGGGGCAGGATCCCGCGCGTCGACTCGATGCTGAGCTCGGTATGCGAGTCCTCGAGCACACCGCGCCAGCCGTCGTGGAAGCCGACGATCTCGTCGTCGTAGGCGTCGATCCCCTTGCGCACCACCGCGCGAATGACCGCGTTGAGGCCCGGGCAATCGCCGCCGCCGGTGAGCATCCCGATCCGCATCGGCGCGAATGGTATGCGGTTCGGATCTTGGGGCCTCGCTTCGCTCGGCGTCCGTGGGGCCGTTTCGCCGGGCGTCCATGCCCGGCGACGCCATACCGACACCGTTGTAGGCTGGCGAGCGATGAGGCGCCCGCGGCTGACCGGCAAGAACAGTGACCGCTGGCTGTGGGCTGCCCTCGGAACCGCCACGGCGCTTGCCGCCGGCGGTCTGATCGAGACCGCGCACTGGCGCAGGATCGCCCGCGACCCCGAGCGAGAGCTGCTCGGCTCGCCGCCCGAGGGCCGCGCGCAGACGGCTCGCTCGGCGGACGGCACGGCGCTCCACGTCGAGGTGTTCGGGCCCGACGACGGGCCAACCGTGGTCCTGGTCCACGGCTGGACCGAGCAGCTCCAGTATTGGGTGTACGTGATCCGGGCGCTGTCCCGGCGCGGGTTCCGGGTGGTCGCCTACGACCAGCGTGGACACGGCAGCAGCGAACCCGCGCGCGGCGGCGACTACGCGATCGAGCGCTTCGGCGAGGACCTCGAGGCCGTGCTCAGCACCTGCGTCCCGCCCGGACAGCTCGCGGTCGTCGCCGGCCACTCGCTGGGGGCGATGTCGATCGCCGCCTGGGCCAAGCATCACGACGTCGAGCGACAGGTCCGCGCCGCGGCGCTGCTGTCCACCGGCGTCGGGGACCTGATCGCCGAGCAGCTGCTGCTGCCGCTCCCGACCATCGCCAACACGGTCAACCGCGCGGTCTCGCTGTACGGCTTTCTCGGAAACCGGGCGCCGCTGCCGCGGTTCTCGACGCCGCTCAGCTACGCGGCGGTCCGCTACATCGCCTTCGGCCGCCACGCGACCGCCGCCCAGGTGGCGTTCTTCGAACGGATGCTGGTCACCTGCCCGCCCGACGTCCGGGCCAAGATCGGGTTCGCGATGTCCGAGATGGATCTGCATGACGCCGTGCCACGTCTGACCGTTCCGACGACCGTGCTCGTCGGCGCCGACGACCGTCTCACCCCGCCGTCGCACGCTCGGCGGATCGCCGAGAACCTCCCCCGGCTCGAGCGGCTGATCGTCCTGCCGGAAACCGGTCACATGACGCCACTAGAGCAACCGGAGGAGGTGACCGCCGCCCTGCTCGAGCTGGCGGCAGTGACGGCCGAGCGTGTTGTCGTCTGACCACCTTTGACACAGTGTGCGGGTGGGAGCTACCGCCGTAACCAGCCGTTCGCCGATGTGTCACGTGCTGAAGGAGGATCCCGAGCTCGCCGAGGCGATCCCACCCGAGCGCCGGCAGCAGGCCGTCGCCGAGTGCATGGTCCCTGAGCTGAGGATCCAGCCGGGCCCGGTCCCGCCGCGTGGATCGCTCGGGTATCGCGGCGGCCTCGGAGTGCTCGTGCTCAGTGGACTTCTCATCCGGCGAGTGGGCATCGAGGGCCGGTACGGAGCTGAGTTGCTGGGCGAGGGCGATCTGCTCCGGCCCACGGACGACAGCGTCTCGCCGCTGCTGCCGGTGACGACCGATTGGTCGATCGTGCTGCCGGTGCGCCTCGCGGCCCTTGATGACGGCTTCGAGCGCCGGCTCGCCCAATACCCGGAGCTGGCGCGGTGCCTGATCGACCGCGCGATCCTGCGCTCCAAGTACCTCGCGGTGAACATGGCGATCGTCCACCAGGCGCGCGTCGACGTCCGCCTGCACATGCTGCTGTGGCACCTCGCAGCGCGCTGGGGCCGCGTCCGCAGCGACGGCACGGTGCTGCGGCTGCGGCTCACCCACACGGTCCTCGCCGACCTCGTGGCCGCGCGCCGGCCGACCGTCACCACCGCGCTGTCCGAGCTGGCCCGCCAGGGCCTGGTCAGGACCGACGGCGAGACGTGGATTCTTCCGGGCGAGGCACCGTCCGATCTGCTTGCCTTCGCTCACGCCGCGGCCGGCCAGGGTGCCGACTCGCCGGCGAGCCCGGGCCTCAACTAGACCCCTTGCACATCGACCCGTACATCATCCTCGGGAGCGCCATCATTGGCCTGCTCGTCGGGATGACCGGCGCCGGCGGTGGCGCGCTGATGACGCCGATGCTGATCCTGCTGTTCGGCGTGACGCCGGCGGCCGCGATCTCGAGCGACCTCGTCGCGGCGGTGGTCATGCGACCGTTCGGGGCGGCCGTGCATCTCCGCGCAGGCACGGTGAACCTTCGGCTGGTGCGCTGGATGGTGCTGGGCTCCGTTCCAGCGGCGTTCCTCGGCGCGTATGTGTTGCACGCGCTCGGCAACTCGAAGTCCGCGCAGACGCATATCGAGACGCTGCTCGGGGCGGCGCTGCTGGTGGGCGCGAGCGCGATGGCGCTGCGCTTCGCGCTCGACCACCGGACCGGCCAGACCAGGAAGGCGCTCGTGCACGAGATCCAGCCGCGGCCGCTGCTAACGATCGCGATCGGCATCATCGGCGGGCTCATCGTCGGAATGACGTCGGTCGGGTCGGGGTCGCTGATGATCGTGCTGCTCCTGTTCGTGTACCCGACGATCGGCGCGAATCAGCTCGTCGGCACGGACCTCACCCAGGCGGTCCCGCTCACGCTGGCGGCGGCGCTCGGCGCGCTGATCTTCGGCCACGTCGTCCTCGATGTCACGGCCTCCCTGATCATCGGGAGCGTTCCCGCTGTGCTCGTCGGCTCGATGCTGTCCTCGACCGTCCCCGACCGGTATATCCGGCCGGCGATCGCGTTCGTGATCTTCGCCTCGGGCCTCAAGTACGTCGGCCTCAACACGACCGCGCTCGGGTGGACGCTGTGCGCGATCCTGCTCGCCGGCGCGGTCCTGTGGGTGGTGTTCGCGCGGCCGTGGCAGGCCCGGATCGACGCGATCGAGCGCCCTTAGAGATGGATCGGATCGATCTTCCGGTGGCCGATCGGATCGACGTTCCCGTGGCGGGCGGGACACTGGCCGCGTTCCGGTTTAGTCCTGATGGAGGTTCGGCGCCGGTGATTGCGATCCACGGGATCACGGCGAACAGCCGGGAGTGGCTCGCGGTCGCCCGGGAGCTCGAGGGCCGCGCGACGCTCCTGGCCGTCGACCTGCGAGGCCGCGCCGCCTCCCGTGAACTGCCGCCTCCCTTCGGGATGGAGGCGTACTCGCGGGACATGCTCGCGGTTATGGACCAGGTGGGGCTGGCGCGGGCGGTGCTCGTCGGTCACTCGCTCGGCGGGTATGCGGTCGCGCGGTTCGCCGCCGACCACCCCGAGCGGGTCGCCGCGGTCGTGCTGGTCGACGGTGGCCTGACCCTGCCGGTGCCCGCCGGCGTCGACCCTCAGGCGGTCACCGCTGCCGTCCTCGGGCCTGCGCTCGCCCGCCTTCGCTTGACGTTCGACACGCCCGAGGCGTACCACGACTGGTGGCGGGCCCATCCCGCGTTTGCCCGCTCCTCGGATGTGCTCGACGCGGATCTGGTGGCCTACGCCGACCACGACCTCGTCGGCGATCGGTCGTCCGTCTCCGAGGCGGTCGTCCGGGCCGACGCCGCCGAGCTTCTCTCGATCGGTGAAGCGGCCCACCGCCTTGCGGTCCCGGCCGAGCTGGTGTGCGCCGAGCGCGGAATGCTCGACGACCCGAACCCGATCCAGCCGCCGGCGCTCGCCCAGGCGTGGGCCGACGCGGCGCCGGCGACGCGATCGACCCAGCGCGTGGCGGGCGTCAACCACTACACGATCGTGATGGGCGCCACCGGTGCCGGCGTCGTCGCAAACGCAATCGTGCGCGCATTGCAAAGTCCCGCGAAAGGTCCTGGCCTAGGATCAGACGGATGAGCACGTCGGAGACGGTCGGCTCAGGGGTCGCGCCACCCGAGCCGGATCTGACGCCGGAGGAGATGGTCGCGCGGGCGGAGGCGTTGCGGCCGAAGCTGATCGCCGATCAGGAGGCGACCGAGAAGCGCACGTACTACTCGCAGGAGATGCACGAGGCGTTCCTGGCGGCCGGCTTCTACCACCTGTACGTCCCGCGGCGCTACGGCGGCTATGAGTTCGACGTGCCGACCTACGTGGCCGTCGTCCAGGAGATCGCGCGCGGGTGCGTGTCGACCGCGTGGTGCATGGGCCTGGCGATGAACCACGCGTTGATGGTCGGCTCGTGGTGGCCTCAGGAGGCCCAGGACGAGATCTTCGCCGCCGGCGACTTCCGGTGCGCGTCGGTCGCGGCGCCGGTCGGGCGCGCCGAGCGGACCGACGACGGCTGGGAGATCAACGGTCAGGTCGCGTTCGCGTCGGGCTCGCCGTACTCGACGTTCTACATGGGCCAGGCGATCCTGCCCTCGCCCGACGGCGCATCGCCCGAGGAGATGCCGCCACAGCTGCTGTTCGTCGCCCCGCGCAGCGAGTGGGAGATGCTCGACGACTGGGGCGACATGCTCGGGCTGAAGGGCTCGGGCTCGCACAGCATCCGCTTCCCGGCCACGCGCATCCCCGCGAGCTGGGGCTTCGAGGGCAGCATGCTCGACATCGAGGTCGGCGGCGGCACCCCCGGATCGCGGCTGCACGGCAACCCGATGTACTCGGGCCGGGCGGTGTCGATCTTCACGCTGTCGCTCGCCGCGGTGACCGTCGGCGCGGCCTACAACATGCTCGACGAGTACGAGCGGCTGATGCGCGAGCGCAAGACGCCGTTGCCGCCGTTCATCCCGCGCGTCAAGGACGCCGACTACCAGCGCTGGTATGGCCGGGCGCTGACGCACATCGCCACCGCGGAGGCGGCCGTGCGCAACACCGCCGAGCGTCACATGGAGCTGTGCCGGCGCAACGTCGAGGACGGAATCCCGTACGCCTTCGGCGACGACATGCTGCTCGCCGGCATCGCGCGCGAGGCGATGCTGATGTGCTGGCGCGTGATCGACGACGACCTGTGGCAGACCGTCGGCGCCAACGTCGCGCGCGACGGCGAGCGGACCGCCCGCGTGTTCCGGGACATGGCGGTCGCCGCCGCGCACCGCAACCTCCAGCTGCGCGACCTGTTCTACGGCGACATCGGGCGCGCGGCGCTCGGCGAGCCGCAGCGCATCCCCGGTCGCTGATCGGCCTCTCCCCCTCCGGGGTTTCCCCGCACTCGGCCCCGCGCCGTCCGGTGAACGCCGATTCAGCCACCCATGGTGTGGCCAAGTCCGCACACACCGGCGGCGACCCGTCGAATGCGGAGTTAGCCTGGCAGCCGACCGGCGACCCAGCGGGTGATGACGCCGAGCGTGTCGGCGTTGTTCAGCTCCATCATGATCCCGTGGCTGTTGCCGTGAACGCCGTGGTCGGCGAGGCGGACAAGCTCGACGTCGCAACCGCCCCGCTCGAGGAACGCCATCAGCTCGTGGTCGAACAGGGCGAACATCGACGCCTCGGCGGTCACCACGGCGATCGGGAAGCGGCTCAGATTCGCGAGCCGGCGTGACTCGCCGTCGTTCAGCTCGGATGGGTCCGTCGCCGGCGGATCCAACGTGAGCGGGTTGCTGGTGATGCCCCAGGCAAGGTCGAGGCCCATCTCCGGGCGCTTGGCGAACGGCGGCCCGATCGTCTCGATCGCGATCAGCGCGGCCACCTGGTCGGGCCGGGCGTCGGCGGCCAGAAATGTTCCAGGCCCGCCGGCCGAGTGGGTTACGAGCACCGCCGGCCCGACGCGATCGAGCAACTCGCCCAGGCCGGCCTGCTCGACCGCCTCCATCTCGGCCCACGCACTCGGCATCCAGGCGACCGGGGCCTGAAACTGGTCGAAGACCGGGTCCCCGGGCTCGCGGCCGCCCGGCCACTGGCTGTGCAAGTGGGCGGTCGGGTGCGAATCGGGACCCTCGGCGGGCGGGAAGAAGATCGCGCGCAGCACCGGAGCGCCGAGCTGTGGACCGAGCGGGCCGAGCACGTCGGGATGGTGGGGCGAGCGGCCGTGGCCCGGCCGGTCGACCACGTACACCGTATGGCCTTGCTCCACGAGCAGACGGGCCCAGCCGGGGCGACCATCGGGAGTCGTCAGATAGTCGGTGCCCTGCCCCCCGCCGCCGTGGACGAGCACCCACGGGGGCCCGGGTGAAGGCTCCGCGGGCGATTCCCACTCGACCCACATCGGCCCGCGGAAGACGGTCCCGAGCGGTCCGTCGACACGCTCGCCGGTGATCCAGAACGCGCCGCGACGCGACGCGACGACCGGGCCGGTGGGCTCGTGCCTGGTCACGACGCCGCCCGTTCGCTCGCGCGCCGGGCGCCCTCGGACAGCGAGGACAGCTTGGCCCAGCAGATGTCCGGGTCGATCGCGCCGAACCCCGACCACGTGCCGAAGCCGCAGTCGGTGCCCCCCATGACCCGGTCGGCACCTACGATCCCCGCGTACGTCTCCAGTCGTTGGGCCACCAACTCAGGGTGCTCGATGTAGTTGCAGGTCGAGTCGAGCACCCCCGGGACGAGCGTCTTGTCATCGGGGATCGCGGCCTCGCGCCACACCGCCCACTCGTGCTCGTGGCGCGGGTTGGCCGCCTCGAACAGGATCGTCGACGGCTTCGCGCGCAACACGACGTCGATGATCTTCCCGACGCCGATATCGAGGTGGTGGGGACCCTCGTAGTTGCCCCAGCACAGGTGCAGGCGGACCCTGTCGGCCGGGACGTCACGGAGCGTGTAGTTGATCGCCTCGACATGCCGGGCCGCGGCGACGACGAACTCCTCGTCGGAGTTGTCGCGGTACATGATGTGGCGGCCCATCGCGAGATCGGGCGCGTCGATCTGGAGCATGAAGCCGGCGTCTACGATCGCCTCGTACTCGGTCTTCATCGCTTCGCCGATCGCCTCGAGGTACTCGTCGACGCTGCCGTAGTACTCGTTGGGCTGGAACAGCGCGATGATCCCCGGCGAGGGCGCGTTCATGAATGCGCCGGCAACGGGTTGGCCGTCGAGCGCCTGCTGCAAGCGCGCCAGGTCGGCTGACACCGGCTCGCGGTGCTCGTAGGTGATCGGACCGCGACAGATCGGGCGCAGGTAGCGCGCGCTTCCGCCCTCGTCCGCGAGCCGCTTCATGTAGCGCGGGTAGGCGTCGAGGTCCGCCGGCGTGGCCCGCGGCACGTCGCCGACCTCGAACCCGCTCAGGCGGTGGCGGATGTACGTGGCGTAGCCGATCTTGCTCATCTCGCCGTCAGAGACGAAGTCGATCCCGGCATCCACCTGGTGCTGGACCCGATCGCGCACCGCCTCGTCCAGCAGGCGGTCGTACTCGGCGCGGTCGACCTCCTCGCCACGATCCTCGGCGAACACGAACTCCACGAGCCCAGCGGGACGCGGGAGGCTGCCGACGTGGGTGGTGAGAATGCGGGCCACCTACCAGATCTCCTCGAGGACCTCGCGGATGGCCGGCGCCGGCGCCGGCCGGGGGTTGGCCTTCGCCGGCGCGCGCTCGGCGATCGCCTCGGACAGCGACTCGAGGTCCTCGCGCGGCACGTCGTAGTCACGCAATCGGTTCGATCCCGCGAGCGCGCCGAGCTCCGTCACGCGCTCGATCGCATCGGCGCGACCCATGGCCTCGCCGAGCCGCGCGATCTGGTCGGGGACAGCGTCGGCGTTGTAGCGAAGCGCCGCGGGCAGGGAGACCGCGTTCATCGTGCCGTGCGCGAGCCCGTACCGGCCCCCGAGCGCCTGGGCCATCGCGTGCCCTAGACCCATCCCGGCCGTGAGCGCGGCGCCGGCGTGCATCGCGCCCTCGAGCAGGCGCCGGCGCGCCTCGGGATCGCCGCCGTTCTCGACCACCGCCGGCAGCCAGTCCGAGATCAGGCGTGCGCCCTGGAGCGCGTGCTCGTCGGTTTCGTCGCCGCGTCCGGGCGAGTAGAGCCCCTCGGCGCAGTGTGCGAGCGCGTTCATCGCGGTGCCGGCGCTCTCGCCGCGCGGAAGGTCAAGCGTCAGCGCCGGGTCGTAGACGATCGCCACCGTCTTCGCGCCACCGCCACCGCGCTTGACGCCGGCCTCGCGATCGCGCATCCCGAACCCCTGCGTCCACTCGGCGCCCGAGTACGTCGTCGGGATCGAGACGATCGGCAGCCCGGTCTCGGCGGACACGGCTTTGGCGGTATCGATTGCGCTCCCGCCACCGAGCGCGAGCAGCCCGTCGGCGCCGGCAGCGGCCTCGAGCGCGGCCCGGACCCCGGTGATCTCGGCGTGCGACTGTGTCCCATGGAACCGCCGCGCCACCGGGACGTCGAAGTCCCGCCAACGCTCGCTGGAGATCAGCAGCGGCTCGCTAACCGACAGCTCGTCGAGGACTGCCGGCAGCTCATCGAGACCCCAGCGGACGATCATCCCGCGATCCTTGCACACTGGTGGTGAAGGGGCTCGGCGACCTGCGTATCACGACACTCGATGCCGGCGAGCGGGACCGTCCCGTGTGGTGCACGCCCCACGTGCCTCACACGGCAAGGTCACGGCGAGCGCGCTCGATTGCCGTGTGATGCAGGTTCTGTTGCCGACGGCCAGGGCGGACGGCCCCGTCGGAGGCCGCCGCGCCCGTTTTGCAGGTGCCCGCCGTTCTGGGTCACCCGGCGCGCCCTCAACAACTCGACAATCAGTGGGCTCGTGGGGGACTTTGCCGTATTCCGCGCGATTATCGTGCGTTGCACGGCAGCGTCGCCACGCCTCCACTCGTTTGTCGTGTGATGCAGGTGCTGCCGCCGGCGTCGCGGCGAGCGACCCGGCACCACCCGGCGCCACCACTCTCCAGGTGCCCGCCGTTGACTTACGACTGGCCGGACTGCAGCCGCCGCATCCCCGCGAGCCACCGGTCGTAGTCCATCGCCTTGCGCTGAAAGAACGTCAGCACCTCGGGGTGCGGGAGGATCAGGAACTGCTCGGAGTCGATCCCCCGGACGACGACATCGGCGACGTCCTCTGGCTCGAGCAACGCGCCGGCACTCCGAACCACCCGGTGCGCAAGCTCGTCGCCCTGGGTCATCGCGGTCCGCACCCCCATCGGGCAAAGGCAGCTGACGCGGATTCCGCGGTCGCCGTAGGTCACCGACAGCCACTCGGCGAACGCGACGGCGGCGTGCTTGGTCACGGCGTACGGCGCCGAGCCGATCTGGGTGAGCAGGCCGGCGGCCGAGGCGGTGGTGACGAAGTAGCCCTCGCCGCGTTCCAGCCAACCCGGGAGCAACCTCCGTGCGGCAAACACGTGGGCGCGGACGTTGACGCTGAACGACAGGTCCCAAACCTCATCGGGTGTGTCGATCGGGTCCTCGCCGATGGCCACCCCGGCGTTGGCGAAGAACACCTCGACCGGGCCCAGTTCAGATTCCACCGACGACAGCAAGCCGTCGAGCGCGTCCTCGTCGGTCACATCGCACGCGACGGCGAGGTGACCTTCACCGAGTTCGTCGCCGACGCGAGCCAACGGATCGGCCTGGATATCGGTCGCCGCCACCCGTGCGCCCGCGGCCGCGCACCGCAGCGCCAGCGCCCGCCCGATGCCTCCGCCCGCGCCGGTTATCACGATCGTTCGTCCGTCGAGGTTCATCTCGCTCCGCCCCGCGCCTAGAGGGAATTTGTCAAATAGATTGTTCGACCAGCCCTACAAAGTGAATTGATTATGCGGTTTCTCTCGTAAACGCCACGGGTACGACAAATGCGGATCCGAGGAAAGAGAGGGTTCCGATGAGTTCTACATCGACCGGTGGACAACAGGTACGCACGGGCGCGCCACCTGCCGGCGCCAGTACGCCGAAGTCAATTCTCGCGCGACTGGACCGCATCAGCGTCTGGTCGCTGCCGTTCATGTTCATCGGGATCATTGGAACCGGATTCCTGTTCGCGTTCTACGACGTGTTCGACATCAACGTGTCGTTCATTCAGAGCTGCGTGGCGCTCAAGCATGGCTGCACTCCCGCCAATGCGGTGACCGCCCTCCGCATACCCGTGGTATTGAACCTGGCGGGTTATGTCATCGGCGCGCTCCTCCTCGCCCCCATCTCCGACCGCATCGGGCGGCGCAACATGCTGCTGTTCACGATGCTGCTCACCGGTCTGGGCTCGCTCTACAACGCGTTCGCCCCGGACTACACCCAGTTCGTGCTGGCTCGAGTGATCACGGGCATCGGCGTCGGCGCCGACCTGGCGATCGTCAACACCTACGTGGGCGAGGTGGCTCCGCGCCGCAACCGGGCGCGGTGGATTTCGGTGATCTTCATCATGTCCTCGCTCGGCGCGCTGCTCGGCATCTGGCTCGGGCTGTTCCTGACCACGAGCCCGGCGGCGTGGCCGCACGGCCTGTCGTTCGCCCAGGCCGGACCTAGCTTCACCGACGGCTGGCGCTGGATGTACGGAATCGGCGCGCTGCTCGCCGCGATCGGCGTCCTGCTGCGCCTGGAGCTGCCCGAATCGGCCCGCTGGCTCGTCGGACAGGGGCGGACCGAGGAGGCCGAGAAGGTCGTCAGCGACATGGAGGTCGTCGCCGCCAAACACGGACCGCTGGCACCGGTTCCCGATGACGTCCCGACGGACCACGTGACCCCGGAGCACCGGATCTCGTTCCGCGCTCTGTTCAGCGAGCGCCTCTACGTGCGGAGGATGATCCAGCTGCTCGGCGTGTGGTTCCTCGCCTACGTGACCGTGTTCGGGTTCTCGGCCGGCTTCACCTCGATGCTCGTCTCGCTCAAGTACCCGCCGCCGGAGGCGGGCCTGATCACGGCCGTCGGCGCGTTCGGATTCCTGGCGTGCGCGCTGTTCGCGGTCGCGTTTGCCGACAAGATCGAGCGGAAGCTGTGGCTCCCGATCGGTGCGGTGATCACCGTGGTCGGCGGCGTGATCGTCGCCGAGGCCGGGACGAGCAGCCTCGCGATCGCCTTCATCGGCGCGGCGATCGTGTTCTTCGGCTTCAACATCTGGGTGCCGCCGACCTACACGCTCTCGACCGAGGCCTTTCCTACCCGTGCCCGGGTGACCGGCTTCGGCGTCGTCGACGGATGCGGACACCTCGGCGGCGGGATCGGCGTGCTCGTGATCGCGCCCCAGATCCCGAACATGACCGTGCTCGAGGCGATGCTGGTGGTCTCCGGCTTCCTCGTTCTCGCCGCGATCGTCGCCCAGTTCAGCCCCAACACGCGGGGTCGTTACTACGAAGAGATTTCACCCTGACCGACACCGGGGTAGTTAAAGCTGCGCGGTGCGGTCGGTCCGCTCCCGGTCCCAGGGCCGCCGCACCGCGCCTACTCGGATCGCGGCCCGGGGGGCGGGCATCGCCCCTAACCGCTCACGCGCCGGCGTCGACGCCGCGCAGCAAGGTGCCCATGTACTCGATGTGCCGCCGCATTGCCCGCTCGGCGGCGGTCCGCTGGTGGCGACGAATCGCGCGGACGATCGCCCGGTGCTGGCCGATGATCAGATCGCCGTCGATCGCCGGCCCGAGATGTTCGATCAGCGACGGCTGGAGCACGTCGAGGATCCAACTCGTGAAGGTGAGGAGCAGGTCGTTGCCGGCAGTGATCGCGATCGTCCGATGAAACCGCGTGTCGGCCAGCCGGAACTCCTCGCCCGCCGGATCCCGGCCGGTCGCGTCGGCGATCGCCTCGGTCAGCGACGCGATCGTCGACTCGTCTGAGCGCTCCGCCGCCAGCCCCGCCAGCGGGACCTCGAGGAACATCCGGGCCTCGAGCAACTCGTACAGGGTGACGCTTTCCGACTCGAGCATCGCCGCGATCGATTCGCTGACGTGCCGGCCGATCCCGGCGTTCGGGGTGTTCTCGACGAACACCCCGCCGGCCCGGCCCTTCTGGACCCGGATCAGGTGGGATCCGGCGAGCCGGCGCAGCCCTTCGCGCAGAGTCGGGCGGCTGACCCCGAATTCCTGCGCCAGCTCGTGCTCGGTCCCGATGCGGTCGCCGGGAAGCAGGCCCCCGCGCTCGATGAACATCCGGATCTCGTGCGCGATCTGCTCGCTGGCGTCCGCGTGTACAGCCTCGAACCGAGGCCTCCTCGCGCCGTTCGAAGCTGCCATGCGCCGAGATTATGGCGATGAGCGCCGTCCGTCCGCCGATTTGGCCTCGCGGCTAAGTAATGCGGGGGCCGGACCGATAACGGGTTCAATGCGGACCACCGACTCGCAGGTTCAGCCCATCCACCGCGGCGCCGCCAACGAGCGCTTCAGCGTGCTGTTCGAGCGCGCCTCGGTCGGCATCATCACGGTCGGCCCTGACGGGCGCGCGATCGAGGCCAATCCCGCGATCGAGCGGATGCTGGGCTACGGCACCGGTGGGCTCGTCGGCGTGAGCTTCACCGAGTTCACCCACCCCGACGACGTCGAGTTCTCCAAGGGTCTGTATCAGGAACTCCTCGACGGACAGCGCCCCTCCTACCAATACGAGAAGCGCTACGTCCGCACCGACGACGAGGTGATCTGGGTCCGGGTCACGGTTTGGAGCGACGCCAGCGACGCCGAGTCGACGCAGGTCGCGATCGCGATGATCGAGGACATCACCGAGAGGAAGATCGCCGCTCGCGAGCTCGAGATGAAGGCCTGCCGGCTCGAGCGGATCATCGCCACCCAGCGAGACATCTCCGCCGCCGCGGCGGGCGACCTCGAGCACGTCATGCAGGTGATCGTCGAGCGCGCCCAGTCGCTCACGGTGGCCGAGGGCGCGATGATCCACCTGATCGAGGGCGAAGACGTGGTGACGCTCGCCGCCAGCGGAATCGGGGAGCGCTTCCTCAACAATCGCCGGCCGCTGAGCGAGTCGGTGTCCCGGTTCGCGATCGCCGCCCGCGGCCCGCTGCTGATCGAGCACGCCGAGGATGACCCCCGCCTGAACCCGGCGATCCGGGCGAAGATGGGCGACCGGTCCCACATCTGCGTGCCGCTGTTCGCCGGCGAGCGCGCGGTGGGCGCGCTCAGCGTGATGAGCACTTCCGAGGACGAGCGCCTGGGCGAGGAGGACCGTCAGACGCTCGAGCTTCTGGCCGGCGTCCTCTCCGAGGGCGTCAGCCGCGCCGCCGAGGTCGAGGCCAAGCGCCGGCAGGTCGACGCCCTCGCGCGCTTTGAGGCGATCTACCACGGCGCGATCACCGGCGTGATGACCCTGAGCCACGACGGTCAGATCGCGGATGCCAATCCCGCCATGTGCGCGATGCTCGGACTCGACAACGCCGAGCAGGTCCGCACCCATATCGCCGAGTATCTCGACCCCGAGGAGCACGAGCGCGTCTCGGTGGCGGTCGAGGAGCTGTTCGCCGGCGAATCCAACTCGCTCCGGATCGAGACGCGCCTTAACCGGAAGGATGGCTCGGTGCTGTGGGTGTCGGCCTCGTTCTCGCTCGTCCGCGAGCCCGACGGCCGTCCGGCCTTTGGCATCGTGATGGTGCAGGACGACACCGACCGCAAGGCCGCCCAAGACGCGCTGCTCCGCCAGTCCGAGATCAACGAGCACCAGGCGCTCCACGACAGCCTCACGGGCCTCCCGAACCGCACCCTGTTCCGCGACCGGATCGAGCAGGCGATCGCGATCGCCGACCGCGAGGGCGGCCGGGCCGCCGTGGCGATGATGGACCTCGACCGGTTCAAGGACGTCAACGACTCGCTTGGCCACCACGCCGGCGACGCGCTGCTGGTCGAGATCGGTCAGCGCCTGCGCGGCATCCTGCGCTCGTCCGACACCGTGGCCCGGCTCGGCGGCGACGAATTCGGCGTGCTCATCTCAAAGCCCAGGAGCGATCGCGACGTGGTCGTCGTGATCGAGAAGATCCGCGCCGCGCTCGAGTTGCCCGTGACCATCGACGGTCTCGGCCTGCCCGCCGAGGCGTCGGTTGGGATCGCGATGTTCCCCCAGCACGGGCAGGACGTCGACACGCTGCTGCGCCACGCCGACGTGGCCATGTACTCCGCCAAGGAGGAGAAGGGCGGATTCGCGTTCTACGAGAAGTCGCGCAACGAATCCGATCCGGCGCGGCTCACGCTCGTCTCGGAGCTCCGCCGCGCGATCGAAGAGCGCGAGCTGACCCTGTACTACCAGCCGAAGGCGCAGCTCGCGAGCGGCGAGGTCCAGTCGGTCGAGGCGCTGCTGCGCTGGAATCACCCGACGCGCGGCCTGGTCGGGCCGGATGAGTTCATCCCGCTCGCGCAGCAGACGGGCCTGATCAAGCCGCTGACCCTGTTCGTGCTCGACGAGGCGCTCAGCCAGTGCCGCGCCTGGCAGCGCGCCGGGATCACGCTCGGCGTCGCCGTCAACCTCAGCGTCCGCAACCTGCTCGACGCCGAGTTCCCCGACCAGGTCCGGGATCTCCTGAAGAAGCGTCGCGTCGATCCCTCCCTGCTCGAGCTCGAGATCACCGAGTCGACGATGCTGTCGGACCCCGTCCGCACCAAGCGCGTGCTCGACAAGCTCTCCGCGATGGGGGTGGCGCTCTCGATCGACGACTTCGGCACCGGCTACTCGTCGCTTTCCTATCTCAGCCAACTGCCCGTCAACGAGATCAAGATCGACCGGTCGTTCGTGATGAACATGGCCGAGAGCGACAACGACGCCGTGATCGTGCGCTCGACGATCGACCTCGCGCGGAACCTCGGGCTCCACGTCGTGGCCGAGGGCGTCGAGACCGAGCAGGCCTGGGACCGCCTGAGCGAGCTTGGCTGCACGCTCGCCCAGGGCTACTACCTGAGCCGCCCGGTCCCCGCGGACGAGCTGACGAAGTGGCTTAGGCAGCGGGCACTGAAGCCTGCTGCTTGACCTCCTCCGGGATCATCGGGCCGTCGCCGGCGGGATCGGCGATACCCTCCTCGAGCCACCGATAGCGACCTTCGAGCACTCGCGCCGCCGCCGAGCGGTTGGCGTCGTCGACGTTGTTCCAGAGCTCGCCGAACAGGGTGTCGACTCGGTGCTTGGCCTGGGTGCAGAACAGCTCGGCGAGCTCCTGAGCCTCGGCGCGGCGCTCGGGACGCTCGCGCCCGATCGTGTCCGCATACGCGAGCGCCGAGGCCATCGCGAACAGCTCGGCCCCGATGTCGACGAGCCGTCCGAGGAACGTCTGGCGATACTCGAGCTTGGCTTGCCAGCGGGTCATCCCGTAGAACGTCGAGCGCGCCAGCTTGCGGGACGATCGCTCGACGAAGCGCGCGTACGGCGCGAGCGGGCCGAGCTCGTCGTACGAGTTCGGCACCTGGCCCTTTCCGACCGCGAGCTGCGGCAGCCACTTCGAGTAGAACGCGCCGGCCCGGCCGGCGGCCGCGATCTTCTCCTTGACATCGCCGTCGCCCTCGAGCAGGTCCCCCGCGACCTTGAGATGCTGGTCGACCGCCTCGCGCGCGATCAGCAGGTGCATGATCTCGGTCGACCCCTCGAAGATCCGGTTGATCCGCATGTCCCGGAGCGCCTGCTCGGCCGGGACGGGCTTCTCGCCGCGCGCCTTGAGCGACGCCGCCGTCTCGTAGCCCCGGCCGCCCCGGACCTGGATCAGCTCGTCGAGCACCTTCCACCCCATCTCCGAGCCGTAGAGCTTCGCCAGCGCCGCCTCGATCCGGATATCGGCCGACTTGTTGTCGGCCAGACGGCTCGCGACGTCCAGCATTGCCTCGAGTCCGAACGCGCTGCCCGCGATGAACGCGATCTTCTGCGCGACGGCATCGTGCTTGCCGACCGGCCGGCCCCACTGCACGCGCTCGTTCGACCACTCTCGGGCCACCTTGGTCGCCCACTTGGCCTGACCGACACAGATCGCCGGCAGCGCCAGCCGCCCCGTGTTCAGCGTCGTCAGCGCGATCTTGAGGCCCTCGCCCTCGCGTCCGATCCGGTTCTCCTCGGGAACGAGCACGTGATCGAGCCTCGTCACCGAGTTCTCGATCCCGCGGAGCCCCATGAACGCGTTGCGGTGCTCGACCGTGACGCCGGGGAGGTCGTACGGCAGGACGAACGCGCTGATCCCGCCGCGGTGGCCGTCGCTCTTCGGCACCTTCGCCATCACCACGACGATGTCGGCGATGGCGCCGTTGGTCGCCCACAGTTTCTGGCCCGTGAGCTCGTAGCCGCCGTCGACCGGCGTCGCCGTGGTGGCGAGCCGCGCCGGATCCGAGCCGACGTCGGCCTCGGTCAGCAGAAACGCGCTGATGTGGTCCTTGGCCACCAGCGGCAGCCACTTGCGCTTCTGCTCCTCGGTCCCGAACAGCCGCAGCGGCTCCGCGACCCCGATCGACTGGTGTGCGCTGAGCAGCGCCGACAGCGCCGCGTGCCACACGCCGACGAGCTGGAGCGCCCGGTTGTAGTAGACCTGCGACAGCCCGAGGCCGCCGTACTCCTGTGACACCTTCATCCCCAGCGCGCCCATGCGCTTCAGGCCGTCGATCACCGGCTCGGGGATCTTCGACTCGCGCTCGATCTCGAGCGGATCGACCTCGGCCTCGAGAAACGCGCGCAGCTCCGCCAGGAAGCGCTCGCCCTTCTCGACCGCGGCCGGATCGAGCTGTGGCTGCGGATGGATCAGGTCGAGGCGAAAGTTGCCGAGAAACAGCTCCTTGCCGAAGCTCGGGAGCTTCCACTCGGACTCGCGCGCGGCTTCGGCGACCTCGCGCGCCTGCCTCTCTGAGACGGTGCTGGACACGGGTGTTCTCCTCTGCGACGGTTCCGGGTCAGTCAGGCTGTCATTGAAGCTACCCGAATATCAGGAGGAGCAGGTGAAGCTCAGCGCGCGCAACCAGCTTGCCGGAACGGTGACCAGCATCAACAAGGGCGAGGCGATCGCCAACGTCGTCCTCGACGTCGCCGGCCAGCGGCTGGTCGCGTCGATCACGGTCGAGGCCGTGACCGAGCTGGGGCTCAGCGAGGGAAGCAAGGTCACCGCGATCATCAAGGCATCGGACGTGATGATCGCGACCAACGGGGGCTGAGCGCTAAGACTTCTCTTCTACAGCACGGCCAACTCCCGGTCGATAACTCCACCAAACGGAGTAATCGGGTGGGAGGCAACACGGATGGGCCATGTAGAAGCTGCTGTTTCTGAGACCGGGGCGAATCGGGGTCCGCGCGCGGCGTCGTCGCGAGCGCACCAGCGTGCCTCCGTCGCACGCTCGGAGCAAATGGGCGACGGCACCAAGGCCCTGTACGCGCTCCTCGGCCTGATGCTGATCGGCTACGCGGTCGCGCTGGTCGTGCGCGCCAATGGCGCAAGCACGACGTGGCTCGACGGCTGGGGCGTGTCGGCATACGAGCTTTTCTGCAGCGTGCTCGTGCTGGTCCGGGCGGCGGTCAGCCCAAAGGATCGCGGCTTCTGCCTCGCGCTGGGCGCCGGAATGTGCCTGTGGGCGCTCGGTGACTTCGCGATGACATACGAGAGCATCCACAACGCCAACCCGCCGACTCCGGTCCTGGCCAACTACCTTTGGGTCGGCTTCTTCCCGCTGGCCTACGTCGGCGTGATGATGCTGATGCGCCAGGAGGTGCGGAGGTTCACCACCGCCAACTACCTCGACGGCGTGGTCGCGACGCTCACGTGCGCGGCGGCGTTCGCGGCGTTCGCGTTCGGGGCGATCCACCACGCTGCCGGCGATGACGCCGTCACGGTCGCGTGGAACCTGATCTACCCGGTCGGCGACATCCTGCTGCTGATCCTGACCCTCGGGGCCGCGGCGCTCGTGCCGGCAGACCGGCGCACGCGGTGGTACCTGATGGCGGCGGCGAGCCTCGCCAACGCGATCGGCGACACCTGCGCGCTGTTCGACAACGGGATCGGCGCCACGCACTTCGGCTACTTCTGGAACTCGATCGCCTGGCCGGCATCGCTGTTCCTGTTCTCCCTGTCGGTATGGGTCACGTCACGGCGGCCGGACGAGAGCGAGCTCAAGGAGACCAGCTCCGGCTTCGTGATCCCCGGCGTGGCCGCCGGTCTGGCGCTGCTGATCCTGTTCGTCGGCTCGCTCAATCACATCAACCAGATCGCGCTCGGCCTCGCGACCGCGACCCTTGTCGCCGCCGGCATCCGCTTCGGCCTCGCGCTGATGCGGCTGCGCGAGCTCACCGAGGAGCGCCACCGCCAGCTCGCGGACTCCGCCAAGACCGAACGCGACTCGCGCGAGGCGCTTCAAGCCGCGGTCCGCGACTACTCCGAGTTCGCGGCCAGGGTCGCCGACGGCGATCTGCGCGCCACCGTGAACGCGAACGGCAGCGCAGACCTTCACGGCCTCTCGGAGAGCCTCAACACGATGGTCAGCGGGCTCGCCCAGATCTCGAGCCATATCCAGGCCGGCGTCCAGGACATCGGCTCATCGACCGCGGAGATCCTGGCGTCGGTGAGCCAGCACACCGAGAGCGCCAGCCTTCAGTCGGCCGCGATCGCCCAGACGTCCTCGACCGTCAACGAGCTCCGGCTGGCGGCCGAGGACACGGCCAAGATGGCGAGCGAGGTGGCCGACCGCGCCAACGACTCGTTGCAGGTCTCGGGCGAGGCCACGACCGCGGTCAACGCGATCACGAGCGCGATGGAGGACATCCGCGAGCGCGTCGACGCGATCGCCCGCGACATCGTGATCCTGTCCGAGCGCACCCAGCAGATCGGCGCGATCACCGCGACCGTCAACGGCCTCGCGGACAGGTCCAACCTGCTCGCGCTCAACGCCAGCATCGAGGCCGCGCGGGCGGGCGAGCATGGTAAGGGCTTCATGGTCGTCGCCGAGGAGGTCCGCAAGCTCGCCGAGCAGTCCAAGGCCGCCACCGCGCAGGTCGAGACGATCCTCAGCGACGTCCAGACGGCGACTTCGGCCGCGGTCTTCGCCAGCCAGGAAGGGACCAAGGTCGTCGAGCAGGGCCTGGAGCTCACCGAGCGCGCCGGCGACGGCATCCGCAGCCTTTCGGACACGATCCAGGAGTCGTTCGCCGCTGCCCAGCAGATTGCCGCCTCGGCGCAGCAGCAGAGCAGCGGGATCGAGCAGATCGCGCAGGCGATGAGCCACGTCAACGAGGGCACGTCCCAGTTCCTGGAAGGCGCGCACCAGTCCCAGCGGGCCGCCGAGACCCTCAACGAGCTCTCGGGTCAGCTGGTCGCGGTCACCGAGCGCTACCGCGTCTGAGCGGTCACGAGGACCGCCTCGTAGTCCATCTCGAACGAGCCGCCCACGGGGTGGAGGGCTCGCTTGACGGCCTCGAGCAGCTCCGCGAGTTGCTCGGGCGGCAGCGACTGATGGTCGCTGTGCGTCTTTAGGTGATCGGTCCACTGCGCCGAGTCGTAGGTGCGAGTCCACGGGAACCGGAACACCCCGGGCGGCCCGAACCGTCCTGAAGCCTCGATCGCGGCGATGGTCAGGTCGGTGCGTTCGTCCCCCAGCCTCCCGTCGAGCGCCACCGAGTAGTTCTCGAGCCCGGGGGCCAGCCGGTCGTACACGGGGGCCAGCTGCTCGCGGACGTGCGCCGGTGGATGGCCGAAGTTCCAGAACGCCCCGAATCGTCCCTGGGCGTTCAGAACATCCGCCGCGCGGGCCACGCCGGCGGCCGGCTCGATCCAGTGCCACGCCTGACCCGAGGAGACCAGGTCGAACCGCCGCCCGCGGTCGTCCCACCGCTCGAACGCACCGACCTCGACCTCGAGCCCCTTCTGCCGGGCGATCTCGGCCATCCTGGCATCGACCTCGACGCCGATCACGTTGCATCCGCGACCCGCGAACAGCGCCGCGGCGATCCCGGTCCCGCAACCGACGTCGAGCACCGTGCGCCCGCCATCGGCCAGCAGCGCGTCGATCAGTGCCGGCGGGTACTCGGGTCGAGCGCGGTCGTACAGCTCGGCGACCGCACCGAACGACTCGGCCCGCGATCGGTCCTCGAACAGAGGCAACCCGGTCGTCACCGGCCCCGTTGGGTCATCCGCCACGAGTTGCCCGACGGGTCGCGGCACGCGGCGTCGACGCCGTAGTCGCGCTCCATCGGCTCCTGCTGGAACTCGACCCCGCGCGCCTTCAGCGCGTCGTAATCGGCCCGGCAGTCCTCGGTGGCGAGAATGCCGGCGGCCACGAACGAGCCGGACGCCACGAGCTCGAGCACCTGCTTGGCCGCGTCCTCTTGCATGTACGGCGGGCCGGGGACCACCAGGATCAACTCCGGGGCCTCGGATCCGGGCGGCGCGACCGTGACCCACGACCACGTCTTCTCACGGACGTCGAAGCGGACCTCGAACCCCAGCTTGTCGCTGTAGAACGCGAGCGCCTCGTCGATGTCGTGTACCCAGATGCCGGTGTGTGTGATTCGAGTGAGCATGGCCGGCACGTTAATCCGCGGTGGGAGACGCCTCTTTTCCGTTTCTGCTCACTTCGAGCACCGGTCGCGTCCAGGCCATGAGCACGCACGTCGGAACCCCCGCGTAAGTCTCGCCGGACGCGAGTCGGCGATACGCGCTCGGGGTCGTCCCGGTGACCCGCTTGAGCGCGGTGCCGAACGACGATGCGCCGGCGAGCTCCTCGCCGCCCGCGCCAGCGCCGGCACGTCGAGCGGCGCGCGGTAACCGGCGTCGATCAGATCGCGCGCTCGCAGCAGATGCCGGGAGGCGTGGACCACCGTGTCATTGTGACTTGGGAGCACGCACGTACAGCGTGCCGCCGGGTCCCGAGGCCCGGATCCGCAGCCGCGGCGCGCCGGCCGGCGGCGGGCGGGACGGCGGCTCGATCACCTGGCTCGCGAACGCCCCGCCGCCCTCCACGTCGAGCTGGACTCCCGCCGGTACGAGCACGGTGACGGTGCCAAACAGGTTGTAGATGTCGAGCTCGACCTCGGGTCCCGCGAGCCGAGCCTCGCTCAGGTCGAGCACGATCGTGCCGAACAACGATCGCCACGACGAGCGTTCGGGCATCTCCCAGGACCCGCGGCGGACCAGCTTCGAGAACAGCGCGCGATGCTGCGCGGGCGTGATCACCGCCGGCACCGGCGCCTGCGCCGGCAGGTCGGCGGTCAGCGCCGTCAGCTCGTGATCGGTCCTCGCCACCTGAGCCCGGCCGACGCGTTCCGAGAACTCCTCCAGGGTCAGGCGGCCGCTGACCACGGCGTCCCTGAGCAGCACGATGCTGCGCTCGCGCTCCTCGTCGCTGACCCGGATCGCCGGAAGGTCGGGTCGCTCTTCCATCGCCGCCCCACGGTAGAGCACCGCGCGGGTCGCCGGGCGCCTACTCGGAGTCGAGATAGGTGACCACCGCGAGCACGCGCCGGTGGTCGTCGGGCGAGTGCGGGAGGCGCAGCGTTCCGAAGATGTTCTTGATGTGCTTCTCGACGGTGTGCTCGGAGACGAACAGCCGCTCCGCGATCGCCCTGTTGGACCGCCCCTCGGCCATCAGCGCAAGCACCTCCCGCTCTCGGTCGGTCAAGTGCTCGAGGGGGTTGTCGGCCTGGCGCCGCCGGCCGACGAGCTGGCTGACGACCGCCGGGTCGAGCACCGAGCCGCCCTGCCCCACCCGGCGAACGCTGGCCGACAGCTCGTCGAGGTCGGCGACTCGTTCCTTGAGCAGGTAGCCGACGCCGTCGGTCCCGCTCGACAGGAGCTCGATCGCGTACCGGGCGTGCACGTGCTGGGAGAGCACGAGGATGCCGACCGCCGGATGCGTCTCGCGGATCGCCTTCGCCGCCCGGAGTCCCTCGTCGGTGTGGGTCGGCGGCATGCGGATGTCGACGATCGCGACGTCGGGCTCCGCGCGGTCGACGAGCTCGAGTAGCTCTTCCGCGTCGGCGGCGACGCCGACGACCTCGAAGCCGGCTTCCTGCAGCAGGCGGGCCAGGCCCTCCCGGAGAATCACGGCATCGTCACCGACGGCTACGCGCATGGGATCTGGGCCGTTAGCCGGGTGCCGCGGCCGGGTGGGCTCGACAATGTGAACTGTCCGCCGAGCGCCTCGACACGATCGGCCAACCCGCGCAGACCTGAACCTGACCCCGCCCGCCCGCCGACGGCCGCGCCCCCGATCCCATCGTCCACGACGTTCACGGTCAGCATCTGGCTCACGTAAGACACGTCGACCCTGATCTCGCTCCCGTGTGAGTGTTTGACCGCGTTGCTGACCGCCTCGCTCGCAAAGTAGTACGCGGCGGTCTCGACCTGGTCGGGCAGGCGGGTGTCGAGGTCGACCTTCAGGTGTGCGGGCAAACCGGCGCGCCGGCACAGCTCCTCGAGCGCCACCGGAAGGCCGCGTTCGACCAGCAGTGTCGGGTGGATCCCCTGGGTCAGCTCGCGCAGCTCCTCGAGCGCCAGCGTAAGCGCGGTGCGTGCCTCGCGCACGATCGGGGCCGCGCCGCTCTCGTCCGGCGCCAGCTTCGACTCGACCAGCCCGAGCGACATCGCGATCGAGACGAGGCGCTGTTGAGTGCCGTCGTGCAGGTTGCGCTCGATCCGGCGGCGCTCGGCGTCGGTGGCCTCGACCAGCCGCCCGCGCGAGGCGTTGAGCTCGACGAGCCGCGCGCGGAGCTCGGCCTGGAGCCGCTCGTTCTCGAGCGCGAGCCCCGCCGCCGCACACACCGACTGGACGAGCCCCTCGTTGTACTCGAGCGCCGGGTCGTGCAGCAACATCGCGATCGGCGTTCCGTCGCGCTGCACGAACGTCGAGCGGCGATCGCCCTGCGGGTCGGGTGCCCCGACTGGGCGGCCGTCGCTCGTCACGTACCGCGCCTCCGCCGGGAACCAGTACGCGAGCTCGAGCGACGGGTCCCCGAGCGCCCTGGCGAGGGCCGCCCGCAGGTCGGCGGGCTCCGTTGGTCCGCCAAGCTGGACCACGAGCCCCGCCACGCTCCCGCGCGCGAGCCGGCGGCGCACGAACGTGGCGACGATCGCGATCGGCACGAGCGCGAGCGTGGCGAACCAGATCTTGGCCGGCGTCGAATTCAGGGGGTTGCCGAGCAGATCGTCGACCACGGTGAACGCCAAAGCCACCAGCGTCGCGGTTCCGGCGAGCAATACCCACGTGACCTCGCGGCGCTCGGGACGGCTCGCGCGGGACCAGCGGATCACGAGCAGGACGAGCGCCGTCATCGTCAGCACCACGGCGACGATCCGCTGGATGTCGAGCAGGGCCAGCGCGACACCGTTGTCGTGGAACACCTGGATCAGGTTGTGCCCGCAGTCGCCGCCGCAGCGAAGGCCCGGCCCGCTCCCGAACAGCATCGCGGCCACCTGTAGGCCGAGCGCCGCGATCGCGAGCAACATCAGGCACCGGTCGAGCGTCCCCCGGAGCCTTCCGGAAGGGAACGTCAGGATGATGTAGATGAATCCGGCGACGAACGTGTACTCGACGGCGACGCCGAGCGTGTAGAGCGCCCCGTCCGTGGCCTCGCTGAGCAGCCCGGCAAACCAGAGAAAGCCGGTTAGGACCATCACCATGCCGAGCCGGCTGTCCGGCCTCGCTCGCCATGACGCCAAACCGCTGCCGATCAGCGAGGCGCCGACGAGCAACGTGAGATAGGGACCCGGCTCAGTGGGCCGGCCGGCGTTGGCGTTCGCCGCGAGCCAGGTCGCGCCCAGTCCGGCGGCGATCGCCGCCAGTACCAGCAGGAACAGCTTCGCCCTCATCGTTCGGCGGATTGTGGCGTCAATTGCTCGCCGGGACCAGAGCTGCCGCGGGGGATTCAAGGTCCGTGCGTGGCCGATCGAGTTCGGTGCGCGGGAGCCACGACAGGAACCCGGGCAGGTACCAGTTGCGCTCGCCGAGCAGCTTCATCGTCGCGGGCAACAGCACGCCGCGCACGACCGTGGCGTCGAGGAGGACGGCGACGGCCAGCCCGACCCCGGCCTCCTTCAGATCGAGCGCGCTCGCCGTCCCGAATAGCGAGAACACGCCGACCATCACGAGCGCGGCGGCGCTGACGACGCCGGCCGTCCTCGAGATCCCGTGACGAAGCGCGTCGTCGGTGCTCATCCCCGCGTCGACGCCCTCGCGAACGCGGCTCAGGATGAACACGTGGTAGTCCATCGACAGCCCGAACAGGACCACGAACAGGAACAGCGGCAGCCACGAGATGATCGCCCCGTCCGAGCGGAAGCCGAGCACGCCCTGGGCCCAGTGGTGTTGAAACACCAGCACGAGGACGCCATAGGACGCGCCCACCGACAGCAGGTTGAGCACGATCGCCTTGATCGGCACGACGATCGAGCGGAACGACACGAGCAGTACGACGAACGCGAGCGCCAGCACGAACGCGACCACGTACGGAACCCCATGCCGCATCTGGTTGGTGAAGTCGATGTCCTCGGCGGTGTCGCCGGTCACGTCGGTCTTCGCGCCCGGAACGCGCCCGAGCGTCTCCGGCACGAGCACGTTCCGCAGGGTCTTGACAGCATCGCGGCTCGCGGAGTTGTCGCCGAAGCCGGTGAGCGGCAAGCCGAGCGCGAGCGACCGGCGGTCGAGGCCGGGTCCCACCCCGAACGGCGGGTGCGCGACACCGGTCTGCGCGGCGAGCGTCTCGAGACGTCCGACCGCGTGGCGCATCGCCTCCGTCTCGCCGGCCGGCCAGGTCGCGACCACGATCGCCGGCGCGGATGTGCTCGGGAACTCACCCGTGATCCGCGCGGCGAGCTCCGACTGGCTCGCCGAGGACAGTGCTGCCGAACTCGGTTTGGCCACTTGCAGCCCGAGCGCCGGGATCGCGAGCGCGACCAGCAGCCCACCCGACAGGCATGCGGCGACTATCGGGCGGCGCATGACGCGGTCGACGACGCCCGCCCAGAAACGCGACTCTCCGGCCGTCGCCAGCTGCGGCAAGAACCGGATCCGGCCGCGATCGATGCGAGGACCAAGGAGCTGGAGCAGCGCGGGCAGGACCGTGAGCGACCCGGCGACCGCGCACGCCACCACGACGATCGTGCCGGCGGCGATCCCGTTGAAGACGTCCGATCCGACGACGAACTGGCCGGCCATCGCGATCGCCACGGTCGTGCCCGCGACCAGCACCGAGCGTCCCGAGGTCCGCGACGTACGCTCGAGCGCCTCGCGGGTCGAGGCGCCCCGGAGGCGCTCCTCGCGCGAGCGGACGACATAGAACAGCGCGTAATCCACCCCGACGGCCATCCCGATCAGGAGCACCACGGTCTTCACGCTGTCGTCGAGGGGGAAGATCTGGCTGATCGGCCCGAGCAGCCCGAACGCCGCGATCACCGCGGTCGCCGCGAGCAGCACCGGTACGAAAGCGGCCACCAGCGCTCCGAACGAGATCAGCAGCACCAGCAAGGTGACCGGGATCGACAGTTGCTCGGCGCGATGCAGGTCGCTTCCGCCACCCGAGGTGGGATCGACGGCCATCGCGCTGACGCCGGGATGAGCCATCCCCACCGCGGCGATCGAGCCTTCCAGGCGCGACGTGTCGAACGGCCTCGTTATCTGCGCCGTCACGAGTGCGGCATGACCGTCGCGGGCGATCGAAACGTGCGCGGGGCCGCCGAGAGCGGTGTGTATGCGCGCGGCCACCTGACGCGTTGCCGCCGCGAACGCGGGCGAGGCCGCGTTCAGCCTGTGGCTGCTCAAGTAGGCATATTCCTCCGCCGGCAACCCCAGTCCGTACGAATCCATGAGCGCGTAACCGCGCGCCGACTCTCCGACCGCTCCGTTGGCGAGCGGCTTCGATCCGGTGAGCGCGAGGGCGAATACGGCCACGACGACGAATGTCAACCAGGCGGCGATCGCGAGCACGGGCCGGCGCGTGCTCCAGCGACCGATGGCGTTAGGTGAGAGGCGTTTGAACATGACTGGAGCCTGACCCGATGCGCCTTCCGTGAACAGCCGGGGGTCCGGAGTCTCCGGGTAGGGCTATCCGGTACGCGCGCCACTCGTATGATCAGGCGATCGTTCCCGAGGCACGACTCGACTCGACCGAAACCGGGCTCGTGCCGACGGGCGAGGGCTGGTTCGTCCTGAATGCGCGCGACGGGCGGTGGCGCGTGTGGGACGGTGTGGGCACGCGGCTGTCGGTCGAGGGCGACACCGACTTCCCCCAGGTCGGCGTCAACCTCTACGTCCTCGAGCCCGGCGAGCCGATCGGGATGTACCACTGGGAGGCCACCCAGGAGGACTTCCTCGTGCTCTCCGGAGAGGCGCTGCTGATCGTCGAGGGCGAGGAGCGTCCTCTGCGGCAATGGGATTTCGTTCACTGTCCGCGCCTGACGAGACACATCATCGTCGGCGCGGGTCACGGTCCGTGCGCGGTGCTCGCGGTCGGCGCGCGTGAGCACGCGCCGGACGAGGCCTGGGGCGGCTATTCGGTCGATGAAGTGGCACGCCGGCACGGCGCCGGTGTCGACCGGGAGACCGACGATGCCGAGGTGGCGTACGGACACCTCCCGGCACGTGAGTGGACGTCCTACCGCGAGGGCTGGCTCGGTGAGTGATGCCCGGACCCGGCTCCGGTCGGCCGGGTCGCGAGCGCTCGGAGCCCTCGGCTACGAGCTCCGGCGCTCGGACTCGCTCACCTACGCCGATCTCTCAGACGCCCACCGCGAGCTGTATGAGCAGGTCAGCCCCTACACCCAGACGTCGGTCGAGCGCGTCGCCGCGCTCGCCGACGGGGTCGAGTACGTGGTGCGGCGAGACATACCGGGGGACTTCGTCGAGTGCGGCGTGTGGCGCGGCGGCAGCTCGATGGCGATCGCCTTGACACTGTCGCGGCTCGGAGTGAGTGACCGCAGGCTGTGGCTGTATGACACATTCGGAACGATGCCTCCGGCGGGCGAGCACGACCGCGACTACGCCGGGCGTGCGATCGCCGAGGGCGCACTTGACCCGATCAACAATTCGGCGCACACTCGCGGACTCACGGTCTCCGATGTACAGACCGCGATGTCCTGGACGGGGTACCCGGCCGGGCAGGTCACCTATGTCGAGGGCTTGGTCGAGGACACGATTCCGCGCACCTCTCCGGAGCGCATCGCGCTCCTCCGGCTCGACACCGATTGGTATGAGTCGACTCGTCACGAGCTCGCCGAGCTGTATCCGCGGCTCGAGCGTGGCGGTGTCCTGATCGTCGACGACTACGGCCACTTCGCGGGAGCGCGGAAGGCGGTCGACGAGTACTTCGCCGGCGATCCGATCCTGCTGAGCCGGATCGACTACACCGGGCGGATCGCGGTGAAGGTCTGAGCCTGAGTCTCGCTCAGCCGATCGGCTTGATCTTCAGCCCGAGATCGGCGGCCCGCGCCTTCACCGTCCGGAACTGTTCGATTCGCTTCATCTTCGCGTCCCAGCGCGGATCGTCTTCGGACGCCATCGGCGTGCCCCGCCCGAGATCCCGGGAGTTGAAGTCGAGGCCACGACCACGCAGCACGATCCGCTGCACGAGCGCCGGGTCGATCCGCCCGGGCGATCCCGTCAGCCGGGTCCGCATGATCGACCCTGCAACATCGCCGTGGACAAGCAGTCGACCCGGGCAGCCGGTCGTCAGGCGCCCGAGAACCGCGTCGGTCTCGGTCGCGATGTCGCCGTCGCCTTGGGTGCACAGCAAGGCCTGCACGTGGTCATCGGCGACGTCGATGAGGAGCACGAGCATGCCCGGACCGTCGTCCGGCTGCGCGATCCAGATCTGACCCACCGCGACCTCGGGCCGCGGCAGACCGTCCAGCGTCACTGACGCGTTGTCGACGACCTTCACGAGTCGCCGGGGAATCTCGTTCGACATGGCCTTCCTTGGGTCCTGCGGCAACGGCCTTCCTATCGCCGCTGCCCACGGAGCAGGTCCCAAGCCCCGCGACACCTGAACAACGGTGCTCGGGTCGAACTCTTTTGGCGCCGCGCGAGTCGCGGAGCGAGTGTTGGGCGCGCTGGCGCGAGCGTTGCGCGCGCTAGCGCGAGTGCTGTTCGGCCACGCGACGCACCACCGGCGCGCCGGCGGGCCCCCTGGACTCCAGTGGCTCGTCCAGGCTCTTGCGGTCGTCGATCCAGTAGCGAATCGCACCGATAAGCGCGGCCCATCTGCCCGCTCCCTGCCGCCGCTCATCGCGGTAATCGCCCCAAAGATCCTTCATGGATCATCCCCCCGTACGGTCGCGTTAGGTAGGCAACTTAGCACTTGTGAAGATGCCGTGTACTGGCCTTTCGGACAGGTACCTCCTAAGCGGCGAGACAGCGGTGGCTTAGACGCCGCCGGCCACGCGCACCACCGCGCCCGAGGTGTACGCGGCCTCGGGGCCGAGCAGCCAGACGATCGCCGGCGCGATCTCGTCGGGCTCGGCCAGCCGGCCCATCGGGATCCGCGAGACGACTCGCTCCGCTCGGTCCGGCGCACCGGCAGCCGCATGGATTTCTGTGTTCACGATCCCGGGCGAAACCGCATTCACCCGGATCCCTGCGTCGGCAACCTCCTTGGCCAGACCGACGGTCAGCGCCTCCACCCCGGCCTTCGCGGCCGCGTAGTGGACGTACTCGTGCGGCGAGCCGAGCGTTGCGGCGGCCGACGAGATGTTGACGATTGCGCCCCCGCGCCCGCCGCGCCGAGTCGACATCGTCCGGATCGCCTCACGGGCACACAGCACGACGCCGACCAGGTTGACGTCGATCACGTTGCGGATCACCTCCACCGGCGTGTCAGCCAGGTCGCCGATGTGGGCCGTCAGCCCGGCGTTGTTCACGAGCCCCGTCGGCGTGCCGACCTTCGCGGCCTCGCCGAACAGGCGCTCCACGTCGCTCTGGTCCGTGACGTCAGCCTGGATCGCCACCGCGAGCGTGCCGTGTTCGATCGCTGCGGCCCGGACGCGTTCGGCGGCCTCGGCGTCCGACCGGTAGCTGAACACGACGTCATGGCCTGCTCGGGCGAGCGCGAGCACGGTCGCCGCGCCGATGCCCCGGCTTCCGCCGGTCACGACCGTGAGCGCACGCTCCATCGGTCCATGTTGTCAGTAGGCCCCGGCTGGGAGCTCCGCGCCGGTCCGGCTCAACGTTGCCCGGAGCGGCAGGCTCGCCGAGCTGTCGCCGACCGACACCGTGTAGTTACCGGGGGTCACGACCCACTGCCCGCCGGCGGTGCTCCACCACGCGAACGAGGTCTCCGGAAGCGTGATCGACACCGTCTGGGCCTGTCCGGGTTCGAGCCACACCTTCTGGAACCCCTTCAGCTGGTTAGGCGGCTCTTCGGTCGAGGCCGGCATACCGATATACGCCTGAGCGACGTCGGCTCCAGCGCGCGGGCCCGTGTTCTTGACGTCGAACCGAGCCACCGCGCCGCTCGACGTCGGCGTGACCGTCAGGTTCGAGAACCGGAAGGTGGTGTATGACAGACCGAAACCGAACGGGAACAGCGGC